>Ga0272441_10006598_pt1 | contig 19314 bp, 18 predicted proteins | sample SSMProp6N_FD_193582 | JGI IMG/M metagenome (GOLD analysis project Ga0272441, IMG submission 193582) | Marine sediment archaeal communities from Little Sippewissett salt marsh, Falmouth, MA, United States - SSM-Prop-6N | ecosystem: Environmental > Aquatic > Marine > Wetlands > Sediment ... | reverse complement strand
GATTCCACCCGCAAGCCGATGTTCTGGTCTCCGAACTGATACGCCGAGTTGTCGTCGTATTCGTGGCTCTGAACGATGGCCCACACGTGTTCGGAAGAACCGCCACGCTTCAGGTCGCGAGTCAGCAGGTTCCCGCGCACGGCCAGCGCGCCGAACACGTTCTGATCACCCGCGTACATCGTCATGTCGAACTCGAACACGTCAAAGGCACCGCGACGGCGGCCATCGAACGGGCTCCCGAAGTCCATCCGGAACCGGAAGAAGCCTCCGGTCACGTCGTCACGGGTGTCCGAATCGGGGTTCACCCCACGGTATCCTGCGTCCAACGAGAATCGGAAGAAATCGGGTGTTCGATCGTTGGGATCCACCGGATTGGGCGCAACCGAGAACATTCGGCCTGAGATGATCCGATTGAAGCCCCGGAGCGGATTCATGAAGAACCCCGCGACTTCGCGGCCGAATCGACCGGCCCCGGTGGCCTCGTTGCTGAGCACCGTGGACGACGAGCGGTATAGCGCCTCGCCCAGGGCGATTCCGCCCAGGGTGGTGTTGACCACGTCGTTGAACGCCATGGGGTGGCGCTCTCCACAGCATTCCCACATCAGGCTTCCGGCCAGGGTCAGCGGGACCGAGCCCCAGAATCCGATGCCGTTCGATCGAGACGCGTTGAAGTACGTGGATCCATGGTACGGATGGTCGATCATGTTGGTGGCGAACAGATTACCGTCGTATTCGAAACCGTTGCTGATGTTGTTCCACCAGGTCTTGGGATAGACGACGGCAAAGTCCTCGTCCCGGACGTAGTAGTTCATGCTCCAGGTGAACACGTTGATTCCCACGATCTCGCCGATGGCCACCACGGGGCGCACCGGCACGCCCCACGCGTCGACCTTCGGGGTCTCCTGCGCGGCGAGGGGAGATGAAGCCGCGACCAGGGCGAGCAAGAAGAGCGGCAGGCAGGGAGCCGACCGCCCCCTGCTCCTCGGCGAATCCATCCGTGTCCTGACTCCATGCACGGGCCGTACTCCGTTGCCGCTTTCCGTGAGATCCGACGTTCGCGGACTCGCAAGCCCGGCGTACACCTGCATTTTCCGCCTGAATCCTATCCGTCCGGGGTCTACCGAGAAAGGTGGCTCACCAGGGCGGGTACCATAACAAAGCCCCGGTGCACGGCCGGGGCTTCGTCTTTGGCGTTCGGAGTGGCCTGAGACGTTTATCTGAACGCTCAAAGCATCCTAGGAACGCGCGAACCCCCCGGGTTGTGACGCCAGCCGTGAGCCTACTGCCTCCGCGTCTTCCTGTTCAGCTCCACCGTAAGCGAAATCAGAGCCAGCAGGAACCCTCCGAAGAAGAACGCGCTGCCCAGCAATGCCGCGTGTTGCCCGGTGCCCGGTGCGAACGAAAACTCGGCCACCAGGCCCAGAATCCCGATGATGGCTCCGGCGCCCGCGACCACGATGGAAATGAGGCGCACCCACTCGATGCGGCTCTTTGGAGGGAGCTCGTCGCGCAGGAGCCGCCACATGGCGTACCCCACGAGCCCCAGTAACAGCGCCACCGCGATGAAAGAAAAGGGATCTCCTTCACCCAGCCCGGTGAGGAGACGGTACAGAAGCCTGCCTTCTTCCGGCATGGGACTCTCCCGTCTCGGTCACGAAGGGTCGTTGCGCAAGTAGACGAAGATCGGCCGAATCAGCGCGGCCAGACCGAGGGCGAGGAAGACCCATATGTTCTGCTTGACGAAGTCCGACAGGAGGGCGCCCAGGACCATGCCCAACAAGAGCATGCTCCACTTCAACAATACGATGTCAATCGGACGCCACATCTTCTTCCGAAACAGCTTCATCCCGACCTCCGCTCAGTCCGGGGGGCACTTCAGGTTCCAAGGAAGATACGTGCGGAGATGTAGTTTGACAGCCACCCGGCCCGTCGGGCCTCGAAGCGGTCATCATCACCACCTTGACCCCACAAGCTTCGGCCGAGTTCTGGGTCGATTGCTGGCGCAGGCGGCAGTGCGGCGCTACCGCAGAACAAGCAGGCCCCGCGGGACGTGCCCGCGAGGCCTGCTTTGGATACTGCGCCTGCTGTACTGCGGGGCTTTCTACAGGTCGAAGGCCCAGCCAGCAAGGGCGCCGAAGTACTGGGTATCCGACGAGCCCATGTAGCGACCTTCGACGAACAGACCGAAGTTGAAGCCCAGACCCGCGCCGAACTGGTATCCGAACTGCGATTCGGATTCCGACTCGAAATTGTCACCCGAAAACCTGTGGACCATGAGACCGAGACCACCGAACAGGTAGGGCTGGAGCCCATCGGGAGACCCAAACGAATAGTCAGCGATCGCCATCACGCCGTACGGGCTCGTCTTGGAATTCTCAAACAGTGTCCCGAATTCGTCCTTGGTGTTGTTCTGGCCGTAGAAGACCTCACCGCCGACCCCGAACCCGGAATCACCAAGACCGAAGATTACGCCACCGACGCCCATCCAGCCGGTGTTGGAGAAGTCACCAAAATCACCCGTGGGGAAGGACGCACCAGCCCCAACATACAGGGTGGTCTGTGCCTGCGCGGGAATGGCGAAAGCCAAAAAGGCAAACGCCGCGAGGAAGAAAACTGACCGCTTCTTCATCATCCGACCTCCGTGAAAGGATAAGAAACTGCCCATCCGTACAGGATGAAACTTGGCGGATCCCGAGGATCCCGGTTATGCGGATGGGCGAGACGTTCCAATCCTGGCACGGCTCGCTTTTACGGCGGGACATGAGCCTAAGCTCGTTAAAACCATACATCGAGACACTTAGGTTGGCAAGGGGGCACTCCTAGGTTGGCAAGGGGACACTCCGGGGCCGGCAAAAAGCTGCGCTAGTCCGTACAGGCCGGGTCGGTGAAGCGAATGGCCACGGTGTTGTACTTGACGCAGTTCGGCGTGGCGCACGTGCTGCGGTCACCGGCGGGTCTGCCGGCCTCTGCCAGCACCGTACCGATCACCCCGTCCGCCCCCATCTGGCGGGCTTTCTTGACCGTCGCTTCGAGATCTTCCGAGGCGATCAGGCCGACTTCCTCGTACGCGCACGTCGGGAGGTCGCTGGCGAAGACCTTGACCTCGTGGTCCGCGGGCAGGGGATCCAATTCGACTCTGACCTGCGTCTTCATGCTCGGACCGCAGGCTACGAGAAGAACGACCACGAACAGGCGGGCACACTTCGGCATCGGAGCCTCCAGACAGCCTTTGGGTTGATCTCAAGGCATAGTATGCCGTGGAGAACCCATATGCGAGTGACCTGGGTGCTGGCCTGCTCCGGTGTTTCCACGCATTATCAGGATAGCGGCGGGGGCCTCGGAGTCCCCGTGCTGGACGGGCCCCGCCGATTGCCTCTTCCAGGAGGTTGTCGTGAAGCCGGATCGCGCCCGCGTCATGTCGGATGGGCTGATCACAGGCCTGGTGGGATACGTCGTGATCGTCCTGTTCTACGGAATCCTCAACGTCTTCACCGGTCAGTCCTTCTTCTCAACTGCGGCTCACCTTGGAGCCGGACTCGTGTCGGCTGCGAGAAGCAGCGGAGCGGTCGGAGGCGTGCTGGCGTTCAACGGTCTCCACGTCGTCGCGTTCCTCTGCATCGGCCTCGTGGCTGCCTGGCTCGTGATGCAGACGGAGCGACACCCGAGCTTCTTCGTCCTCGCTCTGTTCATAGGCGTCGCGGGACTGTTCGGCGTCATGGCGGGATTCCTGTCCTTCGCCGCGAGGAGCGGCATCCAGCTTCCGATCGGCTCGTTCTTCGCCGCGAACCTGCTGGCAGGTGTGGCCATGGGTGCGTATCTGCTCAAGGCGCACCCCCGGCTGTGGGCGGAAGTCAGGGATCACCTGGACCCGGAGACGGAACATCCGGTTCCGCACTGAGGTGCTTCAGACGCTCGAGCCGTTCGGCTTGTGCAGACGGTTGGGAATCACGATCAACATCACGAACGCGGCGATCGCCAGCACCGTGCCTACGTGTCCCAGTACCGCGAAGAAGATCATCCACAAGACGAACAGTGCGGTTAGCGGCACGAGAAACCGTACCACAAGTCCAACCGGTGGATTCTCGTCCCTCATGGCGCCTCCCTGGCTTCGAGCTCTTCCCTCATCTCCAATATGAAGCGCCGGGCGTTCTCGGACGAGGGGTAATGTCGGGGGGCCTTGTCGAATCGGCGAGCCTTCAGAACGACCACCCGAACGACGTGTTGAAGCTGAAGTCGTTCTTGTTGGCGTCGTCCGCCGTCGGCTCACTGTCGTAGGCCTCGGTCACTCCGAGGTTGATGTAGAAGTTGCTGACAACCTCACGACTGGCGGTGAGGTTGAAGTTGACGCGCCACCTGCCCCACTGGTTCAGGATAGGCAGGACGCTCAGTTGGCTGGATATGTTGGTGTCGAGGGCTCCCCAGGTGAAGTACTCGGCATCAGCGGCCAGGATGAGCGGAATCGAGTTGTCCGCCGTCTCCCCGGTGAAGCGCTCCCTCGAGTAGGCGGGGCCCAACCAGACCCCGACATCGAGCTTGTTGGTCCGTACGAAGTAGCGGCCGACTCCGGCTGCGACCGTAGCGCGAAAGTCCAGGCTGAGCTGGGAGTTGCGGGCCCCCGCCAGGGCGATCATCCAGAACCAGTTGTTCTCCAGCTGCCGAAGATTCGACAACGTCGTCGAGGACCGCTGAATGTCGTTGGTGTCGTCCTGACGGCTGTAGCTGACATTGAACACGAGCTTCAGGATATTGAACTTGCCGGTGACAACGGGCAGGCCCATGCCTGTCCCACTGGAATCAGAGTCCATCCTCGCAGCGTAGCGAATGCTCCCGTTCAAGTTCAAGTCGGTCGAGGCGTCCTGCTGAGTGAAGTCGAAACCAAGATTCACGCTCCCGTCGAGGGCATTCCAGAAGCTGGGCTTGATGCGGGTCAGGGAGACGATGGATTGGGTGGGTACACCTATGGACCGACTGTCCGTCGTGATTGTGACCGAGTCCGGTGCGCCCGAGCCCAGAGAACCGAAATAGACCGTCCCATCATCGAGCTGGACCTCGAACACCTTGTCCGTCTCTACCGTTACGACCTCGGGCCATTGAACATATACGGTACTCATCGCGTCAGTCGAGAACTCGAGCTTGCCCCGCTGCAACTCGGTGATCTCACCTACGATCCTGTCGCCATTCCGGACCGTGACCGTATCGGTCTTCTGGGCCAGCCCGGACCCGGGCATGAGCACGAAGACGAGGATCGCGATCAGCGGGACCAGCAAGCGCCGTGGCATCGCGACCGATCGATCTGAATTCAAGGAGCCGGTCCTCTCAGCCTACTGGGGCGCCGTGGCCGTGTAGCTGATCGTCGGAATCGTGCGACGTGGGAACGCGAAGCCGCCCCCGAGCGCAATCACCCAACGGCTCCCGGTCAAATTGGAGCCGATCTTGTACGCGAGGTCGATTCGGTTCGTCATGGCCACGGGCGAGGCGGCGGGAGCCAATCGGAGACCGGCCCCCAGGCTGCCTCCGCTCCGCGGATCCTGGTCACCATACCACGCCCCGCCGTAGTCGAAGAACGCGCCGAAACCAACCGCCAGCAGGCCCAGGAACTTGTCCACCGCGAAGTAGCGGTGCTCGATCGTCGTCCACCACATCCTGTTGCCCACGAAAGAGTGGGCGGGCCACCCTCGCGGTGCGTTATCGAACCCGAGGTCGAACTCGTCTCCCGGCTTCTGATTCCACAGACGTCCCGCTTGCAGCTGGATCGCGGTGGAATGACGCGCCGCCGATTTGTAGCCGGCCGCTACGTTGAAGATCACCCGGCCTGAGTCCTGCGCCATGCCGCCCCACTGATAGTTTCCCTCGATCGAGGTCCAGGCCCAGCCACGACCGCTGAAGGCCGTCCGGCCCGCTGAAGCCTCGAGACCCAGACCGACGCCCGTGCCCTGCCATCCGAGCCCGTCGGGGGCGAGCGTCGCCGTGAGCCGGACCAGCGGACTCAAGTCGAGGTCCTCGGTTCCGAATCCGTTGAACCCGCTGAGCTCCTGGTACCTGGTCTTGCTGATCTCGGCCCAGACGCCCACGGTGCCATAGACGGAATCGTCGGCCATCTCCTGATCCTCTGGAGACAGGTAGAACGCCTCCTGGCGCACTCCGACCGAGGCCCCGAGGCGCAGGTAGTCCGAAGTCTCGTGGCGGGTGGCCAGGCCGGCGTTGATGTTGTTGATGAGTGCGTTGCGGCGATACGTCGTCGTGTCGAGGACCTGACTGTTCTGTACGTCCTCGACCCGATACCGGAGGACGTTCTGGTTTGCCGACAGGCCATCCCACTCGTACCTGCTCGAGCTCTCCGTGTTGCGGAAGGGCAAGCCGAGAACCCAGTTGCCGTTCTTTCCATCGGACAGCCCCGCATAGTTCACCGCGAAATCGATGTTCGATCCCCAAATCCGGTCGAAGTCCAGAGAGGCATTCAGACCGTCGCGGTCCAGTTCCTTGACGTAGGCGACGTATAGCTGGTTCCCTCCCCCCAGCAGGTTCAACTGATTCAGGCCGAACTGTCCGGTCCAGTCACCCGTCGAGGCGATCGAGATCGACACCTTCGGCTTGAGGCTCCACCCGTCCTGGGTGCGGACCATGACCGCAAGGCGGCCGTCTTCGAGGCGGACGCTGTCGATCGAGATCTCGCGGAAGATGTCCTTCTCCCTGAGGTGCCTCTCCGACTCCGCGACCTCCGCAGAGTCGTACGGTTCGCCGACCTCGAACTGGAGGTAGTCCCGGATCACGCGCTCCTTGGTCACGATATGAATCCGGTTCATGAAGCGGTAGAAACTGCTCTGCGCAGCCTCTTCCTCCGTGTACACAGTCGCGCGGACCACGAGGACGGTGTCGATCACCGGGGGTGTGCTGGCCTGAACGGTATCCGGTTCCTGCGCCGTGAGTTGCGAGATCCCGGTACTCGACAGGATCAGCGCGCCGGTCACGAGCAGCGTCCGACGAATCCCGGCGCCGCGTCGCTGAACCGAGCTCGTGCAGCGGGCGGTCCCCGGGTTAAGGGGCGCCTCGTCGGTGCGTTGGCCATGACAGGTAAGTCCCATCAGGTACCCCTCCGATTTGGTCTCGCATGGCTGTGCGAGGCCTCAGAATGTCCTCCTCAGGCCCTAGAATGCGAAGCTCAGGACCATTCCCGGTCCGCCCATCGCAACATCGTACTTGTAGTAGTCGGTGCCGGAGCCAGTCTCGTAGTCCAAGCTGAGAACGCGGTACGCGAGCCCGACTGATACGAGGTCGCTGAAGCGGTACCCGAAGCCCGCGTTTCCGAACCAGGCGAAGTTCGATCCGCCCGCTCCGATGTCGCCGCGCAACGAGATCCACCAACGCTCGCCGAGGAACCTGGTCCAGCGGGCTCCGACGTAGATGTCGCCCCAGCTTTGCGATGTCCCGGTGCCCTCGGTGCCGCTAACCGCAGTCGTCGTTTCTCCGAGGTCCTGGATGTAGTACCGACCGACGAGCAGCAGGTCGAACTCGCTCGACAGCCGGTAGCCCCCACCGAGCTCGAGGAGCCACTGGTTGTAGTCCATGTCGACCGTCACGGGCTGTCCCTCGACCTCGGCGTCCCGCTCGGCTCCGAGACCCACGTAGTTAATGTCCCCGAGCAGCACCACCTTCGGACTGTGCGCCTCGAAGTGCCCCGCGGCGGCGAAGTCCAGGAATCCGGCGAGGTCGCTGAAGCTCGCCTCGACCGGCTGTCCGCCGCCCAGCGGGCTGACGCCGATCGTACCGTCGAGACCGGCCAGCCAGGCGTAGATCGACGCCTCGTAGCTCCAGGATTGGGCAGCGACAGGGCCCGCCGTCGCGAGCAACAACATCGCGGCCGCAGCGCCGCAGCGGATGGAATCGTACGGTGACGGTCTCGGCATCACTCCGATCTCCAATCTCAGAACAGTAAACCGGCTATCGTTCGAAGAACGTCCTGCGCCGGCATGACCAGGAAGACCAACGGGACGAAGGGCAGTGCTGCCGCAAGGACCAGGGCGCCGATGTGTCGCCATTCCAACGGCACCGGCTTCATGAGCCGCGCGTTGTCGAACAGCGCTCCATAGTCGGTGAGCCCTGATATGTCGGCGCTCGGCAGCGCGCCGTCGGACTGGGCGCGAAGGAGTGTGTCCACCGATCCCGCGCCATCGTAGCCTCTCCCGGTCAGGAACAGCACACCCTCGTACCGGGCGAGGGCGAGTTTCGGGATGAACACCAGTAGCGGCAGCAGCAAGCCGATCACCGTGACCAGGACAAAGGCCAGGATGTGAGCGCGAAACTCCACCAGTTCTGAGCCCGCGTAGTAGACCTGGTCCGCGATCAGACACGACAACTGCGCGCCGAAGGCAAACACGAGGAATCCGAACGCGGCCTGCGTGCCTCCCAGGAAGGCCAGTCCTCCGGCCCGATCCGGATGGGTGGGACGAGGTTGAAGCTCGAGGTGTGCGGTTCGCCACAACACCCAGGCCCACACCATGAGCCGCCACAGCCATATCAGAGCCAGGAAGCGCAGTACTGGCCAGCTGATGAGCAGGTACCACCAACCCGGCAGGGTCACGCCGCCTTCCGCGAACTGCCATTCACCAGTCAGCCAGTCCTGTGCTCCCGCTACCGACGCTGCCGTAGCGGCAAGAGTGAGCACGAGGATCACCGTGTGGGCCGTCCCCCCCCGCCAGGCAGGGGCGGCGCGACGGAGCACCGTGTCCAGGGCGTGGCTATCCTCCGGCGACAGCACATCGGACCGACGCAGCTCGGCTGCTGCGAGGCTGAGACGTCTTCCGATGACGACCTCCGAGATCATGAGCGCGGGCACGGCAAGCAGGAACTGCCCGTAAGGCAGAAAATCCTTCAGGAAGGGCACTTCCAGATCGCCGCCCCACGCCACTCCTTCAACGAACGACAGGACCACCAACGGCAGCCACACGAGAGCCACGGACCAGTGGACGGACGACCGTGGATCGATCCAACCGTCGCGGACGAGCCGGAGCCGCCCCAGGAGGCGGCACCAGCGTCCGTCGTCCGCAACGGACATGAACTGGAGATCCGGAGCGGGTATCCCGGCGTTCACACCCGGCTCAACCGCTTCGTTGTCGCCGCACCGCAGCTGAGGATTGCACCGCATCGGGCGGTCCTCGCGCCACTACGGCAGCAGGAACCTCTTGATCGACGGCCGGAGTCATCACCCTATCCGTGACCGTTGCATCGGTGGCGGATGACATCTGCTGTCCATCCGGCGGCGGCGGTGGTGGCGGCGGCGGCGCCTGCTGCTGTTGCGCAGCCGCCTGCTGTTGATCGTGCGTGTGCACCACGACGGCCGTTCGGCGTCGGGTTGCCCGGTGCATTCGACCGGCCTGTGCCTCGGCCACTGCTGGCGTGAGAACCACGGCAGCGGTCGTAATCGCGAGTTGGGGCAGGATGACGGCGAGCATCCCTCCGAGGATCCCCGCCGATTTCAATCTGCGTTTCATGGACGTTCTCCCGTCGTCAGTGATTCGAGTCGGATTTCGGGAACGGGACCTCCTGCGCCCCCTCGGCTGGAACGAACGTGAACGTGTCATCGGATATCGATGGCTCCACGTTCCAGTCAGTGATGTAGGTGACGATGCTCAGCATCTCCGGTGTCGCATAGTCCGTCACGACGTACTTGGTCGGCAGCGGGGGACCGCTTTCCGGCACCCAGATCTGAAAGCCGATGTCAGGACGCCCGAAAAGCAGGTGCGTGCACGTGACCCCACCGATGACGTCGCTCCCGATCACCTTGGCGAAGTCCACACCCTCCATCAGGTACGGAAAGGCATCCTGCCAGATGAGATCGCTCACCGGGTAGATCTCGACGACCGCGTGGAGGAAGAGGAACATCTCCTCGATCGTCGCGGGGGCCGTCGCGGTCATATAGGTCTCTTCGGCGTCGTTGTAGACCGTGACCTGCTCACCATCGTAGACGAGGATCTCGTCGACTGGCCCGGCATGCCGTACGCCGCGCAGCTTGTTCGGGCGGACGACCGTCACACCGCCGGCCGACTCGAGATCGATTCTCTGTCCCGAGTCGAGCAGGTCCTCACGAAGGTTGAAGACGAACGCGCTGAAGCTCTCCAGCCCGTCGAGGTAGTCCATCGTGCCGCGGAGCAGTTCCACTGCCTCCGGGTCGATAGCCTCCTGGGCGCGCAGCGGCACGGTGGTCGCCGCCAGAGCAAGCGCTCCTAGAGCGAATGCCGCCGCCGTCACTCTCTTTCTCAAGGTTCTCCCCTTTCTTCAGTGTACTTCGATCGTCACGCTCGGTATGCTGCCCGTGAATCTCGAGGCCGCTTCCGAGCCGATCGTCTCCACGACCGGCGTGGCCAGGTCGATGCCCACGTCCGCCGTCTCATCGGCCGAGAAGATCATGGGTTGCGTGTGTTCGATACGGCCTTCGCCGACCTGCACATCGTTCACGTACAGGGTGCCTGTGCCGCCCTTCGCCAGCCCTCCGCCGTCATATGCGAACTCGAACCGGATCGTGGCCTTGCCCGGCGCGAGCGGTTGGGTTCCGGCGACCGTGAAGCGCTGCAGGCCCAGGAAATTGTAGTCGTACGCCGGCACGCCATCCTTCACGTACAGCGCCCAGCCGCCGAAGCGACCGCCCTGCACGATGATCGCACCGTGCGCTCCCTCCTCGGGCACCTCGACCTCGGCCGTGATCTTCATCGACTTGTTCTTGACGTTCAGAAACACGTTCTCGGTCATTCCGGTCATGCCCTCGGCGAGCGTCAGCGAGGTGCGACCGGCCATCAGGTCAGGCCGGCCGGCGACGGCCGCATTGACTCGCTCGACGGTACGGTCGTCGATCGGCAGCACGTGGTTCCGCTCTGCCTCGCTCATGAACAGGTCCTGGAGCTCGGCCAGCTTGTCCGGTTGCTCGGCCGACAGGTCGTTGACCAGGCTGAAGTCCGACCGCGTGTCGTACAGCTCCCAGATGTCCTCGGTCAGATCTCGACGCGGGTGCGGCTCCCACGGCGCCTTGTGGATCGTGCGTGCGAACCAGCCGTCCTGGTACATGGCCCGGTTGCCGAACATCTCGAAGTACTGCGTCGTGTGCTGGTCCGGGGCGTCGGCAGCGTCGAAGCTGTAGACCATGCTCACGCCGTCCATGGGACGCTGCCGTGTGCCGTTGACCTCCACCGGCTCGGGCAGCCCGGCGGCCTCCAGAATCGTCGGCGCCACGTCGATCACGTGGTGGAACTGCGTGCGCAGCTCGCCCTTGGCCTCGATTCCCGCCGGCCAGTGCACGGCCATGCCGACCTTCGTGCCCCCGTGGTCCGACGCGACCTGCTTCGTCCACTCGAACGGGGTGTCGAAGGCCACAGCCCAGCCCGCGGCCATGTGCGGGTAGGTCTCGGGGCCGCCCCACTTGTCGATCTTCTTGAGCATGTCAGCGACCTGCTCCTGCACACCGTTGAAGTAGGTCATTTCGCTGAACATGCCGTTCCGGCCGCCCTCGGCACTGGTGCCGTTGTCTCCGTAGACGAGGAAGACCAGAGTGTTGTCGAGCTCTCCGATCTGCTCGACGGCCTCGATCACCCGGCCGATCTCATAGTCCACCATGGCGATGTAGGCCGCGAACACTTCTACCTGGCGCTTGAACAGCGTCTTCTCGTCCGCTGAGAGCGCATCCCATTCGGGGATCGCCTCGGGCTTCGGGGCCAGAACCGTGCCCTCCGGCACGATGCCCTTCTCGAGCTGCCGGGCCAGGATTTCGTCCCGCAGGGAGTCCCACCCTTGCTCGAACTTGCCCTCGTACTTCTCGATCCACTCCTTGGGCACGTGGTGTGGAGCGTGCGTGGCGCCGGGCGCGAAGTACACGAAGAAGGGGCGGTCCGGGGTGAGCGCCTTCTGGTAGCGGATCCAGGAAGTGGCTTGGTCCGTCATGTCAGTGAGGAAGTGGTAGTCCGGATCGTCCGGAAGCTCGACGGGATGGACCCCGTCGTAGATGAACGGCGCCCACTGGTTCGTTTCGCCGCCGAGGAAACCGTAAAACTTGTCGAACCCCCGGAAGGTCGGCCAACGGGCCAGGGGACCCGCGATGCTCGCCTCCCAAGCGGCGAGCTCGTGCCACTTGCCGAACGCGGCCGTGCTGTAGCCGTTCAGGCGCAGCATCTCGGCGACCGGGGCCACATCGTTGGGGATCTGACCCGTGTTGCCCGGAAAGGCCGTTCCGGTCTCGATGATCCCGCCCATGTTGGCCACATGGTGGTTTCGCCCGCTCTTGATCGCCGCGCGGGTCGGCGAGCACACGGCGGTGGTGTGGAAGTTGTTGTAGTGCACCCCGCCGTCAGCCAGCCGATCGAACGTGGGCGTGGGAACGGGCCCTCCGAACGTGCTCGTGCCCGCGAAACCGAGGTCATCGACCAGCACGACGATCACGTTCGGGGCCCCGTCCGGCGCCTTCACCTCGAACCGCGGGGGCGGCGTCGCGTTGCGAACGTCGAGCTCAGTGTAAGTGGGGGGCGTCGGCTCGGGAATCGGGAGAACCGTCCGGTCCACCTCTCCCGCCGGCTGCTGCCTTTCCGATGGCGCGCCACACGCCACGGCAAGCAGTGCAAGCGCCGGCATGATCATGGCACGTCTCATGTCGCTGCTCCTCGTTTGATGCTCAGGTTGTGCGACTCAGCTGCGGTGGACCGGCTGGCGATCGCCGCCTCGATCGCATGGACCAGAGTCGATCTCTCCACCGGCTTCTCCAGGAACGCCGCCACCCCTTCACTCAGCGCGCGGCTCCGCACTTCGGCCGACGGGAAGCTGGTCAGGACGACGACAGGAACGCGGTGGCCGTCCCCGGCCAGGCGGGACAGCACGTCGAAGCCGTCCAGACCTGGCATCCTGAGATCCAGAACCAGGCAGTCGGGATCGACGGTCTTCAGCGATTCCAGAAAGTCCTCGCCGGACGGATACGTCGCCGCCTCGAACTCGGCGGAACGAAGCAGCCGGGCGAGGCTCGAGCGCACCGATGGCTCGTCGTCCACTACCGCGATCAAGCCTCGGACACGTCGCTGAGTCCCCGTCATCCCTCGCCTCGCATCGGGATGGTGTGGTGGCAGAACAGAGAGCCCGACCGGAACTGCCTGAAGAGATATTGCACGATCTTCAAGCGACCGTGAATAGGATAGATGTCCTACGTAGGAATACCGTCGACGCCGGGGAGGACGACATGCATCGAAGTTCCGGTGCCCCCGGGTCCGGCCTCCGACCACACGCGGCCTCCGTGCATCTTAGTAAGCGTACAGCTCACAGCCAGCCCGAGGCCCGAGCCGTCCGCCCGAGTGGTGTAGAACGCATCGAAGACCCGGTCGCGGTCGGCCTCGGGGATGCCCGATCCGCGGTCGGATACCGTGACCTGAACCTCTCCTGCACCCCGCATTTCCGTGGTGACAATCAGGACACGCTCTGACGGATCCACCGTGGCCATGGCCTCGGCCGAGTTGCGAACGAGATTGAGCACGACCAGGCTGAGGAGAACCCGGTCCCCACTGATCACGGGCTTCCGTGACGTCAGATGCGTCGAGACTTCGATGGCCTGGCGGGACAGATCGCCTCTTGCAAGCTCGATGGCCTCCTGGACCAGGCTGTTCAGATCGAGGGACTCCGACTGTCGTTCCCCCTGCTTCAGAAGCCGCGCCAAACCCCGAGCGACTTCCGTGGCGTGGCGGTCCTGCTCCGCGATGTCCTGCAGCGCGCCCCGTACCTCCTCGAGGTCCGGTGAGCCCCTGTCCAGGAAGCTGAGCGCAGCTTCCGCGTTGTTCAGTATTGCGGTAAGTGGTTGGCTCAACTCGTGCGCGACGCCCCCGGACATCTCTCTGAGCATCGTCTGGCGCGACAGGTGTGCGACTTCCTGCTCCTGGACACGAACCTGTTGCTCGAGGACCGGCACTCGTACCGCATCGTGGACCAACTCGAGCGCCATGCCGCCCATGATGACCACGAATGCGACGCTGATGATGTAGGGTGAGCGCACACCGCCGAGTTCCACCAGCATGGAATGTAACAAACCGATCGCCAGGCTCGTGCCGAGACAGCCGCCTACGATCGCGACGCGCCTGGGCTCACCGCGCCTCCACAGGGTCACGGCAGCGTCGACGACGAAGATCAGGATCGCCAATACGCCCGCGTAACCTATCCACGCTCCGGGGTGAAGAGGGCCTGACACCCAAGTGAACTCGGCGCCGCCCGGCAGCGACACACGCTCGATGTGGGTGATCCGGTCGTACACGCGGCTGTGGGGCTGAAACGCGTTGACCACCAGAGCGATACCCCACAGTGCGTTCCCGATGATCACCAGCCACCGCCTGCCGGCCCCGAACAGGAATAGCACGAACCACGGAATTGAGAGGACGAGGAAGCTGATCGGAATGTGGGACGCCCTGAGCAGCGCACCGTACTGGTCTATCGTCCGCGTGTTCAGCAGAAGGAACTCGAATACTCCTGTCGCCGCCGCGGAAGCGGCGATCACGGCGAACAGCAGGTGCCCTCTCGCAGCGGACCCCTGCCGGCGCCAGGCGAGGGCCACGTTCATTGCGGCAAGCGTCAGGAGGCTCCCGCCGGCCAGCGCGGGGAGGAGGTTCAGCCAGTTGAAAGGGTACAATTCCACGCCATGCGCTCCCGGACTAAGTCCGTACGCCTCAGAGTCAGAAGCTACACGCGCCTCGTAGAGTCTACCAGTATGGGCAGCGCGGCCGGGTGCCTCACATCCCGAGTCGTTCGGCCATCCGAACCAGGGTCGCGACCGAATCGGCCTGCATCTTCTTCATCACGCGCCCGCGGTGAATCCGGATCGTCTTTTCGGCGGCACCGAGGTCACGGGCAATCTGCTTGTTGAGCTGACCCGTCACGACGTGCTCGAACACCTCTCGCTCACGGGGCGTGAGAGAATCGGCTCGGCGACGAAGCTCCTCGACTTCCGCTCTCTCGTGTCGATCTTTCGCGTCCGTCTCGAAGGCCAGACGCACTGCGTCGAGCAGCACCTGCGGTTCGACGGGCTTCGTCAGGAAATCGAGCGCCCCCTGTTTCAGGGCCGACACGCTGTCGGGAACTCCAGCGTGGCCCGTGAGGAACACGATCGGAAGGTGGCAGTCCATATCGATAAGCTGGCGCTGCAACTCCACGCCATCGATCCCCGGCATCGCGAAATCGAGGACCAGGCATCCTTCCGCGTCAGGATCGTAGGACGCAAGGAACTCCTCCGGTGAGGCGAAGTCCCGGGTGGCCCACCCGACGGATCGGAAGAGGCGAGTCAGTGAACTTCGTACGCCAGCCTCGTCGTCCACCACGAATACGGTCGGATCGTTCAAGTGCAGCCCTCAGCGGGATTTGATGAAGAACCGATCGCGGACCGATCAACATCTCGGATTGCCTCTGGTCGGGCAACTGCCCGGTCACCAAAGCCGGTCCGACATCGATCTAGCCTCCCGCCTCGCTGAGCTCCCCCTCCATCTCTTCGATGAAGCGCCTGGCGTTCTCGTTCGAGGGGTCCATTTCGGCTGCCCTGCCGTACATGGAGATGGATTCCTCCAGCCGTCCCGCGGCCCGCAGGGCCTCTCCGAGGCTGTCCCACACGTTCGAGGACTCCGGAAAGTCGATCGTGTTCCGTTCGAATACCCAGATCGCTTCGTCCACGCTCCCCCGCCTGAGCAGCAGGTACCCGAGACTGTTCACGTCGCCCTCTTCGAGCACGTCCGGATGTTCCACTTTCACCCGCTCGAACTCGGCCACCCCCGCCTCGGTGCCCGAGGAAACGAACGCCTGGGTCACGGCCAGCTTCGCCAGGTGACCCGGGTCGTCGTAGGAGTCGTAATCCAGCCATCGGAGCGCCCACTGATCGTCGTCGAATACGAGGCTCAGGAGCTCCGGGCCGATGGCCAGGCCGTTCGCGCTGTTGGTGAAGTAGATTAGCGCGTCGCGGCTGTCCGGGTATGCGACAACGAAGCAGCGCGCCGTGCCCTGGTCCCCCCAGTGCCAGAAGGACGAGCCCAGACGGCCTTCCTCGAGGCCCCAGCCGAGCCCCCAGAACAGGTGCGTCTTGGCCTCTTCGTCGTCCCCCCACTCGGCGCCGACCAGGGCCGCGCCGGCTGTGAGCATGGCCTGGTGCGTCTCGGGCTCGAGCCCCTCTCCGCTGAACATCGCGCCCACGAATCGGGCGTAGTCCGTGGCCGTAGTGTGCAGGCTTCCGGCGGCGTTGCCGGTTTCCGGCACGCGCCGATTGGCCGGGTAGCCGAATTCGTCGTGCGGAATCGCCGCCAGCGTGTCGAAGGGCTCGACCCACGCGTAATGCGTGTCCGACATGCCGAGCGGCTCAAACACCTCAAGCGTCGCGATCTCCTCCAGCGTGAGACCGGTCCGGGCCTCTACCGCCCGCTGCAGGTACAGGATTCCCTCGCCCGAGTAGCCCCAGCGCTCGCCCGGGTCGTCGTTGAATTCGAGTGGGGTCCCTCCCCAATTCGGCAGCCCTGTGGTGTGCGTCAGCACCTGCCGCGCGGTGATCCGCCGTGCCCGTTCATCGTGTGCGAGACGATCGTATTCCAGGGTGTCCCAGAGGGGCTCGTCGAGGTCCCACTCGCCCCGGTCCACCATCCGGAGCACGGCATACGCGAACACCGGCTTGCTCAGGGACGCGGCTTCGAAGACCGTACGGTCCGTGACAGGCCTTTCGTTCTCCGAGTTCGCGTAGCCGAACGCGGCCGTCATGACGACGCTTCCCTCGTCCATGTAGGCCAGCTGCAAACCCGGCACCTCCGCCCTCTGCATCAGCTTCGGAATGCTGTCGAGAAGGACCATGGCTGGATCCGTGGAAACGGACTCATCGGTCACGGGAGGAGCGTCGGTTCCGGGACCGCAGGCGGCGGCACACAGGATGGCGCTGTAGAAGCCGACACGTAGAGGCGGGAAGCCGAACAGGTCTCTCATCGGGTCTCCAGGCTCAGGCTCAATTCAGATCGCGCATCAAGCCTAACAGACCAGCGGTGAAGAGGCACGTGGGGGGCACTCAACGACCGGGCCAGGATCCTCGGCTCTGCCCTTATCCAAGCTTCCATGTTCGGCGGAAGCTGTGCTGGTAGATATCCTCCAGTCAAGCGGATCTAATGACCGGGCTGGGATTCGTCGTCGAGCTGCACCGCAGCGAGACATTGAGCAGGCGCCAGCCTGCGACGTCGGACGCGAAGCGGCCGACCCTGAGCCGCGTTCGCGGCGAACAACTACCCAGGACCGTGACGACTGCTGTCCTGGCCGAACTTCACTGCTGATGACCGGGCTGGGATTCGAACCCAGGACCTACGGATTAAAAGTCCGTTGCTCTGCCAACTGAGCTACCCGGTCAAGGTTGGTTCACAACAAGTTAGACGACCGACTCCTGTTACTCTGCTGTGCGCTCTGCTGTGCCTTCCATCTCCAAAGCTGTCCCAAGCAGCGCTTCATACTTGGCTCCGATTTCGGCCAGCGCAACTCGATCAATAACGAGGTAGCGGCCGTGGACTGCGACACCACTGTGCCCGGTCCACTCTTTCGACTGCAGGCTGGGAATACCGGCCTTGTGGGATCGCACCCCCTTCGTTCCTCGGGAGGCAGGTATGCCTGACCTGCTGGAGCGTCTCAGAGCCGCACTGGCGGACCGCTACGCCGTCGAGTCGGAGATCGGTCGCGGCGGGGAACATCCCCGATCCGCGGCGGCACCTGGTGCGGTACTACGGCTGGTACTCCAACGTCTCGCGAGGCAAGCGCCGGAAGGCTGAGGATGGGGAGGTTGGGGGTGCGGGCCCCGGTCCGGCCTCCCGTGCGGCTCGTGTCGAGGCCCGCAGCGCCCGCTCCCTCAGGCGGAGCTGGGCGCGGCTCCACTGCCGAGGACTCGCGCGGTCCTCCGTCAGTTCGGCTTCTGGGGGTAGAGGAGGTTGAGCTGAAAGCGCACCTGGCTGTCTGCCCCACCTTCAGGGTGCTTGGAGTTCCGGTAGTAGCCGAGCAGGAGGCTCACCGGTTGGCTTCCGAAGTGGGTGACCTTGGAGATCTGCAGGCCCCACGGAACCGTCCACTGGTTCCCCGACTCCGCCTTCCAGTTCGCGGTGACGACGGGTGCGGTGCCGACGGCCCACCCCTCGCCGATGTTGTAGTTGACGAACCACTGGGCGAAGAGGAAGTTGACGTCGTCCCGGTCTGCGCTCCCGGCGACCGACCACACGTTGCTGGCCACCGCGCCCAGGGTCCACTTGCCCAGCGAGGCGAAGAGCACGCCGGTGGGGCCGAGCGACAGCTTTTCGGAACCGAGGAGCTCCGGATTCGAGGCCGTCGGAATCGTGAAGCTGGGCCCCACCCCCCAGGTGATCGCCCCGGTGCTCGCCGGCGAGAAGAAGAGGCTGAAGGACGTGTCGCCGATACCGAAGGTCGACTGGGTCTCTCCCACGGGCACGCTGTTGACGGGGATGATGATCCGGGTGATGAGGTTCAGGTCCTCGTTCAGGCTGAAGGGGATGACGGGCTGGACGTTCAGGTTGTAGAACGTGCGGTCGTACTCCCCCAGCCCGAGGTTGTAGTTGGCTTGCAACGGCAGGCTGACCAGGCTCGCCAGGGGGTTCTGGATCTGCTGGGCCAGCGCCGCTTCGTCGGCCTTTCCTTCCTCCTGAGCTGCCACGTTGGGGACGACCAGGAGTAGAAGCGCGAGTGCGGCGATCACTGTCTTCGTGTCGATGGTGTTCCTCCTCGTGTCGATGGTGTTCCTCCTCGTGTCGATGGTGTTCCTCGATGTCCTTGGAATCCACTACCCCTGCCCGCTGGCCGAGGCTCAGTCAAACCGGGCCCGCGTCCACGTGGAACCGGGCCCGGAGAATCGTCCGGGGAGGTCACCAGGCCGACCCGTCGCGTCTGCCGCGCCGGCCTGCTCCCGCTCCGGCGGGGACACTGAGACGGTGTACGAGCCTTAAGATGTCGTCCTGCTGCGGCCTCCGCGCGCGGTGGACGACGGCCCTGCTGCCCCGGAACGTGTACGCACCGACGTCCTTATCGAGTCGCTAGACTCCCGTCCCAGACCAGCGAATCCGGCGCAGTGGTGAACCGATCGTATCCATTTTCGGTAATCGCAAAGGAATCTTCGATGTTGTACGGTCCCGGTGCATAGGCGCCCTCTGCTGCCATGTACGAAGTCTCCAAACTCACGCACATACCGGGCTGGTATTCGACATCAAAACCGGGTGCGAACAGCGGATGATCCTCGAGCAACGGATTGAGGCTGATGCTGTGCCCCACGTGGCCTCGGGCGTAGTTAGGAAAGATTGGCGACTT
>Ga0272441_10006597_pt1 | contig 19315 bp, 16 predicted proteins | sample SSMProp6N_FD_193582 | JGI IMG/M metagenome (GOLD analysis project Ga0272441, IMG submission 193582) | Marine sediment archaeal communities from Little Sippewissett salt marsh, Falmouth, MA, United States - SSM-Prop-6N | ecosystem: Environmental > Aquatic > Marine > Wetlands > Sediment ... | reverse complement strand
GGAGCGCGCGGCTCTATCAGCGCGACCTTGCGGATCATCTGACCCTCAGTACCTCCTTCACCATCCTGTACCCTCCGCGCGCTACGGTCAAGCCTCCATCCAGAGACATCAGGGAGATGGGAAGCCGCGTCGGCTGTCGACAAGAATGGAGGATACGACAGGCAGAACACTCCCGCAGCGCGAGCTTGAGCCACAGCCTACTGCGGTAACGCCGCAAGCCCGCTGCGGCCCGTGCCCTGGCAACCAGCATCCGTTCTCCTCGGTAAGGCACAATCGTGCAACGCTACTCGGCCCGGGAGGACTTCCGCGCGATTAGGTAGACGCCCGCCGCCGCGATGTACGCCACGGGGAGCCGCACTAGAAAGTGATCGATGTACTTGATGGGCCAGAGCACGACGGAAGCCGCGCTGCGTACAAGCTCGTACACGGGCTTCTTGCCGAAAGACAGCAGCGTCCCGACGAAACTGGCAGTCGCGATGGCAAACGTCGATGCCGCGCCGCCGTTCACGCCACTGTCCACGCGCTCCAGCCCGGCGAATAGCTCTTCCAGCCCCATCACCGTGTAGCGGCGGAAATCCGACTTCATGTGTACGGGCTGAAGGAACGGCACCTCCACATAGATAATGCCGCCTGCTTTGAGAACGCGCTGTACCTCGTGCGCAACTCGGTTGGAATCGCGCGTGTGCTCCAGCACCGCCTGCAGGATGACGCAGTCAAAGTACTCATCCGGGAAGGGCACGTCGTGCGCATCGGCGATCAGATCGACGACCGGCCCCGGCCACACCTCTAGGTTCACAGAGCCGTCCAGCAATCGCTTGCCCAGTAGATGCACGCCATTGCCCAGTGAACCGACGCCCCCTCCGACGAAGAGCACCAGCGCATCGTCGTCGAGCATCCGCCGGAGCCTCACCATGTTGGGGCGCGTGGCCGTCGAGAGCTTCACGCGCGGGACCCAGCGAAGCACGCGCATGGCAATGCGCCTCAGACGCGAGCTCTTCTGGAGGGACGGTTCCTGGACGACAAGGTTGCCGTCCTTCAAGAGCGCCGGCTTGCCGTCGACCAGGCGGTAGCTTGCCCCACAACCCGTGCAGGATACTGCGTCCGGCCCGAACTCCAACGCGCTGCGACACACCGGACACACAGCCCCTCGTGTGGCCTCCTTCATCACTTCCTCCGCTACTGCACCCCCCAGTTTGGTCCTTGGACAGACATTATAGCACGCATGCCGCGGCCTAGCCCGCCCGCCAGTGCCCGAAAGGACTCAGCCACAACCCTCCCCGTGCCGATACATCGGACGAAGGTGCGCCCGGACCCGCAGGGAGCTTAACAGTTACTGAATTAGCGCAGCGGCACTCCGGCATCACAGGAACCGTGGGGAAGCGCACGTCCGGGCCGCGCAAATCAATACACCAAGACGTGGGGGTCGGGACATTGAGCGACGAAGGCATATCTCTCCAGGACAGCCCTATGCGCCTAAGGCAGCCCGACAAGGGGACCATCCTCTGTGTCGACGACGAGCCCAGCGTGCTCTCGGCTATCAGGAGGGCGCTGAAGAGACGGCCCTACAAGGTGCTTCTGGCCGAAGGCGGTCAGCAGGCCCTGGACACCATGGCGCAGACCCGCGTTCACGTCATCGTCTCCGATATGCGCATGCCCGGCATGGACGGGCCCACACTGCTCAAGAACGTCAAGGAACTCTACCCCGACACCATCCGCATGGTCCTCACCGGCCACGCCGACGTCTCCACCACCATGGACGCCATCAATTCCGGTGAGGTCTTCCGCTTCGTCACCAAGCCGTGGACCAAGGAAGATCTCCTCAGTTCCCTCGAGCAGGCCCTGGCCGCGTACCGCCTCAACGAGGAGAACGTGCGCCTTATGGCCCTTACGGCCAAGCAGAACGAGGAGCTGCGAAAACTGACGGACGACCTGCAGCACCAGGTCGTCGAGGTCGAGACACTGCGGCTGCGCCTCGGCGCCGTGCTCGACCAGATGGCCGACGCACTCATCGTCATAGACTCCGCCGGACACTGCGTCGTCATTAACCCCGTGGCCAGAAGGATGCTGGGACTGGACAGGCGACCCGTCGAGCCGACCGACGACGTCGCTTCGCTCGCACTGAGCGTCCGGCCCGGGCAACTCCTCGAGACCCTCCGCACGAGCGACGACGGCTTCCTGAGGTTGAAGGTCGAGCGCAACGGGCGCCAATTCGACGCCCTCGTCACACCGGCCAAGGACGCACACTCCGACGGTACCGGCGCCGTCATCGTCCTGCGGGAGGTCGCGGCCGCCAGCCCCCTCGGCTCCGGCACCGACCCCATCCCGCTGCTGCGCGATCTGGAGGCGCCCCTGGCCGCCGTCATCCTCTCACTCAGACACCTCGACGACCCGTCTCTGGGGCCCCTCAGCGACAGCCAGCAAGCCGTCCTACAGACCGCCCTGCGCAACTGCAACCGGCTGGACGGGCTCTTCGCCGGCCTCGCCGGCGCCGCCATCAGCGAACAGGCCTCCGCCTTCTGCTCCGACCAGGGTCAGCCCTAACACAAGCAGCCAGCGCGGCGCGGCCTGGAGTTTAGGCAGGCAGGAGTCTGGTTGCTTGTACCTCGATACGGCGGCCCGGAACGTGCCCCCGCCTTGAGAAAACCCGCCCACAACGTCACCATCCACTAGATGGGATGTGTGCGCTCGGTCCACCCCGGCTCGGGCCCCGTTCCCCCAAACCATCGCCCCACAAGACCTACACGCGAAGAAGGGAGACCCTTCACAATGAGGCGCCATACGACATTGGCCGCCATCCTCGTCCTCTGCGCCGGTTACGCCGCCGCCGACAACATGGTTGTCAACGGCACGTTCGAGTCCGGCAACCTCGGCGGCTGGAGCATCATCGACTACTACCCGACGGCACCACCCACCGTCTTCACCGGGCAGTTCGTCGACGGCTACCCCATGCTCGAGGAATACGCCGGCACCTACTCCATGGGCTGGCAGAGACACGAACTCGGATGGGCCGGAACAACCGGTGACTCCACCCAGCCGTGCTCCTACCTACGCCAGAACTGGTACGTCGACCCCGGCACGTACCCAGTCTCCGTAACCGGTGCCTTCTTCCTCCACCACGACCGCGAGGGCGAACCCGAGGACGACTGGGGCGAGGGCATAACCGTATCGCTCTACTGCGACGGCGTCACCGACGCGCAGTGGCAACACGTGCTCTGGCCCCGCGAGGGCGACAGCTTCTGGATCGTCAAGGGCCCCGGCGATATGGACAACGAGACAGGCAGCCACCTGGACCAGATCACCACCTCCATCGGCCAGGTGACGCTGGAGATCGCATGGACAACCAAGTGGAACGTCGATATGGACATCGCGGCCGTGGACAACATCGCCGTCGACCTGGTCGGCGCCTCCAAACTCTCCGGCCCGCCCGCCGATGAGACCTACGCCGCTGGCTCACCCATACCCGATCGGACTAAGCGCACCGCCCAGGAGGCCCTCGACGATCGCGCCTTCTACGCCAGCTACGATCACCCCGTCGGGCTCGACCCATCAGCCCTCGTGGCCGCCGACTTCGACGAAGACGGTCACGCGGACGTCATCGCTTGCTGCGAGTGGAGCCACGAGCTGGCCGTCCTGCTCGGCGACGGAACCGGCGACCTGGGCGCCCCGACCTTCATACCGTCCGGGTATAACCCGCGTGGCATCGTCGCCGAGGACTTCAACGGCGACGACGACCTCGACGTGGCCGTCTCCTGCAAGGGCAGTGGCGACGCGCAGGTATTCCTCGGCAACGGCGACGGCACCTTCGGCGCCCCCCTCTCCACGAGCGTCGGCCCCGGCTGTTGGGGCATCACGACCGGCTACTTCGACGCCGACGACGACCCCGACCTGGCCGTCGTGAGCGAGATCGAGGACCTCATGCACGTCCTCATCGGTGTCGGCGACGGCACCTTCACCGACGTCGGCGGCTTCCCCACAGGCTCAATGGGATCGGCCGTCATCACCGACGACTTCGACAACGACACCAAGGCCGACCTGCTCGTCGGCTCCTTCTGGGACGGCGACGGCTTCGTATACAAAGGCGACGGCGCAGGCGGCTTCACCGAGTTGAACGTCTTCGGGATGGGGTGGGAGCTCATCCACATGGTCAGCGCCGACTTCAACAACGACAACAACGTCGACGTCCTCTCATGCCATACGCACCCCAGCGTCGTGAAGATCTACTTCGGCAACGGCAACGGTACCTTCTACCAGATCGAGGACTCCAACCACGGCGTGCACGTGCCGATGCAGATGGCCCTGGCCGACTTCAACGACGACGGTGAGCTCGAGGTCGCAACGCCGGCCTTCTCCGAGAAGGAGGTGGGAGTCCTCTACGGCTTCGGCAAGGACCCCGATATCTACTACGAGAAGAGCTTCTACCAGTGCGAGGACACGCCGCGATCGGTCGCGGTGGCCGACTTCGACGAGGACGGGCGGCCCGATATCGTCATCGGCAACGGCGACACCGGGAGCGTCTCCGTCATGCTAACCAAGCCCGACGGCCTCAGCCACGCCGCTACCGCCTGGGATGGTGGCGGCTTCATGCCCACGACCAGCGCCGTGGCCGGCGGCGACTTCGACAACGACGGTGATACCGACTTCGTCACCTCCATGACCGGCGCCAGTAAGGGCATCCACGTCCACGAACAGACCGCCAAATACCAAGTCGCGACCGACCCGCTCGAGCTGCACTACGGGACCTCGGTCGCCCCACCTTCCATCGACGTCCACGACTTCGACGGCGACGATAACCTCGACCTGCTGTACATAGGCTCCGCCTCCAGCCTCGGCTTCCAGAGAGGCAACGCCGACCTGTCCTTCCAGAGCCCCAGCTACCTCTGGGCCGGCGGCGGCACACCCCACGGCAGCGGCATGGCCGACTTCGACGACAACGGCACCATGGACGCCATAACCACCACGACCAGCCAATGCGTCGTCACCCTGCTCAACGACGGCGCCGGGCACTTCTCGTCCAGGAAGATCACACGCATAGGCAGCGACTGCTATGACCTCGCCGTGGGCTACTTCAACGCCGACGACTACCCCGACTTCGCCGGCGTCGCTACGGACGCCGACCGCGTGTACTGGGCGACCGGAATCGGAGACGGGTTGTTCAACACCGACTCCAGCGCCGTCGTCGGCGACGACCCGACCGCCGTGGACGACGGCGACTTCGACGACGACGGCAACGCCGACCTGGCCGTGGCGTGCGGAGACGGCGACCGCGTCACCATCCTCTACGGCGACGGGGCCGGCGGCTTCGGCTCGCGCCAGGATATACCCCTCACCGGAGACCCCGCAGACGTCATAGCCTACGACTTCAACGGAGACGGGATCTGCGACTTCGCCGTCGCCCGAAGCGATCGCGATATCGGACAGGCGACCTCGCTGTTCATCTCCAACGGCGACCGCACCTATGACCGCGAGGACTACTGGGCCGAGGCGCCCCGGCGCCTGGCACTGGCCGACGCATGGGGCGACGGCCTGACCGACCTCCTCGTCGCCCAGGTGACGTCCCGCTACCAGATACTCGACAACCGGACCTTCCATTCCACATCAGGCGTCGGCTGGCTAAAGGCCGGCTGGAACCTCATGTCCATACCCCTGGACCCGATCGGGAGCGACTCGCCCGAGGACGTGCTCGCCGACGCCGTGGCCGCCGGCAACTCGCTCACCAACAACCTCTTCGACTACAGCAAGGCGACCGGTTACCAGATATACCCGAGCCAGTTCGGCGCGCTCGGGCCGGGTGAGGCCTACTGGCTGTATCTCTCGACGGGGTGCCAGAACACGATGGTGGGCGCCAAGGCGCAGTGGGACGAGGTGCTGCCGCTCGACGACGGATGGAATATGACAGGCTGCCCGCAGGGGGACCCAGTGGCCCTCAGCGATTGCCGGATCACCGACGGGTCAATCACCCTGACCATACCAGGGGCTGAGTCGGCCGGCTGGATACAGGCCACCATGTTCTTCTTCGACACGGGCGGGTACGGCACCGCCGCACCGAGCGGAGCCGACGACGATTCGCTGCGCCCCTGGTACGGCTACTGGCTGCTGACTTACCAGCCGGGCCTATCGCTCATCGTGCCGAAGCCGTAATAACAGAATAGACGCGGCGAGGGCCCTCCGCGGCTGTCATGGCGGGGGGCCCTCCTGCATCCCAACGCTGACCTCACGCCACCGTCCCCTCGTCCGTACCCCCGGCACCGCCAGCACCCCTTAGCGGGCCCTAGCGCTCTCCAGACCCTCCAGGCGCCTGCGCAGGTGCTCCGCCGGCGTCACCGCAGCCTCCAGGTCCAGCGACCGGTACCGGGCCAAGACCCTCCCGACGACATCGTCCCAGACCGCCTGCCGCTTCTCGTCCGACCACGACAGCTTGTCTATCGTCCAGGGCATTATCTCCCTGCCGAGCTGCTCTATAGTGTGCGGACCCGCCACCGGCCCCCCGTTGGCGTACACGTAGTTGTACACGCGCCAGAGATCGCGCATGCGCTTGTGCGCGTCCGAGTGGTCGTGCGCCAGATCTATCCGCGCCTCCTCCAGCTTGGTCAACGTCTTCTCGGACGGCGCGTCGCAGAACCACCACGGGGCAAGGGACACCGGGTAGCCCAGGTCCAGTATGGCGTCCATCTGCCCGAGCGAGAACTCGGAGGTGAAGACCTTGTACTTGTACCCGGCGGCCCACGGCTTGATCTTGATGATGGCCAGGGACTCGTCCTGGGCGCCGTCGCAGGCGTCGAGAAGCTTCGGGAATTCGTCGCCCTCCAGCATCACGATCGTGTCGGCTCTAGCGGCGCGCATGGCACGGCGGATGTTCTTCACCATCATAACCGAGTGGCGGTCGAACATCGCCGGGTCCTCGGCGCCCCGGTGGCGGGGATTGTAGTCGCGCCAGCCCGTCTGGTAGCCCAGAGAGTCGAGATGGACGCCGTCGACATCGTAGTTGCGCACCAAGGCCGCGCAGACTTCGGCCAAGAACTCGGCCCAGCCCGACCCCGGCCCCGGGTACATGCAGTAGAAGCGATCGCGCGTGTGGGGGTAATCGTAGAGCTCGCCCCGCTCGTCCATCATGGCCCAACCCAAGGCCACGCGCTCGGCCAGCGGCGTCTTCCGCGAGATGATGAAACCCTCCACGTAGACAATGACGCGGCCGCCGGCCTCGTGCACCGCGCGTACCCCCTCCCGGAACGCGTCCGGGCCGCCCAGGTCCGCCCGGGGGATGTAGGTCGACTTACGCTCGTAGCCCCCCTCCCAGTAATCGACCAGATAGACGATGTTGCTGCCCAGGCGGCGCGCGTCCGCCAGGAGCTTGGGCAACTCGCGGAAGTCGCCTATGGCCTCGGGCAGCGACGGCCCCCAGAACTTCATCAGCGCGGAGCCGGCACCCGTCTGCGCCGCCGGGCAATACATCGACCACGCGTCCTGCCACCAGGGCGGCGACTCCTGCACCTGGCCGGCCCGCGACGCCAAGACCGGCGCACACAAGATGACCAGCAGAAGCGATAAGACCTCGACTCTCATGGGCTCCTCCGTTCGAGCTGCCCCAAGCTTACCCGCCGCCCCGCCCGCAGTCAACGCCCCGGCGTTGCCCGCCGGCCTCGACCGTAGTATGCTCTGCCATGGTGCGGCAAACACGATGGGAGGACCAACGTGAGCCCGGGATTCTGGATTGAACAACTCGACGATATCGAGGGGGTTCCCTGCCCATGCGGGACCTCGCGACGGGCCTTCCTCCGGCCCGACAACGACGTCGCAAGCATTCACCTGGTCGACATAAGCGCCGCCGCCGCCGCCCACTACCACGAAAAACTCACAGAGATTTACCTGGTGCTCGAGGGCGAGGGGTATATGGAGCTGGACGGCGTGGACTACCCCGTGAGGCCCATGACGGCCATCTTCATACACCCGGGGACCGTCCACCGCGCCAGAGGGAGATTGCGGATAGTCAACATACCCATACCGCCCTTCGACCCCGACGACGAACACTTCCCCGAATAGCCGGAGGAGGCCGCAGAAGCCGAAGAGAGGACACGCGGTCGCCCTCGTCGTCCAGCGTGTGCCGGCCGGTGCGGTGACGTGAACAGGACCTGCGGCGGGCTCCCGCGCGACCGAAACCGCGTGTTGCCGCACGGCACGCCGCCCTGATAGAATACGCGCGGGACCCACGGCCGCATCACACAGCGGGAGACCGAGCGCGGACGAATGCTGCGATTCATCGGAAAACGCCTGCTGCACATGATACCCCTACTCATAGGGGTCAGCCTGCTGGCGTTCGTCATAATGTCCCTCGCCCCAGGCGACTACCTCTCGCAGATGCGCGCCAACCCGCAGATCAACCCCGACACCATCGAGGCCCTCCGCGTCAAGTTCGGTCTGGACAAGCCCTGGTACGTCCAGTACGGCCGCTGGCTGTGGAACATACTGCGCCTGGACTTCGGCGAGTCCTTTGCCTACCACCAGCCCGTGTTCCGGATCATCAAGACCCGAATGCTCAACACCTTCGTACTCGCCCTCTCGTCCATGGTCATCGCCTGGGGGATAGCCATACCGCTCGGCGTGATATCCGCCGTCAGGCAGTACTCGTGGTCGGACAGGGCGGCTTCGTTCATGGCATTCATCGGCCTGTCCGTCCCCACTGTCCTCTCGGGCCTGTTGGCCCTGCTGCTGGCCGCCCGGACCGGCTGGTTCCCCACCTTCGGCACGCAGGCGCCCGACTACGAATACCTCAGCGCCGCCGGCCGCATCGCCGATAGGCTCCACCACCTGATTCTCCCCGCCCTCGTGCTGGGGCTGTCGTCCCTAGCCGGCCTGATGAGACAGATGCGCGGAAGCCTCCTCGAGCAGCTCCGGGCCGACTACGTCACCACCGCCAGGGCAAAGGGCCTGCCCGAGCGCCGCGTTGTCTACAAACACGCCCTGCGTAACGCCATCAACCCCCTGGTGACCCTCTTCGGCTACAGCCTCGGCAGCCTCCTCTCCGGTGCCCTCATCGTCGAGGTCATCATGTCGTGGCCTGGCTTGGGCAGGCTGGTCATCGACGCCATCAACCAGAGGGACCAGTACCTCTACATGGCCGCACTCATGATGGCGGCCGTAATGCGCATACTGGGCAACCTCGTAGCCGATATACTGCTCGCACTCGTCGACCCGAGGATACGCTATGAGCGGGGCTGAGGCGCGCTTGCAGCCGGCGGCGCCCTCGGAGAACCCCTGGGCGTGGGCATGGCGGCAGCTCCGACGCAACCGCATGGCCGCCGCTGGCGGCAGCCTGCTCGGCATCCTCTATTTCTGCGCCGTCTTCGCGGGCCTGCTCGCACCGTACGGGTACGACAACCAGGACCGCGATACCTTCTACCACCCGCCCACGCGCATCCACGTCCGCAGCGCCGAGGGCGGCTGGCAGCGGCCCTTCGTCTACCGCTCGGTCCCCTCGCGCACCGGGCGCGGATACGAGCCGGACACGTCCAAGACCTACCCTATACGCCTCTTCGTCCGCGGCGACGGCTACAAGATCCTTGGGCTCGTACCGAGCTCACTGCACCTCTTCGGCGTCGACGAGCCGGCCCGGATCTACCCGGTCGGCTCCGACCTGTACGGCCGCGACGTCCTGTCACGCATCCTCTACGGCTCGCAGATATCGCTGTCCATCGGCCTCGTCGGCATAACCGTCACCGTCGTCATCGGCATGCTCATCGGCGGGCTCTCCGGCTACTACGGGGGTATCGTCGACAACCTCCTCATGCGCCTGTCCGAACTCATCATGATGATCCCAGGGCTGTTCCTGATACTGGCGCTGCGCGCGGCGTTCCCCGTCGATATGTCCTCGACCCAGATGTACCTGCTGCTCGTGTTCATACTCAGCTTCATCGGGTGGGCCGGCCTCTCGCGCGTCATACGCGGCATGGTGCTCTCGATACGGGAGCGGGAGTTCGTGACGGCCGCCCGAGCCGCCGGCGCGTCCAGCCTGCGCATTATCGTCCGTCACATCCTCCCCAACACGCTCTCCTACGTCATCGTCGCGGCCACCCTCTACGTGCCCTACTACATACTCGGCGAGGTCGTGCTCTCCTTCCTCGGCGTGGGGATACAGGAGCCGCAGGCCTCCTGGGGCAATATGCTCAACGCCGGCAGGTCCGTCCGCGTGCTGTCCGACTACCCGTGGGTTCTCATACCCGGCGCGTTCATCTTCGTCGCCGTTTTGGCGTACAACTTCCTCGGCGACGGGCTGCGGGACGCGCTCGACCCGCGGATGCGCCTGCGCGGCGGGAGGCCCCTGGCATGATCGAGAAGGCCACGCCACCGGCCGCCCCCGCACACGCCACACCCCTCCTCTCCGTAAGCGACCTGGCCGTGGAGTTTCGGATAGAGTCGGGGACGCTGCGGGCCGTGGACGGCCTCAGCTTCGACCTGAGGGAGGGGGAGACGCTCGGCGTGGCCGGAGAGTCCGGCTGCGGCAAATCCGTGACGGCGCTGTCGGTCATGAGGCTCGTGCAGCACCCCGGGCGCGTCGCCGGCGGGCGCATCCTCTTCGACGGGCGCGACCTCCTGACCCTCTCCGAGCGCGAGATGCGCACCATGCGCGGCCGCAGCATGGCCATGGTCTTCCAGGAGCCGATGACGGCCCTCAACCCGCTGTTCACCATAGGCACGCAGCTCGCAGAGGTGCTCATGGTCCATAGAGGCATGGGGCGGGCCGACGCACTGGCCGAGTCGGCAGAGGCGCTCGAGACGGTCGGCATACCCGAGCCGGGCGCGCGACTGCGCAGCTACCCGCACCAGCTGTCCGGCGGGCAGCGACAGCGCGCCATGATAGCCATGGCCCTCCTCTGCCGACCAAGGCTCCTCATCGCGGACGAGCCGACCACCGCGCTCGACGTCACCGTCCAGGCGCAGATCATGCAGCTTCTGCGCGAGCTGGGGGGGCGGCTGGCCACCTCTATAATGCTCATCACCCACGACCTGGCCGTCCTCGCCGAGATGGCCGACCGCGTCCTGGTGATGTACGCCGGTGTGGCGATGGAGCTGGCACCCGCGGCGGCGCTCTTCGAAGACCCCAAGCACCCTTACACGCGCGGACTGCTGGAGTGCCTGCCCAGCCTCGCCGAGCCTGGTAGGAAACTGCGGGTCATAGAGGGCACTGTCCCCGACCCCGCCGCCATGCCGGCGGCCTGCCGCTTCCACCCGCGCTGCCCGCTGGCCGAGGATATCTGCAGGCGGACAGCGCCCGACTGGCGCGAGCTCGCACCCGGACATTGGGCCCGTTGCCACCTCGCCGAGTAGGAGACGATACAAGCATGCCTCAGCCGCTCATGGCCGCCATGGACCTCGTGAAGCACTTCCCCGCCTCGGGGGGCGCATTCGCCGGGGGCAAGAAAGGGGGGCTGGTACGCGCCGTCGACGGCGTGTCATTCGACATCGAGCGCGGGACGACGCTGGGGCTCGTGGGCGAGTCCGGCTGCGGCAAGACCACCACGGGCAGGATGGTGATGGGGCTGCTACAGCCTACACAGGGTGAGGTTCTCCTCGGCGGGGAGCTCCTGCCCGCCGACCGGCTGCGACGCGCAAAGAGCCTCCAGATCATCTTCCAGGACCCCTACAGCAGCCTCAACCCGCGCATGCGCGTGGGGACGATCCTCAGCGAGGTGCTCTCTCTCCACGGGCTCGGCGCGGACCGCAGCGAGCGAAAAAGGCGCGTGGGCGAACTGCTCACCATGGTCGGGCTGTCCCCCGTAGACGCCGAGCGCTTCCCCCACGAGTTCTCCGGCGGGCAGCGACAACGCATCGGCGTCGCACGGGCTCTGGCACCGGAGCCGGAGCTCATCGTCGCGGACGAGCCCGTCTCCGCACTCGACACCTCGGTCCAGGCGCAGATCATCAATTTGCTCTCGGACCTGCAGAAGAGACTGGGCGTGGCCTTCCTCTTCATCGCACATGACCTCTCCGTCGTGCGGTACTTCGCCGACCGCGTCGCCGTGATGTACCTGGGGAGGATCGTCGAGGAGGCCGACGCCGCACGGCTCTTCGACTCCCCCTGCCACCCGTACACCAAGGCCCTGCTGGCCGCCGTCCCCGTGCCTGACCCAAAGCGCGAGAAGAAGGCGCAACTGCTGCCGGGCGAGCCGCCCAGCCCCGTGGCGCCACCGTCCGGCTGCCGGTTCCATCCGCGATGCCCCGTGGCGCTGCCCATCTGCTCCGAGGTCGACCCGGCCCTCTACGAAACCGGCAAAGACCACCGGGCCGCCTGCATACGCTGCGACCCCAAGGGGGCACACCTGCCGGCCGAGAGGCGAATGCCGTGACGGCAGGGGAACCCCTCGCCAAGCAACCCGCCCGCCCGCCCGATCTCGCGCTCGCCGCCTGGATCATCATCGTCTACCCGGCCCTGCGGCTGCTGTTCGTACTAGGCGCTCTCGCAATGCCCGAGTCCGCCGGGGCACTCGCCGAGGAGAACCTGCCCGCCGGGCTCGTGCTCGGCGTCTCCGTGCTCACGTCCCTTCTGCCCATCGCATGCGGGCTGGCCATACTCGCCGGGCGCGGCTGGGGGAGGATCGTCTACACGATCGGCTGGCCGGCTCTGACCGCCTACTCCTGGTTCGCCGTGAGCTTCGAGTGGATGCAGCTGCTGTCAGTGGCCATCTACGCCCTCGTCGTCTACGTGCTCTTCCAGCGCAGCGCGACGGCGTACCTGCGGGAGGCCGCCGAGTGGAGGGCCGGGCGATCGTCCCATCCCGGCCGGGGCGAGGACCACACCTAGAGATCCCCGGCACACCTCGATACCTCGGCCCACCCTCCTTGAACCACCAATACCGTGGGGCTTATACTGCCGCAGGCGATGTGCTTCCCACCCGTGCGACGGAACGCCGCCAATAGGATGGTGATAGGGGTTATGTCCGAGCCGAAGTTTGAGAGAGTCGACGAATACCGCTGGCGCATACCGCGGGAGGGCGGGATGCGCGTGCCGGGCCTCGTATACGCCTCCGAGAGACTAATGGAACACGCCATGCGCGAGAAGGCCGGCCAGCAGGTGGCCAACGTCGCCCACCTGCCCGGCGTCGTGCGGGCGTCCATGGCCATGCCCGACATCCACTGGGGATACGGCTTCCCCATCGGGGGCGTGGCCGCCATGGACGTCCGAGACGGGGTCATCTCCCCCGGGGGCGTCGGCTACGACATCAACTGCGGCGTGCGGCTGCTGCGCTCGAAGCTGGCCGAAAACGACGTCGCCCCCCACATCCAGGACATCGTGGCGGCGCTGTTCTCCGACGTGCCCTCAGGCGTGGGGTCCAAGGGGGACATAAAGGTATCGGCAAGCGAGGAGCGCAAGATTCTGACCCAAGGATCGGCCTGGGCCGTCCGGCACGGCTTCGGGACCGAGGAGGACCTCGTCTACACCGAAGAGGGTGGCGCTATGGAGGGCGCAGACCCCGACGCCGTGTCCGAGAGGGCGTACGAGCGCGGCCGCCGCCAGCAGGGCACGCTCGGCAGCGGCAACCACTTCCTCGAGGTGCAGGTGGTCGACGAGGTCTACGACGAGGCGGCGGCAGCAGCCTTCGGCCTGGAGGTGGGCATGGTGACGGTCATGATCCACTCCGGCTCGCGGGGCTTCGGCTACCAGGTGTGCGACGACTACCTGGCCAGAATGGGCGAGGCCGCCCGGCGCTACGGCATATCTATGCCAGACCGGCAACTGGCCTGCGCGCCCGTGTCCTCGCCGGAGGGAAAAGCCTACTTCGGCGCCATGGCGGCGGCCGCCAACTACGCATGGGCCAACAGGCAGTGCCTCTCCCACCACGCCAGGCGTGCGATCGAGCGCGTTCTGCACGCCTCGCCCGCCGATCTGGGCCTCTCCCTCGTGTACGACATCGCACACAACATAGCCAAGTTCGAGGAACACGAGGTCGAGGGGCGCCCCCAAGAGCTCTGCGTCCACCGCAAAGGGGCGACGCGGGCCTTCGGGCCCGGCCGACCCGAGGTGCCGCCGCGCTACCGCGACTTCGGCCAGCCCGTTATCATCCCCGGTGATATGGGCACCGCCAGCTACGTGCTCGCCGGGACCGAGACCGCCATGGCCGAGACCTGGGGGTCGACCTGCCACGGCGCCGGGCGCGTCCTCTCCCGCGGCGCCGCCAAGAAGAGGGCACAGGGACGCTCCATCGACCGCGAACTCGCCCGCGACGGCATCATCGTCCGCGGCGCCAGCCGCAAGGGCCTCGCCGAGGAGATGCCCGAAGCCTATAAGAACATCGACGAGGTGGTCGCAGTCGTGCACGGGGCGGGGATCTCACGCAAGGTCGCCCGTATGCGGCCCCTGGGCGTCATCAAGGGCTAGCCGGCGCCCTCGTCGACGGGGCGGCACCGGCGGCTTCCCACAAGCTATATCGCGGAACGTACGGCGACAGAGACACAGGATACACAGCGGTCAAAAGGGCTCAACGCCAGGGGGGCCGGCGGGCCAGGGAGCCAGGGACAGCGGGCGCAACCGAGCGAAGCCAGCGCCGGGTCAGTCGTCGGGCGTCCAGGTCACCAGGTCGCCCCGGGGCGGCGGGACCGTCGATGGGCAGGCCGGTATTCGCAACGTGACACCGGGCACGTAGGCGACACACCAGTACGCGCACCAGGGGCGCAGCATCTTGTCGTCGCCCCACTGATAGGGGCTGGCTGCCTTGTAGCCCGAGGGCGTGAAGTAATAGAGCTCGAAGCAGGTCCAGCCGGCCAGGACCGCCTCGGCCAGCGGGAGCTCCACTCCCTCGCGGGTGAACATCAGCCGGGCCGCCGCCTGAGGGCGCGCAAACTGATACGGGACGAGCGTCCAGCCGTAGCGCAGAGGGAATACCGCGTCCTCCGTCCGCACCCCGCCGGCCGTGCACGCCGGCGCCTCGTAGTCCAACTGCAGCCAGTAACCCGAACCGGGCGTCAACTCCTGGAAATCGTACGGGTATATCTCGTATATGGGCAGATCCGGCGGGCACCGGAACAACCTGTTCTCCAGAGAATTGCCCGCCGCCACGATCGAGGCCAATACCTCCTGCGGGTCGCAACTGTCCGGCTCCAACGGCAGGGAGATGAGATTCCAGCCCACCGGAAGGTCCGCCGACGGCATCGGCGCCGTCTGACCGATTTGGCACAGCGGGTCGCCCACGACTACCTCCTGCCAACCCAAGTACAGGCTCGACATCCAGAAGGAATCGACGAGGTTGTAGCCGCGGAAATAGCGGTCGAAGAGGACGTCCGGCCTGGCAACGGCAAGGAGGTACGGCTCCCAAGTATGCGCCTGAACCCCAGTCACCCCAAAATACACCAGGTCGGCCGACAACGACTGCCCATACGTCGGGCCCGACTCACCCCAGGTGAACGTACGGCCGTTGGCTGAGACGAACGTCGTCGCCAAGGCCCCGAAGGAGAACTCGCCGGGCGTCGTCAGGTCGTAATACGGCGCTGGAGGCGAGTTCGCGTCGTTGGAGCCCCAACTGCAATAGCCGAGCAGCGAGGTCAGACCGCCGACGAACGTCGTCGTCGCGTCGTGGACGTATGGCCGGCCGAGGGCGTCCAGCTTGGCCACCGTGTTCTGGATCCAAGTATTGGCCATCGCCGGGTCGCCCACCTTCGTCGGATCCTCATCGAGGAGGATCGGCCCATCGCCGAGAGGCATGAGCCCGCGGTCTATCAGCCGCTTCACGTCGTCCGGGATGCCGTCGTGGTCGTCATCGAACTCGTAGCCCGTGAGCCTGCACGTGAGATAGATGGCGGGCTCCCACGGGCGGGGCACGAAATCAGCGAAGGCGAGGCTCTTGGCATAGTAAGGGTTCTGGACGTAGCCGCCCATGGTGTGGGACGTCGGCAGCATGCACAGCTCGGAGTCCACCGAAGCGCGATCGATCGTCGAGGGGACCCCGTAGTTGTCGTCGGCCGCGTTCTCCTCCAGGATGCGGAGGGGTACGCCCTTGGTCGTCACGATGTAGAGGATGGAGTCCTGGAGGTCGTTGTCGGAGAGGTGATCCTCGATGGGGTCCTTGACACACGCGTTGAACGTTGCGCGGTCTATGGTCTCAACCGTTGGACACGTGGGCGGGAGGTGACAGACGTTGCTCGTAGGGATCGCCCGGGCCTGGACATAGTAGTCCCCTATGGCCAGCGATACCTCGCTCGCGTCATTTACCACCAGGAGCACCTGCTCCGGTGTAGCAGCCGGGGCGGAACAGACTGACACGGCGAGGACCGCCGCGACGCCCGCCGCAGCTTCACAGACCCGTTGCCATTGTCTCAATGCTGTTTTCCCGCGTTGCGCACTTAGCCCCTCAGGCCAACCGGCTGCACCCACCCCCGGATGCCTGGGCTCAAAGAAAGCGCTGCTCCTACTACGCCAGGAGCAGCGCTTTCCCATCACACGTATCGATCCTGGTCCGCGCCTGGCACACCCGCCCTTCCGCCAGCATGATTCAATGATGACGGGCACCTAGGTGCAGCCTCTGGTCGGAAAAAGCTACCTACCGGCGCCTCGCCAGGCCGGCAAGCCCAACAATGCCACTGGCAAGCAGCAGCATTGTGCCAGGCTCAGGGATCGTCGTCGTGTAGACGACGGTCTTGTCGTCCTCTTGACCCGTTCCGTTGTTGATGAAGTAGACGACGTCGAGCGTGTGGCCCGCGCCGATCCCGATGTCATCGAGATCGATCGAGAACTCGGTCGTACCGGCCTGCGCCGCGAACGCCTGCGCGCCACCCACTGGATCGAGATTCTCATCCAGCAACGTGACGACCTCCGTCATGAAGAAGGCGTCGTACTCGAACCTCAGGAGGTACTCGGCGCCCACGCCGTGCATGATGTAGCCGGTCGTGTTGTCCTGATCCAGGTCCATCAACACGTCGTAGTACGAGTTGAGGTTAGCCAAGGTCGGCGTGCCCCAGACATCGCAGCGGAAGAAAAGATCCGAGGAGTCGTCCGTCGTGTAAACGTCCGCGATGTCATAGTCGTCGTCGATGCCGGCGTCCTCAGGGTCCTGACCGATCCAGCCCTCGGTCCAGTCGGCCCCGTCTCCGTCCACATGGATGGTGATTGCCCCAACCGCGGGCACCAACACCAGAACTGCCAATCCCAGGAACCACTTTCTCATTCTGCTACTCCCTAGCTAGGACCCCATTCACGTGCCCGACCGGTCGGCCCGGTCGACGGTGTGTAGTCCGTGCCGCTCTCCCTGCGCCTCGGGCTATTTGTGCGACCGCCGCCCCAAGCGCAAGCTGTTGACCATAGTTGCCTTAGCTTCAACTCTTCCTGCGTAGAACCGATGCGAAAACCGCGCCGACGCCAAGCAGGAGCATGGTCGTCGGCTCGGGGATCTCGAATGTCACCACGGAGGTGAAGTCGTCCTCAGGCGTCGATGCATTGTCGAGGAACGCCATCAGATCGACGTTGCCGGTCAGGTTCAACCAGGCTAGAGGCGCCGACAGCTCCACCGTCTCGCCTATGCCGAAGCCGCCAATGCCCACGGGTACGAGCGAACCGCTGGAGCAATCGTACACCCCGGTCATCCCGTGAGAGGGCATGTAGGTTATGAGCACCTCACCGCCGAAGGTCGTGCCGGGGTCCCATCCGGGGTTGTAGCCCGTGGCGCTGTTCTGGTCGGTGTCCAGGCACACCGCGAAGAACACCATCTGCCCCTGCTCGCCCTCCAGCGTGGGGGTGCCGTAGGTGTCCATACGGAAGAAGAAGTCGGTCGCGTCCATCGTCGCGAAAATGTCGCTTATGTCGTATGGGGCAAGCTGGAATGCCTCGTCCGGATCGGTCGTCAGCGGAGCCGTCGCGCCCCAGTCGCCCGCCAGGCCGTCAACCGTGATCGTCAGACCCCACGAGGCCGTCGCGGCCAGCAGCCCCGTCGCCAGGATCAGGAGTTTTCCTGTCATCTCCCCCGTCCCCTTCTTTGAATGGGAACATCTGTATGTATCTGTAATCGGCGCCCGACATGTATACGGGTGCACCCCTAGTCTGCGTTTATGAAAAGCACGTACCGTGCCAGGGGACCGCGCGCGCCGGTTCTCATAACATTAGGCCCCAAACCCCTTGTGCCGGAAGGGCTTCGGGCCATCCGCAAACACCGGCCGGGCCCGACCGGAGCCCCAACTCCAGGCCCCCGTGTCCAAGTGGCTGGACACGAATCGGCCCCCTGCCCGGACCCCCTTCCGCCACAGCGTGTTACACGTGTCCAGAGCGGGAGACAGGTGTTCATATATCTGGACATCGGGCTCGGCGCCACACAGGAGGGAGAGAATGTGGGCCTCTAGCGCCGTAAGCGGTTGGGGTGTAAGGGGTTATGGGGGCTACCGGGGCGCTTAACCGCCCCTGGATTCGCCCTTCGTATAGCCGTAATAACCCACTTTTTCGCCCAGCGTCCGGTAATCGCCATGCGTGAAGCAGACGGGCGCCGCCGCCGCGTAGTCCACCCGGCCGTCAGCCCCCAGCACCGACTCGTCCGCCTGGACGCAGAGGACCTCCCCCACGAACACGTCGTGAGTGCCGAGGGAGAGCACCCGGACGACCCGGCACTCGATGGACACCGGGCACTCGGCTATGAGAGGAGGGGCGACCCGGGCCGCCGGCTCCGGCGTGAGACCGAACTCGGCGAACTTGTCCACGCCCCGACCCGAGGTCACGCCGCAGAGGTCGGTTTCGCGCAACAGAGACGCCGGCGGTATGTTGATGACGAACTCGCCCGAGTCGCGGATGAGAGCATGGGAGTAGCGCGAGGGGCGTACAGAGACGTACACGGTCGGGGGCTCGGAGGCCAGTATGCCCGTCCAGGCGATCGTTATCACGTTGGGGCGGCCGCGCGCGCCCACGCACGTCACCAGCGCCACGGGGACCGGATAGAGGCCCGGGCCGGCGTTCAGCTTCTTCTTGGCCATGCGCGAGAAGGCTCCTAAGATGTTACGGAGACGACGACGCGGCGTCGGCGCGGGCCGTCGAACTCGCAGAAGTAGATGCCCTGCCAGGTGCCGAGCAGCGGCTTGCCCCCGACAAGGGGCACGGTGATACTCTGGCCCACCAGAGTAGACTTGACGTGCGCCGGGGAGTTGCCCTCGGAGTGCTCGTAGCCCCCGGCGGGGACCATGCGCGAGAGGGCGGAGAGGAGGTCGGCGCGGACGCTGGGGTCGGCGTTCTCGTTGATGGTAAGACCCGCAGTCGTGTGCAGGCAGAATACCGTGCAGAGGCCGTCGGCGATCCCCAAGTCCTCGACGGCGGAGCGGACGGCCCGCGTGATGTCGACGAACTCCTCGCGCCGGCCCG
>Ga0272441_10006595_pt1 | contig 19320 bp, 14 predicted proteins | sample SSMProp6N_FD_193582 | JGI IMG/M metagenome (GOLD analysis project Ga0272441, IMG submission 193582) | Marine sediment archaeal communities from Little Sippewissett salt marsh, Falmouth, MA, United States - SSM-Prop-6N | ecosystem: Environmental > Aquatic > Marine > Wetlands > Sediment ... | reverse complement strand
ATCAGGCCGACCGACAGCAGGAGCGTGTCGCAATCGACGTCGAACTCGGTCCCCAGGATCGGCCGGCGGTGTTCGTCGAACCGCGATACCGTGACCGACTCCAGCCGCTCCCGGCCATGGATGCAGGTGGCCGAGTGCGAGAGATGAAGCGGGATCCCGTAGTCCTCGAGGCACTGGGTGATATTCCGCGTCAGTCCTGACGGGTACGGGAGAAGCTCGACGACGCCGACCACCTCGGCCCCCTCCCAGGTCAGGCGGCGGGCCATGATCAGGCCAATGTCGCCGGATCCGAGAATCAGGACACGCCGGCCGACTCGCACGTTCGCCATGTTCGTCAGCCACTGCGCCGTTCCGGCGGTGTAGACGCCGGCGGGGCGCGTGCCCGGAATGCGCAGCATCCCGCGCGTCCGCTCGCGGCAGCCCATTGCCAGAATGACCGAAGTAGCGCGGAGGCTGTACCGGGAGCCCGGTGTCGTGCAGACGAGCTCCCGATCCGGTGTCAGCTTGGCAACGAGTGTGTCCGCGTGTGTCGCGACTCCGGCTTCGAGTGCTCGGTTGATGTATCGTGCGGCGAACTCGGGCCCGGCCAGAATCTCTCCGAAGGCGTGCAAACCGAAGCCGTCGTGGATGCACTGGTTGAGGATCCCGCCGAGTTCCCGATTCCGATCGATCAGGACGACCTCGGCCCCGGCGTCCGCCGCCGATGCCGCGGCAGCGAGGCCGGCCGGCCCTCCGCCAATCACGACGACGTCGGTTTCACGAACGCGCGGAGACATGATCCTCCTCCAACAGGGGTCCGGCGAAGGCCGGGGAGTCCGGTCCTCGGAGCAGGAAGTCATCCGGCGACCAACCGCGCTCCTCCTGGAGCATCTCGACGATCCGCGGCAGACAATAGCCGCCGCTGCAGCGGCCCATCGACGCGCGCGAGCGGAACTTGATCCCCGACAGCGTCTTCACGCCGAGCGGGTTGTCGAGAGCATGCAAGATCTCGGCCTTCGTCACGCCTTCACAGCGACAGACGATCTCGCCGTGATCCGGATCCTGTCCGACGAGCCGCTCCTTCTCCGTCTCAGGGAGATCGTCGAATCGGTCCGGCCAGCGGCGGACTCGAATCTCGGCTGCTGGTTTCCGAGCGAAGTGGGCTCCCGGCTGAATCATGTCTTCGATGATGTGCCTCGCGATGGCGGGCGCCGCGGTCAGGCCGGGCGATTCGATCCCGAGAAGGTGGAGGGCGCGCGGGTGCTCGGACGTCCGGCGGAAGACGTAGTCGCCGTACCCGCCGACCTCGGGCGGTGTCAGTTTGGCGCGAACACCGGCGAACGCGCCGATTGTCAAGCTCGTCGGGAGTTCGGGCCACATCCCACGTGCCTCTACAAGAAGGCGGTCGGTTGTGCGTCCGGTGCAGCGGACGGTCTCCGCATCGTCGGCGTACTCGCTCGACGGGCCGAGAAGGACGTTCCCTTCGATGGTCGGGGTGATGTGGACGCCGAGGCCGGCGTCCCCGGCCCGAGGAGCCGGATAGATCGACATCGCCATCCGTTCGCCGGCCTGCTTGTCGAGGATGAGGTACTCGCCGACACAGGGATAGACCTCGGGCGCCTCGGGGTCGAGGAACCGAGCGACCCGGCCTGCGTGGACACCGGCGCAGTTGATGATCCAGCGGGAGCGAAGGACGCCGGCTGACGTGTGGACACCGAACAGCTCGCCCTCTGGATCGATGCCCGTGACTTCGCTTCCGAGGAAGAAGCGTACACCATTGACCGCCGCATCCTCGGCCATGGCGATCGTCATCGCATACGGTGAGACGATTCCGCTCGACGGAACGTGCAGCGCCGTGACACACTCGATCCCCGGCTGCAGTTCGGCCGCCTCATCGCTCGAAACGATTCGCAGGCCAGGCACACCGTTTGCTTCCCCTTGCGCTTTCAGCTTCATGAGACTCGGGGTCTCGTCCTTACTGCTCGCGACGATCAGCTTTCCGCAGATCGAGAACGGTACGTTCAGCTCCGCACACCACTCCTGAAGAAGCGCCCGCCCCTCCATGCAGAACCGCGCCCGCTTCGACCCCGGCGCGTAGTTCAGTCCTGCGTGAATGACTCCCGAATTCCGCGCGCTCGCCGCCATCCCCACGTCATACGCCTTCTCAACCACAGCAACCGAGCAATCCAGGTGACTCAACGTTCGCGCAACCGATGATCCAACTACGCCGGCCCCGATCAGGGTGATGTCGAATACGTGATTCGCTTGGAGGGGGGAAGCCGAGGCTGCTTCACTCTTCATGTTGCCGATGGTAACGTCGATGTCACGTCACTGCATGGCGAATTCGGTGCCCACATTGTGCGTTCTATCGCCCCCAGTCGGAACAGCTCCGAGAGGGCGCAGGAGAGACACCCAGAGAGCACAGTCTCACGCGCTGTACGGCGGAGATTGGAATCCTCTCGGCGGTGGATCGCCGGAATTGCCCTTCCAAATTGCCCTTTAGAAGCAGCTTCTGTGCAGGCTCGGTACTGTGCTACGACCCGTATGAGAAGCGAGAAGGCACTGAATCCTGACTTCGCTATGGATTACAGGGTTCCAAGTTAAATAGGCGTTGACCTCTTGATTCACCTGATGATAAAATGCGTCGACGAAAAGGGGAGGAGTATGAAGAAGCAGCTATGCGGGCTCTTCCTGACAGGAGTGTTCATCGCCTTCGGTGCGTATGCGCTTGCTGGCCCAACACAGCAGCAGGGCGTCGCTGGACTGAGCAGGGTGGCGGCAGCAATGAGTGACATCTGCCACGAATGCTGCGTGACTGAGGACAGCTGCACCATAGACCAGTGCCAAGCTGAGGCAGCTGCCATTCAACCAGCGCTCATCATCACCTGGAACGCAGACTTCGGCAAGGGCAGCAACCCCAGCCGCGACGAGGTCGGAGGCTACCTATTGTTGGGATTGGGCGAAGTTCTTTCAGGACGCGGCTCAGGCAACCAATCCGAAGTGTTGGACTGTCTCTGGTGGGATGGCGGTGACGACGGCGTCACATGCTGTTCACTACTGGGTCGATTTCGATGCCTGCCCTGGAAATCCGAACTGCCGCGTTTCAGTCGATGATGGATGGTTCGATGGTGGCTTCGCCCACACTCCCCCTTGGCCCGTCGGCGGAACGTGGAGTCGGGGGAACCTGCCACGCCCGCCCGCTGGGCGCGCATATACTCCTCCGAAGCCACCACCAAGCAAAGGGGCGTCGGAGACACCGGAGCTGTCTCGGCGCTGTTCGCGGTGGGCCTTATGCTCCTAGTCCTTCGACAGCGCGCAGCTCGCGAGAGGAGGGTAGCATGACCCAGATGAAGAACCTTCTTGCCGACCTTTGCGCATCAACATCGCCAGCTCGATGGGTTCTCTACGTTGTCGCCCTCCTGCTTGTCGTCGGATTGCTGTTAACCTGGTGCAGCCGCAGCATTGACCAGCAGGGGGCCGAAGTGAGCAAGATCCTAAGGATCGGAATGCTTCGCGCCGACGTTGCCGCAAGTCTGGACGTCGCAGGAGCGAAGGAATTGCAGGGGGCATACATTCCGAGCGATCCCACCGGGCTGGAAGACGCCGAACAATGGGATCTTGAGGACGGGGGCTTGCTGGAAATCGACCACGCCAGAGTATCTACATCCGAAGACCTCACTGTCACACGCCTATCGGTCTGCCTTGATCCATCGGAACCTGTCGGACTTCGAGTGTGGGAAGACGTGTCGGACCTCGACATCTGAGGTTGTGTTTCTCCAGCGGCTCGGTCATCTCCTCCTTCAGCTGACCGAGCCGAGTCCCATACGGACACGTCTTCTCGCCACGATTCTCCTGGCACTCTTCGGCGAGATCCTTTTTCGGACTCTAGACTGGACCCTACTACAGGCGACTCTCCGAGCGTCTGTCCTCGGCCTACTCGAATTCTGCGGTCTCTCGACAGATGTGGGCCCTAGCATGCTCTTCTCGGTGAGCGGCGTCGAATACGACATGACCGCGCGGTGCACCTATGCGGATTTCCTCTGCTTGACGACAGCCTTCATGTGGCGCTCGAGAAGCCCCTTCCTATCTCTGGGCAAGCTCATCGGTTGGTGGTTCGCCGTGCTGTGTGCTGTGTGCTGTGGCAGTTCGGATCACGCTGGCGTGTCTCCTCGTCGAAGTGGGCGTACCATGGGCCATCGGGCACGATGCTATTGACTATTCGCTACGCATCGTCGTGCTGTTGGCCGTCATCTTTGCCTGGCTCGAGTCCGAAGTCGGAAGTGCGGTAGGTCCTTCGTTGCTCGACTCCAAACCGAGGCCAGCTGACCTGAGCCCCTGAAACCGGTCCAAAAGCGTTGTCAGATCTGTTGATAGGAGGTCAAGCTGACACCGAGAGTCGTTTGACTCCCTCCTGAGTTGGCCAGCGGAGAGTTCCGACTCGTCTACTAACGGGTCCCCGACAGGACATCCTGATTGATGGACATCCTCGCCTCCGAGTTCGCGTCGCACGTGGCGCTTCCGACGATCGGGGGTGCATGAACCAAGTGGCCGCCGTGGGACAACAATAGGCAACCTGGTCGAGGAGGCAATGGCCATGGAGAACCTGCGCAAGCACTTGAGGAATCCGTCGCTTGAGGTGCTGCATGCGGCCGGGAAGTCGGATCAGCGGAAGGGCGTCGAGCCGCCGCCATTGGAGAAGGCGATCCCGGGGGGTGCGGTGCGGGTCGACCTGGTGCCGCCGGAGGCGCTGAACCTGGGGTCGATGCCGCTGGTCGATGCGATCCGGGATCGTAAGGGCCGCCGCAAGTTCACCGAGCAAGCGCTGACGCTCGATGAGCTGTCGTTCCTGCTGTGGGCGACACAAGGTATTCGCGAGATCCATCCGAAGCGGGTCCACGCGTTTCGCACGGTCCCGCCGGGCGGGTGTCGTCATCCGTTCGAGACGTATCTGGAGGTACGGCGCGTCGAGGACATATCGCCGGACCTTTGGCAGTACAGCGTGCTCGAGCATGCACTCATTCTCGAGCGGGAGACGCCTGGCGACGAGTCACCGAGCTTGTCTGAGGCGTGCCACAATCAACCGGCGGTTGCAGCTGCAGCGGTGACGTTCATCTGGACGGCGATTCCCTATCAAACCGAGTGGCTCTACGGGCCGAACTTGCTGAAGAACATCCTGCTCAGCTGTGGCCACATCTGCCAGAACCTGTACCTCGCCTGTGAATCTATCGGCGTGGGGACCTGCGCGATCGTCGCCTACGACCAAGCGAAGCTCGACCCGTACCGCGGTGTCGATGGTGTGAACGAGATCAGCCTGTACGTTGCGCCGGTCGGCAAGATCTAGAAGAACTGAGGCGACGATCCCGTTCGGTCAGTGACTCGCCTCGTACAGGTTCCGTGCCCTCTCTGCGGACGTGACGATCCCGCGGATGAGGGCGGAGCTGAAGCCCTGGTGTTCCATCTCGTTCAGCCCGGCGATCGTGACGCCAAGCGGTGTGGTGACGGCGTCGATCAGCGACTCGGGGTGTGTGCCCTTCGCAAGAATCAGCTCGGCGGCTCCCTTGGCCGTTTGCGCGGCGAGCCGGATCGCTTCGTCGGCGTGGAACCCGACCTGAACGCCCCCTTGCGACGCGGCGCGGATGGCGCGAAGGAAGAAGGCGATGCCGCACGCGCAAAGGGCGGTGGCCGGGGTCATCTGATCCTCATCGATGAGCGCCGTGGTCCCGAGCGGGGAGAAGGTCGATGTGGCGGCCTCGCGTGCCTGATCGGGCGTCGTCCTCTCACAGGCAAGGCAGGTCATCGATTGCCCAACCGCCACCCCGATGTTTGGCATCGCGCGGAGGATGGGGACAGAGTCGCCGATGTGCTGCCGGATGTCGGCGATTCGGACGTCGGTTGCTGTCGAGATCAGGACGTGACGTTCGGGGTCGAGTGCCCGTGCGATCCCCTCAAGGACGATGTTCATCTGCTTCGGGCGGACGGCGACGATCACGACGGACGCGTCCCGCACCGCCGCAGTGTTGTCCGTTGTCGTGCAAAGCCCTTCTTCGCGGAAGACGGCAAGCGGCGGCTCCGATCGTCGCGTGATCGTAATCGACTCCGACGTGTGGACGCCCGTCGACACGAGTCCGCGCGCGATGGCGCTCCCCAGGTTCCCTCCGCCGATGATCGCAATCCGTTTGCTTGACATGATCCACCGCCTTTCACAAGACGCGGCTCAAGCGCGTCTCAGGCCGACCATTCTACGGATGTGAAGTGTGTTTGGCGACTCCGCGGCCGTAGCCCTTACAGATGCGGCGGCAGGCACTGTCCGCCCGATCATGCGAACGCCGGTCCGCCCGGAAACTCTCTAGATCAGCAACACATCTCCGGCGATGTTGACGGCGTGGTCCCCGATTCGTTCGAGGTTGTGGAGGATCTCCGCGAACAGGATGCCCGCTTCAGGATCACATGCCCCTTCTTCGAGTCTGCGGACGTGGTTCGCCTTGTACTCCCGTTCGAGCCGGTCGACGTCCTCCTCGACTTCGAGAGCCTTGCGAGCCGCTGCTTGCTCCTCCCCCTGGAGCGCACGCAGCGAGAGGTGGTAGAGGTCGGTCGCCCGGTCGAACATGTGGCGGAGTTCGTCGGTTGCCTGCTTGGAGAAAGCGTGCCCGGCGCGTCGTACGCGGTCGGTTCGCTGGGCGATGTTGACGACGTGGTCGGCGACGCGTTCGATGTCGTCGACCACGTGATGGAAGACGTGGAGGCGGCGTTCCTCCTCGGCCGCCATCGAGCTGCCGTCGATCCGGTCGAGGTACGCGTCGATCGCGCCCTGAAGCACGTCGATTGTCTCCTCGGTTTCGTAGATCGGCGTCGTCTGGGTTCCCGAGCCTGCGTCGGTCAGCGCGTCCCGCGAGGTGCCGAGCATGCCGAGCGTGAGCTTGGCCATTCGCATCAGCTCGCGGCGCGCCTGCTGGAGGGCAACCGCCGGCAGGCGAAGGAACTGCTCTCCGAGGTGCTCGGGCTGAACGCGCTCGGTCTTCTCGTTCCCGGCGACAAGTCGGGTAGCGATCCAGACCAGGACGGCGACGCACGGGATGAGCGCGAGTGTGACGAGGAGATTGAAGAAGGTGTGCGCGTTGGCGATCTGCCGCGTCAGCGACGATGACGTCATCGTCACGAAACCGGCATACCAGCTGACGATTGGAACGAACGCCGCTACGCCGGCCACGTTGATCAGAAGCTGACTGATCGCGAGGCGCCGCGAAGAGAGCGAGGATCCGATGGACGCGATCATCGCGGTGACGGTCGTCCCGATATTCGCTCCGAGGATGAGGGCGATGGCGGCAGGGAGGGTGAGAAGCCCGGCGCTTCCCATTCCGATGACGAGTGCGGTCATCGCGGAGGAACTCTGGATCACCGCGGTCACGCCGGCTCCAACAAGAACGCCGAGGAGCGGGCGGTCGGCGCAGGTTCGAAGCAGACTCAGGACGCCTTCGGTCTGCGCGAGTCCCCTTAAGCCGCCCGAGACAACGCTCATTCCGAGGAAGAGAATCCCGAAGCCGAGAATGATCCGCCCGATGTCTCCGACACGCTTGCTGCGGAAGATCTCCGAGACCAGAAACCCGACGGCGATGATCGGCAGGTAGTAGCTCCCGATCTTGAACGCAATGATCTGCGCGGTCAGCGTCGTGCCGATCTCCGAGCCGAGCATGACGCCGATTCCTTGGGCCAGGGTGAGCGCTCCGGCGTTGATCAGCCCGATGAGCAGCACCATCGTCATGCTGCTCGACTGAAGGGTGCCGGAGGTCAGCGCGCCGACGATCGCGCCGCGCCAGGCCTTGCCGGTAAGGCGTTCGAGCAGGGAGCGCATGCGATCGCCGATCGCGCGCTTGAGGGCATCGCTCAACACCCTGAGCCCGTAGAGGAACAGCGCCAGCCCGCCCGCCGTACTAAGCAGAACGCCCACGGTATTCATGTTCACCGCCAAGAATGTATATGTATGTGGGAAGTATATACCGCAAGGCGTGACGGCGCGACTCCTCGAGACTCGTGTGTGAGACGGAAGATCCGCGTCGGCGCGGCAATCTGTGCCGCATGTGTCGCTTGAGTGTCTAGCCTGACGGTGCGCGATGCGGCTGGAACGTGTCAGTGCCGGCTGATCCCCATGAGCGAGAAGGCCCCCAGAACTCCTCCAGCAAATTGGCGAGATTGTGACGGGCGACTGCCGGCGCACTAGCTTCGCGACCCAGACGGCCGACGGGAGAGTGCAAGGGCCGGATTCTCCTGTCGGGACTTCCGAAGCTTGCCCATCCGGACAGATCGCTCCACGCAGGACGGCTATACTCGCGGACATCCGTGATGGAGGCGCAGATGGACGACGCAAAGCTCGCGAGGATCGTTAGCCTGACGTCGGAGCAACGCGAGCGTTCCGTCGACGCGGTGACGCGGGCCTTCCTCGACGATCCGATGTGGAGCTGTGTCCTCCCGAGTCGCGGAGCGCGGGCAACGCTGATGTGCCCGATGTGGGATGCGCTGATCGGCTTCGCCCAGGTCTACGGCGAGGCTCTCACGACCCTCGAAGGACAAGGAGGGGCCTGCTGGATTGCGCCGGGGAAGACGAAGATGACTCTGTGGAAGATGCTCCGCACGGGGATGGCCCTTCCTCGTTCGATGATGCGCCTGCCGAAGGAGGCGCGCGGACGGTTCTTCGGCATGATGCGGCTTATCGACGAGATGCACAAGGAGCTAATGCCCGGGCGGCACTGGTACCTATTGGCCCTCGGCGTCGCACCGGAGGCTCAGGGACGGGGAATCGGTCGAAGGCTCATCGCGCCGATCCTCGCGCGATCCGACGAAGACAGCTTCCCGTGCTACCTGGAGACGCAGACCGAGGCGAACGTCGCCTTCTACCGAGAGAGCGGGTTTGACGTGATCGACAAGCGGCGCGAGCCAGTTTGCGAACTGCCGATCTGGTTCATGCGCCGAGAATCTGGCGCCTCGTAGGTTCGCGCAGCCAAGAGAAAGCGCGGCCGCGATACGTGAGAGCATCTTGTCGCCGCGGTATCCAAACGATGCCCGCGGTTCAATCACCTCGCGGCGCGCGCTTCAAGCCAGCTCTGGGGTAGTTCCCTCCTGCTAGTCGTCCATCACTTCATCCAGCATCAAGGGATCCTCTTCCGTCACCTCGAGCGTGGCGTCACAGTGAGGGCAGGAGACCCGCTCGTAGAGGAGCGCTTCGTCCTCATGAACCGTCACGTTCTTCCCACACACCGGACAAGCTGCCTTCGGCATGTCGTTCCTTCCTTCCCGGCTTTCTGGAAGTCCTCGTACACCGATCCGATACGGTAGCTACTTCTTCTTCGGTTTCGCCGCGACCTTCTTCTTCGCGGGTTTCTTCTTGCCTGCCATGGACCTCACCTCCGCCACCTCTCGAGCCGGAGAGACGCCGCAGTATAGGTACGTCCGCGGGGCATGAGAACGGGCTACAGAAGGCACTTGGTCCCATCCCGCAACCGCCCCGCCTGCTCCACTTCTGGCAGGGGCGTGTGGTTCATCCTACGAATCGGCTTTCGGCGCATGTCGTGGCGGGCCAAGAGATAATTGGAGACACAAGGCGGACGCGCTCATCGTAGACGGACCACATGGCCGATCTCGTGAGCGGTGCATCTGCCCCAGCCACACATGTAGAATCCGGGCATGCGCACGGATCGGAAGAGCCTTCACCACAGTCTGCTGCTGCTACTTGCGGCGGTGATTTGGGGTTTCGCTTTCGTTGCCCAGCGTGCGGGGATGGAGCACGTCGGCCCCTTCACGTTCAACGCGCTGCGCTTTTTGCTCGGCAGTCTGTCACTCCTGCCGGTCTGGTTGCTGACGCGGCGTCGCGTGCGCCGGACGGGCAATGCGTGGCACGCGGACGATCCTCCAGCGTGTCCCGGCCTGCTGCTGGTCGGCGGCGTCCTGTTCGTGGCCGCGACCCTTCAGCAGGTGGGCCTCTTGTACACGACGGCGGGAAAGGCCGGGTTCATCACAGGCCTGTATGTCGTTGTCATCCCCGTGCTCGGACTGCTGGTCAGGCAGCGAGTACGGGGTACCGTCTGGGTTGGCGCCGTCGCGGCGGTCGGCGGGCTCTACCTTCTCACGGGCTCCGAGGCCGGGAGGATTGGGCTCGGCGATGGTCTTCTTCTTGCGGGCGCGTTTGCGTGGGCGGTTCACGTGCAGCTTGTCGGGTGGCTGGCGTGCCGGATCGATCCGATCCGGATCGCGGTGTTCCAGACATCGGTCTGTGGACTCCTGAGCTTGGTGGTCGCCCTCGCGACCGAGTCGCTCGCGCTCGCTGGCCTGCGGGCCGCAGTTCCCGCGCTTCTCTTCGCCGGGATCCTGTCGGTTGGGATCGCCTACACGCTGCAGATCGTCGGGCAGCGGAAGGTCGACCCATCTCGCGCCGGGATCCTGGTTAGTCTGGAGGCGGTCTTCGCCGTTTTCGGTGGGTGGGCATTTCTCGGCGAACGGGTCACGAGCGTGATGCTGATCGGATGTGCGCTGATGCTGGCGGGGATGATCCTGTCGCAGCTCCGTAGACCGGATCGTCTGCGAGATTCCGCGAAAGCCTGACCCAAGACGAGGCCCGCGTGGCGGGCCTCGTCTCTCGTGCCAAGCAACGCCACACACTTGGGATGCGTGTGGGGGAAATCAAAGCGCGAGGTAGTTGGCGCTCTCAAGTCTGTGTCCAGAGGTTTCGGATGCTTCCTGCGGCCCGACGAAGACACCCTCGGAGACACCAGTTCGAGATTCGATCGCTGCCTGCTGCTCGGGGGAGCACTCGATCACACCGTAGTGATGGACGATCGCGATCCGGGATGCGAGAACATCAGGCGCGATGTTCTCGTCGACCTTCAGAACGCCGGTCACTACCAGGGAAACCTTCGCATCGAGGTAATCGAATCGTGATGGACGAAGCTCGGTCTCTCCATCGATGAGCCAGAGATCACCCTCATAGAAGGCGGCCTTCGTGTTGAGAAGATCGCAGACTCTCCCGAGCGACGCTTGGAGCGCCTGTGGGCAGATTACCGTCCTTTGGCAGACGAGGGCTTCGATCTTCTGCGAGAACAGCGTGCCGTCGATGTCGGCGTCGATGACGACGGTGCGGGCGAAGTAGAGCTTCCGGTCGGAAATCGAGAGCAGGAGATCGCGCGTGAGCCGAATCTCGTCGTCGATCACCTTGAAGCCGTTCGGAATCGCATGCACGCTGCCGGACGTTCCCGTGAGAACGGCCTGCAAGTCGGGCGCGTTCTCCTGGAAGCACCTGACTTGGCCTGTGACATGAAGCTTTTCGAGCTTCCTGCGGATCAGGTCGGAGGGGATCGCCTCCGGACACCGGAGCGATCCGACGACGGCGAGTTCTGTCTTGTCGTTCAGCTTCTGCAGGTAGGTCGCATTGAGCGTGAGTGCGCCCGTGTGCATCTTCTCGAAGAGGGGATAGGATTCGACCGGCCCCATCACGAGCTGTAGTTTCGACTGCAGGATTGCCGCCAGCGGCTCAGGGACCGTGATCGACCCCATCACCATGCCGGCCGCGAGCCCGCTGTCAAGGTCCTCGGGTCTCAGATCCGGGGCGACCGTGATCGGCCCCATGACGAGGAGGCCGAGAGGCTGCACGAGGTTCTTGAAGTGGTCTGCGCCGATCTGAAGCGGTCCCATCACAAGCTCGAACTTCACGGCCGGCGAGACTTCGGCAGTCGCGTTGACGCTGCCGATCGGCAGTCTGTGTAGAAGTTGCGCCGTCTCAGTCGAGTAGACAACAAGGTTGACACTTCGGATTGCCTCGTACTCCTTCACCGACGCCTCGGTCGCCCTCCTCAGATCGAGGATATTCACGCTGTCGATCACCTTCCCGCGTTCCATGCTCTTCTCCTTTCGATGACGGTTTCACGCTTGGCTCGTTGCGATGTGCGATGCCTCGGGGTGGGCGCGAGCTTGCGGACGCGGCGGCTCTCGAGGCGTGCGTCCGCCCAGCGGTCCTGCGAGATCTCCGAACTACTCGAGGGGTCGGCCGGGGGGACCGACCATGGGTAGGGCCACATGATCACTCCTTTCTAAGCAGGCGGCCTTGGTGCTCTCGCATCCAGGCCGTCGCAAGACGGAGGCGCGAGCGGGCGGTCGCTGCAGGGATTCCGCGGCGCTCGCCGATCTCGGTGCTGTTCAGTCCGAGCACGTATCGGTCGCACAAGATCTCGCGATGGTTCGCGGGGACCGCGTCAAGAAGCTCCCACAGCCTGACATCGGCGAGGACGGGGTCACTCACCTCGAGTGCGTCTCGTTCGAGCGCCGACTGAACGGGATTCCATCGCTTGACGCGTCGCGCCTGATCGATGAACCGGTTCTTGATCGCGCGGTACAACCAGGCTCTTCGTTGACCACGCGTCAGCTCAGCGAGCAGGTCGAGATGTGACATCGCCCGGACGAACGCGTCCTGGACGAGATCCTCGGCCCGGCCCGGTTCTCGTGTCAGACTGCTTGCGTATCGCAACAGCGCCTCCCTTTCCGTGGTGTAGAGATCGGCGATCATCCCTGCGGCATTCGCGTCGCCGTTTGGCATCTCCGACCTCCAACCCCCTTTCTGTGACATGAAGGCGCTCCTGTGCGTTGCTGATCGACCTTGCGCCCTCCACTGTATACGACGAACGAGCGGGGCCGAATGTTCACTTGAGGTCGCGCGGCCTTCGTAGTGTGTGCTGTCTCGCCCGGGCGCACGCGGATCGAGGCGACGCTGGCCTCGTGCACGTGCCGTCCGACCTCGGTGCGGCGATCTGCGTTTCTGCGACCGGGCCACTCGGCTAGTGGCTCGGCCCGACGACGAACCTCGATGAGTCTGCTTACTGATCCAACTGTGGCCCGCAGATCGACTTCGATGGGTCCGGCGGGAGTCTCGATGACTCCCGCCCATGGCCGTTCCCGGCGGCCTACGACGTCGTCTACAGCTGCTCTGCTGGCGGACTTAGCGGGACGGGCGGACGAGTAAGGCTGCGCCGCACGTCACCGATGTGGCGGCGCTGATCATCGGGAAGAACGACGGCGACAGGACACCGCAGCAGGCGCTGCGCGACTTGCGGGAGTTATCGGACGGTCTCGGAAGGCGAGGACAAGATATGCACTGCAGCCACGGCCGTGCGAACGCAACACGCGCCGCTGGCCCGCAGATCCCTCCCAGCTGGCCGGACATTCGGGGGTGCCGTCAGCGAGCGACATCTCTCTTTCGCTTGTCCTCGTACATCCGCTCATCGGCCTCGGCCAACGCATGCTCGATCGGACGGTTGGCGTCCGGGTGCCAAAAGATACTGCCGACCGAAACGGTGACGTCGAATCCGCTGATCTGGCGGAGCTTCTTGTTCTCGCCGACGGCGGAGCGGATTCGGGCGGCCGCCTCCTCGGCGTCCTCGCCCGTCTCGGTCAGAACGATGAGAAACTCGTCGCCGCCGTATCGGACGATCATGTCAGTGGCGCGAACGGTCTCGCGAAGGACGGACGCGATCTCTTGCAGAACCGTGTCCCCGGTCTGGTGTCCGTAGCGGTCGTTGATCTCCTTGAATCGATCGACGTCAATCATCAGCAGGCCGATGGGATGGTCGTAGCGTGACGCGCGGAGAACCTCCTGTGCGATCAGCTCGTTGAAGTAGTGGCGATTGAAGACTCCGGTTAGGGCGTCGTGTCGCGCTTGTCTGACCAACTGCGCCTGAAGACGCAAACGCGACGCGGCGACTGCCGTGTGGCCGAGCAAGATACTGAGGAGCCGCCCGTCTTCCTCGCCGAATGCTTCCGGCTCCAGAGAGGCCGCCTGGAAGATGCCAAGTTCTCCGATCGGCGCACAGATCAGAGACCGCGCCGTCGAAGGCATTCCGTTCGGAAGGCTCTCCGGATGCGGATCATTAACGATGACCGGCTGCCCCGATGCGAGCGACTGCACGGCGATGCCGGCCGGATCGATCCGCGCTCTTCCCAGCTTCGCCCCTTCGATGTGCGATGAGACCGCCCGACAGATGAACTCGTCCTCCTCCGCAACGCAGAGGACGCCGAGGGAGAATCCGAGAACGCTCTCTGCCGCTCCCACCGTAATCTCGTAGACGGTCTCCTCGCTCTCGGCCTGTCCGAGCGCGTCGGCGGCCTCGTGCAGACTCTCGACCTTCCTTCGCGTTTCCGCCAGGGAAGCCTCCGCCGCTACCCGCGCCGAGATGTCCCGGTAGATCCCGTACACGGCGATCTGATCTTCTTCGATCAGGATCGGCTTCCCAAGGATCGATACGTCAATCAGTTGACCGTCCTTGCGACGGCGCTGCGTCTCCACGAAAGATGACTGCCCATCGGCGATCTGCTGCGTGATCCCCTTCGCTTCGCTTTGCAGACCGTCGGATTCGGGGGCGACGAGCTGGTCGACGTCTTGCCCGATGGTCTCCTCCGAGGTCCAGCCGAACAGTCGCGTGAATTCGGCATTCATCCGAAGGATCGTTCCGTCGTTGGCGCACAGGACAATTGCTTCCGGTGCCGCGGCGAACAGCTGCTCGAAGCGAGCCTTTTCCTGGGCGAGTTTGCTCTCCATCGCCACACGCTCGGTGATGTCACGGTAGATCGCGTAGAGGGCGACCTGCTCCCCGTCGATGACGATCGGCCTGCCGAGAATCGAGACGTCGAAGATCTCTCCGTTCTTCCGACGGCGTCTGGTCTCGACGGATGTCGTCTCACCGCCCGCGATGCTGTTCGTGACCTCGCACGCGTGCTCGTGGAGGCCGTTCAGACCCTCGGCGACGAGTTCGTCGATGTCGCGTCCGATCGCCTCCTCTTCCGAGTAGCCGAACAGGGCTGTGAACTCCGCATTGACGCGCAGGATCTTGGCGTCGTTCGCGCAGAGGACGACGGCCTCGGGCGACGCGGCGAACAGCTGCTCGAAGCGGGCTTTCTCCTCGGTGAACTTCGCCTCGATCGCTCTTCGTGCGGTGACGTCCTCAGCGCTTCCCGCGTAATGGAGAATCTTCCCGTTTGCGTCTTTGACGGCGTGAGCGTTCTCAACCACCCAGATGACCGTTCCATCCCGACGCCGCCACTCGGCCTCGAAGCCGGAGACCGTGCCCTTCTCGTCCATTTCGGCGACCCAGCGGCTCCGGCTCTCTGTGCGCGCGTAGAGCATGGCCGCGGTCTCCACAAGAAGGGTTTCCTCGTTGGGATATCCGAGCATTCGTATCAGTGCTGGATTGACATCGGTGATCTTCCCGGCTGGCGTCGAGCGATAGAGCCCGATCGGGACGCGCTCGAAGAGATCGCGATAACTGGTGCCGTCGGGAGAGGCATGCGTTGCGGGATTCATGTCTTGAGAAAGCAGTATGCCTCATGACGGGCGTTCGGCCAAGTGTGCGATAGCCCAAGCGCTCGAATCCGTGATCAGTCGGGGAGCTTGGTTTGCCCGTTTCCCCGTTCTCGGTCCGCGAATTGGACACTGTGCAGCGCGGCGTACAGCCCTCCTGCTTCGAGGAGTTGCTCGTGCGTTCCCTCTTCGACCAGGCAACCTTTGTGTAGGACGAGGATCTTGTCGGCCTCCCGGATCGTGGAGAGGCGGTGGGCAATCACGAGGGACGTTCGTCCCTCCATGATCCGATGGAGCGACTGCTGAATCAGGTGCTCGGTGTGGGAGTCGATGCTCGCTGTCGCTTCGTCGAGAACGAGGATCTTCGGATCGAATGCGACCGCCCGCGCAAACGAGAGAAGCTGGCGCTCACCGACGGACAGCGTAACGCCGCGCTCTTTGACTTCGGTGTGATAGCCCTCCGGAAGTCCCTCAACGAAGTCGGCGTTGACGAACCGAGCCGCCTCGATGGCGCGGCTTTCGGGGATGTCCGAGCGTAGCTTGATGTTGTCCATTACGTCTCCGGCGAAGAGGAAGACGTCCTGGAGAACGACCGCCATGCGTGATCGCAGATACGAGAGATCAAGCTCGTCGATCGGCATGCCGTCTAGTAGGATCTGGCCCTTCTGGATCGGATACATGCGCAACAGGATGCGGATGATCGTTGTCTTTCCTGATCCGGTTGGACCGACGATGGCGATTCGCTCGCCTGGCGCCGCGGTGAATGAGACGCCCCGAAGGACCCAATCCTCCTTGTCGTAGGCGAACCAGACGTCTCGGAACTCGATGCATCCCGTGAGGGTTTTGATCGTTCGATCCCCGCCGCGATCCTCCTCCTTCTCGTCGAGGAGGCGGAAGATGCGCTCCGATGAGGCCATCGCTCCCTGAAGGACGTTGTACCCCTCCGAGAGGTGCAGCACCGGCTCGAAGAGCATTCGCACGTACTGAATGAACGCGGTCAGCGCGCCCAGGGAAAGGCTGCCTTGCAGGACGTTAAATCCGCCGTACCAGATCACAAGAGCGACGGCGAACGAGCTCAGGAAGCTCATCAGCGGACGGAAGACAGCGAAGGTCAGGAGCCGTCTCATGTCCGCCGCGTACTTGCTCTTGTTGATCTCGGCGAACCGAGCGTTCGCTTTCCTCTCCTGGACGAAGACTTGGACGATCCGCATGCCCGAGATCGACTCTTGGAGGTACGCGTTGAGCCTGGCGATCTGCTTGCGGACCTCGCGGTAGGCCACGCGGACGCGGTTGCGGAACTGCCATGCTGCGAAGACGATGAACGGGAAGAGACCGAGGATGACGAGCGCCAGCCGCCACTCGAGCTGAAGCATCACGATCAGGATGCCGATGACGATGAACGCGTCTCGGAAGAGATTCACGAGCATCGACGTGAACATCTCGTTGATCGCGGCGACATCGTTGGTAACTCGGGTGACCAGTCGGCCGACCGGCGTTCGGTCGAAGTAGCGCAAGCTCAGGCGCAGCACGTGACCGAAGATCTCACGGCGCATGTCGTACATGACGCGCTGCCCCGTGTACTGCAGCAGATAGACCTGCAGGACGCCAAACAGAAACCGCGTGATCAGCGCGATGACGAACAGCCCCGCCAACCGGAAGACCCCGGCAATTGCTCCGCCTCGCAGTTGCTCGAGATCGCGTGCCGAGAGCGTTGACAGAGCATCCTCGGAGGCCAAGAAGCCTCCCGCTGCTGGAGAGAAGACGTCCGGATGGCGGGCGGCGACGGCGACGCCGTCGTCGCCGTCTTCAGGACCGATGAACAGATAGCGGCTCTCCGTGAGCGCGCCGCTTGCCTCCCACCCCCTGCGGATCTCCGGGGGGACGGCGAGAATCTCGACAAGATAGCGGCCGTCCTCGAGCTCGATCGGGCTCCCGAACGCGGGCGGCTCGTCGACGTGGACGATCCCGTGAGGCAGGCTCATGTAGTTGTCGATCGCGATCTTGGTCAGATACGGCAGACCGAGCTGGATGCCGGCGATGACCATCGTCAGCACGACCGTGATGGCGAAGAGCGCCTTGTACGGTGACAGGAAACGCAACAGGCGCCGCGTCAAGCGAGCATCGAAGGCTTTGCCAAGGATTTCGTCTTCGTGGAAGTACTCGCTCACTCGAACTTCGCCTGCCTCTCAGCTTGCTGCAGCTGCCAGATGCGTTGGTAGATGCCGCCGCCCGCGATCAGCTCCTCGTGGATGCCCGACTCGACCAGTTGCCCCTTGTCGAGAACGATGATCCGATCAGCATTCATCACCGCCGAGATCCGATGGGCGATCAGAATGCTCGTCCGCTCGCGGAAGAACTCCCGCAGCTGCGCAAGGACGAACTCCTCACGCTCGGCATCGACCGCAGAGAGCGGATCGTCGAACAGAACAATCGCCGGATCCAGAAGAAGCGCGCGGGCGATGGCGACGCGCTGTTTCTGCCCGCCCGACAACGAGATGCCTCGCTCGCCGACGATCGTCTCGTACCCTTGAGGGAAGGCGGCGATTTCCTCATGGATTCCGGCGAGCGTCGCGGCGCGCCGGATGTCCTTTTCAGTCGCCGCGGGCACGCCGAAGGCGATGTTCTCGGCGATCGTGGCCGAGAACAGAAAAGGATCCTGGGGGACGAAGCCGACGAGGCCCCGAAGATCGTTCAGACGAACATCGCGGACGTCGACGCCGCCGATCCGAACGGTCCCGGGGGGTGGGTCGAAAATCCTGGGAATCAGATGTGCGAGCGTGCTCTTCCCAGATCCGGTGAGCCCGACGATGCCCAGCGTTGTCCCTTCTTCGATCGTGAGGTTGATGTCCCGCAGTGCAGGATCGGCGGGAGGTCCGTCGCCCGAGGGATAGGCAAAGGTCAGGTTCCTCATTTCGATCCAGGTCTCCGTGACCGTGCGCGGTGCGCGGGGATCGACGATCTCGGGGGCGACGGCGAGGAGCTTGTTGATCCGTCCGAGCGATGCCGTGCCTCTCTGCAGGAGGTTCACGCCCCACCCGATCGAGATCATCGGCCAGATGAGCATCATCAAGTACTGCGTGAACGCGACGAAGTCGCCGAGGGAGATCGCGGCACGGATCACCTGCATTCCGCCGAGCCAAAGGATGATGGCGAGGGACGCCCCGGAGAGCAGCTCGATCAAGGGGTGGAAGATTCCCCATACGCGGACCAGATCCATGTTCACGTTCACGAGTTCTTGGTTGGTCTCTGCGAAGTCCCTCTGGGTGCCGGCTTCTTGGACGAACGACTTCAGAACCCGGATCCCTGAGACGTTCTCCCGAACCTTCTCCATGATCGAGGAGAAGGTCGCTTGAACGGTTTCGAATCGTCGATGGATGATCCGGCCGAAGAAGAGCATGAAGACCGTCAGGATCGGAAGGGGAATGATCGCGAACAAGGTCAACCTAGGCTCGATCGTCAGCATGATGGCGACCGAGATAGGGATCATGAACGCGGGATCGGCGATCGTCAGAACGCCGAATCCGGCGGCCATGGAAACGGCTTCGATGTCATTGGTCGCATGAGCCATCAGGTCGCCGGTCTTCTTCTCGTTGTAGAAAGAAGCGGGGAGAGTTAGCAGATGACGGTACAGCTTGGCGCGCAGATCCCGTTCGATTCGACGAGCGGTCCCGATGAAGAAGTATCGCCAGAGGAACCGAAACCCCATCACGACGATCGCGAGACCCGTGATCGACAGGCCGGCTCGAAGAAGATCCGGTTCGCCGCGGGTCAGCCCGTCGATCGCTTCGCGAATGACCAGAGGAACAAGGATGGCGGCTCCGTTCACGACCGTGAGGGCGACGAATCCGGCGAGAATCCTCCCTCGATAGCGCCAGAGCCACGTTCGCAGCCGATCCATAGAAGCGCGATCGTAACCGATCTTTCCCAGCCCCAAAAGGAGAACAGGAGCACGACCGGCTTCGCCTCGGCTCTCGGGTGACGTGGTTTAGATTGGTCACCACAGCACCCACAGG
>Ga0272441_10006594_pt1 | contig 19321 bp, 15 predicted proteins | sample SSMProp6N_FD_193582 | JGI IMG/M metagenome (GOLD analysis project Ga0272441, IMG submission 193582) | Marine sediment archaeal communities from Little Sippewissett salt marsh, Falmouth, MA, United States - SSM-Prop-6N | ecosystem: Environmental > Aquatic > Marine > Wetlands > Sediment ... | reverse complement strand
TTGCGAATCGGATAGTCCTTCAAGAAGGGATACTCCGATGTCTGCAGGCCGTAGTACATGCCCCCGGCTCCGTCGGCGAATCCGAACGTGGCGCCCACGGTGATCAAGAGGGCAAGCACAAAAGCTATCTTCCTATTCATGGTTTTGTCCTCCCGCATTATTGCCTTTCTATCTGTGAAACACCGGAAGCGGGAGAATTTGTCACTACCCAGCTGGATTACTGGTCGGCTGAAAGAGGTCGGCTGTTTGCGCCGGCGGTTACGCCGGTACCGGCATCATTGTCGGTGCCTCTGTCGGCATCAGCGCCGAAAAAAACAGCCGCCCGATGCACCCGCATCGAGCGGCCGGTCACGTGCTGGTGTTCCCGGTTACATGTGGAATCCGATGTGGAATCCACCTATGGGAATAATGGGAAGTCCTAGATCGTCCCCTATTTCACCATTGAAGAAGAAACGCTCGATTCCTCCGTAGAACTGCAGGTACATGCCGAAGTCACCTTCGAACTCCCAGAGGTAGCGCCAGCCGATATCCACGCCTGCCGTCACGTCGTTATAGGTATCCGTTCCCCCGGCGTCGACGAACTTGAAGTTGAGGTACATCAGGCGGCCGCTGATGAAGAAACCCGTGGCCATCTGGGAAGGAAACAGGCGGACGACGGCACCTCCGGTGAACCGTTTCGAATAGCTGTCCGTTTCCAAACCGAAGAGTTTTCTCTGCGCTTCTCCGTTCACGTAGTTGAACTGGCCGGCCAGCTCTATGAAACCGGTCAGGGGGATGCCTACTTCTCCACTGTACACCCCCCAGATCCAGCTGAAGGGATTGAGACCGACATGCACCGTATGCTTCTCAACATCCTGTTTGGCGAACGCGCCTGCTCCCACCAGAACCAAGAGCAGGAGACTGACAATCAAAGATTTCACTGTTTTGCTCATAGATTTCCTCCTCCGATTTTTGATTAAATCCTCGAGCATTCAAGCTCTTGTTTTTCTAGTATAGCACGAAATTTCGTTTTCTCCCAGAATAATGGAGCGCAAAGGAGGTGAAAAAATCCTGCTATTGACGGCTAGAAGGATATCGCGGACACTTGTGAAGCGGAGGGAAGATGAAACGGATCGTTGTTGTTCTGCTGTTGGCAATCCTGTTCGTGGGGATGGGCTGGACGGATGGCCCGCCCGTGCCCAAGGGCGCCGTGGCGCTTCAAGCAGGCGGCTCCCTGGTCGCCCCGGCCGGGGTTGAACTGGAGTTCTTGGCCGGTCCGGTCGGATTTAGCTTGGAGACCCGCCTTCTTGTGTGGAAGCTGGGCGGGGAGTGGAGCGGCGTTCTGGAACCCGGGATCAATCTGCGTTTCTACTTCGGTGGTTTTGACCGGAGCCTGTTCTTCTTTGCCGGTGTCAGCTTTCTATCCCTCTGGACATTGAGTCCCTTTTCCATGGATCAGGGGATTCTGAAGCCCCGGACCGGATTCGGCTACAACTGGCTGTTGGGAGCAGAGGACAGCTGGCGCCTGGGCCTGGAAGTCGGGACCGCCTGGCTTCAGGAGCTCATCGAGGGCGATCTGTACGACATCATGTTTCCCGTGGTGCCCCACGCCATGCTCCTCTTCGGCAGAACCTTCTAGCGCCCCAGCCGCTTGAGGATCTTTTCCGCCTCCTCCACCCCCTCCTCGATCAGCTGATCCAGGACCTTGCGCACCGGCAGGATCTCCTTGACAAGGCCCACGCTCTGACCGGCCATCAGAGAGCCGGCCTTCACGTCCCCGTTGATGGCCGCCTTGCGCAGGCCCCCGATCCAGAACTCCTCCAGCTTCAACCCCGCCTCCCTGGCCGTAATCGCCTCCCGCTCCATCTGAGCCACCAGGCCCAGCTGCAGGGTGTTGAAATCCCGCGTGCCTTCGTTGGTCAGAGCCCGCACCGGGATCACCGGCATACGGGGGTCGAACTGAGCCGTGGGCACCGCATCCTTGGCCGCCGCGCGCAGCAGGGCCTGTTTGAAGTTCTTGTGAGCCACGGATTCCTCGGCAACGGCGAACTTGGTGCCCAGCTGCACCCCGGAGGCGCCCATCATCAAGTAGTGGATCATCATCACGCCGCTGCCGATTCCCCCGGCTACGAACACGGGCACCGCCTCCACACGGGGCAGGATCTGCTCGGCCAACACGGCTGTGGAGACCGGGCCGATGTGGCCGCCGGCCTCGTGCCCCTCGATGATCAGGGCGTCCACCCCGCCCTTGACCAGGTTGCGGGCGATCCCCACGGTGGGAGCGAAACAGAGCAGCTTGCTCTTGGTCTGTCTGATCCGGTTGATCGCCTCCCGCGGCGGTAACCCGCCGGCCAGGATCACGAAGGGAAACTCGATCTTCAGCACGTGCTCCAGGTGTTTGGAAAAATTGGGGGCTATGGTGATCAGGTTGATGCCGAAGGGCCTGTCCGTCTTGTCCCGGGTCTTCTTGATCTCTTCTTTCAGCATCTCCGGCGGCATGTTTCCCCCGGCCAAAACCCCGAAGGCTCCGGCATTGGAGATGGCGGCGACCAGGGTCGACTCAGAGATCCAGGTCATAGCTCCGCCCATGACCGGATACTCAACGCCCAGGAACTCCTTGCCCCTGCTCCACAACCTCTCGATCAGCTCTCGTGCCATATGCACCTCCTGCTCGTCCTCCGGCGCCATCGTACGGCAGCGACAGCACCTTCCGGTGCGAGGGTAGTCAAAATATGCGCTTTTTTGGGAGCGGTTTCAACAGGGGCACTTTGACAAACTCGCGATATTGGCCCAAGATCTACGGAAGATGAAATCCATCGTACTGGCGGAAAAACCGAGCGTGGGCCGGGAGCTGGCCCAGGTGCTGGGCTGTAGAAAGAAAGCCAAGGGCTACTCCGAAGGGGATGCCTACATCGTGACCTGGGCCATGGGCCACCTGGTGGAGCTGGCCGATCCTCAGGCCTATGACGAGCGCTACAAGAGGTGGTCCCTGCACTACCTGCCCATGCTTCCCCAGCGCATGAAGCACCGGGTCATTCCCCGCACCTCCCAACAGTTCCGCACCATCCAGTCCCTGTTCCGCCGCAAGGACGTGAACAACCTGATCATCGCCACGGATGCCGGCCGGGAGGGGGAGCTGGTGGCCCGCTTGATCATGCGCCTGGGCGGCTGGAAGGGCCCGTACCAGAGGCTGTGGATCAGCTCCCAGACCGAATCGGCGATCCGGGAGGGCTTCCGCACCCTCAAGGACGGTAAGAGCTATGACAACCTGTTCCGCGCCGCTGAGAGCCGTTCGGAGGCGGACTGGATCATCGGGTTGAACATCTCCCGGGCCCTGAGCTGCAAGTACGATGCCCGTCTGTCCGCCGGCAGGGTGCAGACCCCGACCCTGGCCCTGATTGTGGCCCGGGAGGCGGAGATCAACAACTTCAAACCGGACAGCTACTGGCAGGTCCACGCCGATTTCGGTTCCTACACGGGCCTGTGGCGCAGCTCTGGGGGAGTGACCCGGATCAAGGAGGAGAAGCGGGCCCGGGAGATCGCGGACAAGGTGCGGGAGAAACAGGGGCGCATCGTCAAGGTAGAGGCCAAGGACAAAAGCGAGCCGCCCCCGCTGGCTTACGATCTGACCGCTCTGCAGCGGGAGGCCAATAGCCGCCTGGGCTTCACAGCCCAGAAGACCCTGAGCACCCTCCAGGGATTGTACGAGCGGCACAAGCTGGTCACCTACCCCAGGACCGACTCCCGCTACATCAGCAGGGATATCGTTCCGACGCTGAAGGATCGCCTCAAAGGAGTGCTCGCCTCCCGCTACCGCACCACGGTCCAACAACTGCTGGACGGGGAGATCAAAACGGGCAGCCGCCTGGTCAATGACGCCAAGGTCAGCGATCATCACGCCCTGCTGCCCACCGAGCAGCGGGCCGATCCCCAGAGGCTGGCCTCAGATGAACGGGCTCTGTGGGAGATGATCGTGGCTCGCTTCCTGGCCGTGCTCTCTGCTCCGTACCGCTACAAGAGCATCACCCTGATCACCGAGGTGGAGGGAGAGCAGTTCCTCTCCAGGGGAATCCAGGTGATCGATTCCGGCTGGAAAGCGATCGAGCAGAGCTTGAGCGATCAGAAGGAAGAGGAGGAGGACGAGGCTCCCCATCAGGAGCTGTCCTCCCACCGACAGGGAGACGCGGTGCAGGTGGCGGGAACCCAGGTCAAGCAGGGTTTCACCAAGCCCCCGCCGCGCTATACAGAGGCCACCCTGCTGGATGCCATGGAGCATGCGGGCCGTTTTATTGATGACAAGGAGCTGCGCGCCTCCATCGCCCAGGGGGGTATCGGCACCCCGGCCACCCGGGCCGAGATCATCGAGAAACTGCTGTCCCACTACTACATCGAACGCCGGGGCCGAACCCTCTTCCCAACGCCCCGAGGGCTGGAGCTTCTGGAGCTGATACCGGGAGATCTGCGCTCTCCGGAGCTGACCGCCCGCTGGGAGCAGCGCCTGGCCCGTATAGCCAAGGGGGAGGAAAAATCCGCCGAGTTCGACAGGGATATCCGCAGGAACGCCACCGAGCTGGTGGAGACGGTGAAGCACTCGACCGCCACCTACCAGCCCCGCAATGTGAGCAACGAACCCTGCCCGGTATGCGGAAAGATGATGATGCCCGTGCTGGACAAGAAGGGGCGGAAGATACTGGTCTGCCAGTCCCTCTCCTGCGGGTACGAGCAGAGCGCCGGGGAGGGGGGCTCCCTCTCCCGCCGTCCCTCCAAGAAGCAGAAGGCCCTGGACCGGCGTCTGATCCAGCAGTTCAGCGACAAATCCAAGGAGACTGCGACTTTCGCGGATCTGATCAAAGCGGCCCAGGAACGCAAAGAACAGAAACAATGAGGTGAATCCGCTCCGGTTATCCGTCCCGGCCGCGGCGACAAGCCGGCACAGCCGCCTATCTTGACTTTTTCAGTCAATATCAGCTATGTCAATGAGATGAGCACCGGTTTTCTCTCCTCCAGCGACAGCAGTCGTGCGGCCAGACCGCTGGCCCATGCCCGGACCGTGCGTTTCCCCGAAGGTCTGGATCTCCAGCTGGGGGGCCGGCTGGAGGAGGTCACTGTCTGCTATGAGACCTATGGGACGCTCGCTCCCCGGGCCGACAACGCCGTTCTGATCTGCCACGCCTTGAGCGGGGATTCCCACGTGGCCCGGCACCGGGCCGATGACGATCCGGGCTGGTGGGAGACGATCGTAGGCCCGGGTAAATCGATCGATACGCAGCGGTACTTCGTAATCTGTCCGAACGTACTGGGCGGCTGCCGGGGGACCACCGGCCCGAACAGTAGAAATCCGGCTACGGACAAGCCTTACGGCCGGGATTTTCCCAACATCACGATCTGCGACATGGTGAGCCTGCAGAAGCGGCTGGTGGATCACCTGGGCGTAGAGCGGCTGCTGGCCGTGGCCGGCGGCTCCATGGGAGGACAGATGGTGCTCTGCTGGGCGGCTAAATACCCGCAGAGCTCCAGGGCCTACATTCCCATCGCCACCGCGGCGCGTTTGACCAGCCAATCCCTGGCCTTCGATATCGTGGGGCGTAACGCCATACTGCACGACCCCAGCTTTCGGGACGGCCAGTACTACGAGCAGTCCAAGGGCCCGGATATCGGGCTGGCCATTGCCCGGATGATCGGGCACATCACCTACCTGTCCCGGGAGTCGATGCAGTTGAAATTCGAGACCGACCGTCACAGCCCGCGGGAGGTTTCCACTGCCTTCGAGAAGCGGTTCTCCGTAGGATCGTATCTGGGGCATCAGGGGGACCGTTTCGTGGAACGGTTCGACGCCAACAGCTACATCACCCTCACACTGGCCATGGATCTGTTCGACCTGGGGGACAGCCGGGAAGCGTTGGTTCAGTCTATCGGCAGAACCGACGCTCGCTGGCTCATCCTCAGCTATACCAGCGACTGGCTTTTCCCTCCGGAGGAATCCCGCCAGCTGGCGGAAGCCCTGATCCGCTCCGGCACCCGGGCCAGCTACTGCAACGTGCCCAGCCCCTACGGTCACGACTCGTTTCTGCTCGAGCACAATCTGGAGATCTACGGGCAGCTGATCCGTTCTTTCTTAGCCACCACCGGCGGGATGCCCGTGGGCGGCTCGGATGCGGGATCTGACAAAGCGGCTGGCCACGGCGATACCGGCTTTGCAACAGCACCGGCCCGGGCCGGCAGCCGACCAGGGGAGCAGGCACCGGCGGATCCGGCCAGCATCTTTCACCCGGATCGGCTGGATTACGACAGGATCATCGATCTGATTCCCCCCGGCTCCAGGGTCCTGGATCTGGGCTGCGGCCACGGGGAGCTTCTCTACCGCCTCAAAGAGCGGGGGTTTGAAAATCTGACCGGGGTCGAGCTGGATGAGCGGGCCATCGTCTCCTGCAGCCGGCTCGGTCTGGATGTCCTGCAACTGGATCTGGACCAGCACCTCGATCCCTTTGCCGACGGAAGCTATGACTGCGTGGTTCTGTCCCGGACATTGCAGGCTGTCCTGGACGTAGAGGGACTGCTGGCGGAGATGCTGCGCATCGGGCACCGGAGCATCCTGAGCTTTCCGAACTTCGCCTACGGCAAGCTCAGGCAGATGCTCTACCAGCAGGGCCGTGCCCCGGAGAGCGAGGGAGTCCTGCGCTACAAGTGGTACAACACGCCGAACCGGCGTTTCTTCTCCATCGCCGATTTCGAGGATCTCTGCGATGAACGGGGTATTCAGATTCACAGGAGGATCGCTCTGGACACCGAAGCCGGAAAAGAGGTTGTCGAGGATCCAAACCTCAACGCCGATCTGGCAATCTTCGTGATCAGCCGCTTGGCCGCGCCGCATAACCCTTGACCTTTTTGCTCAGGTTGTGCTTTTCTTCCTTTGAAATGAAACATCGAATAGCCGCGATTGTGCTCACCATCCTCCTGCTTTTGACAGCGACCGGCGCGGCCAGAATGCACGCAGCCCCGGCGGACCGGGAAGCTCTGCAACCGGAAGATTTTTGGAAGTATCCCGGCCTGTCCCTGGCCGCTCCGGCCGTGGGGAATCTGCTCAACTTCGTGCCGTTGGCGGCACCGGATACGGAGGGGTTCATTCCCTGGGTGATCTACCCCAGCCAACTGCTTGCCCACCTTCCTCTGTACGGGCTGAATGTGCCCAAAGCCCTCCTATACACGGGGATCGAGCTGGCCCTCCCCGCGGCCGGAATCGGGTTGATGTTTGCCGGCGGGGAGAACTACTTCGCGAGGCAAGGCTCGGCACTGTTTCTGGGAGCCTATCAAAACATCACCCAGTTCTCCGTATACGAGGTGTACAAGGAGTTCAGGTTGCGGATCCCGCCGGAAGATCCGTACGCACGGGATTTTGAAGCTTCCTCCTTCGGCCAAGTGCTGGGCGGTGAGTTCAGTCTCCGGAACTTGAGCCGGCCGATCGTCTGGATCCCCACGCTGGTGGGACCCGCCCTGCTGTCCGGCTACCGCCTGTTGGCCGAAAGGGACACCGGTTCCGCGGTTTGGCGCACAGGTTCCGGTTATCTGGGCGAAACCCGGGTCGATCCTTCCGTGGGTTTGCTCTATGTTCTGGGCCGCAGCATCGTTTCCATGTCTCTGGTCGGAATCGGAGAAGAGGCGCTGTTCCGGGGCGTGATCTACGAGGAGATCAAGACTCGCGCCACTGCCAAAACAGCCAAGATCGTCGACATGCTGCTCTTTCCCCTGGTTCATCTTCCCGCGGATATCTACGCCGGTTATTCCCCGGGTACGATCGTGTTCCAGTACTTCTGGAGGTCCGGAATGACCCTGGTGTTCGATGCAGCCTACGATCGGGGAGGGCTTCCCCTGTCCGCGGCTGTGCACATGTGGTCGGATGTGCTGCTGCTGACGGTACAGTGGCTGGTCTACGGCGGTGTCCCGGAGTCCGAGTTGACCGGCGGGAGCCACATCCCCATGCCGCTTCCCTCTTCACCCCGAGGCATTACCCTGCGCTTCTCGATCCCGCTGTAGAATCTCACCCGCCGGAGTTCCCCGGGGCACGCAGAGCAGCGGCCGGCGCCCTACCGCCCGTAGTACACGAAGGGAGCCCAGTAGAACGGCTCTTTCAAAGCGGGATCGGCGATGAACCTTCGTTTCATCTCGGTCATGGCCCGTTGATGGGTCAATCCCTGTTTTTGGGCCAGCCGGTACAGCCCGACCATGAAGGTGCGGGTGGATTCATCCGCGACCTGCCACAGGGATACGGACAGGCCATTGGCGCCGGCCACCAGGAAGGCCTGGCTCAAACCCACCACGCCCTCGCCGCCGTAGATCTTCCCCAAACCAGTCTCACAGGCCGACAGGTTCACGAAATCGGCTTGGATCCGCAAGCCGGCGATCTCCGCCATGGTGAGGTAGCCGTCCTCCTGATCCGCCTGCGGGGAGGGGCTTTGAGAGAGAACCAGGGCGGACAGCTCCGGAACGGGGGGCACCACCAATCCGTGGGTGGCGAAGTGCAGGATCCGGTACTGCTCCAGGTCTCCTCGTGCGGACATCTGCTTGATGCGGGCCTCCGAGACCTCCCGGCCGGTGACCACGGTACTTCCGGCTACAATACCTCCGATCTCCCGCACCTCGGTCAGGGTGCCGGGCAGCTGCTGCCAAGTGCCTATCCCCAGGGTTGTGTAGGCATCCCGCGTATTCAACCGCCCCTGGATGGTCTGCCGGGTTTGGGCCGCGAGAGCCTTGAGTGCCTGCGCCGAGACGATCGGAGCGCTGTTTGCTTGGGGTTGCCGAACCTCTTGTCCCGCCGGGATCTCATACACCGCGCCGCCGAAGGCCAGCAACGGCTTGGGGCGGCTGCCGTAATCGCGCCGCGCGATCTGGGAGGACACGGTCAGGGAGGGAAGGTAGCGCAGGTGGAAACGCTCGACCAGGTAGCGGCCGTCGGGCATGATCAGGGCTTCGAAGGGGATGAAGGCCAGAATACCATCGGGAACCAGGATCAGCTCCTCCTTGTCCTCCAGCTGCCGTTCCAGTGGTCCTATCAGCAAACCGTACAGCTCCCGTCCCAGGGAGTCCCTGGCCTGCCGTTCGGAAGCGGACAGGGCGGGCTGGCTCAGGAGCCAGCGGTAGGTGCGGATGATTTCGGCAAACCTGGCAGCCGGATCGCCGGTCTCATCCTCGGATTCCTCGATCTCCACCATGGTGAAGCCCCGGGTGCGGTTGTCCGCTTTGAGTATGGTGCCCCGGTGCTCCCGGTAATTTCGAGATACGAAGCCCTCGAACTCGATCCGGAAAAGATCCAGCTCCCGCCTGTCCGCATAGGCGACCAACGGGTGCTCCCAGTCGACGTTGGCGTAGCTGAGCACGGCCTCTGAGCCCGACAGGGTTCGCTGCACCTGCTCGATTCCGGGAAAGCCTATCTTGGCAGAAGCGCCGTCGGTTCCTGAGTGCTCACCGATCTGTTCGCTCAGGTAGCGTGCCTTGATCAGCTCCCCGGCTTCAAACACCGCAGCCGCTTGATCGTCGAACAGGTAGGTTGCGATCAGCCAGCGGTAGGAGGAAATCCAGGAGGCCAGGAAATCCCTGCGGATCTCTCCCTCCGCCGTATCCCGCAGCTGCTCCTTTACCGCAATGGCCTTGCCGAAGTACTCGGCGGCTCTCGTATACTCCCCCCGATTGAGATAGAGGGTCCCTATGTTATTGAGCACCGTGGCCTCATCGGCCCGGGCTCCGGTCTCGCGGGTCATACCCAGGGCCTTCTCGTATATCTCCAGAGCCTTCACCGTATCACCCCGGACCTGGTGCACCCCGGCGATGTGGATCAGGTTCCGGCTGATTTCATCCCGTTTGCCGATGGCTTGCGCCTCATCCAGGGCCTGCTGGTAGTACTCCAGAGCCTTGTCGAACTTTCGCCACTCGAAATACACGGTGCCCAGCCCGTCGAGGTTGATGGCCACATCGCTCGGCCGGCCCAGTTGCCGGGCCAGTTCCAGCGAGCGCTGGTAGTACTCGATGGCCCGCTGGTACTCCCGCCGTCCCTGGTAGATCGAAGCGATGGAGCGCAGGTTGGTCAGCAGCTGATCCCGGGCTCCGATGTTTTCGGCCAGATCCAGGGCCTGCCGGTAGTACTCCAGTGCCTGATCGTAGCGCCCCCAGGATTGGTAGACCATACCGATGCTGCCGGTGGCGGCCAGGACGTTGAGGGTCATGCCGAAGCGTTGAAACAGCTCCAGGGCCTGCCGGTAGGCTGTCAACGCCTCATCGTAGCGGCCGGTGGCGTACAGCGCGCCTCCCATACTGCTCAGGGCCGAAGCCTGGCTGGCCGGATTTACCTGCTCCTGCGCCTGCTGCAGGCCCTGCTCGAACAGCTCCAGAGCCTCCCCGTACCTGCCCCATGCGTAGTAGACCAGCCCCAGGTTGATGGTCGTGTTGGTGGTGCTGGTCCGATCTCCCCGGCTGCGGAAATACTCCAGGGCCTGCCGGTAACTGTCCACCGCTTCCGGATACCTGCCCCAGGCCAGATACACGCCGGCAATATTGCCCAGGTTTGTCGCTGCGTAGTAGTCCTGGCCCGTGGCCAGATTCTGCCGCCGGGCCTGTTGGTAGGCCTCCAGGGCCTCCTGGTAGCGGCCCCAGGCGTAGTAGACCAATCCCAGGTTGTTGAGAACCTGAGAGATCAGCTGCTGTACGGAGAAGCGCTCGGCCAGTTCCAGGGCAGTTTCGAAGGAATCGACGGCTTGGGGATAGGCGCCCCAGTAGTAGTAGACCAGGCCCAGGTGGTTCAGGGCCTGGACCTCCTCGGCTCTCTTGCCGAGTGCTGAGAAGAGGGCGCGCGCCTGGAGCAGGGAGCTTTCGGCCTCCTCGAATTTGTTGGTCTGGAGGTAGCAGAGACCCAGAAGCTGGTGATCGTAGGCCAGGTCGCTGCGGCGATCCTTGCCGAGCTGCCTGTCGATCTCCGCGCTTCGTTCCAGCAGTTCGATCGCCTCTTCGTATCGCTGCTGTTCGTAGAAGCCGTAGGCCCGTTCGTAGTAGGCGTCGGCCTTGTCCGCGCTTTGGGCGCCAAGGTGGATCGGGAGCAGCAGGGCCGACAGCAGGATCAGGAGCACGATTGTTTTGCTTCGCCGGGACATCGGCTGAATTGTATAGTTTTCTCTTGGACTCTGCCAAGAAGCGTGCTACCCTTCCAATACAACAGATCCGGGGAGCGCGTAGAGGAACATATGCTGCGATCGGGAAAATTGCACCTGCTGCTCGTTTTAGTATTGATACTCGGCTCGGCCTCCCTCCTGTGTGCAGAACAGATAGACACGATCCTGGAACGGGCGGTCGATCGGCTGGCCACAGAAGCCGGGCTGCCCGGCGCCGAGCCCACCGTGGTGAGCATGGGAAATTTCACCTTTGCGGACAAGAGCATGGGCAGCAGTTTTTCCCGCTACCTGGAGGAGAAACTTGCCGATGTGCTGTTAGACCATCCCGGCTTCCAGCTGTTTGCCCGGGAGGATCTGGAGGAGATCCTGGCGGCCATCGAGCTGAGTCTGAACGATCTGTTCGATCCGGAAACGGTGGTGGAGGCGGGAAGCCTCAGGGGGATCCGGGTCCTGCTGGGCGGCCGCTACTTCGATGAGGGCGAGGCGATTCGGGTCTACCTGACTCTCACGGACGTGGGCAGCGGCCTGGTTGCGGCCAACTCCCAGGTGGTGGTGCCCAAGGTGGAGCTTCCGGAATCGGTTTCCGTCCTGCCGGAGAACTACAACGATGCTCTGTATGTAATCGATGAGCTGTCCCGGATCCAGGACGCTGATGCAGGGGATTTTCAGGTCAAGCTCTGGACCGTGAGGGGAGAGGGCGCCACCTACAGGGACGGCGAGGAGCTGGTCATCCACCTGTTCTCGAACCGAGACTGCTACGTGAAGATCTATCAGATCGACGTGGAAAAGCAGATGCAGCTGATCTTTCCCAACCGTTTCTTTCCGGACAACTTTGTCAGAAAAGGCCGGGTCTACAAGATTCCCGATAGCCGCTATCCTTTCCGCTTCGTTTTGGGCGAGCCCTTCGGTACCGAGTTCGTCAAGCTGATCGCCTCCACTCTCCAGTTCGCAGACATCGAGGAGGATTTCCAGGGGCTGGGCAGCTCCAGCGCGGATGTCATCACCCGGGGCCTGAGTATCCGGCAGAGGGAAGAGCAGATCGTGGAGGCCTTGATCAGCTACACGATCGTGCAGTAGCGCAGCCTCACCCCCGTTCTTTCAGCGATCCGGATGCACGGTTGTTGGTCAGTCTTGGAACAGGGTGCGGATTCTGCCTGTCGATTTTGCCGGCTGATGAAAAGCCGGCTGGTGAATAGCCGTGCGGTTGACCGATGATCGGGCAGAGGATAATCTTGGGCAACATGAATCAACCGGGGCCGACAACAACCCCGTACCGTTTTCCGCTTCTCCGCTGTACCGCAGCTGTACTCATTGCCATAATCGTACTAGCCTCCTGCAGGAGCACCGCAGAGAAGATTACATCAGAACCGGATCTGTTCGGCACAACCGCGTTGCAGCGGCGTATGTCTCCGGAGACCGAAACCCGCCGGGTACGCAAAATTATGAGCCAGATGACCCTTCATCAGAAGATCGGCCAGCGCTTCATCTGCTGGATCGAGGGGACTGAACTCGGGACACAGGCCGCGGAGCTGGTTCACCAGGGAGCGGCCGGGGTCATTCTCTACCCGTGGAACATCGAAGATCCGGAGCAGGTACGACAGCTGACAGCTTCTCTTCAGGAAGCTGCCCGGACCGGAGAGCCGCCCATAGGATTTTTCATCTCCGTCGACCAGGAGGGGGGCAGGGTGGCGGCTTTCCGCTTCCGGGAAACCACCAGTCTTGCTCCCGCCTTCTACTGGGGCCGGTACGAGGATCCCCGGTTCGCCACCGCTGCCGCCTATATAGCGGGCCGGGAGATCCGGGAGCTGGGCTGCAACATGAACTTCGCTCCGGTGCTGGATCTGTACGCCAAGGCGGACTCCACGATCATCGGCGATCGCTCTCTGGGCATCGATCCGGAACGGGTCGGGGAGCTGGGCATCGCCTACCTGCAGGGCGCCCGCCAGGCAGAGATCATTCCCGTGATCAAGCACTTTCCGGGACACGGAAGCTCCACCACAGATTCCCACGGCCGGCTGCCCGTTGTCGACCTTCCCGAGGATCAGCTGTTGGCCAGAGATTTTTTGCCCTTCCGAACGGCTGTTCAGGCCGGCGCCGAGGCGCTGATGACGGCCCACGTTCTCTACCCCCAGATCGATCCCGAGTATCCTGCGACCCTATCTAAACGTATACTGAGGGACCTGCTTCGGGAGCGCTTCGGTTTCCAGGGGGTGATCGTATCCGACGGAATGGCCATGGGCGCGCTTGCGAAGAACTTCACGGTTTCCGACAGCCTGAAGCGTATGATCGGAGCCGGACTGGACCTGGTTTTGGTTCACAGCCGCTACGACCTGGTGGACCTGAAGCTGGAGATGCTGGGCCTCTACTATAGAGGAGAGATCACCGAAGCCCAGATCGATGAAGGGGTCGAACGCATACTAAAGCTCAAGCTTCGCTACGGGCTGCTTCCCTACTGAACCTTTGTAGCGCTTGATAGGAATCTTTTTGCCTCGTTTGAGCTTTGCATCAAAGAGTTTAGATGTCTTAGAATAGCAATCACATCAATCCCACATTCACCTCTTGTCGACCCGAAAATATTCATTGCAATAGAAGAAAACATAAATTATACATGTATTATAGGGTTTTAGAATTATGGGACTGGATGCCGGGTATCGCCGGCGGAATCCAGATAACGAGCATCGAAGAGCAGTCGCTGTACGCGCACTGGCCGCAATCCTGATCCTGGCATATGCCGGGTGCGCCACCTTTTCTCCCTCCAAGGGATATCCCCGATACGATGGTTCGACACAGGGCCTGCCATTGCGGGCCCAAGTCCGTGTGTATCGCGATGCCTACGGCATTCCGGCGATTTTCGCCGCTAACGCACACGACCTCATGACGGCCCAGGGTTTCGTACACGCCCAGGATCGCCTTTGGCAGATGGAGACTATAAGGAGAATATGCGATGGGACCCTCTCGATGGTGGCCGGCGAACAGTACGTGCTTCTCGATTATTTCACTCATCTGATAGGACTGTCCCGGCTCAAAAAACGAGCTCTCGCCGCGCTTTCCGCCGAGGAGCGCGTCTATATCGAGGCGTATGCAGAGGGGGTGAATGCCTTCATCGGCCTTCACGGCCAAGACCTGCCTCTCGAGTTCCGCAGGCTGGGCCTGCAGCCCGAACCGTGGGCCGCTGAGGATGTCTTCAGCTATGCCGTACTCCTGGCATGGATGCTGGAGACCAACTACCCGGAGGAAATGCTGGCCCTGCAGGTGGCCGCAACCATGGATGTTGATACCTGGAATCTGCTGTTTCCCTCTTCTCCGGGAGCCCGGCTCCCGTCGGAAGATTTTTTCGACTGGGCCAAAGATCTGGTCTTCGCGCCTCCCCACCCGTCGGCTCTGGCTTTCTATGATGCATTCTCCCCGTCCCGCGGTGCAAACGGGGGCAGCAACAACTGGGCTGTGGCCGAGGATGCAGAAGGAGCCCCCATGCTGGCCAGCGATCCCCATCTGCCGGTCACGGTCCCCGCGCCCTGGTACTTCTGCCAGCTCCATGCTCCCGGGATCGATCTGGCCGGAACCTCTCTGGCCGGTATGCCGGGTATCATTATCGGTCACAACGGACGGGTAGCATGGGGCGTGACCAATGTGGAAACCGATTGTGTGGACCTTTTTGTTCTAAAGGTCGATCCTCACCACCCCACGCACTATCACCTGGGTGACAGGATACTGGAGATGGAAGAAGAAACCGTTGAAATACCCCTGCCCGATGGAGAGGTCAGGCGGCTCCCGCTTTACCGCACGGTGTTCGGACCCGTTATCACGCAGGTGGGCGAGGGATACTCGGCGGTGGCCGCGCTGAGGTGGTACGGTACGCTGCCGGAAGGAGAGTTGCCGGATACCCTGTGGCGAGTACCGCACAACCTTGCCCTGGCGCGCAATGTCGGACAGGCCATCGAGGCGGGTCGCCACTACAAGATCTTGGGTCAAAACCTCCTTGTTGCCGATGTCCAGGGGCACATCGGTTTTCACGCCACCGGCGCCGTGCCGCGGCGCAGAGGCTACAGCGGCAGACTGCCGGCGGACGGCTCATCGGGCCGAGAGGACTGGATCGGCTTCATGGAATACGACAGTCTGCCTTCGAGCATCGATCCGGAGGAGGGGTGGCTGGCCACCGCCAACCATTGCACCGTGCCGGCCGACACCGCTAAGCCGCCTACCTATTCCTGGTGCGCTCCCTACCGCTACGAGAGAATCGCACAGCTGCTGTCCGGGTTGGATCATCCGAGCCTGGAGGATTTCCAGCGCATGCAGATGGACCACCACTCGTTGCAGGCCGAGCGGCTCTTACCGCGGATCCTGGCCTTCTCCTACTCCGATCCGGATGCTCGAACCGCGGTGGACATCCTCTCTGGGTGGGATTGTAACTGCCCAGCAAACAGCGCCGGTGCGAGCGTCTTCCAGGTTTTCCTGTCCGAATGGACGACTTTGCTCCTGGGTGATGAGCTGGGCGCCCATCTGGATGACTACTACCTGGCCTCATTTCTCGGTTACGCCGTTCAGGATGTCATCTTGGACAATGTGGATGCACCACTCTGGGACAGGACAGAGACACCCCGCCGGGAATCGGCTGCGGATATTCTGGAGGCCGCTTTGGCCGCCAGCGTTAAACGGCTGCGCCGCAGCTGCGGAGCAAACATCAACAACTGGTGCTGGGGACGGCTCCACAGGATTACCCACCACCATGCCGGGGCGACCGGTTGGTTTTCGAGGTTGCTTCTAGACAGAGGGCCATACCCCATCGGCGGGGAAACCAATACCGTGAACGCGGCGGTTTTCAACAGAGCCGACGAACACTTCGACGTGTTGGTCTATCCCTCGGCCCGTATAATCATGCCACTTGGCGATTTCGACAGGACTGTCGTCGTCGGGCCCATGGGGCAGTCCGGTCAGCCGGGGCACCCCCACTACGATGATATGAACACCCTCTGGAATGAAGGCGGATACATCCCCTTTCCCTTCAGCCGGGAGCTGATCGAGGACAGAGCGGTAGCGACCCTGTTCCTGGGACCGGAGCAATCTAACGGCCGGTAGGGCGAGTGCTTTCGCTGACAGCCTGCTTGAGCTGTACAGCCTCTTGGGGGAGCTTTAAATCCTTGCGCGCCTGGATGTCCCGGGGACTGATGTACTTCACGTCATAGAAAACCGAATTGGCCTCGTCGTCGATCTGGATCAAAGCCCCGTCAAGGCTGAGGCCGGCAAAGAATCCCCGGCTGCGGGAATACGAGTAGATCTCCGCCTTCAACTGCATATCGGTGCTGGCCCTGGCCCTTCGTCCCAACGGACCGGCCGCCGCGGCCACGTCCACGCCCAGGGTGAGGTTGTCTGTCAGGACGCTGTCCACGCTCCTGTCGGTCTTGAAGACCAGGATGACGTCCGCGGATTGGGCGCCCAGCTGCCAGCCGATACTTCCCCCGGACAGGGTGATAAAAATCGGATTACTCCAACTGCCGGTTTCATCCCGCAGCAGCAACAGACCCTTGCCGTATTCCCCGCCGACTATGAATCCCACCTTCACGACGCCCGGAATGATGGCTATCCCGGCTGCGTCCTGCAGCAGGTATTCGGGACCGGTCTTGTCCGGAATCGCCATTATGTCCCGGAAGGCCAGCGTGGCATCGGCGATGCGCCCGATCTGCTCGGCCTGGGCCGGCAGCGTAGCGGCCGGGAGCAGCAGGCACACGGATAGCAGGATCAGTAGAATTGATTTTCTGTTCATGATATCCCCCTGTTCGCGATCTATTTCGACTGCCCGCTCTTTGCCGAGGTTCCGGCGGAGGAAGATTTGCCCGAGCTCCGTGCTCCGGTCTGTGAGCCGCCGGGCTTACCGCCTTTTGCTTCTTCGGTGACGATGCGCACCTTGATTCCGTCCTTCCGCTTCTCCTCTTCCCGAGGGGGAATCAGCACACGGAGAAGTCCGTCTTTAAAGCGGGCCTCTACCTTGTCCCGGTCGAACTTGTCCTCCGGCACGTAGTAACGCTGTTCATCGATACTCTTGAGCTTGAGACGGCGCTTGAAATACTGGATCCCCTCTTCCTCCTCAGCCACTTTTGGAGCTTTGGCGGAAAAGTGGAGGTAGTCCCCCTTGAACTGCAGGTCGATGTCTTTCTCTTCGAATCCGGCCAGAGCAATCTCGAAAATAAGGCTCTTGTCCTTACTGAGGAAGATGTTCATCGGTGGATAGGAGTAGTAGGGGTAGAAGTCGCCGTGGCTGTGCCACTTGAACTTGTCGCGGAAGTGCTCCCGCATCTCTTCGGCTGAAGGAAAGCCCTCGGACACCTTTTCTTCAAAGGCTTCGCCGACACTCTGGGCAACGCGAAAGGCTTCGTCCATGATCTTGCCCAGATCAAATGTGAATGTCTTTTCAGTCATTCCAATACCTCCAAAAAAGCGTATTGTCGGTCCCTCCAATGAGGCGACCGGGTGTTCAAGGTCCGTCTACAACGGCCCCTTGCTCTCACATAAAAAATACTCATTATCGACGGGGATTGCAAAATAAAAATGAGGCGGCCGGGGAGATGCGCGTCGGGGTGGGGATTCCTTCCCTTAATGTCGTTGAGATAGAAGCCGACGAAGAGGAGTCTGAAAGAATTGTACAAGGCGTTGCCCAAGGGGAAATCGACAAAGCTTCGGTAGCGGAGTTCTTCCACAAGTATTCACAGTATTCGTGTTGCCATGTAAGGCCGGGCTTTTTTTCGAAAATCAGAGCGATTTCACTATAAGTAGTTGACCGCTTGACGATATTAATTTTACGTACTATTTTAAGTACGTACTACTTTTTGTACATATAGGAGAGAGAATGAAAACTATCACTGCTAGCCGCGCCCGCTCAGAGCTCTTCAACTTGCTCAAGAATACCGTAAAGGGACATCGGCAGGTAAGAATTACATCAAAGGAGGGTAGCGTTGTGCTGATGTCGGAAGCGGATTACGATAATCTGATTGAAACCCTAGAGCTTCTTTCTATTGCTGGTCTTAAGGAAAGTTTGCTAGCTGCTGACCGCGAAATTGAGAAGGGCGATACTTACTCGCTTGATGAAGTTTTCGATTGATTATGCGAGACTACGAAATCAGAATTACAAAGCAAGCTTTGAAAGACATTCAAAAATTATCTCCGAAGATGAAAAACAAACTGAAATCTATCCTTTTAGAAGTGCTTTCGAAAACACCGTATGAAGGAAAGCGGTTAGTTGGAGATTTGAAAGGGAATTTTTCTCTTCGATTAAATATCTATGATCGTATTGTATACTCAATTGATGAAGATACCAAAACCGTCTTCATAAAGCGCGCCAAAACGCATTATGGGGAATAGGTGAGCTGTCATTCGGACGATGTTGCCTACCAGATTGCATCATAAAACCCACTCCGACTGCTTTGTTTAGCCGTTCCTTTCGATGCTCCGCGGGCATAAGTGCAGATACCTTCTCGGTTGCGGCGCCGTTGATCAGCTGGTTGATTGAGATTCCTTCTTTCTCTTCTTCGATTCGGAGCTTTTAGCCTCGGAAACCGGGTCCCGGGTATTCGGGGGTGTTCGAGCTCTTGGTCATTAAACAACAGAGGTTTCAGACTAAAGTGAATGTTTTGGTACGAAACATGGTAAGTTCGATACCAGAGGCAGATGGCAGACGGTTTGTGCCCCGCAGAATCGGACGCCCCTACAAGCAAATCCGGATCCGTGCTATTTTGTCATCGTCCATACACCGATTGATCCTGGCGGGTACAGTGCTGCGGGAACAGGAACGCAAGAATCTCAAGGAGACGTAGGGGCGAGATTGAAAGGCGAAGGAACGGAAACAAGACTCCACTACGGTTGGGTGGTTGTCGCCGTGAGTGTTTCGGTCACAGTCGGCGCCCTGGGCTTCGGACGTTTCGGATACACCGTGGTTCTGCCCGGTATGAAAGCCGGTTTGGGTCTGAACGCGGTGCAGGCGGCGGATTTGGCCACCGGCAACATGATCGGATACCTGTCCTTTGCCGTGGTCAGCGGCATGCTTGCCGCCCGCTTTGGTGCCCGGGTAGTCATCTCCTTGTTCATGCTGGTGACCGGCGCCTCTATGCTTCTTTCAGGGCTGGCGGATAGCTACCCACTGGCACTGGCAGCACGTATCTTGACCGGAATCGGTAGTGCGGGAGCCAACATCCCCGTGA
>Ga0272441_10006592_pt1 | contig 19334 bp, 12 predicted proteins | sample SSMProp6N_FD_193582 | JGI IMG/M metagenome (GOLD analysis project Ga0272441, IMG submission 193582) | Marine sediment archaeal communities from Little Sippewissett salt marsh, Falmouth, MA, United States - SSM-Prop-6N | ecosystem: Environmental > Aquatic > Marine > Wetlands > Sediment ... | reverse complement strand
GTGCCCGACCTCGCCGTCATCGCCGACATCTGCCTGTGCGAGTACACCGACCACGGGCACTGCGGCATCCTGGGTGAGGTGGCCGGCCGCACCACCGTCGACAACGACGCCACGCTCGAGCGGCTGGCAGCGGCGGCCGTCTCGTGCGCCCGGGCCGGGGCCGACGTGGTGGCCCCGTCGGACATGATGGACGGCCGGGTGGGCGTCATCCGCTCTCGGCTCGACACCGATGACCTCGCGCACGTGCCGATCATCTCGTACGCCGTCAAGTACGCGTCGCAGTTTTACGGCCCGTTCCGCGACGCCGCCGAGAGCCCGCCCGCCTTCGGCGACCGCCGCGGGTACCAGATGGACCCGGCCAACGCCGACGAGGCCCTGCGCGAGGCCGCCGACGACCTCGACGAAGGCGCCGACGCCCTCATCGTCAAGCCCGGCCTCGCCTACGGCGACATCATCCGCCGCGTGAAGGACGCCTTCGGCGTGCCGGTGGCGGCGTACAACGTGAGCGGCGAATACGCGATGGTCGAGGCGGCCGCCGCACGCGGCTGGATCGACCGCCAGGCCGTCATCCGCGAAATCCTGCTCGGCCTCCGCCGGGCGGGGGCCGACCTCCTCATCACCTACTGGGCCGCCGAAGTCGCCGAGACACTGTAGGCCGCGGCGTGCCGCGGCTCCTCTCCCGCCAGGCAAGCGGGCTGGGGTAAGGGCGAACACATGTAGGCCGCGGCGTGCCGCGGCACGGGAGACACCACCATGACGCATCGGTCACGCACGTCGCGCCACACGGGCGGCCGAACCGCCCACGGCGCCCGCCTACTCGCCGCCCTTCTGTTGCTCCTGGCGGTCGCCGCCACGACCGCGCCCACAACCGCGGCCGAGTGTGCCCTTTCGGGCGGCGAAACGATCCTCTTCTTCGGCGACTCGATTACCCAGGGCGGGGCGTACGTGGAAGACGTCGAGGCCTTCCTCATCACGCGCTTTCCCGACAAGGCGTTCCACATCGTCAACGCGGGCATTTCGAGCGAAACGATCTCCGGCACGAACGAGCCGGAACACACCCCCCGCCGGCCGTGGGCCCATGACCGATTCGACCGCGACGTCGCTGCCGCCAAACCCGATATCGTCGTCGCGTGCTTCGGCATGAACGACGGCAACTACTACCCGTATGACGGCCTGAAGTTCCAGAAGTACCGGGCGGGCGTACGCCGGCTCATCGACCGGTGCCAGCGCATCGGCGCACGCACGGTTTTCATGACGCCGCCCCCCTTCGACCCGTACCGCCGCCGCGCGGGCAACCCCGACGCCACACACTACGGCTACACGTACCCGGCGGTGGACTACGACGTGGTGCTGGAGGTGTACAGCCACTTCCTCGTGGGCCTCAGGCCGGAGGGGGTCCTCGTGGCCGACGTTCACGCCGCCACCAACAACCACCTGCGCGAACGGCGGAAGGAGAAGGCGAGTTTCTTCCTCGCCGGCGACGCCGTCCACCCAAACGCCACCGGCCACTGGCTCATGGCCCAGACGCTGCTCGAGACCCTCGGCGTGCCGGCCGAGGTGGCGACGGCCACGGTCGACGCCAACGCGATGAAGGCCGTCGCCGGAGACGTCCGCAACGTCCGGCGCGAGGCCGGGGTCTGCTTCACCTGGACTACCCCCCTGCCGATGCCCGTGGACCCGGCGTGGGATCCGACGTCGCTCGCCGTCGAGCGGACCTTCGACCGCCTCAGCCGGTACCGCCTGACGGTCACGGGACTCGCCGAGGGCCGGTACGAACTGCACGCCTCCGGCCAGATGGCCGGCACCGTGACGGCCGCCGACCTCGCCCGCGGCCTGGACCTGAATACGATTCCCGACTGGCAGCCCACCGTGGGGGGCCGGGAGGTCCTGGAACTCGTTCAGAAACGCCGCCGGACCATCTACAAGGCGTGGCGCGGGGGCCTGAAGACCGGCAACGCGGGCGCCGGCCAGGAGGCCATCCGAAAGGCCGAGGCCGAAACCGCCGACCTCCTGAAGCGCGCCCGCTCCATCGCGACGCCCCGGCCGGTGGACGTGCGCCTCGTCCCCGCGACGTAGGAACCCCCGCACCCACTCCGCTCACGAGGAAGGAGCCGTTTGATGCGTCGTCTGGACCCCAACCGACTGCCGCGCGGCGGGTCGCCGCACCCGCTGCGCCGCCCTGGGCGCGTGCTCCTGTTGGCCTTGGTGCTGGCGGCGGTGCTGGCCGGCCCGGCCGTCCTGCACGCCCGTCCGCCCGGCGAAACCGAGGCGGCCCGCGACGCGCGGCTCGGGTGGTGGCGCGACGCCCGGTTCGGCCTGTTCGTCCATTGGGGCATCTACGCTGTGCCGGCCGGCACGTATGAGGGGCGCAAGATCCGCCCCGACCACGGCGGCGAGTGGATCCAGGCCGACGCCCCCGTTCCCGCCGACCGGTACGAGCCGTACGCCCGGCAGTTCAACCCCGTGAAGTTCGACGCCCGCCAGTGGGTGGCCCTCGTGCGCGACGCCGGCATGCGGTACATCGTCATCACCTCGAAGCACCACGACGGGTTCTGCCTGTTCGACTCGAAGGCCACCGACTACGACATCCTGGACCGAACGCCGTACACGAAGGACCCGCTCGCGGCCCTGGCCAAGGCGTGCCGGGAGGGCGGTGTCCGCCTGGGGTTCTACTACTCGCAACTCGACTGGCACCACCCGGCCCAGATGCTCGACCCCGACCGCCAGGGGCAGGGCCAGTATCGCTACACGTGCATCCGCCCCGGCCGCAAGGACGAATACGTCGCGTACATGAAGACGCAACTCGAGGAACTCATTACGCGGTACGACCCGTGGGTCCTGTTCTTCGACGGCGAGTGGGTCAAGTGGTGGACCGTCCAGGACGGCCAGGCTCTCGAAGCGTTCTGCCGACGCCTGAAACCGGGCCTCGTCATCAACAACCGCGTCGGCAAACGCCGGCCCGAAGACGGCGACTACGGTACCCCGGAACAGAAGATTCCCGCCACCGGCCTCCCGTACGATTGGGAAACCTGCATGACCATGAATCGCACCTGGGGCTACAAGACCTGGGACGACCGGTGGAAGTCCGCCGACGACCTCCTGCGGAAACTCGTCGACATCGCCTCCAAGGGCGGCAACTTCCTCCTGAACGTCGGGCCCAAGGCCGACGGCACGATTCCCGAGGAATCGGTCACCCGTCTGCGGGCCATGGGCCGATGGCTCCGGGCCAACGGCGACGCCATCTACGGCACCCGCGCGAGCCCGTTCGCCCAACCCGCCTGGGGCCGGTATACCCGCAAACCGGGCCGCCTGTTCGCCCACGTCCTCGCGTGGCCCGCCGACGGGCGCCTGACGGTGCCGGTGGCACACGCAACGGTTGCCAAGGCGTACCTGCTGGCCGACGCATCGCACGAGCCGCTCAAGACACAGGCGGCCGAAGCGGGCCGGACCGCCATCGCCCTGCCCGCCGCCGCCCCGGACCCCGTGTGCTCGGTCATCGCACTGGACCTGAAGCCCTGACCGCGGCGACGCACTCGCATCCAGCAAAGGACATTCATGCCTGCCAAAAGCATCCTGAACCACGTGCTCGGCCCCGTGATGCGGGGGCCGTCCAGTTCGCACACCGCCGGGGCGTACCACATCGGCCTGGTTGCCCGGTCGCTGCTCGGCGACGCGCCCGTGCGTGCCACGGCAACGTTCGACCCCTCCGGCTCGTACGCCGTCTGTTACCGCCGGCAGAAGGCGGACCTGGCGTTCGCGGCGGCGCTGCTCGGCCGGCCGCTCACCGATGACCGCTTCCACGAGGCGCTGGACGCCGCCGCCGACGCGGGCGTGACGGTCCGGTTCCAGGTGGCCCCGCTCGCCGGCGCGGACCATCCGAACACCGTGGACCTCGCCCTGGAGGCCGCCGACGGCCGGACGCTGACCGCCCGGGCCAAGAGCGTGGGCGGCGGGGCCGTCGTCGTCACGCAACTCGACTCGTGGCCCGTCTGCCTGACCGGCGAAACCCACGCCGTGCTCGTCGAGGCCGACCCCCCGGCCGCCGAGGCCGTTGCCGACGCCCTTGCCGCCGACGGTGCACTCCTTTCGCCGCCCGAGCGGCAGGCGGGTGACGCGGCGACCCTCGTCACGGCCCGGCGCCGTGCGCGGATGGACGCCGACGCGATGACGTCGCTTCGCGCCGTTGCGGGCGTCCGTCGCGTGTGGGCGGCCGAGCCCGTTTACCTCGTTCAGACCGGCGAGCCGCTCTTCGCGAGCGCCGCCGAGATGGTTGCCCGATGCGAGGCCCGCGGCGAGACGCTCGGCGAGGCGGCCCTTGCGCAGGAGGCGGCGCTGCTCGATATGCCGGCCGAGGCCGTGCTCGCGGAAATCGGCCGCCGGCTCGCCATCATGGCGGCTGCCGTCGACACGGGCCTGACCGACGCCCCGCCGCCCATGCACCTGCTGGACCCGTCCGCGGGGCAGGTCATGCAGGCCGAGGCCGAGGGCCGCCTGGCCGGGGGCGGGCTCCACGCACGCGCCGCCGCCCGGGCCCTGGCGGCCATGCACGTCAGCGCCGGCAGCGGCGTCGTGTGCGCCGCCCCAACAGGTGGGGCCGCCGGCACGCTGCCGGGCGTGCTCGAGACGTGGCGGCGCGACCGCGGCCTCGACGACGCCGGGGCGGCGCGAGCCCTCCTGGCCGCCGGCGCCGTCGGGCTCGTCATCGCGACCCGGGCCACGTTCGCGGCCGAGGTCGCGGGGTGCCAGGTCGAGATCGGGGCCGCCGGCGCCATGGCCGCCGCCGCCTGCGTCGAGGCGGCCGGCGGATCGGCCGGCCAAGCCTGCGACGCCGCCGCCATCGCGCTGCAGAACGCCATGGGCTCCGTCTGCGACCTGGTCCAGGGCATCTGCGAGATCCCGTGCCACACGCGCAACGCCGCCGCCGCCGCCGGCGCCTTTGTGTGCGCCGACCTCGTCCTGGGCGGGTACGTTAACCCCGTGCCGCTCGATGAAACGATCGACGCGGTCCTGGCGGTCGGCAAGATGCTGCCGCCCGAGTTACGGTGCACCGCCCTGGGTGGCCTGGCCCAAACGCCGTCGGCCCTCGCGATGCAGGTGCGCGACGTTTAGGCGGTCGGTCGAGCCGGACGCGGGAGCGTCCGGTCAGTCGGTCAGGCCATGGCCGATGGAACGGTCCGGCCGCTTCCGCGGCCGGCTCGTGGTATTCGCGCAAGGAAGGTACGTATGCCAGACACGACGCTGCGCTTTCTCTCGGCCGACGACGTGCGCCGGTCGCTGCCGATGGCCGAGGCCGTCGAGGTGATGAAACGGGCGTTGGCGGCCCTGTCGGCCGGCGAGGCCGTCGTGCCGATGCGGGCCCACCTCGCCCTGACAGACCCGCCCGGCGACGCCCTCGTCATGCCGGCGTACGTGCCGGCCGATGGCCAGTTGGGCGTCAAGATCGTGACGCTGGTGCCCGCCAACCGCCAGCGCGGCCTGCCGATGCTCCAGGCCCTCGTCGTCCTGACGGACGCCACGACCGGCACGCCGCTGGCCGTCATGGACGGCACCGTGCTGACGGCTATCCGGACGGGCGCGGGGTCCGGGGCGGCGACCGACCTGCTGGCCCGGCCGGACGCCGACTCGGCCGCGGTCATCGGCGCGGGCGTCCAGGGCCGGACCCAACTGGAAGCCGTCTGCGCGGTCCGTGGCATCCGGCACGCCCGCGTGTTCGACCGCGACGCCTCGGCCGCCGACGCGTTCGCGCGCGAGATGGGCGATCGGCTCGGCATTGCGGTCGATGCGGCCGCCTCGGCCTCGGAGGCGGTATCGGGTGCGGCCATCGTCTGTACGGCCACGACGGCGTCGGACCCGGTCTTTGACGACGCCGCCATCGCCCCCGGTACGCACATCAACGCCGTGGGGGCGTACCGGCCTCCGGCCCGCGAGGTGCCCGCCGCCACGGTCTGCCGGGCCCGCGTGGTCGTGGACCAGCGGGAAGCCGCCCTCGAGGAAGCCGGCGACATCGTTGTGCCGATTCGCGACGGCCTCATCACGGCGGACCACATCGCGGCCGAGATCGGCGAGATCGTTGCCGGCGTTCAACCCGGCCGCCGCGATGCCGACGAGATCACGTTCTTCAAGTCGGTGGGCGTGGCGGTGCAGGACGTGGCGGCCGCCGGCGCCGCCCTGGCCGGGGCCCACCGCCTCGGACTCGGGACCGAGGTCACGCTTTGATGGTGCGCAGCGTGTGTCCGTACCCGCCCCGTCCGAACCGGCGCGTTTCCCTGCGCACGGTGGGTACGGAGACCCGCCGCCCGCTGTGCCCGCATGGGCGGGCAGGTTTACCCGCCGGAGGCGGGCCGCCAGTGGCATCCCGCGCCGGGGCACAGGCTCCCTTGTACGGCCCGTCGCCATGCGTATAATGGCGGGTTGCTCGATTCCCGCCCGGGCCGGGTTGGCCGTGGGCAAAGGCCAGTGGCCATGATCGTTGTCGAACGCATTCCGGACGTCCGCGCGGCCGTGCGCGAGGCCCGCGCCGCCGGGCAGACGATCCGGCTCGTGCCGACCATGGGCGCCCTGCACGACGGGCACCGCAGCCTCATCCGGGCTGCCCGGCCCAACGGGGGGTTCGTTGTCGTAAGCATCTTCGTGAACCCGACGCAGTTCGGCCCCGCGGAGGACCTGGCGTCGTACCCGCGGCCGATCGAACGCGACCTGGACCTTTGCAAGGCCGAGGGCGTGGACCTCGTGTTCCACCCGACCGCCGACGAGATGTACCCGGCCGCGCCGAAGACGACCGTCCACGTGGCGGACCTGGCGGCCGGGCTGTGCGGGGCCCATCGGCCCGGGCACTTCGACGGCGTGTGCACGGTGGTCGCGAAACTCTTCGGCATCGTGGGCCCGGATGCGGCCTACTTCGGCGAGAAGGACGCCCAGCAACTGGCCATCCTGCGGCGGATGGTGGCGGACCTCGACCTGCCGGTCCGCATTCGGGCGTGCCCGCTCGTGCGCGACGCAGATGGACTGGCCACGAGCAGCCGAAACGCGTATCTTAGTAAGGTGGATCGTGGCCGGGCCCTGGCCTTGCCACACGCGCTGCTTGAGGCCGGCGGACGCATCCGCAACGGCGAGCGCCGGGCCGAACACCTTCGCCGGCAGGTGACCGACGCCCTGGGCGCCGCCGACGGCGTCGAGGTCCAGTACGTGGCGGTCGTTGACCCCGACACGCTGGCGCCGCTCGAGACGGTCGGCGACCGGGTGCTCGTGGCGGCAGCCGTTCGGGTCGGCACGACGCGGCTCATCGATAATGTCCTGCTCCGCAACCTGGAGCCGGGCACACGGGGAGGTTAAGCACATGCTGGTCAAAGTGTTACGTTCCAAGATTCACCGGGCCTGCCTTACGGAAACGCACCTGGAGTATGAGGGCAGCATCACCATTGACGAGGACCTCATCGACGCCGCCGGCCTGATCGTCGGCGAGGCCGTCCTGGTGGCGAACGTGATGAACGGGACCCGACACGAAACGTACGTGCTGGCGGGCGAACGCGGCAGCGGCATCCTGTGTCTGAACGGTGCGGCCGCACGCCTCGGTGAACCGGGCGACCTCGTTATCATCCTGGCGTTCGCGTACCTCAGCCCGGAGGAGTTGCCGGACCACCGGCCCCAGAAGATTCTCGTCGACGCCCAGAACCGTTACGTCCGCGAAATGACCTGACCTCGCCGGAACCCTATCGTGCACCAAGTCCTGTTGCGCTTACCGATTCCGGGCACCGACCACGTGCTCACGCTGTACGGGTACGGCCTGGCGATGTGCCTGGGATTCCTGCTGGCGATTCTGACGGCGGCGCGGCGTGCCCGGCGCGACGGCTCGCCGCCGGAGGTCATCCACAATTGCGCCCTGGCGTGCTTCTTCGGCGGGGTGTTCGGGGCCCGGGCGTTTTTCGTGATCCAGTTCAGCGACCAGTTTCCGAGCCTGCTGGACCTCGTGCGCATCTGGGAAGGCGGCCTCACGTTCTACGGCGGGTTCCTGGTGGCGGTAGCGGCCGTGGTGGTGTACCTGAAACTCACGCGCCGGCCCGTGTTGTACTGGCTGGACGTCATTATTCCGAGCCTCGCCCTCGGGCTCGCGTTCGGCCGGTTGGGGTGTTTCCTGAACGGGTGCTGCTACGGCGACGTGGCCCTCACGGGTCCGGGAATGACGTGGCCGGTCGGGTCGATCCCGTGGTATCATTACGCCGAGCAGCTCCTCCGGGACACGGGCGCGGCGCCGATGCTGCCGGCCGGCGCGACGGGCGGTGCGCTGGCGGGCGCCTTGGCCGCCACGTGGCGGATGCCGGCGGTCCATCCGTCCCAGTTGTATTCGCTGGTGAATGCCCTGCTGCTGGCGGTCGTCTTATCTCTGCTATTCTGGCGACGGCGCCGCAACGGCCAGGTCCTCCTGACGTTCGCCGTCCTGTACGGGATCACGCGATTCCTGATCGAGGGCATCCGGGCCGACGAACCGGAGGTGTACCTGCTGGGTTTGCCAACGCTGTTGCGGCTGGTGGGGGCGCACGGCGCAGCCGCGGCCCTGCCGGGCCTGACGATCAGCCAGAACATCGCGCTGGTCATGGTGCTGGTGGGCGGGCTGTCGCTCGTGGCACTGGCGCGGACCCGCCCGCCCGCGACGGACGCGGGACCCGACGAACGCGTCCCCTAAGAGAAGGGATGTATTATGACGCATGCGTTTAGGCTTTTGGCGATGGCGGCGGTCGCCGCCGTGCTCGCACCGCAGGCCCGGGGCCAGGCCAAGCCCCTCCGGTACAGCATGCCGCCCGGCACCCGCCGGGTGCTGCAACTGACCACCCAGACCGAGACGCTCGTCACAACGGCCGACCAGACGGCCCGCCAGGTGATCGAGGTTCCGATTCGCCGCGAGATCCTGGTCATCGAGACGAAGGCCGACCCGGCCGAGATACGGGTGGTCATCGCCGAAACGCCGTCCAGCGAACGGCTGGTCGCGTACGAGAAGAACGGCACCAGCCAGTTGGCGATGGTCCCGGAATCGAAACGCACGCGGACCCTGCCGCCCCTGCTGGCGGCCCACCGGCAGGACACCACGGGCCGGCCCCTCCAGCCCCCCCCCAAGCCCAAGCAGGCGATGGAAGCCATCGACTACGCCATCGCCGAACTCCGGTACCTGCCCATCGAGCCCCTCGCCCCGAAAACCCCGGCCACACGCCAGGTGGACCTGGGCGTGGCCACACTCACGCTGACGACCGAGTACGCCGAGACGGCCCGCGTTGGCACCACGACCGCCGCCGTCCTCGACACCACCGGCCAACTCGTCTTTAAGGACGAGTTGGGCAAGCGGATTACCGTTCACACGCTGAATGCCCGGTCGGTCTGGGCGTTGGACGGGTCGGGGCTCGTCTCGCAGCGCGGCACGTTCAGCCTGACCGAGAAGGCCGGCGAGGCCACCCAGAAACTCACGCGGACCTGGGAAGAACGGCTTGAGGAACGCGGGCAGCTCACCCCCGACGCGCTCGCGACCGCCACGACGAACCTCGGCATCATCGAGAAGGCCATGACCGACGCCCAGGCCAACCAGTTCGATGAGGCCCTCAAGGCCCTCGAGGCATACGTTGCCGCCAACCCCAAGGGGGCGTGGACGCCCGCCGTCCGAAACCTCCAGACCAGCCTGGCCCAACGCAAGGTCGTGTCGCAACCGGTCCAACCGTCGCGGCTTCGGCTGATGCTGCGCGACCTCCAGGCCCGCCGCGACCAGGCCGGCGCCCGCGGCGGCAACGCCCAGGTGGCCCAGTTCGACCGGACCATCCGCCAAGTCGTTGCCGTCAACGCCAAGCAGATTCTCATGGATGCCGCCGACCCGGACCCGATCGTCCGCGACCTGGCCACCTTCGGCCTCGCCTTTCTGGACGACCCCCAGGCCGTCCAGCAACTCCAGGCCCTTGTGGGCGACCCGAGCAGCCAGGTGCGGGGGACGGCGCTCGTGAGTTTGGCCATCCGCGCGGAACCCGTCAAGATGAGCGTGCTCAAAGAGCGGCTCGCCGACGAGGACGCCCGGACCCGCGGCGCGGCCGCCCTCCTGGCCCGAAGCACGATCAAGCCCGACGACCCGGCCACCAAAGACCTTTTGCCGGCCGTTCTCGCGGTGCTCTCGGCCGACCTGCCGTGGGCCCGCAACACCGCCACCATGACCCTGCTGCACCTGGCCCCCAAGGGCAACGTCGCCGCGGCGGGCGCCCTCATCCAGGCGTACGGCGCCGAGACGGAACAGCCCCTCAAGACGCTCTACCTTGCAGCCCTTCGGGAACTGACCGACGTCGAGGCCGACGCCATCGAACCCTACCAGGCGTGGCTCAAGGAAAAGGGCGGCGCAGCACCGGCCGCGCCGAAACCGGCCCCGAAGGACACGCCCACGCCCAAAGGATAGACGGGTGCCCCGGCCCGATGGCGGCCCTACGCCTCGTGCCGCGTGTGCGTGGGGGCACGGCTGCGGAATTGGCCCTTCAGGGCCGGCACGACCACGCGCAGGCACTCCTCCACGCGGTCGACCAGCCGGACGTCCAGGTCGCGCAGGACCTCGTCGGGCACCTTTTCGAGGTCGTCGCGGTTTTCCTTGGGCAGGATGACCGCCGTGAAGCCCTCGCGATGGGCGGCCAGGACCTTTTCCTTGACGGCCCCGACGGGCAGGACCCGTCCCTGGAGGGTAATCTCCCCGGTCATCGCCACGTCGCGCCGGGCCGGGCACCCGCTCATCGCCGACGCCAGCGCGCAGATCACCGGCAAGCCCGCGCTCGGGCCGTCTTTCGGGGTGGCGCCCTCCGGCACGTGGACGTGCAGGTCCACGGCGTGGCGGGCGGGAACCACGCCCGGCCGGCTGCACCGCGACCGGACCCACGACAGGGCGGTCTTGACGGATTCCTGCATCACGTCACCGAGTTGGCCCGTGAGGGTCAGGTCGCCTTTGCCGACCATGCACGAGCACTCGATGATCATGCTCCGGCCGCCCACCTCGGTCCGGGCCAGGCTGGTGACCGTTCCGACGCCCTCCTTGGGTCCGGTCGGCCCGCGGCGGTAGGGCGCCGGGCCAAGGTGCGTGCGCAGATGCGCCTCCGTCACGGTGTGGGCGTCCGGGGCCGGGGTGTCGGCGGTGGCGCGCTCGGTAGCGATCTTCCGGAGGACCCGGGCCATGCGTTTTCGGAGGCTGCGGACGCCGGCCTCGCGCGTGTAGCGTTCGACGATGAATCGGAGCACGTCGCGCGGCACGCGAACCTGCTCGGCCGTCAGGCCGTGCGCCCGGAGTTCGCGCGGCAACAAGTGGTCCTTGGCGATGCCGATTTTCTCTTCCAGCGTGTAGCCGGAGAGTTCGATGACTTCGAGACGGTCCATGAGCACCGGCGGAATGTTGGCCGCCACGTTCGCCGTGCAAATGAACAGGACCTCCGACAAATCGAACTCGACCTCCAGGTAATGGTCGCTGAAGGCGTGATTCTCGTCGGGGTCCAGGACCTCGAGCAAGGCGCTGGCGGGGTCGCCGCCCGTGCCCTGGCCCATTTTGTCGATCTCGTCGAGGAGGAAAACGGGGTTGCAGACGCCGGCCTTGCGGATGCTCTGGACGATGCGTCCCGGCAGGGCGCCGACGTAGGTTCGCCGATGGCCTCGAATCTCGGCCTCGTCGCGCACGCCGCCCAGGCTCTTGCGGACGAAGCGGCGCCCGAGGGCCCGGGCCACGCTGCCGGCCAGGCTGGTCTTGCCGACGCCGGGCGGCCCGACGAAGCACAGGATGGGTTCGCGCAGGTTCTTGGTGAGTTTTTTAACGGCCAGGTACTCCAGGATGCGTTCCTTCGGTTCCTGGAGGCCGTAGTGGTCCTCGTCGAGCACCCGGGCCACGTGCCGCAGGTCCAGGTTGTCGTTCGTGCGATTCTGCCACGGCATGTGGATGAGCCAGTCGAGGTACTCGGTGACGACGACGGCCTGGGCCGTGAGCGGCAGCATGCGGCCGAGGCGGTGATGCTCGCGGACGGCGATCGCGCGAACCGCGTCGGGCATGCCGGAGGCGGCGATCCGTTCGCGCAGTTCCGCGATACCCTCCCCGCTTTCGTGGTACCCGAGTTCCTCCTCAATGGCCTTGAGCTGCTCCTTCAGGAAGTACTCCTTCTGGCTCTTGGAGAGGCGCGACCGGACCCGTTGGCTGATCTTGCGTTGGATTTCGAGCAGCGAGCACTCGTTTTCGAGAATGTCGGCCAACGTGCGGAGCCGTTCCTCGGCGTCGCCCATCTCCAGCAGTTGCTGCTTGTCCGTGAACGGGATGGCGGTGTAGGCGGCCACGGTGTCGGCGAGCAACCCGGCCGTCTCGGCCTGGGCCACGAGTTGGCCGACGCCCTCCGGCAGCGTCGGAACCAGGTGCATGTATGAGAAGAAGCGTGTTCGAACGGTTTGCATCAGGGCCTCGTGCTCGGGCCCGTCGTCATCGGCCTCGGGCACCGTGTCGAGCTCGGCCCAGAAGCAGTCTGCCTCGCGCACCAGCCGGCGCACGCGTGCGCGGCTACCCGATTCCACGATGGCCTTGTGCGTGCCTCCCTCGCCCTTGAAGCACTGGTGCACGCATGCCACGGAGCCCGTCTCGAAGAGGTCTTCGGGGGCCGGCTCCAGACACTCCGGGTCGCGCTGGGCGAGGAGCAGGATCTGCTGGTCGCCCGCCAGGGCCTCGTGGACGGCCGTGATCGACATCTGCCGACCCACCTGAAGCGGCAGGGCCAGCCCCGGAAACGCCACCAGGCCGCGAAGCGGAAGCACGGGGAGCCGTTTCGCGGGCGACGAACCAGACGCTTGGGGGTCGGTAGCCATGACGTTTGCCTGGGGCGCCGCCGCGCGGGCGACGACGCTAGCCTTTCAATGCATCGTGCCTTTCCCGGAACAGCCAGTCCTCGAACCTGCACGTGAGCCGCATGGGCGGCGACCTCACCGCAACGCTGTCGCCGAAAACCAGCACGGCCCGCAGCGCGACCGGCCTCTCGCCCCGCCAGAAGTACCGGGCGAACCCGCCGCCCGCGTCGGGCCCGCACGGACCCCAGAAGTAGAACTCCTGGATCGGGTACGACGCCGACCACCCACCGCCGGGCCCCAACGCCACCCGCCGGGCCTTGGGCCACACCCGCGCCTTCGGGTCGGTCCACACCGGCGATTCGTCGTGTCCATCGGCGTCCTCCAGCACCAAGGCCAGCAGGGGTAACGGCACGGGTTCGTCGGCCGGCGTTTTCGCCTCGGGCTCCAAAGCCACGAGCGGCCTCGGCACCACGAACGCCACCGTCTGCCCCGACTGGTTCCGGACGGTCACGCGGATTTCTGCCGGCACGCCGCCCTCGGGCTGGAGGCCGATGCCCTCGACCGCCACCGCCAAGTCGGCCGGCAGAGCGTCGCGGTCGGCCCGGACGGTCTCGTTGCATCCGGTGGCCGCGGCGACGACGAGCACGCCTGCCGCGACAAGCGTCCCGCGTGTCGTGCCCGCCGTGGGCATGGGATGCTCTCCTTGGGCCCGTTGCGGCTCAGTTGGCGGCGGCGCGTTCGGCGGCCGCGACCTCGGCGGCGGCGTCATCGGCCTCGGTCCCAACCGGCTCCGCCACGGGGGCGGCCTCCGGCTCGCGGCCGGCCGGCCGGCTCAGCGCCGCCTTGACCTCGACCGGCACGCCGGCCACGACGCGTTCGCCCTCGCCGTTACCGCCATCGGCGGCGTCGGGTTCCTCGGTAACGTACCCCTGCTCGTGCAGGTCGCTGAACTTGACGCTGACCTTGCGCGAGACGCCGGGCTCGGCCATCGTCACGCCGTACAGGACGTCGGCGATGGCCATCGTCCGCTTGTTGTGCGAGATGATGACGAACTGCGACTGGTCGAGGAACTCCCTGACGAGGTTCGTAAAGCGGTCGATGTTCGATTCGTCGAGCGCCGCGTCAACCTCGTCGAGAATCGCAAACGGGCTGGGCCGGGCCCGGAACACCGCCAACAGCAGCGCGACGGCCGTCATCGTCTTCTCGCCGCCCGAGAGCAGGCTGATGCGTTGCGGCTGCTTGCCGGGCGGCCGGGCCACCACCTCGATGCCCGACTCCAGCACGTCGTCCTCGTCTTCGAGGAACACGTCGGCCTTGCCGCCACCGAAGAGTTTGCGGAACAGTTCCTGGAAATGGCCCCGCACCGCCTCGAAGGTATCCTTGAACCGCTGCTGGCTCTCGCGGTTGATGCGTTCGATGAGTTCGCCGAGGCGGTCGCGGGCGCTGGCGAGGTCGTCTTGCTGCTGTTCGAGGAACGTGACGCGGCGCTGGAGTTCCTCCTGCTCGTCGATGGCGTCGAGGTTCACGGCGCCGAGCCGCTCGATCTTGCCCTGGAGGTCGTGGATTTCCTCGGCCACGGTGTCCCAGTCGACCTCTTCGGCCTGCCACTGGTCGTAGCGGTCGGCGAGGTCCATACCGAGGTCGTCGCGGATGCGGGCCACGAGGTCGTCGCGTTTGGTTTCGCATTCGCGGCGGGCGAGTTCCAGTTCGTGGATTTGGGTTTGGAGCCCCTCGATCGCTTTCTCGACGCCCTGGCCCTCGTCCACGAGGTCGGCCACCTTCCGGCGGACGTCTGCCCGGGTTTCGGCGAGCCGGCGGACGTCGGCCTCGGCGGTTTCCTTGGCAAGGAACGCGTCGGCCAGTTCCGACTGGACGCGGAGCATCGTCCGCTCGGACTCGGCGATACGGCTCCGGCAGTCGGCGAGTTCGCGGCGGGCCTCCTCGATGCCGGTCCGCGTGGTCTCGAGGTCGCGCCGGGCCGACTCGAGGGCGTCGCGTGCGGCGGCCCGTTTCTCATTCAGCTGGGCCAAGGCCACGCGGGCCTGGGTCCGCTGCTCCTCGCAGGCGTCGCGGCGGCGGACGGATTCCTCCTGCTCGGCGGTCAGGTGCGAGACGGCCTGGCGTTGCTCGTTTTCGCGTCGCGCGAGGTCATCGGCCTCGCGGCCGACGGCGTCGCGTTCGTCGGCGGTCTGTTGCTGCTGCGTGGCGAGGTCCTGGCGTTCGCTCGCCACGACGGGCTGCTCGGCGAGGAGTTGCTGGCGGTTTTCCGTGAGGCGTCGGAGTTCGCCGTCGACCTCGACGTTGCGCATGGAGGCCTCGTAGATTTCCTGCCGGAGTTGCTGCTGGGCGGTGTCGAGGGTCTGTAGGGCGGCCACCGCCTGTCGGCGTTCGGCGTCGAGGGCGTCGATGGTTGTCGCCAGCCCCTCGCGCTGGGCCTGGATGTTGCGCAGTTCGGAGCGGCGCGAGATGAGGCTCGTTTCCGGGCCGGGCGGCCCGATGGCCACCGACCCGTCGGCCTCCAGCACCCCGCCCGAGAGGCTGACGAAGCGGTACCCGGCGAGCGGGCCGCCGGCCCCGCCCAGGCGTGCGGCCGCATCGAGCGTGCGGACCACGATGGTCCGGGCCAGCAGATGGGCCACCGCCGGCCTGACCCGGTCGTCGGCCCGGACGTAATCCATGGCCCACCCGACGGCCTCCGGATACGCCGACAGGTCGCGCCCGTTGGTCGCCACCGACACGGTATCGAGCGCGAGGAACCGGACCTGGCCGGGCAGGTCGTGTTCGAGACGCCGCGCGAGGTCCAGCACGTCGGCCTGGTGGTCGGCCACGAGGAGTTTCTCGGCGGCGCCGAGGGCCGCCTCGACCACGGTGGCGTGCTCGACGTCGACCTCGATGAGGTCGGCCACCATGCCGTGCCAGCGGTCGGAGGCAGGGCCGGCGGCGATGGCTTCGGTCACGCGGCGGACGGCCTCGGGAATGCCCTCGCCGCGGCGGTCGAGGTCCTCCAGGAGACTCTGTCGGCTTTCGAGGGCGGAGGCGTGTTCCTTGGCCCGGGCCAAGCGGTTGCCGATGGCTTCGAGGGACCCCTGGCGTGCCTCGGCCTGGTGGCGTTTGGCTTCGAGTTGGCCGCGCCGGCCGGCGACGGCGGCGTCGAGGGCATTGTGTTCGGTCTGGAGTTCGGCCTCGCGTGTGGCAAGTTCGGCGAGGGCGCGGGTCATCTCGTCGGCCCGTGCGGCGAGTTTTCCGGCCTGGGCCTCCAGGTGGCCGAGGCGGTCCTGGAGACTCGCCCGGCGGCTGCTGCGCTGCGTCCGCTGCTGGGCCAGGTCGAGCATCTCGGCCTTGGCGGTCTCGATGCGTTCGGTCAGGCTGCGGGCCTGGTCGGAGACGACGCAAAGCCGCTGTTCGATGTCGGCCACGGTGGCGGCCTGCGTCTCGGCGGCCCGGTCGGCGCCGGCGATGTCGGTTTCGCGTTGGCGGATGCCCGCCTCGGCGCTGCGGAGGTGGGCGGCGAGGTCGCCGAGTTTGCGGCGGTCGCGGTCCACGGTCTGGCCGAGTTCGTCGGCCCGGGTCCGGTGAAACGCGATGGCGCTCGTGCGGGTGGCGATGTCGGCCCGGACCTCGGAGAGGCCGCGGTCGGCGTCGCGGGCCTGGGTTTCGAGGTCCATGGCCCGGGCGTCGAGGTCGGCGCGGCGACGGTCGAGGTCGGCCAGGCGGCCCGCATGGCCGGCCCGGTCGTCTTCGAGGCGGTCAAGCCGGTCCTGCTGGCCGGTCATGGTCTGGGTGTATTCGTGGTACTGGTTCAGGGCGTAGGAGAGGCGGAGTTCCTTGAGGCGTTGGTTGTACTCTTTCCAGGATCGGGCCTTGCCGGCCTGGTACTTGACGGATCGGAGGCGTCGTCCGACCTCCTGGAAGATATCGTCGAGCCGGACGAGGTTTTGCTCGGTTCGTGCGAGTTTGCGTTCGGCCTCTTTGCGTTTGGCCTTGTACTTGGAGATGCCTGCGGCCTCTTCGAAGATGAGCCGTCGTTCCTGGGGATTGGATTGCAGGAGGACGTCGACCTTTCCCTGCTCGATGAGGCTGTAGGCGTCGACGCCGACGCCGGTGTCCATGAAGAGTTCGCGGACGTCGCGCAGGCGGCAGGGCCGGCGGTTCAGGAGGTACTCGGATTCGCCGGACCGGTAGAGGCGTCGGCTGACCTCGACCTCGGCCAGGTCGATGGGCAGCACGCCGCGCGTGTTGTCGAAGGTGAGGGTGGCCTCGGCAAAGCCGAGGCTGCGGCGGCTTTCGGAACCGGCGAAAATGACGTCGGCCATTTCCCGGCCGCGCAGGCTCTTGGCGCTCTGTTCGCCCAGGACCCACTTGACGGCGTCGACGACGTTCGACTTGCCGCACCCGTTCGGCCCGACGATGGCCGTGACGCCGGAGTGAAACTCGAACCGGGTCCGGTCGGCGAAAGACTTGAATCCGAAGACTTCCAGTCGTTTCAGTTCCACGCGTGTGGCACTCCCCTGCGCGCCGCGGCGGAACCGATGCCGGGCGCGGGACGGTCGGTTACGGGTCCTCGCTTGGCAGATCCATGGGCTGTTCGTCGCGGCCGGCGGGCCGAATCGGCCGCAGCGCCGGTTCGGGTCCCAGCACGCGGTACTCCAGCGGTTGAAGGACGATGGGGCCGCCCAGCGCGCCCTTGCGCTGTAACTCGTGCAGCAGGCCCACCACGTCGCTGTACCCCAGGCCCAGGCCGGTGACCTCGGCGGGTTCGGTTTTCTTGCCGCTTTGGATGGGTGCGGCCATGGTTTCGAGGATCGAGCGGACCGTCAGGTCCGCCTTGAGATGAAGATCCTGGGACCGGCGACGGGCGATAAGGCTAATCTGCTTTTCACCCGTCCGGACGGTTGCCGTGACGCGCCGCGTCTCGGCCAGGGCCGGCGGACACACCGGCACCTTGCCGAAGATCACGATCTCCGGTTCCCCGGTCCGGGCCACGTACACGAACGGGTCGGCGTCGGTAGCCACAACGTGCAGTTGAAACTTGCCCTCGAACACACGCACCCGGAACGTGGCGGGCACCAGTCGGGCCATCATCCGCCAGGCCGCCACCCGGACGCGGGTACTGGTGGCCTGGAGGCTCCGGCTCAGCAGGCCGAGGCCGAGGCCGCTGCGGAGCTGCCCGAGCGCCCGGACCGCCTCTTCCTGGTAGGTGTCGGCGTCGTCGCTGACGAGCGGTTCGAGCACGTGGACGGCCCGGGCATCCTGGAGGTGGGCCAGCGTCCGGCCGGCGTAGAACCGCAGGGCCGGGTCGTCCGAGTCGCCCAACGGATACAGGTGCGGCGTCACGGACGCCCCGAACGCCTCCAGGCACAGGGCCACCCGGTCCATGTCCTCATGCTTGCTGAGCGTGTCGACGAGCAGGCGGATGCGCTGGTCGCGGACCCCGGCACGCTCGCGCATGTACAGGGCCCCGACGAGGTCCAGGAACCGCGCCTTGTCGTCCTGAAACGCTTCCGGCACGGTCAGGTCAACGCGGGCGGGGTCTTGGGTGCCCTTGGCCGCCTCCGGAAACCGCCCGTTCACGAGCCGTACGATCTGGTCGGCCGTCCGCACCGACGGCGTGAGCAGAACAAGGCGGAACTGGCGGTCCTTCATGGCCCGGCCGCCGGCCAGGATGCGTCCCGACCGCGTGCTCACCCTCGCGTCCGTGTCCGCGTCCGCTTCCCGGAAGGGCGAGACGAAGATGCTGCCTCGGCCGAGCGCGAGCGGTTCGCTCCGGGCCTCGACGCCGCGGGCTACCCGAACGCGGTGCAGGTCGCATTCCAGCAGGAACCCGCCCTCCAGGCTCGTCGTCTCGGTGCCCGGGATGACCCGAACCCCCAGGTCGAAGGGTTCGCCCAGGCGTGCCCCCGACGGGATGCGGCCAAAAACCGTTACGACGCCCGTGTCCGGGTCGTTCAGGATACGTTCGGCGTCGGGCACCTTGTTGCGGCGCATCATGTCGAGGATGCGGCGACGAATGCCGGGCGGCACCACCTTGGTGCCCGTGCCGTCGAGGCCCGTGACAAACCCGTGCCCCTGGACGGCAAGGGTTTCGCGGCCGGCGAAACGCGTAATCTCGCCCACGGTGTCGCGCAGATACTCGGGTGTTGAAACGTCGCGCGGGGTGCTGGGCGTCGAGGCTTCGGGCTTGGCCGTCCGGCACCCTGCGGCCAGCGCAGCGAAGGCACCGACCGCCAGGACCAAGGCCAGGCGGCACGAGCGCGCCGGCGCAGGCCGGTCGGTCATCCCCATCGGCTTCGGGCGCATACAGACCCCGCTCCCTGTGTGCCTCGTGTATCGGCTTGCCGGGTTATCGGACTTTAGTCCAAACGGCCGGCAAACGGTGGTTATCGGCGTGCGAATCAGGCACGAGGCCCCTCGTTGGTCACGGTTGGCGGCCCACCCGCCGTCCGTGGCGTTTCACGGCTCTGTCTGGGGGTACTCTAGACGACCGCAGGGGCGGTGTCAAGCACGCGGCCGGACCCCAAAAT
>Ga0272441_10006591_pt1 | contig 19335 bp, 15 predicted proteins | sample SSMProp6N_FD_193582 | JGI IMG/M metagenome (GOLD analysis project Ga0272441, IMG submission 193582) | Marine sediment archaeal communities from Little Sippewissett salt marsh, Falmouth, MA, United States - SSM-Prop-6N | ecosystem: Environmental > Aquatic > Marine > Wetlands > Sediment ... | reverse complement strand
CTCACCTTGGCCTTGTACCTGCCGTACAGCTCAAGCTCCTCTTCTCCTATTCCCAAACTGCTACCTATATCCACTATGGGCTGCATCTGCGCCGCCTGGGCGATCTCAATGTCTGTTAACATCTTGCTCATTATTAGTGGTCCTCCTCCTTACTCTTCTCTAAAATAGCTCTATTTGTCTTCTACTCCAATATCCTTTGCAAGAGATGCGCTCTGCCCTTCATCATAGCTAAAGACTGAAGGGAAGGGCTGCGTAAAAGGCAGCTGCTTTGACAAGCTGCGTAATACTTACCCTTTCATTGGGGACATGGGCAAGTCCGGGGTCTCCGGGACCAAAACCAACTGAGGGGATCTGGAAAAGGCCTTTGGCTACTGTGCCGTTAGTACTGAACTTCCAGCAATCAACCTCAGGTTCCGCTCCAAAGGCGTTCCTGTAAGCATCCCTGGCCGCAATAATTTCTGCGGAATCTTCCTCCTGCAGCCAGACGGGATAATATTTCTCCATGGGATATGGAATACCACGGTAACTGGCTCCATCAAAACTCTGCGCTTCGATCTTGCCATCTATTTCAAGGCTATCCATCATATCCCGTATCTGGGAGAACACCTCATCCCTGGTCTCGCCTGAAGTCAGTCTTCGATCGACGTAGATCTCACAATGATCAGGTACTGCATTGACAGAAGGGGATAGAGAACTGATGGAAGAGACCACCAGGGATCCTTTACCGAGAGGAGGAGGTCCCTGCAGTTGCCGGTCCATTTTTTCCAGGGCCTTCACAAGTGTACACATTTTATAAATGGCGTTTTCGCCTTTTTCAGGCATACTTGCATGAGCAGAACTCCCCTGAACATGGATCTTAAATTCCACCCTGCCACGCTGTCCTCTCATTATCCTGAGATCTGATGGCTCTGTGAGAACAAGCATTTCCGGTTTCAGGTCCGTCTGCTCAAGAATATATTTCCAGCACAAGCCATCACAGTCCTCCTCCATTACAGAACCCACCAGGCAGAAGGATAGGTCTTCCGGGCATCCCATATCCTGGAGGATCTTCAGACCATAGAGGGCTGCCACAAAACCGGATTTCTGATCCACCGTTCCTCTTCCATATACCCAATGATCATCCACGGCTCCACTGAAGGGATCCCTGTCCCATAATTCCGTACTACCTGTATCAACTACATCAAGGTGTCCGTCAATAGCAATTGTTCGGCTTCCGGAACCGATCCAACCTGATATATTACCAAGTCCATCGATGTCAATCTTCCTGAACCCCAGTTCTTTCATCTTTTCCCGGACCAACTCAACTGCTTCCCTTTCACTGCCAGAATAACTTGGAATCCTGGTCAGTTCGGAAAGGAACCGGACCATATCATTTTTGTATCTTTCCGCTGTTTCCATAAAAATAGACATGTACCTTCTATCTGCTCCTTTCGTGCAATTCTACAAGTTCCTCTTCAGGAAGGAGCCTCTCCCCTTCTCTCCGAGAAAGCTCCCCGAATCGATGATAAGTTTACCCCGGGAAAAGGTCTTTTCCACGGAACCCTTGACTTTCATTTCCTCATATGGAGAGAAATCAACGTTCATATGAAGGGCATCAGCCGATATTCTCCATTCCTTTTCCGGATCGAAGACAACAATATCAGCATCTGAACCAACCATGAGAACACCCTTCCTTGGATAAAGATCAAAGGTCCTGGCGGTCTGTTCCGAGAGGATCTTGGAGAGGGTCGGAAGGGATATCCTGTTTTTGTTTACCCCTTCTGAATAGACCAGGGGAAGCAGGGTCTCTACTCCTGGTAAACCATAGGGAAGATCAAGAAAAGACCCTTTCCATTTCTTCTGGCCGGAAGTGAAGGGGCAGTGGTCGGTAACAACAGACGTAAGGATACCCATATTCAGGGCATCCCAGAGATATTCCTGGTCCACTCTTGTTCTCAAAGCGGGACTGGCTGAAAATAGATGACCCTCTTCCCTTTCATAAACATCTCTCGCAAGGAGCAGATACTGTGGGCAGGTCTCTCCACTTATCTGGATACCCTTTTCCATGGCATACTGTATCCTCTCTACACCAAGCCCTGAACTTACATGGACTATATGTACCCTTGCTCCTGTCTGCTCTGCAAAAAAGGCTACCTGATCCACCGCAGATCCTTCACATAAAGGAGGCCTTGCATAAGCCAGGGATGACATTCTTGCCTTATCCTCAGGACCCATGGTCTCCACGATCGATTCGATGAGATGTTCGTCTTCAGCATGGATAATCGCAAGGGCTCCAAGCTCCGCAAGGGCCTGAAAAGCATGATACAGTGTGCCGGATTCGGATCTTCTTCCAGTAGCGGCATAGGAAGTATAGAACTTGAAACTGGTAACACCCTTTTCTACAGCTTGAAGGAACTGATCCTCCTGACCCGGTTTCCATCCAAGAACTTCGCTGTGAAAGGCATAATCGATCACGGATGGTACTGCTTCTTCCAGACGAATTTCAATATCCTGAGGGATAGTTCTTTCAGGGCTTCCCAGGGTAAAATCAATGATCGTGGTAACCCCACCATAGGCCGCAGCCCTGGTACCCGTGAAAAAATCATCAGAGGATGTATTTCCTCCCACATGCAGAGACATATGGGTATGAGCATCTATAACTCCAGGAAGCACCAGTTTCCCCTCAGCATCATATTCCTCTTTTCCATTCAGACCCATGCCTATTGCAGCTATGATCTCTCCATTGACAGCAATATCTGCCCTGACTACCTGGTCTGCAATAACCAGCTGACCATTTTTGATCACCAGATCGAACATAATCCATATCCTCCCTTGATAAATATAATGAGGACAAAAGAACTGTAACTTCCCTACTTTCTCTCCTTTACATAAGGTACACCCAGAACAGCAGGGACATTGAACTGTTTTCTTGCGATCGTAGCGACTATAGTTAGAATATATGGTATGGCGATGAGGAACTCATTGGGGATCAATCTGAACCCGGAAGTTTGAATGACAATTGATGCTGCATCTGCCAGGCCAAAAACCAGGGCTCCCAGTAAAGCCCCCATGGGATTCCAGTTGCCCAGGAAACATATGGCGAAGGCTATCCATCCTCTGCCGCCTATGATATCGTTCGTATAGAGACCCAGGAAACCAATAGAGTAAAAGGCCCCTGCCAATCCATCCATGGCACTTGCGAAAAGAACTGTCAGAAATCTGACCTTTTCCACATTAATACCAGCCGAATCCACTGCTTCCGGGTTTTCCCCTGTAGACCGTAAAGTCAGCCCCAGAGGGGTTTTGAAAAGTACCCAGTATCCCGCCGGCATAATAAGAAAAGCTATGTAGGTCAGGATATTCTGGTTGAACAACGCCTGACCTATCAGGGGAATATCACAAAGAACAGGTATGGACAAAGGGGCAAGAGGTTCCACAGTGAGCGGAAGCAGAGGAACACCGAAGAATACCCTGTAAAGGTAAAGGGCAAGCCCGGCAGCAAATATGTTTATGGCAGTACCGGTGACTATCTGATGCTGTTTGAGCTTTATGGTGAAAAATCCGTAAACAGATCCAGCCATAACACCCACTGCCATGGCCAGAAGCAGTCCCAAGAACATGCTTCCCGACAGATAAGCACCCACAAAACCTCCCCATGCGCCAAGAAGGAAGATACCTTCAATGGCAATGATCATCATTCCAGTTCTTTCAGCATAGACTTCTGCCAGCGACCCTATCATCAGAGGAGTACTCATCTGAATAGCCCTTGCCAGGAGACCGGTCCATATCATCTTGAGACTCCCCCTTTCTCTTTTGACCTGAGCTCTTTTTTACTTCGCCTTGTGGTGATCTTATCCTGAAGGAAATAGGAGAGTATCACAAATAACATAACGAACCCTTCCATTATCCCTATAATACTCGATGGTATGGTAGAGGTCTGGACTACCAGGTTACCCCCAACCTTCAATGCCCCGAAAAGGATAGCCGAAAGAACTATTCCCAGGGGATGTGCATTTCCAAGAATAGCTATGCCTATCCCTTCCGCTCCGATCATAGGGTTAAACCCCTGGACAAGCATATGCTGAATACCATTCACTTCCATAAAACCCGCAAGACCTGCAAAAGCCCCGCTGATAAGGAAAACCACAATAAAGACCCGTTTTTCGTCAATACCAGCATATCTTGCGGCATTTCTATTCATCCCTACTGCTCGGATCTTGAAACCAAGGCTTGTCTTCCAGAGAACAAAGTAAGCCACGAGAGCTATTCCCAGCGCAAGAACAAAACCCCAATGAAGACGTGTATGCGGCACCAGAGTCGGGATCCAGGCATTTTGAGCGATCACATCTGTCTGGGGATATTCTCCCTTGATCTCTTTCAGGGGACCCCTAAGCATATAATTCATTATTGCAAGAGCCACATAGGTGGACATCATGCTTATAAGGAATTCACTGGCATTAAATCTTGCCTTGGTATAACCTACAAAGGCTCCCCAGGCTCCCCCTGCCAGCATGCTTGCTGAAAGACATACCAGTAACAGAAAAAAGGAAGGGAGAAAATACAACTTCAGAGCACAGAAAACCGCAGCTACACATCCCATGTAAAACTGCCCCTGTCCTCCAATATTGAAAAGGGTCGCTCTGAAGGCAAAACCAAAGGCAAGACCTGTCAATATGAGAGGTGCAGCTTTTGCAAAGATATCAGCCACGTTGTACATGTCCCTGAAAGCGAAGGAAAATAGCTTCAGGAAGACAAGGAAAGGATTGTGTCCCAGAAGAAGCATCATCATGCCGCTGGCGGCAAGACCAAGCAAAACGGAAAAAACCGGCCATAGAAACATGTAGAAAGACCCTTCCCTGGACTTTATCTTCTCACCCAGATAGGAATCCACAGGGGTTTGTTTATCCTTCTGTGCCATTTTTATCACCGTTTATCCCGGCCATCAAAAGACCGACCTTTTCGATATCTGCATCTTCCCTGTCAAAGGTCCTGAGAATACGCCCTCCATATATAACACCTATTCTGTCCGACAAGGTCATGACCTCCGAAAGCTCCGTGGATATCAGGAGAATGGCTTTACCTTTTGACCTTTCCTCCATGAGCACCTTATGAACATAATCAGCAGCACCCAGATCAAGTCCTCTTGTAGGCTGAACAGCCACCAGGCAACGGGTACCTATCATTATCTCTCTAGCCACCACTACTTTCTGCTGATTCCCTCCCGAGAGGGCTTTGACCCTTGTACCTGGACCGGGGGTCTTGATAGAAAAATCTTTTACCTTCTTCCTGGCGAGATCGCGTATATTCTTCCAGAAAAGGATCCCTTGTCTCGATAATCCTTCTTCACCATGATTCTTTAAAACCAGGTTTTCTTCCACAGACATATCCAGCACCAGGCCTTCGAGATGTCTGTCTGCCGGAATGTATCCTATCCCTTCCCTGATCATTGAAAGAGCGTTCTGGCCACTTATCTGTATTCCCGAAAGTAATATCTCTCCGGATTCCTTCCTTCTAAGCCCACACAGGGTTTCAGCAAGTTCTTCCTGTCCATTTCCGCTAACCCCTGCTATTCCGAATATCTCCCCTTCCCTGATCTGCAGAGAAAGGTCCTCCAGCGCCATGTTACCCCGATTACTTTTTACATATAGCCCCTTCACCTCGAGAACGGGTGTTTTACCCGGGAGTTTATCCCTTTCACCTGTTGTGAGCTGAAGCTCTCTTCCAACCATCATTGTGGCAAGCACATTTTCATCGGCTTCTTCTTTTCTCAGAGAACCTACCATCCTTCCGTCCCGCATTACATTTACCCTGTCTGCTATCTCCATGACCTCGTTAAGCTTATGGGTAATGAATATCACGGAATTTCCTGCATCTGTAAATTCCCTTACAAATTCAAAAAGCCTTGAAGTTTCCTGGGGGGTCAACACGGCTGTAGGCTCATCCATGATGAGGATCCTGGCACCCCTGTAAAGAGCCTTCAGGATCTCCACTCTCTGCTGCATTCCCACCGGCAACTGACGTACAAGGGCATAGGGGTCAACTTCAAGCCCATATTGTCGTCCCAGCCTTGATATCTCCTGGGCTGCTTCTTTTATTCTGCAAGATTTCCCGGAATCGGATCTCAACCCCAGGACAATATTTTCAACTACAGTATGGACCGGGATAAGCATAAAATGCTGATGGATCATTCCGATCCCGTTGGACATCGCATCATGAGGCGACCTGATGGTCACCTTGCGTCCCTGTATGAAGATCTCTCCCTCGTCGGGCTGATACATACCATACAGGATCTTCATCAAGGTCGTTTTCCCTGCACCATTCTCACCGAGGAGTGCAAGGACCTCACCGGGTTCCACGATCAATGAAACCTCATCATTGGCCAGGGTCCCTGGAAAGGATTTTGTAATTTTCTTCAATGACACTGCATGATCAATGCTCATGACAACCCTCACTAATAAAAATCATAAAAAAGGGGAAGCTCTACCTGAGCTTCCCCTGAAGCTCCAGGAATACGCTGTTATTCCAGTGATTCGGGGAACTGGGATGCAAACTTGAGGAAGGTGCCTGTGGCAATGGCTTCCTCTGCCTGTTTCACATAACCCTTCACTTCATCTGATACCTCGTCGGAGAAAGCTACCATTACTATTCCTTCTGCTACGCCAACTTCATTGACCTTGGGTTCAAGTTTACCTTCCATGAAGTTCTTGACTGCCCATTTATACATCTCGGCAAAATCGAAGTACACACTTGCCACAACAGTACCAGGAGCAATATCGTTCTGGTTGCTGGCAAAACCTACGAACTTGACGCCCTTTTCCTTGGCTGCCTGGATAGCTCCGAGTCCCACCTGGTTGGCGTAGAAAAATAGAACATCTGCCCCCTTATCTATCATGGAACTGGCCATCTGCTTTCCAAGGGCCACATCGCTCCAGGAATTGGCATATGCCCTTATTGCCTTGAGTTCCGGGCTGCCTATTCTTGCAGCATATTCATAGGTGTTCAGAAGCCTTATCATTAGCTTGTTGGGAAATCCTCCCGCAATACCGATCTTCCCGTTCTTGGTCGTATATCCGGCAACGATACCAGCAAGATAGCTTCCCTCATACTCCTTGGGAAGGATGGGACGCACATTGGGACCGGAAGAGACCATTCCATTTACGACACAATAGACCGTATCCGGGTAATTGGGGGCAACCCTGTTTGCTGCTTCATCGAACTGGGTGCCTGCCGCCATTACAAGATCATATCCTCTCTCGCCATAGTTCCTGAAGGTGGACTCAAAATCGCTGGCCTGCACGTTCTCCACGTATTCCATACTGGTACCCAGGTCATCGTTACATGCCAGGAGACCGCTGTAGTTAGTGGCATTCCAGCTTTGGTCGTTAACTGGCCCTGGAAGAAGAAGGACTATCTTGTACTCTCCAGGTTCCTTGGCTGTCGCCATGGCAGGAACAAAAGCGGATACCGCCAGACAGGCAGCGAGAAGAAGGACTACGAACATTTTCGAAAACTTCACGTTCTTTCACCATCCCTTTTTGAGGTTTTGTCTTGCCGAAATCGAATATCTCAAACAATCAACTGATGTAACCTGTTGATCACCTCCCCTTTTCTGTTTATCTTCCACCCATAGTGAGTGCCATTACGGCTTTTGCAGTGTGAAGCCTGTTCTCAGCCTCATCATAGATAACGGAATGTGGTCCATCGATAACAGAATTCACCACTTCATTTTTGCGATCTGCGGGAAGGGCATGCATGTAGAGTGAATCCCGGGCAGTAAGTCCCATTCTTTCCTCAGTGCATTTCCATGCACTGTTAGCCTCAAGGGTATCATCCACCACTTCAGTGCTCGGGTTCTTGAACCAGCTACCCCAGTTCTTGGGAAATACCACATCAGCATCCCTGTACGCCTCTTCCTGGTCATTGGTCAATGTCAGGCTGCCACCATTTTCCTCTGCGTTTTTCCTGGCCTTCTCGATGACCCAGTCAGGAAGTTCATAACCTTCAGGATAAGCCAGGGTGACATCCATTCCATACCTTGGAAAAAGAAGGGCCTGCGTCACCGGAACGGAAATGGGTTTCTTGTGGGTGGTGGCATATGCCCATATAACGGATACCTTTAGATTTCTTGTATTTCTGCCTCTTTTTTCCTGGATGGTCATAAGATCTGCGATCCCCTGCAGGGGATGGTAAAGGTCATCCTGCATACTGATAATAGGCGCATGGGACCATTTGGCCATCTCCCTCAGATACTTGTTGCCCACTTCCCATATGCAATGACGGCATGCAATGGCGTGACCCATCCTGGAGAGAATCACAGCCGTATCCTTGGCTACCTCTCCATGAGAGACCTGCATGGTACTGGTATCAAGAAAATGACCGTGACCTCCCAGCTGGGTTATTCCTGCTTCCATGGAATTCCTCGTTCGGGTGGACTGTTCAAAGAACATAAGGAAAACAGTCTTGTTGGGAAGATAGAGGGTAGGTCGATCCATGGCAAAATCCTTTTTCAGATCGTAGGATACATCCAGAAGGGTATCTATCTCCTCCCTTGTCCAGTCTTCCAGGGTAATAAAATCTTTTCCTCGGAATAGGGTCTTCATCTTGTTGTCTACCTCCTGCTTTTTCTTTATCGCCCGGGGGCGTAGTTTTCTACATATATCGTGGGGATCAGGGCATACATTGCAGCAGCCTTGACCAGTTCACTTTTCCATGTCTTTTCATCAGGGGCGTGGGCCTGATCCTCGTGTCCCGGCCCGAAACCAATGCAGGGAATCCCGAAACGGCCCATGATAGCCACCCCGTTAGTGGAGAAGGTCCATTTATCAACCACGGGATCCTGGTTGAACAGTGTCCTGTAACTCTCTACCAGGGTCTGACAAACCTGGTGCTCCTCCTCTATTACCCAGGTAGGGAAATAACACTCCGTTGGATAGACAAGACCGGTATAGGAAGGCCGATCGTAGGTGTACATGGAAACTGTGGCATTCGCTGCCTTCACCGAGGGAAGATTCCTGATCTCCATCAATGCAGAGTCCATGGTCTCACCGTGGGTAAGTCGGCGGTCTATGGATATGGAACATCCATCAGCAACAGCACAGCGAGAAGGGGAACTGAAGAATATCTCCGAGACTGCGAGGCTTCCTTTACCCAGGAAGGGGTCGTCCCTGAGGTTCTCGTTCAGGGCCCTGAGTTCGGTAAGAATTGGAGCCATCTTGTAGATGGCATTGTCTCCTCTTTCAGGTGCAGAACCATGGCAACTTAGCCCCCCGGTCTCCACCCTGATCTCCATCCTGCCCCTCTGTCCCCTGTGGATCTTGCATGAAGTGGGTTCGGTGCTTACGACGAATTCCGGCCTTATCCCATCCTCATTGACTATGTACTGCCAGCAGAGGCCGTCACAATCCTCTTCCTGCACAGTGCCAGTGACAAGAAGGGTGTAATCATTCTCGAGGCCAAGATCCCTTATGATCCGGGCAGCGTAAACCATGGATGCCATTCCGCCTTCCTGATCAGAGGCCCCTCTTCCTCCTATTACATCATCGTCCTCCATACCTTCGAATGGATCGAACTGCCATAATTTTGGATCTCCAACTCCCACCGTATCAATGTGGGCATCCATGGCAATGAGATGTTTTCCCTTACCAAGGTATCCCAGGATATTACCCATGGGATCGATCTCGACCCGGTCGAATCCCACTTCTTCCATTTCTTTTTTTATTCGCATGATCACCTTCTCTTCTCCACAGCTTTCACTATGGATGGCGATCATGTCCCTGAGGAACCTGGATATCCGGGGTTTGTATTTCTCAGCCTGTTGAAGGACCTTGTCGAAGGATACTTCCATATTAGCTATTCCTCTTTTCCTTTCAGAATTATTCAGTTAGTAGCAGCACTATCAGAAAACAGCAGACCCTTTCGGTTCAATTCACCATGCCCATAAGCCTTGGCAGGAACAGCGGGATGTCCGGGACAAAAGTGATCAGGAGAAGGACTCCGACTTCCACAAGGATAAAAGGCCATATCTCCCTGCTGATCTGTTCCAGTGTGAGCTTGCTGATCCCACATGCCACGAACAGGCATGCTCCCACTGGCGGGGTCATGAGCGCAATATTCAGGGCTAGGACCATGATAATACCGAAATGAAGTGGATGATATCCAAGGCTCACAGCCAGGGGGTGAAGGATGGGACCAAGGATTATCAGGGCTGCAGCAATGTCCATGAACATACCCACTATCATTAGAAGCCCCAGGATAAGAAGCATGATCACGTATTTGTTGGAGCTTATCCCCAGCATCAGGGCTGCCACCTTTTCAGGGATCTGCTCTATAGCAAGGACCCATCCAAGGATGGAAGCTGCTGATATTACCAGGAAAACCACACCAGTGGTCTTTGCCATTTTCAGAAACAGGGGGATGAGATCAGAGATGGTGAGATTCCTGTATACGAAGAAACCGAGGACCATGGCATATGCTACTGCAACTGCTGCCGCTTCAGTGGGGGTAAAGACCCCGGAAAGAATCCCTCCCAGGATGATTATGGGCATAAGAAGCGCCACAATGGCATCCTTGAAACCAACCAGTATCTCCCTGAAGGTGGCTCTCCTCTCGCCTACAGGATAGTTCCTTCTTTTGGATATCCTCGCTGTCATGATCATCAGCGCAAAACCCAGGATAAGTCCGGGCAAAAGACCCGTAAGGAAAAGCCCTGCTATGGATACCTGCATAAAAGCCCCGTAGATGACCATGATATTCGACGGGGGGATAGTCGGACCGATGATTGAAGATGCAGCCGTGATCGCAGCAGAGAAATCCTTGTCATAACCTTCTTCGGTCATGGCAGGGATCAGCATTGAACCTATAGCCGCCGTATCGCTCACTGCAGCGCCTGTGATACCTGCAAAGAAGATGGAAGCCACTATGTTGGCATGGGCAAGTCCACCCTGCAGATGACCCACAAGAACATTACTGAATTTGACAAGCCTGTGGGTAATACCTGTCTTGTTCATTATCTCACCCGCCAGGATGAAAAAAGGCATAGCCATTAGGGTAAACATGTCCACTCCTGCGAAATACCGCTGGGGGACAAGCTGGAGGACCATGGGGCTGTGCATTTTCAACATACCCAGGAGACCCGTCACCCCTAAAACGAAACCTATGGGCATCCCCACAAAGATAAGGACCAGGAAAGAGAGACTCAGAAATCCTGTCATGGAAGATCTCCTTTCATAGTGCAGGTCAATGATACGATCTTGTGAAATCTCATCTCCAACCCTGGTATCATCAGAAGTCCAGCCCTTCTTCGCGCTTCACGGCATCCACCACTTCCTCGGACATGAGTATCTCATCCAGGTTCTTCCTTCTTACATCCAGTACCATCTTGCAGATCAGCATGATCATACAGAGCATGGCACTGACCGGAACTGCCAGGAGCCACCAGTACATGTTCGTACCCAGGCCCGTGGCAAGCTGGGACTTGCCTCCTTCAGCCATTGCCAGCCCTCTGGAAACCAGGACCCATAGAAAATACAGTACCAGGGAATTGGAAAGAAAGATCACGATTTTGGCAAAGGTCCTGGGCAATTTTTTTATGAACATGGTTACTCCCACATGTTCATGTTTCCATATGCAAAGGGCAATCGATAGAAGAGCCATCCAGATCATTACATACCTGGAAAGTTCTTCACTCCATCCAAGAGGCATCCGGAGAACATACCGGAAAAAAACTCCAAGAAGTACGGTCGCGGTCATTACTACAGAAAGGACAAGGACCGGCCACTCCAGCATTTTCTCCAGACCGTTGCCCACCAGCTCCGCCAGGGTGAAGATATTACCTTCACCCTGGGGAGCCTTGTGTTCCATACCAGCCTGGTCACCAGGTCTGTTCAGATTCTGTTCCGACAAAGTGGGCTTATCCCTTTACTATTGCTGGCCAGTGACTTCCTGGACAGCTTCATCTATAGCCTTGAGATATTGCTCGGCGAAGACAACTCCATCGTCACCATAGTTCTCCTTGATGAACTTCATGGCTGATTCTCTTCCCATTTCCCTGAAGACCTGCAGAGCTTCGGGAGAAGGAGTGTTTACCTCCATACCTTCCTTGATCAGCGTGGGAAGACCCTTTTCGGAAGCCTCTATTATCCGGTTCAGGCCCCTGCCTGCAGTAATAGCTGTCATTGCAGCCACCTGGACCATATGCTTCTCGTTATCAGCAAGATTGTTGTAGAAATCGTTATTCATGATCCAGCAATATGTACCATAAAGGTGATTTGTCACAGAAAGATATTTCTGGACTTCATACAATTTGCCGAGGAGGATGATAGGAATAGGATTATGCTGTCCATCAGCTACACCGGTCTGAAGGGAAGTATAGACCTCAGCCCATGCTATGGGCGTGGCAGCGGCCCCATAGGTCCTCATGAGGTTCTGGTGGGAAGGAAGGGTCATGGTCCTGATCTTCAGGCCCTTCATGTCATCAACCGAGGTAATGGGTCGTTTGCTGTTGCTGAGCTGGAAAAACCCTCCAGCCTCTCCGAAACCAAGGACCTTGAAGCCTGTTACCTTTGCAATATCTTCCTTCAGGAAATCCCCGAAAGGTCCATCGAAAACCTTCCATGCCACGGCATAGTCCGGAATGGCAAAAGGTATGTCAAGGATCCCGTAGGAAGGATAGAAGGGTGCCATTCCTCCTGCAGAAGCGATATAGCTCTGAACGACACCTACCTTGACCTGTTCCATGGTCTCCCGTTCGTTCCCCAGCTGACCGGCAGGATATATCTCCACCTGGACCGACCCGTTGGTGCCTGCCTCTACCATGCTCTTGAAGACTGCTGCCATGGCACCCGTAGCATTTTCGAAAGGCTGCTGTGCATTTAGATGAGAAAGTTTCAATACCTTTGGAGCTGCAATAGCCATGGATGCTGTGAACATTACCGCGAATACTGTTAACACCACTATCAGTTTCCTGGTCTTACTCATTACTACCACCCCTTTTCCGGAAATTTGAAACAGCTTCCTTCATGAGATCAGGCTATTTCCCTGAATATCATGTCCTCCTTTTATCACCTCCCTGAAGAATTTATCCCTCCTTAAAAGCTCCAAAAAGGGATTGCATATTTAACATTTTACCCCTTTAAAGGAGACCGGTCATTCTATTGAACTCAACGATCTTTTCATCGATCTTTGAAGCCATCCCGTGAATGCTTCCCCAGTACTCTTCTGCGTCATACCACTGGGCATTGAGTTCATCCAGGTCTCTTTCCTGCTGCTCGATCCAGGTGTAGTATTTCAGGTTATGGATGGTCTTCCTGTCATAGTAATTCAGTTCCTTCATCCAGTCAGTACTGAGTCCAAGGATATGCTGATGATAGTCCACCGCTGCATCTACCTGTTTGTACTCTCCATATTCCTCTTCCATTTCCCTTAGCCGGGAATCATACAGCTCCATGGAATCGGTAAAGACGGTAAGGATAATATCCTTGTCTGTTAGCTCATAGTACCTGGCCATCTTGATGGCCATGATCACATTTGCCGCACTGGAGATACCCATCAGCGGAAGCTGCTCGATCATTTCCCTGGATACGCCCTTTTCTTCAAGGTAGGCCCTACCTGCAGGTTCATTGAACAGTCTGATCAGAGCCATGCTGTCTGCATCATCTACATCTATCACCATGTCAGTGTTCTTAACGTTGTGTATCCACGGAACATGCTTGTCCCCGATCCCTTCTATCCTGTGAGCGCCAAATCCATTGTAGAGGATCGTGGGGCATTGAAGGGCTTCACCCACGGCTATCCTGCTTGTTGGATAGAGTTCCTTGAGGAAATCACCACACCCAAGGGTTCCAGCAGATCCCGAGGTAATGGTAACTCCACAGAACCTGTCCCCCTTACCCATGACCTGATCAAGAACCTCCTTCATGGCATTGCCAGTAACCTCATAATGCCAGAGGTGGTTCCCAAACTCTTCAAACTGGTTAAAGGCAACCACGTTATCCCTGGTCTTCTTGAGTTCCCAGGTCTTGTCAAAGATCTCCTTCACGTTGCTCTCGCTTCCAGGAGTGGCAATAACCTCCCCTGCCACAGAGGCGAGCCAGTCAAATCTTTCCCGGCTCATGCCCTCTGGCAGAATGGCAATAGATTCGCAGGCAAGGAGCTGGGCATTATATGCTCCACCCCTGCAGTAGTTTCCTGTGGATGGCCATATGGCTTTATGGGTGGTGGGGTCAAACTGGCCCGTAATAAGCCTGGGCACAAGACAACCGAAGGTCGCTCCTACCTTATGGGCACCAGTGGGGAACCATTTACCCACAAGCGCTATGATCCGGGCATCTACTCCTGTGATCTCTTTTGGCAGCTCAATGAAATTGACCCCGCCGAAAAGTCCTCCATGTTTTACAGGCTGATTCTTCCAGGTGATCCGGAAAAGGTTTAGAGAATTTACATCCCAGAGTCCCACATTTCCAAGCTTATCCTTGATCTTCTGAGGGACAAGTTCTGGGTTCTTCATCTGTGCAAAGGTAGGTATGGCGATATTCCTCTCCTTTGCTCTCTGAACAGTCCTTTTTAATTGCTCTTCATGCACAGTAAGGTCTATCAAATCCGGCACAACTCCTTTTTATATAATTAGAGATCATTTACATCCCTTTTGATGTCAATAACCACTGTAGAGGGGAAATTCCTGGCAGAGCTCATGAACTTCTCCCTTGATCCTTGCAAGGACCGTCTCATTGGTGATATTGTTAGTTACCTCATCGATCCATCGAGCAAGTATCTTCATTTCCTTTTCCCTGAAACCGCGGGATGTTACGGCCGGGGACCCAACCCTGATGCCACTAGTAACAAAGGGACTTCGAGTCTCGAAAGGTATGGTGTTCTTGTTGACCGTAATACCTGCAAGATCAAGGGCTTTCTCCAGGTCCTTGCCTGTTACCCCTTTTTCGGTCAGGTCCAGGAGCATCAGGTGATTATCCGTACCTCCTGATACCAGTCGGAATCCTTCTTCCTGAAGAGCTTCCGCCAATGCGTCAGCATTCAGGATGATCTGTTTCTGGTATTCCCTGAAGTCTGGTTGAAGAGCCTCCTGGAATGCCACCGCCTTGGCAGCGATGATGTGCATCAGAGGCCCTCCCTGCATTCCCGGGAAGATAGCCTTGTCGATAGCTTTGGCGTATTCCTTCCTGCACATGATCATACCGCCCCTGGGTCCTCTCAGGGTCTTGTGAGTAGTGGTAGTCACAAAATCACAGAAAGGCACAGGATCCTTATGGAATCCCGTGGCCACAAGACCTGCAATATGGGCAATATCGAACATGAGATAAGCTTCAACCTTGTCGGCAATCCTCCTGAATCTCTCTGCGTCGATCTCCCTGGGGTAGGCACTTGCACCACAAACGATCATTTTCGGCCGGTGTTCCAATGCAAGCCTTTCTACCTCATCAAAATCGATGGTCTCTGTCTCCCTGTCAACTCCGTAGGGCACGATCCTGTATAGCTGACCCGAGAAATTGACCGGGCTCCCATGGGTCAGATGCCCTCCATGGGAAAGGTTCATCGCCAGGATCGTATCTCCCGGCTCAAGCACCGAGAAATAAACCGCCATGTTGGCCTGCGACCCCGAATGAGGCTGCACATTTACATGGTCACATCCAAATAGTTTCATAGCCCTGTCCCTTGCCAGGTCCTCCGCCTGGTCGACCACCTCACAACCGCCATAATATCTGTGTGCCGGGTATCCTTCAGCGTACTTGTTCGTAAGGACTGAACCCATGGCAGCGAGAACAGCCGGCGAGACCACGTTCTCGGAAGCGATCAATTCAATGCCATTTCTCTCTCTCTCAAGTTCCAGCTCCAGAACTTCCGAAATCGCTGGGTCCACCTTCGCTAACAATTCTCCTGCTTGTCCGAACATATAAACCACTCCTCTCTTAAAAAGTTTCTTATATAAACTTCTGTTCTTCCATCCTCTGTAACATCAATTACAAACCATGACTCTCTGAAAAAGCTTTTTCCAGTTGTCCGAGATCCGGTTCAACAATAAGGGGATCTCCCACCGCTTTCTGGGCACTGGCAATATCCTTGAGGCCGTTGCCAGTTACGATAAAGGCAATACGCTCTTTCTTTCCTATCTTTCCTTCCCGGGCCATTTTACTGAAACCTGCAAACCCTGTAACACCGGCCGGTTCGCCAAAAACTCCTGTTTCTCTTGCCATCTCCGGTATAGCGGAAAGGATCTCCTCATCGGAAACAGTGATCATATCCCCCTCGGTGGCTCTCACAGCTCGAAGTGCCTTGGCCCAATTCCTGGGCGCACCTACAGAGATACTGTCGGCCACCGTATCGGCTTCCTGGAATATTACCCTGTCGAGGTTTTCGCGGAAGGCCTTGTAAACAGGTGATGCGCCCTCTGCCTGGACACCCATGATCCTTGGAAGCCTCTGGATAAGTCCTAATTGCTGGAGATCGTAAAATCCCTTGTAAACACTGCTTACAATGCAACCATCACCTACAGAGACGAAAACCCTGTCCGGAACTTCCCAGTCAAGCTGTTCCGCAATTTCCATGGCACAAGTCTTCTTTCCCTCTACCAGGTAGGGATTGATCGCACAGTTACGGTTGTACCAACCCCATTTTTCAATAGCCTTGGTCGCAAGGTTGAAAGCATCCTCATAGCTGCCCTTTACCAGGATCACCCTGGCTCCATAGACAAGCAGCTGGGTAACTTTTGCTACCGGGGCACTTTCTGGAACGAAAATAAAACTTTTCAGTCCTGCCACCGCGGCAAAACCGGAAAGGGAACTTGCAGCATTTCCAGTGGAAGCACAGGCAATGGAATCCATATCATTATCGAGGGCCTTAGCCACGCCCACTGCACTGGCCCTGTCCTTCAAAGATGCCGTAGGATTTCGCCCGTCATCCTTAAGGTAGACCTCACGAATACCGTATTTCCTCTCCAGGGCAGTGCTCCTGTAGAGAGGTGTCCAACCCACATTAAGGGAAGGGATATGTTGTTCCTTCTCAACGGGGAGCACTTCCTGGTAGCGCCAGAGACCCCTGACCGTGTTCCGCGCCAGGGAAGACCTGTTCAGTTTTTTCCTGGCGTCATCATAATCGTAGAATACGTCAAGAGTCCCGTCGATACCACAATCAGGACAAGTGTAATCCACTTCTTCAGGCTTGAAACTCTTACCGCAAAGGACGCATCTCAGCATTACAGGTTTTGGCAAAAAAAAACCCCCTTCTATCTTCTCAGGACTTCACAGGCTATACCGTAATAACCCAGATAGCCCTTGAGCAACTGTTCGATCTCTATATATTCGTCCTTGATATGGACCAGTTCTTCCCTGGATGGGCCAAAAGCAATGGTTGGTATACCTGCCACACCCGCATAATAACAGCCATTAGTCCCGAAACCTGCTTTTGATGCAACCACAGGAGAGAGACCGGCACTTGAAAGGCCTTTCATGGCAGTCTTGATAAAGGGGTGATCCTCCGGGAGAGACCAGGCCGGAACAAAGTGCTCCATTTTCATGATTTTCCCCGTGTAACAACGATCTTCGGAACACGAGAGATATATCCTTGCCCTGAATTGGGGATCACTTGCGGAAAGGGTGCCGGCAATACTACTCAATTGTTCAAGAACGGTTTCCTCATCTTCATCGGGAAGAAGTCTCCTGTCAAAAGTGGCAAGGCACTTGCCGGGAAGAACTCCTGCATTCGATTCAGGATAGGAGTAAAGGCCTGTAAGCACTATTATTCCCTCTCCCAGGTAGGCATGACTGGAAGGAGTGAAACGGTCCCTTAGAAGGGAAAGGAATTTCACCATCTGATTGACCGCATTTATACCAAAATCGGGGTTGGCCGAATGAGCCATTTTCCCTCTTGTCTCAACAAGGATCTCCGCCCGCCCTCTCTGGCCGCGGACGATGCAAAGGTCGGAGGCTTCCCCGATAACCACATGATCCGGGCGATACCTGTCCACCACATACCTGGAAGCAAAACCTTCAAATTTCTCCTGCTGGACAGTTCCAGCTACAACGAGTCTCCCTTTCAGGCGACGTCCCATTGCACTTTTTAAATCCGTTCCTGCAGCTATCATCGCAGCCATGGCACCTTTCTGATCAGAGGTCCCTCTCCCATAGAGACGCCCATCTTTTATGAAAGCACCATAGGGATAATGATCCCATTCAGCAGGGTCTCCTACATCCACATGATCTATCTGGGCTTCAAAAAGAAGGGTCCTTCCTGTTGCCCCAAAATCAAGTACCCCGATCACGTTTCCGCAGGAGTCGATCTCGGCATGGTCATATCCGTTAGAGAGCATTATCTCTTTGATTATTTCGGCAACTTCAGATTCCATGCCGGAGGGGCTGGGTTTTCTAACCAGTTCCTGGCATAGCTGTATCAGTTCCGTTCTTTTCTTGCTGTCAACTTCTATTCCGGCCACCTCCGGGAACAGACTGGCTTGGAATGCAGGATAGAGAAATATAAAAGAAAGGTTAAGGTGATCTTACAGAATAAGGATACAACACTTAGTATAATTTTCAATAAAGAAAAAGTGATATAATTCATAAGGATATCCTTATGAAAGGATGGTATTATGACACTCCATCAATTACGCACCTTCTGCATTGTTGTAGAGGAAGGATCTTTCAGAAGAGCAGCAGAAAAACTCTTCCTCTCCCAGCCATCTGTAAGCCAGCACATCGCGGCACTTGAACGAAGCTACGATATAAAGCTTTTTCAGAGAAGAGGCCGGGATGTGTCACTGACACCGGAAGGTCGAGCCCTTTATACCCTCGCAAGGGAAGTCCTTGAACGGGTGGATTCCATTCCTTCCCGTTTTCAGGAAATGCAATTGCTGAAATACGGCCATCTGTCCATAGGGGTCTCACCCTTTACGGGTAACTTCTTTATGCCACCCATTTTCAAGGCTTTCCGCCAGCGTTTTCCCGATATCAGATTATCCATCCGCGCCGGCAATGCCAGAGAGATCCTGGCTGAAGCCAGGGACGGCCGCCTGGAACTGGCCATTCTTGGGAAGCACAGCAATTGGCTCCCTGATACAAACCTGATCTTCAGGTCCATAGGAAAGGACCATTTCACCTTCATCGCATCTCCGGACCATCCCTCGAAGGAAGATTCCCTTCTCGAGCCTTCCTACCTCTCAGGTGAAACAATCCTGACCTATACCGATGAGTGCCCTTTATGTGATTTCATTGACGATTATCTTCTGAAAAATCAGATCGAGGTAAAGAAGAATCTCGAGATCGAGGAGATAGAGATAGCCAAATCCCTGGTTATGGAAGGTATGGGTATCACCCTCATGAGCAGGCTTGCCGTGAGGCGTGAACTTGCTGAGGG
>Ga0272441_10006590_pt1 | contig 19341 bp, 13 predicted proteins | sample SSMProp6N_FD_193582 | JGI IMG/M metagenome (GOLD analysis project Ga0272441, IMG submission 193582) | Marine sediment archaeal communities from Little Sippewissett salt marsh, Falmouth, MA, United States - SSM-Prop-6N | ecosystem: Environmental > Aquatic > Marine > Wetlands > Sediment ... | reverse complement strand
CGGGGAGGCCGCGTGGCGGTCGTCACAGGGAGCGGCCCCAACGTGCATGAAGGGGTGACCACGCTAATCGCAGAGCTGATGCGCGTGGGCGTGGTGGACGGCGTGACCACGAGTTCGGCGGTAATCGCGCACGAGATGGGCGGCGTGCTGGACAAGGTCAAGCGCGTGGACGGCCGCGCGCTCGGGCTCGATGAATCGCTGCTGCCCCACGGCGGCACGTTTGAGTTGACCGAAATGGACGAGGCGGCGCTCGGCAAGATCGGCCTGGAAATGGCGATCGACGATGCGTTGATTGAGCGGATCCGGCAGATGCCGGGCGACGTCATCATCAAGGCGGCGGGCAATCTGGGCTATCCTATGGGGTTGTATCTCGAGCGGCTTGCCGCGGAAGTCCTGTCGCTGGCGCACAGCCGGGGGGCCTCGTTTGAGGAGATCGCCGGTGTCGGTGCCGACCCGCGCACCATGATCGGCGTGGGCGCCCAGAAGCACTTGCCCGTACTGGTCACGATACCGCAGTTGGTGGGCGGCGGCGCCGTAGGGCTGGCGATCGGCGACAGCGTGTCGATCACAGCGCGTGCCGCCCGGCTGGCGCAGTTGCTCGAGCGCGCGGACGTCATTATCGAGTCGGCCGTGGCCCTGACCCAGGAGGTCCATGACGGGCCGTTCGAGACTTACACGGGCCACGGGTTGTGGGCGGCTTGGCAGGGGCATCCCACCTACTCGCTTGCCGGGAAGACGCTGGTGCGCATCGACCTGGACCCTGCGCTCGAAACGGTGTGGCAGGCCGAACAGCAGAAGAGCGCGGTCCAAGAGGCCATCGACAAAGGGCTGCCGAAAACCAAGCTGTTCAAGGTTCCGTTCCGGATGGAGATGTCGGGCTTTGCGCGGCTCGAGGGCAGCATTGCCGTCACCGGCGACATCGGGGTGGTCTGGCCCATCATTGCGCGGCGTGTGGCCGAGCGGCTTGGGTTGGACCTCGAGTTCCTCTCGTATCCCCAGCAGACGCCGCAGGGCCAAGCCATGCGCGAGTGGATCGTCGACACCATCAAGCCCTTCAGCCGGGAACAGATGCTGCACGCGCTGCGCTCACTCGACCCGCACTGAGACGGCCTGTTCTCCCACGCTGATTTCGTGGCGCCCGGGCTCGCCCAACGTGAGGGCGAACTCGAACTGTCGCGGCGCGCCCGGCCGCGCATAGACCAGCCTCGATGCGACCTCCGTGCCGTCGACGCGGACGGCTATCCTGCTCCCGTCAATGAAGGTGCCCTCAATCGTAGCGGTTACGGTGAACGGATCATTCGGTTTCACGGCACTCTTGGAGACCTCCAGGGCCGTGCACGCAAATCCGCTCACGATATTCCAGCCGCCCACTTCCACGCTCGGAGTTGCGCCATCGAGGTCTTCGAGAGAGATGCGCGCGCTGACGCGCCTCGATTCGCCGGGCACGAGGCTGAAATAGTTGTCTTCCCAGAAGACCGGCAGCACCTCCTCGCCGTACGGCCCGCGCGTCACCGCAACGTGAACGAAGAACGCAAGGTCTTCGGTTGGGTTCTCGACGGTGACGTGAATCACGTTCTCTGCGTGCCTGCTCTCGACTTCGTGGGCTACGTTCAACGCGACGGGAGGCAGGTTCTGCAACGCGGTGAAATCGGCGGCCCCTTCGGCAAGAAGCCAGTAGAAATTGCGGGAAATGGGCGCGCCCGTGCTGTCATTCAATTCCAGTTTGACGAAATACACGCCCGTCAGGCCGGCAATGGGGGGAATCGCGAAGATGTCTCTGTAGGTGTTGGCTTCGATGCTCACGGCCTCCTGCTTCTCCCATTGCCGGCCCATGTCCATGGCGTACACCCCTGCCTTCACGACGAGGTCGCGCTGAGGGGCGAGGTGGTGGTTGACCACGGTGACCATCGAATCGATGGGATCCATCTGGACGTGCAGCGGCTCGCACGCGTTTCTGATGTAGTAATAGCTGACCATCGGCTTGAGGAACCAGTCGTAAACCTGCCACTGCACGCTCGGCCAGCACGCGTTCACCTTCCATTCGGTGAAGCCGCTCGTAATCGCCCACATCCGGTGATTGGCCGCTTCGAACATGGCGCGGTGTTGGTCCGCGGTCACGAGGTGGCCCTTCATGCAATAGTCGGCCACGCTTTCGGGTTCGCCGTGCAGCCGCCGGATCGCATCGTCATAGGGCTTGTAGTACGAGTTGGCGCCGTGGTGCGCCCACGTCTTGTTCAAGGGGAACGGGGCGCCTTCGACTGTCTCACCCAAGTTCGGGACAAACCGCCGGAGGCTGTCGATGGGTGGCAGCGAGGCCGAGCCGCTCTCCATCATAAACATCCAGTTGCGTTCCTCGCGCACCCAGCGGAAGTACGTCGAAGGCGCCTGCCACCCGTAGGACTTCGGGGAGTAGTCATTCATGCCCACGGGCGTATCCGGCTTGATCCAGGGGGGTGCGTTCTCGCGGTAGTCGGGGAATGAGCCCGAGGGGATGAAAAGCCGCGTACCGTCCAGCTTGACGACGTGGTCGCGCCACATGGTGTAGACGTCCTCGCGCGTCTCGCCCTCGTTCATGGCCATGTACAGGACCAGGCTCGGGTGGTTCCTGTATCGCTTGATGATGTCCGCCGTACCCCGCTCGAGCAGGGCCAGGTCCTGCGGATACTCGGTGCCGGGTTGCATCCAGTAGCACCCGTAGAAGCAGTTCCCGAACATCAGGCCATACCGGTCGCACGCTTCCAGGAACGCGTCCGGCGGATTGGGCACGTCCTCAAAATAGACCAGGTTGAGGTTCGCCTCGCTCAGGTAGCGGACCTCGGTCTCGATTCGCGCCGCATCCCAGTCGTGCATGACCTCCGGCTGGATGTACCCGCCCGTGCAGAATATCTTCTTGCCGTTGACGTGGAGCCGGAGGCCGTGTGCGCCGTCCAACTTGTGGAGTTCCTTGGTGACCTGGCGAATTCCAAACCTCACGTCCTGGTTGTCGCTGACGCGGCCGTCCACCTCGACGCTCAGTTTCAAGGTGTACAGGGGCTGTTCGCCGTAATTCCTGGGCCACCACAGGCGTGGGTCATCGATCACCAGGTCCCCGGGGTCCTCTGGTGAGAAGACCACCTCCTGCCTTTCACCAGGATTCAGTTCGATGGCTTTGCGAACCTCGACGCCCGCCTCGATGATTGTGCCGCGCAGCGTGCCCTCCTGGACGGACGCCGTGGCATTCACCAGTTCCGCAGAAACGGTCAACGCGGCCGGGCTGGTATCCGGCAGGGGCAACTGCGTGGTGACGAAGGGATGCTCGATCGCCACCGGGCCGGTCATGCCGACGTGCACGTCTTGCCAGAGGCCCGTGAGCCGGTCCGGAACTGTCGGCATACAGTCGTACCCAATCGACATGACCAGCGTGACGTCCTTCATGATCTCTTTGCGGAAGTTGCGCACAGCGCCAAACACCTCAAGCTGCGCGTCGGGCACGCCGGGATGATCGACAGGATAGACTTTGACGGCCAGGCAGTTGGTTGCTCCCGGTTGGGCATGCCGCGTAATGTCGAACCGGTACCGGGAAAAGGAACCAACCACTTCCGCGCGGTCAGCCACCTTGACGCCGTTGAGCCAGATGTCCGCGCGATAGTTCATGGCGTCGAGATCCAGCCATACGCATTTCCCGGCCCGGGCTTCGGGCAAGTCGAAGATCGTCCGATACCAGTAGGGGTCGCGCCAGGGATTCCGTCCGTCCGGCAAATGACTGTACGTGGCCAGATCGTGCTCGGCGTTGAACGCGTCAGCGGCATCCGGAATGCGGAAGGCGTTCATGCCGGTGCGCGGGTCCGGGTACACGCCGTTTCTGACCAGGGCCGTCAGCGCGGTCGCTGGCACCGACGTCGGATGCCAACCCTCGCTCGCGAATCCTGCGCTCGAAACCACCTCGCCCTCCTCGGGAACGAGCGAGGCGTTCTTTACGAGCCATCCGTGCTTTAGGATCAGTCTGCTCTGCTCCGAAGGCATGGGGGCTGTCTCCGCGTTCGGCGCGGTCTGCGTTGTCGTGTCACTCTCCGCGCCAGCCGTTAGGGCCGCCAGTAACACAAGGCACTGTACAAACGGCATCGCCCGGTCTCCTTGCCAGGGGTTCGCCGATCTTACCCACCGGCAGGTGACATGGTATCACACGGGCCCCGCCGCCGGTTCACCGGGCACTGGGCTGCTGTCTTTTGCTCTAAGGAAAATGGTATGTTTAGACGTTGTGGCCTTGTGGGGCCACGTAGCTTGTCAAGTGGCTGCGCGTTTCACTCCTGGGTGCTATTTGTGTCGGAGAGGAAAGACTATGACTCTGCGGAAGATTCCCGGACATTGGGTTCTGCTGTTGGCCGTTTCCATGGCGATGGGGCTTTCTTACGGGGAATCGGCGGTCGGAGCACCGAGCGACGAAGCGCCGAGCGTCGAAGCGCCGGCCGCTGAGGCGCCGGCCGAAGAGACGCCCGAAGAGGCGCCCGAAGAGGCGCCCGCGGTTGAAATGCCCACGTTGTACGTCGCGACGAACGGCAATGACGAATGGTCCGGCACATTGCCCGAGCCGAATGCCGAGGGAACCGACGGCCCGTTGGCTACGTTGACGGGCGCGCGGGATACTCTTCGAGACTGGCGGGAGACCAAGGCTGCCGTGGGACCGGCCGAGGTGCTGGTGCGCGAAGGCGTCTACCGGCTCACCCAACCCTTTGTGATCGAGCCGCAGGACTCCGGGCAGCTCGATGCGGAGGTCACGTACGGCGCGTATCCGGGCGAAAGGCCCATCATCAGCGGAGGACGCGTGATCACGGGCTGGACGCGCGAGGACGACCTCTGGACGGCCGACTTGCCGGACATATTGACGAGCGATTGGACGTTTAGCTCGCTGTGGGTGAACGGCGAACGGCGCTTGCGTGCACGAACGCCCAATGACGGGTGTTTCCAAACCGCAGGCAAGGCGCCGCCGACGGAGAACCCTGATACCGGCGATACTATTCTGCGCAGCAACAACGCATTTCGCTACGCGCCCGGCGACATCGCGCGTTGGGAGAACCTTGAGGAGGCGTTGGTGGTTGTGTTTCATGCGTGGGAGACTTCGTTTCACCACATCTCGACGATCGACGAGGAAGACCGCATCGTCACGTTTGTGAATGCAGCGCAGTGGGAGTTTGAGAATTGGGGACCGAATCAACGCTACTACATCGAGAACATCTTCGAAGGGCTTGACAGCCCCGGCGAATGGTACCTCAATCGCGATACGGGCAAGCTCTACTACTATCCGTTTGAGGGCGAGGATCTTTCCACGGCGGAAGTCGTGGCGCCGGTGCTTACGAGCCTGGTTTTGCTGGATGGGAACCCGAGCACCGGTAGGCTCGTGAAGCACGTGCGGCTCCAGGGGCTCTGTTTTCATCATACGGACTACTCGGTCGGTGCGGAAGGCTATGCGGAACCGGCCGCAGCGGTGGCCGTGCCCGGTGCGGTTCAGGCGCGCGGGGCACGGTTGTGTGCCATCGAAGAGTGCGAAATCGCCCACGTGGATACGTACGCCATCTGGCTCCGGGTCGGGTCGGTGGCCAACCGCATTGTGCGCAATGAACTGTATGACTTGGGCGCGGGCGGCATTCGGCTCGGGGAGCGGCAGCGTTCCAGTACGCAACTCGATGTATCCCATAATCTGGTTGACAATAACTTCATCCACGACGGGGGGTTCGTATATCGTTCCGGCGTGGGGGTATGGGTCGGGCAGAGCCCGTATAACCGGATCGCGCATAACGAAATCTGCGGCCTCTCGAACTCCGGTGTCGCCGTGGGCTGGTCCTGGGGGAATCAGGAAGGCTTCTCCTTTGGCAACACCGTCGAGTACAACCATGTTCATCACATCGGGAAGGGCGATTTCAGCAATCTGGCCGGGGTTTACGTGCTTGGCGGCTCGTGGCAGTCGTATGTCCAGAACAACCTGGTCCATGATGTCCGGGCGCATCTTTACGGGGGGTGGGGGATTCACGCCGACGAGGGCAGCTCGAACCTGACTGTCGAGAATAACCTGGTGTACAACACGACTTCGGGCGGGTTCGACCAATTCTATGGTAATGCCAATCGTGTGCGGAACAACATCTTTGCCTTCAGCCGCGATGCGCAGGTGAACCTGAGCAATACGCAGAACCCAACGCCCGTTGTCTTCGAGCAGAATATCGTCATCACGGACAATGGCCTGCCGTTCGGCAACAACTGGGATATTGCCGGCATCTGGCAGGATTACAACTGCTATTGGGACACGAAGGGCCGCGACATGGATTTTGGCGGCGACTCGTTCAGCGGTTGGCAGGCCAAGGGAAAGGATGTGCACTCGGTACTGGCCGATCCACAGTTCAGGGACCTCGATGCCTATGATTTCCGCCTCGATGCACAGTCGCCCGCGCGTGCCTTGGGCTTCCGTCCCATAGACGCGAGCGAGGCCGGGCTCTACGGACCTGACGAATGGAGGGGCCGGGCGGCTGCGGCCCCCAGCACGCCCCTCGTTCTCTCAGAGTTGCTCACCCCGACCCCGACCCACGAGGACTTCGAAAAGATCCCGGTGGGCGACCCGCCGCCCGGGGCATCGCTGTACGGCGTCCAGGGCCTTGCCAGTGTCAGCGTGGTCGACGATATTGCAGCCTCGGGCTCGAAGTGCCTGAAGATCTGCGATTCCGCGGGTCCCCAGGATGCGTGGCAGCCGGAGATGTGCTATGCGCCCCGCTTCTACAACGGTGTGATGGCGTGCAGTTTCGATGCACGCCTGGAGCCCGGGGCGATTCTGCAACACGATTGGCGAACGGACTGGACCGGGCGGCGCGTGGGCCCGCGGCTCACGTTGAATGAGAAGGGCGAGTTGATCGTGGGCGACGATGAGGAGCCCTTGATGACGATTCCGCAGGACGAGTGGATTCACGTCGAGCTCGAGTGCAAACTGGGCGAGAGCGCAAGCGTCCCCGCCACCTACACCCTAGCCGTGTCCGTGCCCGGCGAAGAGACCCGCGTGTTCGAGGACCTGCCCTGCCTGTACCGCAACTTCCGCATCGTCGAGCGGTGCTGGTTCCTGTCGTCCGCCCAGGAAGAAACCTGCTTGTATCTGGATAACATCAACATCGAGCAACGCTAGAACCGACGAGTCGAGAGCCCTGCGGGCTGCTTGCTACGAGAAGAACCGCTCGTACTCGTCGTGACCGCCTATCCAAAACCAGGTGACCGTATCACCGTCGAGGACGCCCACGGCCCGGTACGCGCGGCTGACGCGCACCGACCAAACATCCTCTTCATGGTTGATGCACTTGAAACACAACGAAGGATGAAACGGGTTCTCCACCCACAAACGGTAGGCTTTCCGCGTGGAGGCCCTGACCTCTTCACTCAGCGCCCGATAGGCATCCCAGAACGACGCAAGCGTTGCCGAGTTCACAGCGCGTCAACGTCCATTGGTTTCGAGTGGCCCTCGGCGATCTGTTGGCGGGCCCTTCGCGCGGCGACAGCAAGCTTCGTGTGAGACGCCTGGAACTGCGCGTCCCAACAAAGCTCGTCGCGCAGATCCTCGATATACTCACGCACATGCTCGACAACCCGGTCCTGCGCGGACTCGGGAAGCGCCTCGAGCATCTTCATCACTGTTGCGACGGTTGTTGCTGGCATCCGATATCCTCCGCCATTCTGCCCTACGGCCCCGAGGGTGTCTCGGATAGGCTGACGCAGGGACACGGAACCGATCTCTTGGTAATCCTGTGGAGACGGCACTCAACTCGCAGGATTGTCTTCACAACGTGGAACGTGCGCGCAGCGCTTTGACTCGCGCGTGGGGGATATTGGGACTTGCGGGGTCCACGGTAAGCTCACGGCGCCCAGGCGAGATGACCAAGTCCATGTCTTCCCTGGGCACCGCGCCAAGCAACACTTCATCGCCAAGCACCAATGCCCCGACGTAACAGAACCTGTTTCCGAAGTCGACGCGAACAGGGCCGGCATACGGAACCTTCTGCCTGCGGCCATCGGCGACGGAGACTTCACGCATGGATTCGGTCTCAAGCTTGAGTTGCAGCGCGACGTGCTCAGGAATGCACAACATCAACGCACCAGTATCCACGAGAGCCTTGACTCGGAGCGGCGCCAAGTCAGGCGCCCTTGGGTTGCTGAGCTTGATTTCGGTCAGCACATGTCCCACTTCTGAGAAGCCCTCTAGCGGATGTTGCATGGCTACCTGCGCTCGTGGCGCCAACCCGCCTAAGTATACAGCCAACAGGGCTTGCACTCAACTGTCGTCGCGACCTTGCGCTCAGCGTGCGTGCATTCTCCTGCGAAACAGGGCGGCCCAGACCACGAGCCATAGGGCGATGGCGATCACGCTTATCACGAAGACCGCGCGTGGCCCCTGTACGATCGCGAGGGGTATGGCCATCGAGGTCCACAGGCCGCCGCCCATGAAGGGCTCGTGGAGGAGTTGCTTGTAACCGAATGCGGAGGTGGCGTCGGTTTCCGCCTCGGGGTCGACGACCCGCAAGAGGAGGAGTCCGGTGGCCGTCACGCCCATGGACTGGCCCATTTCTGCGATGGCCCGCTCAAACCATGAATCCCTCGGCAACAGCCGCTTGGCCAGCCACACGACGCAGAACACATTCCAGAGCACGCCCATGGCCACAAGGATCGCAAACGGCGCAAACCCTTTCATGACCACCGGGAGGTTGATCGTCGAGATGGCGGCGACCACAAGGAAATCCATCGCCGTCCCCGATACGCGCTGCATGAGTTGATGGTCGACCGGGTCGGTCTTGGCGAAGCGGGAGAGAAAGAGCTGCACGATGAGCCCGCCTATCATGCACAAGGGAAACAGCGGGAATCCCGTGAGGAGTTTCTTCTCGGCCAGCCCCGGAAACACGCCCTCGATTCGCACCAACCCCAGCTTGAACAGATAGCCGAAAAAGATGGCCACCCCGATGATGGCCAGATGAAGTGCAAAGCTGTCGACGGACGCGGCGGAAACGGTTTGCCGGCCCGCGACCGGGCGCTCCGCCACGTCGTATATGCCGACGATGCTGCTCTCGGGCATGTCCTCGATTCGCTTGAGCTTCTGCGTAATGCCCCTCCTGGCCGCCCAATTGATGAGCGCCATCCCCACAACGATGGCGAACACGATGCCGGCCGTGGCCGAGGCCAAGGCATAATCCGTGCCCTCAGGCCAGTCGAAGATCTCGAAGGTCTGTCTTAGGCCGGCCGCGGTCCCGTGGCCTCCCTCAAACCCCACCGGGATAATGGTTCCCAGGAAGCCCTGGACCGAGAACAACGGGACAAGAACAAGGAGCGATATGCCCACGCCGACAGCGTATTGCCCCCACGCCACGATCTGGCCGTAGGCAAGCTGCGGCCCGGCGATCTGCCAGGTGGTCTTGAGCGACGGAATGGTGACGCCAAGGAATAACGCGGCAAATACGATGTTGATGAGAAAGCCGGGGAGCCTGCTCCATCCGGCAATCGTGCCCGCGGGCAGGTAAGACCCGAACGCCTGGAGCACGACAAGCCCCACAAGTCCCCCGATCACCGAAGCGGGAAGATACAAGCGCTGCAGGAGCCGGACTTTCACTCTCAGGATCTTTCCGGCCACCAACAAAAGGCAAAGCGAACTGAAAGACAAGACGATATCCATGCCATTAATCTCCCACAATAACCCGCGATGCGAACGGCGCGCCTTCCCTGCGCAAGCACCCCTTGCCGGGCGCTCGAAGCCCGGTGTTCGTAGCCTTGGCCGGAAGTGCAAAAGACCGTCGCCGTCCGGCTACTTCGAAAGCGACCGTACCACAAGGATGGCGATCACGAGCGGTACGGCCACGATGAGCCACCACTTGTGCATCACGATCCACTTAACGACGTCCGCAACGTCCAGGTAATCCATTTCTTCCTCCCCGTATCCTCCATTGTACCTTGCCCGGCCTCGCGCCTCTCATCCGCCCGCGACGGCCACGGCAACGAGCAGCGTAACCACCGCCACGACAAGCCCAATGAGATTCAGCGCACGGTTCCTGTAGTACCGCTCGTCGGTCAGACCTTTGACGGCCCAAACAAGGGCCGATCCGCTCAAGGCCGCAGCCGCGCACGAGATCCAAGGCTGCGCTATCGCCCGGACTATGGGAAACCATAACGCGACGAGCAAAATGACGACACCCGTCGAGGCGGCATACACGCTGCGCAGCCACGGCGGCTTGGGTGCATACCCGCTGCCCGTGAGGATCGGGCGTTCCTCGTCCGGTTCGTCCTTGGCCTCCACGCCCACTTCGGCGCTGGAATCGGCGCTCAATGCCGCGAAGCTGTGCCCGTCTGCACGCGCTATCCCAGCAGGTTCATCGGCGCGTTCGCGCGCGGCCCTCGCCGCCTGGTAGGCCTGCATGCACCCCTCGCAAAGGGGCCTGCCGCTCCGCGAGCGTTGCGTATGTTCCATGCACAGCATCTTGCCGCAATCGCTGCACGTCACGCCGCACACTTCGCAAAGCAGCTTCTTGCACACCGTGCAGTGACCAACGCATCCGCGGAGCTGACAAACATCGCAGTCCATACGCGCCAATCCTCTGGTGCCGTATGCACAACGAAACTACCATAAGGGTCGCAGGTTTGCAATCACCCCCCTGGACACGTCCGGAGTACCCCGGCTACAATGCACAACCGCACCCGCGAACATCGACCTCAGAAATGGGAGTCCGAACGATGACCGATGCCGAACTGTTCCGTACGCGAATCGCCATGATCCAAGCCTTTCTGGGCGGCAACGGGTCTGACGGCATATTGCTGTCGCGCGTCGACAACTTCGCCATGGCGACCGGGGGGAAACGCAACTACGTAGGATGGGCCACCGACGTGGGCGCTTCCTCGCTGTTCGTCACCAAAGGGGGCGCCGCGTATTTCGTGGGCAACAACATCGAGGAGCCGCGGGTGATGGCCGAGGAACTCGGGGGGCTGGGATGCGAGGTGCGCGGCTTCTTGTGGTTTGAGGGTAACGCGGCGGAGACCGTGCGCACCGAGTTCTCCGGGGCGCTTGTATCGGACGACGGCGCCCTCGGCGAGAACGTTCATGCGAAGCTCGCCTACCTCAGGTCCCTGCTCACGTTGGACGAATTGGAGAAGTACCGCCGGCTGGGCCGGCTTGCTGCCGATGCCATGACGGCCACGCTCGACGCTATGCGTCCCGGCCAGACCGAAGCCGAGGTGGCGGCGACGCTGATAGCCGAAGGGGCCAGGCGCGGGTGTGTCGTCCCGGTAGCACTGATCGCTGCGGATGGACGGATCGCCACGTATCGGCATCCGTTGCCGACCCAACGCGCGCTGCTTTCCGAGGAATCGCAGGAGGCGGTGGTGTGTGGCTACGCGATGGTCGTGGGGGGCTTCCTCAAAGAGGGCCTGACCGTGTCCATCACGCGCTTCAAACGGGTCGGCGACATGCCGGATGCCATTCCCGATGCGCACGCGCGGATAAGCGCGGTGGACGCAGTGCTCGAGGAGGCCAGCGAACCCGGCAAGACGCTCGGCGAGGTGTTCGCGGCCTGTCAGCGCGCCTATCGCGATATGGGGTTCCCGGCGGACGAGTGGCACAACCATCACCAAGGCGGAACCACGGGCTATGCCGCACGCACCTGCAAAGGTGCACCGGGCGAACCGTTTCGCATTCTCGACCCGGATTGGCGCGCGCGCATTCGCGACGTGGCGGGCGCTGACGTGGCCTTCGGCCACGCGTTCGCGTGGAACCCTTCGGCCGCCGGGGTCAAGTCGGAAGACACGTTTATCCTTCTTCCGGATGGCGCCAAGGAGATTGTGACGTTGACCCCGGAACTGCCGCGAGTCGATCTGGACGCGGTTCTGGGCCGGGAGACCGACGTGGTGAAGTCAGGCATTGCAGGCACGTGAGCGAAGAAATCGAAACGGCCCCTACCCACAAGACGAAAACAAGGCGCTGCTCAGTACCTTCACCCCGTGTTGGCCAAGGCGTCGGGGTCGAAGGGTTGGCCGATGGCGCGGAGAAACTGCGACACGGTGGTCTGGGCGAGTTTGGTTTGACGAATCACGAGCAGGGCCGCCATCTCGGGGTCGCGTTTCTCGATGGCCTCGACGACGCGTTCGAGGAGTTCCTGGGGGACGATCGGCGCGAGGGTGGAAAGCGGGACGCGTTCCCTCAGGGTGACGACGACGCGTCCTATGTTGTTGAAAACGAGTTGGTAGATGCTGTTGTGGGTGGCGTGGGCGATGGTTTGGAGCAGGCGCCGGCTGTTCTCGAGCAGCTTGTTGAGGTCGTTCAAGGTTCCGGTGCGCTCGGCAAGGGTCTGGCGGAGCTTGCGCACCTCCTCGTCGGTCCGTTCGAGCGCGGCAAGCCGGAAGACCTCTGGAACGAAGCGTGCCACGAAGACGAAGAAGTCCTTCAGCGCGGCGATGTCGAGGTTTCCTTGCTCGTCGTACAGCAGGAATTCGAACAACTCGATGCCCCCACTCAGAATCACGTCGTTGACGTAGGCCCCGGACCCATGCTGGATCCGGACGAGGCCCAGGGCGTCCAGGCGCTTGAGTGCCTCGCGCACCACGTGGCGCGATACGCCGAACTCCTCGGCCATCTCACGTTCCGTGGGAAGCCGCTCGCCCGCAGGATAGACGCCTGCCAGGATGCGGCGGACCAGCGTCGTGGTCAGCAGACTCGAGGCGGTAGGAACCTGCCTTTCTTGGAGCATCGAAGACCTCATCATAGTCTCAGATTTTGTCGCTGGTGTTTGAACCACTCGCTAAAATTACGTGACCAAGGCCTAGATTTTACCGGTTTATTGACTTATTGTCAAGTATGTGCTATAAATTGGTCCAAACACTTTGTGTGTGATTCATGATAGGATGGCATGCATGTGCTATGTGGGTCCCCGGACTTGGGCTCAGGAGCCCATGGTGAATCGAGCGTTGAAGGTGGCAGTATGGCGATAGGGAATACGCGGCGGTCCCGGAAGGCGTTGGCGCGACTCCTTCTTTTTGCGGGATTTGTTTTTCTGGGAATAGTGCTTAAGATAGTGCTTTCGTCGCTACGGGAGCCGCCGCGGTTGGTGGAGACGACGGAACCGACGCTCGAGGTGGAGGTGGTACGTGCGCAGCCCGAGGACGTGCCTGTGGTAATCACGGGCTTTGGTGAGGTGCGTTGCCTTAACATTGTGGCGATCACGCCGAAGGTGGCAGGCGAGGTGGTGGCGATCCACCCGCGCCTCGAGCAGGGCGAAGTGATTGCGAAGGGCGAGCTGCTGTTCCGAATTGACCCAACGGACTATGAGACGCTCAAGGCGCAGGCCGAAGCCCAGGTGCGGCAGCTCGAAAGCGCGATCGCGTTGCTCAAGAAACGGTTCGAGATCGACAAGGGACGGGTGGATACCTTCACGCGCACGCGGGACTTGGCGCAACTCGAGTTCGAGCGCGACAAGGCGCTTTACGAAGATGCTGACGTGGGCACGGAATCGATGGTGAACCTTTCCGAGGTCACCTTGAATCAGGCGGAGGACGCCTATGACCAGATTGAACAAGCCATCGAGCTCTATCCGCTGCGGATTCGTGAGGCGGAGAGCGGCCTGGCCGCGGCCAAGGCGCAGTTGCAGCAGGCGTTGACCAGCATCGAGCGCACCGAAATCCGGGCCGCGTTTGACGCCCGGGTGAAACTGGTGCAGGTGGAACTGGGGCAGAATGTGGCGCCGGGTCCGCCGGTCTTGATACTGGCGGACGATTCGGCCCTCGAGATCTCGGTGCCGCTGGATAGCCGCGACGCCCGATCCTGGCTTCCGTTCTTGGAGGATACCGAAGGGGATGGGTCTTGGTTCGGCCCTTTGGAACCGGTTCAGTGCCGCATCTCGTGGACCGAGGATAGCGGCGAGCATTATTGGCCGGGCACACTGGACCGGGTCGAGCGTTTCGACCAGATGACGCGCACCGTGCCCGTGGCCATACGCATTGACGGGAAGGCGGCGGCCTCGGCGGCGCACGGACTGCCGCTGGTGGACGGGATGTATTGCCGGGTGAAGATCCCGGGCAGGACGATGCGTCAGGTGTACCGTCTGCCGCGCTGGGCCGTGACATTCGAAGGGCAGGTTTATGTGGCCGAGAACCAGCGGCTTCGGCGCCGGGAGGTGGCGGTGGTGCGCAATCAAGGGGAAGAGGCCTTTGTGTCGTCGGGGATCGAAACGGACGATTTGGTCGTGATCACGCGCCTGGTCAACCCGTTGCCGGGGTCGTTGCTGGCGTTCACAGTGGATGAGGCGGTGGTCGCGGGGGATGGGGTTTGTCCGGCCGCCGGTGAACCGGATGCGGAAACCGGCTCATGAGAAACCTGTTTACGGCGTTTGCCCGCAACACGGTGTTTGCCAACATCATCATTTTCCTGATCTTCTTTGGCGGCGTCGTTGCGGTGCTGAGGACGCCGCTCGAGACCTTCCCCGACTTGGCCGTTGACCTGATAGGGGTGACGGTGGCGTGGCCGGGCGCGGATCCCGAGGAAGTCGAGGAGGGGGTGTGCCGGAAGATCGAAGAGGGCGTTGCCGGGCTTGAGGGCATCAAGCATTACCACACCATCTCGCACGAGAATTTCGGTACGGCCATGGTTGAAGTGCGCGACGATTACGACCTTGACGACGTCAAGGAACGTGTCCGCAATGCCGTCGAGGCCATCACGACGTTCCCAAAGGATTCCGAGAAGCCTGTGACGGAAGAGATCATCTTTCGGATCAGTGTGATGTTCTTGGCCTTGGCCAGCGATGAGATGACTGAACGCGAGCTCAAGGAGTATGCGGAGACGGTCAAGGAGGAGATCCGCACGCTGCCTTCGGTCTCGCAGGTCGAGGTGTTGGGCGTGCGCGACTACGAGATCGGCATCGAGGTCTCGGAGGAGCAACTGCGCAAGTATGGCATCACGTTTGACCAGGTGGCGCAGCTTGTGCGCGCAAACTGCCTGAACGTTCCGGGCGGGACGATGCGGACCCAAGGCGAGGAGATCCGGCTGCGTACGCTTGGCCGGAAGTACACGGGCGAGGAATTCGCCAACATCGTGGTGTTGGCGCGTCCGAATGGGGACAATATCACGCTGGACCGGATTGCCACGATCAAGGATGATTTGACCGAGGACTTGGTCGTCTCGCGTTTCAACGGCCAGCGCTCGGTGACGCTTGCGGTGCTCAAGACGGCGGAGGAGAACACGCTGGCGATCGATAGGGAACTACGGCAATACATTGCGCAGAAGCAGAAGCAGTTGCCCGAGGGTATGCATATCGAGTCGTGGGCGAGGATGACCCCCATGCTCCAGGCCCGAATCCGGTTGCTTGTGCGCAACGGCCTGATCGGTCTGACGCTTGTCTTGATCCTGTTGTGGCTGTTTCTCGATATCCGGCTGAGTTTTTGGGCCGGCATGGGCATGCCCGTCAGCATCGCAGGGGCGCTGGCCATCCTGTGGGGCACGGGCGAGACCCTGAATATGATCTCGCTTTTCGGGCTGGTTATGGTGCTGGGCATCATCGTGGATGACGCGATCGTGGTGGGGGAGGCGATTTATGTGGCCCGCAAGAACGGGGCGCCGCCGTTGAAGGCCGCGGTCGACGGCGTGATGGAAGTGGGGATGCCGGTCGTAGCCGCGGTGACGACCACCATCGTGGCCTTCGTCCCCTTGATGTTCGTGAGCGGCTTCATGGGCAAGTTTATCGCTATCCTGCCGGTGGTGGTGATCTCCTGTCTGGGCATCTCCCTTGTCGAGTGTCTGTTGCTGCTGCCGGCGCACCTCAGCCGGCTGCCCGACATGCGGGCCCGAGACCGGGGTGAGACGTCCGCCTTACGCAACGGGCGGCGGCCCCTCGGCCAACGGTTCCATCAATTCACCAACGAGGGCCTGGAATGGTTCGTGGCGCGCGTGTATGAGCCTTTTGTGCTCTTCGCCATCCGGTGGCGCTATGTCAGCTTAGGGATCTCGTTCATGGTCATGCTGGTTGTCTGGGGGATCATCGACAGCGGCATGCTGAGATTCCAGTTCTTCCCGGAACTCGACGGCAATTCCCTCAGCGCACGCGTGGAATTCCCCAATGGCACACCGCTCGATGTGACGCAGGAGGGGGTGTCGAAGCTCGAGCAGGGGATCCGCCGCGTTGCGGCGAAGACGCAGACGAAGTCAGGTCAGCCGCTGATCGACAATATGCTCTCACTCACGGGCGCAAAGATCGGGGACAAGGGCGAAGCGTATCGGGGCACCCACTGGGGCACGGTGCGGGTCGAGCTGCTTGACTCGTCGGAGCGGGGGATCTACTTCAAGGATCTCATGGCAGGATGGGAAGCGGAGGTCGGCGGGATCCCCGGGGCCGTATCGGTCACGTACATTGGTGACGAGATTGCGCCGCCGGGGGCGCCGATCGAGGTGTGGCTGCAAGGCCACGCTATGGAACCGCTGCTTGCCGCGGCCCAGGATCTGAAGGCGCACCTGGCCACCTACGACGGCGTCTACCAGATCCAGGATGATTTTCGGCCGGGCAAGAATGAATTGAAGCTCCGGCTCCGCCCCGAGGCCCGGGCCTTGGGGCTGACGGTGGCGGACCTTGCCGCGCAGATCTACGCCGGTTATTACGGGCAAGAGGCCATTCGCCTGCAGCGAGGGCGCGACGACGTCCGGGTGCGTGTGCGGTATCCCGCCGAGGAACGCAAGCAGATCTCTGACTTCGAGCGGATACGTATCCGTTCGCGTTACGGCTTCGAAGTGCCGCTGTTATCGGTGGCGGATGTTGAGTACGGTCCCGGGTATGCGGCGATCAACCGGATGGACGGGAAGCGGCGTGTGGCCGTGACCGCGGAAGTCGATGCGGCACGGGCCAATGCGAACGAGATCGTCAGCGAGTTGGAATCTACGCAGTTCCCCGAACTCAGGAACAGGTACCGGGGCGTCGAAATGTCGCTGCAAGGCGAACAGGAAAGCATGCGGGAATCCCTCGAGGACCTGTATATCAGCTACCCATTGGCGCTGCTGGGCGTGTTTATCATCATTGCGACGATCTTCCGGTCGTACATTCAGCCGCTGATCATCATGGTGACCGTCCCCTTCGGCTTGATTGGCGCGGTGCTCGGCCATCTGCTCATGGGGTTCGACTTCTCCATGCTCAGCATATTCGGGATTGTGGCGCTGGCCGGGGTGGTGGTCAACGATGCAATCGTGCTAATCGAGTGCGTGAACAACTACATTGCCGACGGCGAGCCGCTGTATACGGCGGTGCGCAAAGGCGGGGGGCGGCGGTTCCGCGCGATCTTTCTGACCACGATAACGACGGTGGGGGGGCTGACGCCGCTCATTCTCGAGAAGGACTTCCAGGCGCAGCTCTTGATCCCGATGGCGATCTCGATTGCGGGCGGCGTGGCCTTTGCGACGCTCCTGACGCTGCTCCTGGTACCGTGTCTGTTTTGCATTCTCAACGACCTTCGGCGCATTGTGTACTGGTTACTCAAAGGCGTGTGGCCGACGCGGGAGGAGGTCGAGCCCGCCCGTTTGCGAAAGATGGATCTGACAACCGAGCCCGGCGCCCCTGCGTCGCAGACAGCGGAATCCGGATAGCGAGTGCGAGTTCTATGCAGTAGCCGGCCCTACGAGGCCTTCCGACCCGCGACGCCACGCGGGCGCGCCCCCTGGATCCTGATTGGGGGGGCGCTATTGGTCTGCGTCCTGGCCGCGGTATGCGCGGGAGAATCCGTGGACCCCGACCCGGCGCCTGCGCCGGAGGCGGCCCGCGCGATCGACGAGGCCGCATTGGCCCCTGCCGAATCGTCACACGCCGCGTCCGAGGATGCGTGTGCACTGCCCGATCTGATGGACCTTGAGACGGCTCAGCGCGTGGCCATTGAGGGCAACCCGTCGCTGCTGGCCGTAGCCGAACAGGTCGCCCAGGCGGGCGAACTCGTGAAGCAGGCCCGGTCGCTCTACTTCCCACAGGTTGACGCAGACTACACGGCCGCCCACACCTGGCTTGCCGACACGACGACGCAACAGGCTGATACCGACGACGGGCGTCTGACGCGGCAGACCCGCAGGAGCAGCGACGTGCCGGACTTCTCGACGCCGTTCTCGGACTTGTTGACAAGGTTAGGGCTGTTCCCGGATATCTCGCTGTTGAGCGAGACGGCCGAGGCCGCGCTTCGCGTTCAGGACGACATCAAACAACTCATCGAGGGCGTCGAGGGTCAAGCGCCGTACGCACTCGGCGAAACGGTGGACAGCTACACGCTGGACCTGACCGCCGGATTCCTGGTCTTCGACGGCTTCTCGCGGAAATGCACGTACGCCATAGCCCGGTTTGGGCGCAGGGAAACCGAGGCCGCCCGGTTGGAGGCGCAGCGCCTGCTTCTGGGGGCCGTGGCCCGCACTTTCTACGGCGTTCAGTTGGCGCGCAAGAGCATGGAGACGGCCGAGGCCGACCAGGCCTTCAACAAACGACTGCTTAACGACGCCAAGGAGCGCCGAAAGGTGGGCAAAGGCCCCACCAGCGACGTGCTCAACTTCGAGGTGCGTCTTCGAATGGCGCAAGCCGCGCTGCTCGTGTCCAAAGGCGAATACGAGGCGGCCCGGATTGCACTGGCGGTGTTGATGGGCCTGCCGGAAGGCTTCCTGCCGGCACGGGTTCGGCTCAGCGAATTGACGACCGAGACGGCCGAGGACATGGTGCGGCCCGAGGCGGACCCCTTGATCCGCTACGCATTGGAACACCGGCCAAGCATACTGCAAAGCGGGTACAGCGTCGAGCGCGCGAAGGCTACGGTCAAACAGCGCAGCGCGGAGTACTATCCGAAGGTGTCCGCATTTGCCCGGCACGAGGCCAGGCGGTACGACGACAGCCGGTTCGACGAGGACGACTTCTCGACGTCGGTGGGCGTCAACGTCTCGTACAACCTGTTCGCAGGCGGCCGGCGCCGGGCGCGGGTTGCCGAGGCCCAGCATGCACACCGCCAGGCAGAGCACCGGCTCGATGAAGAGGAACTCAAGGTGGTATCGGATGTGCGCAATGCGATCCTCAAACTGAAGATCACGCAAGAGCAACTCGTGCTGCAGCGGACGGCCGCGGAATACGTCGAGAAAAATCGAGATTTCGCGGCGAAAGCGTACGACGCGGGAAAGGGCCCGCTCGCCCTGCTCAACCAGGCGCAACGCGACCTCACCCAAGCGCAGGTGCAATTGGCCTTGGCCCAAGTCTCGCTGAAGCAATCCTGGTATGATCTGCGCACCGCGACCGGGCAGACGCTCGACGCGTTCGCACTCGAGGAATGACGGGCCGCGCAGCCAAGGCCCTTATCGAAAGGACGGAACGACGATGA
>Ga0272441_10006589_pt1 | contig 19345 bp, 13 predicted proteins | sample SSMProp6N_FD_193582 | JGI IMG/M metagenome (GOLD analysis project Ga0272441, IMG submission 193582) | Marine sediment archaeal communities from Little Sippewissett salt marsh, Falmouth, MA, United States - SSM-Prop-6N | ecosystem: Environmental > Aquatic > Marine > Wetlands > Sediment ... | reverse complement strand
TGATTCCATTTGGCCAGATGAAAAATCCCAGTTTTCACTAAATGTTGGATTCAATGAACATAAGATAAAGTTTGATCCATCTAGAAAACCAATTATTCAACAAGCAATTAAGAAACAACCAGAGAAATATCAGGGAAAGATTACTGGCAGGTTAATTGATATCAGGGTTGATATAAAACGCAAATGCATTATCGATACCCCAGACGGTGAAGTGAGCTGTAAATTTGGACCAGAAATGCAGGATTTAATTTTTAATAATTTATCAAAGCTCGTCACAATATCAGGTATGATCGAGCAGGAAAAAAATAAATTATCTATTGAATTTACAGAAAAATCAGCTCTAAAATCAATAGATTCCCTAAAGTTATCTGAAGTCTACTTTGGGGAAGGAAATATCAAAAAAATCATCCATCCTCTAATAATTAAAGCAGAATATGAAGATGAAAGTGATAGTTATATAATAGAGAACAATGACTTCAACCTTCTGGCTGTTGCATCGAATTTGAAAGATGGAATGGAAGAAATTAATGATGAATTAAAAATATTATACGACGAGTATGTAAATGAAGATCTCACAAATTTGACTAATGATGCTATTAAATTGAGAAATCAAATTTTGAAAATTTTTGGTGAGGATTCTTAATGCCATCCCGGAAAAACTCTAAAATACAGAGAGCCCTTCTAAGAAAAGGGTTTGAAAAAGTAAATACTGATCATAAAGTGCTTATATTTTATCATAACAATAAAAAAACCTCTATTCACACGAAAGTTAGTCATGGAAATAAAGAAATTAGCGATCAATTAATTGGTCGAATGGCAAACCAAATCTCACTAACAAAACCACAGTTTGAGGATGTTGTTGATTGTCACTTGCAAAAGAAGGATTTAATAAAAATCTATTCTGAATTAGGTATCTTGTAATTATTACCACCTAAACTATCTTCTCTACCAAGTCTGCTGCCATGGGATCGTCCCCTCAGAAAGGGAAGTGATAACCGGGTCCTGGATCATCACATACACCAAGACCATTCTGGCCACACCGCTAATTCTCTGCCACTTGTCACCCTCAAGTTTCTCCACCTTCCAGAAACAGACTTCGATGCCGTGCCTTTTCTAATAGGCCTCAAAAACCTCACAATATCCTTTTTGATCTTTCTATATGACAGCCTATTTTACACAAATATTTCAACACAGAAAAAAAGGTTCAACAAGTAGCATGACAGCCAACAAACTGCAACCTTTTTAACTCCATTTCCTCAACACTTACCAGATAAAATGGCTTCACCCGATGATATCTATAAAGGCGGATCATCCCTGCTCATCAGGGGTGTGCTCTTCGATGGTAAGAATACAGACATATATATTAGCGAGGACGGGACGATCGGTGCAACAGGAAAGGAGGAATGCCGGGAGTTGGGCGAGCCCGAGTTCATCATCGACGGCTCGGATTATATCGCCTCACCCGGTTTCGTAAACACCCACACTCATGCAGCCATGACCCTGCTACGCGGATACGCGGACGATATGCATCTTCAGGAATGGCTGAGCGAGAAGATCTGGCCGCTGGAGGCACACCTGACCGGCGATGACGTCTACTGGGGCACAAAACTCGCCTGCATGGAGATGATCAAAAGCGGGACGGTCGCCTTCAACGACATGTACTTCTTCATGGAAGATGCCGCCCGTGCGGTGGACGAGTGTGGGTGCAGGGCGGTTTTTGGGCACGGTTTCATCGACCTCGGCGATGAGGAGAAGCAGGAGCTTGAGATCTCGAAGACCAGGGAGCTCGTCGGGCATATCAAATCGCTCGATAACCCGAGAATACAGGCGTCGGTTGCCCCGCACGCCCCCTATACCGTCTCCACGGACGGACTGGAATGGTGCGCCGAATACAGCAAAGAGCAGGAGATCATGCTCCATATCCACCTCTCAGAGACAGAAGGTGAGGTGCAGGGCTGCATCGAACAGCACGGGATGAGGCCCCCGGCGCTGCTCGACAAATGCGGATGTCTTTCGGAGCTGACACTTGCCGCCCACTGCTGCTGGCTCGACGAGAGCGAGTGCAGGCTTCTCGGCGAAAGGAAGGTCTCGGTTTCCCACAACCCGGTGAGCAACATGAAGCTCGCCGTCAACAGAGCGATGCCCTACCAGTGGCTGAAGGATGCCGGGGCAAATATTACACTGGGAACCGACGGCTGCTCTTCTAACAACAACCTCGACATACTCGAAAACCTGAAGACCGCAACGCTCCTCCAGAAGTTCTACTGGAACTCCGATACGCTCCTCCCGGTCCACGAGGCGATCGATATGGCCACATCGTCGGGTGCAAAGGCGCTCAGGACCGGAACGGGCAGGATCGAAACAGGTGCACCCGCAGACATCGTGCTTCTCAAAAAGACCGAGCCCTGCATGACTCCGCTCTACAACCCGCTCTCGAATATCGTCTACTCCTGTTCCGCAAACGCGGTCGACACCGTAATCTGCGCAGGCAGGGTGCTGATGCACGAGGGAGCGATCCCGGGAATGGAGGAGGTCTGCATTAAGGCGGCGGAGGTCGCAGCGGATCTGGTGAGGAGAAAAGAAGAAGAGAGCGGGTGATTTTTCCCATCGATAATTTTTATAATCAAACAATTTTTTCAGAATTTTCTTTACCTAATTAATGTGGTGCATTGTAAACGCAATGACAGTTTGTAATAAATAACATTAAATTATAGGATTTTTTTAGACAGTGAATCCAGTGGGACTGAAAATTATCCTGCTCGATACACTGTAATTAAAACAAAAGGACGGGTTCACCACTATCTGCATACCGGATGAACCCTTCCTGCCCGTAGGCATCGATCAATGATACTTCCCGGCGGATAAAGATTCTGGTCATGCCTCCAATTTGAAAAACGTAGGATGTAATAACGCATGAATAATCCGACAATGAATGGCATGACCGGATATGCATACATATTCCGGGCCACCTATTATGAGAGTAATCTGATCACTGCATATCGAACGGAGGCGGCCAGCCCATGAAAGGTCATTTCCGTTTGCTGTTGCTGGCGGTGATCTGTATCATGCTCGCTTCACCGGCAATGGCTGTCCTGAATGATACTTCGGAAACTACACCAACACCGACATTGTCGCCCCAAACGGATTATACTTTATCCGACATTTCAACGTCCGATAGTGCACGATCTTCCGTGCAGTCCCTTGAATCATCCGCCAATCCATGGATTCAGCAGACTGCTAATGCCGGCTGGGGGTCAAGATACTATCATAGCAGCGTAGTAATGCCGGATGATAGTATTGTTCTGATGGGAGGGTTTGTCACCGATAGCCTGAAAAGTGACGTCTGGCGATCAACCGACAAAGGTGTGACGTGGACTCTAAAGACTCAGGCTGCCGGTTGGTCGGCAAGATGGTTTCATCATAGCAGCGTAACCATGTCCGATGGTAATATCGTTCTGATTGGGGGTTCGGGTTTTGGATCGACATTTGTAAATGACGTCTGGAGATCAACCGACAACGGCGCAACTTGGACGCAGATGACGAATGTCCCGTGGCTGGCAAGAAGTGCACATACCAGTGTTGCTCTATCGGACGATAGTATCGTAATGATGGGTGGTGCATCAGACGAACCATATCATGATGTGTGGTTGTCATCGGATGAAGGTGCAACGTGGCAGCGTCAGACTGCGGATGCTGGGTGGATGGAACGATTCCGTTTCGCTGCCGTAGCATTACCGGATGATAGTATCGTTATCATGGGTGGTGCTACTGACTACGGTCATAAGAATGATGTCTGGCTATCAACCGACAAAGGTGCAAGCTGGACCCGGATGACTTCGGCTGCCGGATGGTCTCCAAGAGAATGCCATACTGCAGTTGCATTACCGAATGGAGATATCATTCTTATGGGTGGTTTTGACGACAACAGCGCTAAGAATGACGTGTGGATGTCAACAGATAAAGGTGCAAGCTGGACCCGATTACCGGATGCAGGGTGGTCATCAAGAGGCGGGCATACAAGTGTATCGTTATCCGACGGCAGTGTCGTGCTGATGGGCGGCGGTAAATCTGATGTGTGGCGACTTCCTCAATCGACACCGCCAGCGCCTGAGATGTATACATTTTCGATATCAAATGCAAAATGGGATGATCAACATGGTGCCATTGACAAAAATGCAATAAAAGATTGTGAGAGAATGGAACAGATTTTTAATGATCTTGGTTGGAAAGAAGCTTTTCCATATAAAGAGGGAGCGGATGTCACAAAAGGAACGTTTGGAGTCAACCCTATCTCTGGAAAAAATACACTCAATGAAGCAATATTACATTATCATGTAGGTCATGGAGGAATATATTCAAATGATCTATATAAAACCTACATCATGCTACTATACTCAGATATGAATGAGTATGCTCTCGATCCCTCTGAAATACAACAGAAATGGGGCGGGAAAAACAAATGGGTAATTCTTTCGTCATGTTATCTTCTACGGGATGGGCGATGGGTAACAGCTATGGGAACAACCCATGGCATCCTAGGATTTAGCACGATTACCTATGCTCACCCGGATTTCATGGCTACCTTCATAGGATATGCAAAAACAGAATCGGTTCGTGATGCCTATTTTGATACCGTTTATCAATTATTTAAAAATACATGGGTCGATACAGCTGATGGGAGAAAAAAAGGCGAACATCTGACTGCTAAAGTATATTTTGGAAACTCAAACCAAGCAAAAAATGACTATTTGCCCAGTATGGTTCCAGGCAAAGGCATACAACCTGATGCGCTTCCAACAGATCCAATATTTGAATATCAATGGCCCCAGCAAAGTGAGGTGATAGTAGCATGAAGAAATTATTTATTATTTGTAGTTTGGTTGTAATTGGAGTTGTATGCATTGGAGTATTTATATCTGGAAATATTATGAGCACAAATTCCAGAGAGAATGCAGGTGTTCCTTCACAACCTGTAGAATTGCCCAAAATAATATCAGGTGACAAGATCGCGGTTTTCTCAAGCCTGATCGGTACCATTACCATCGATATCCCTATCCCAGAATCACCATCAACGATTCGTGTCTACAAGGGATATTTCCAAGAGGGGGATTTAATAAAGAAACGTTTCCGATCTACAACGGACGTGAATAATCCAATATCTGCAGATCAGGCACCAGTATTTGCTGAAGCGATACTTGAACAGTACGGAGGTTTGCCGTCAGATGCAATATTACAATATTCCTTCATCAACTATGCAAATCTCATTGATCGCCAAACAGGTGATTTTGTGGACAGAATCCCCCAAGAAACTTTCGTTTCTTGGTACCGGACAATTAATGGAATGGATATTTTAGGCGATTCTGATACCATTCAGGTTGAACTGGGAGAAAATGGAGAGTTAAATCGGATATATAAATGCTGGAGAACATATATCCCACTCGGGAATGTCTCTATCATCTCTGCTAGCAAAGCAATTGAAAAATTAAGGATAGGAGATGTCATTAACCCCACGTCCGATATCTTCCATCAGGATGTGAAGATTTATAATATGCACCTTAGTTATTATATTCCCGGTGTTGACGAACCTGAAATCACATTAGAACCCATCTGGGTTTTTTATGGTGAGACAACTTCAGGGGAGTGTTTGCCCTTCTATGTCTACGCACGCCAGTTCACCGATTTCACCTCTACTCCAACGTACGGTACGGCACCGCTGACTGTGGCTTTCACCGACATCTCCGACGCATCTCCAATCAATTGGAACTGGGACTTTGGCGACGGCAAGACATCAGAAGAGCAGAACCCAGTACACACATACACAACTGCTGGAGCGTATACCGTCACGCTGAAGGCAACGAACTACCTCGGCAGCGACACGATGACAAAAACCAGCTACATCCTCATTGGCAAGATGGCGATAGTCATGCAGATTGGTTCGAAGCTCGACGAACTGATCGCGGTTGTCAACACGATGCAGTTTGATAATGGCATTAAAAAGAGCCTGATGCAGAAGCTCGAAAACGCGAAAGCGAAGAACGACGATGCCATGAATTTCATCAGCCAGAACAAGGAGAAACAGGCAAACAACATGCTCAACGCCGAAGACAACCAGATGCGGGCGTTCACAAACAGATTGGATGCACAGACAGGGAAGGGAATCTCAACAGACGATGCGGCAAAGCTGACCTCTATTGTTGTAGAAATCCAGGGGCTAATACAGGAAGCGATTGAGACGCCCTTATGATCTCCCTCATTTTTTTACAAGAGAGACCACAACAAGGAGAAAGTATTCCCATCTTCTGTCTTCACTCCTATCCTTTGATCTTATGGGAAATTTTCATCATTCTCTCAAAAGTGAGTTCTGAAAGCTGACACAGATTAAAATATAAAATAAATGAAGCCTTTGATCACTCTTCTTCCTGGTACCACCAGTCAGGTAGTTCTTCCTGTCTTCTCCTGTACAATGCGATTCCCCCAACTGCAACGATCAGGACCACCACAATTGCGATGACGACAAAAGTCACCGGAAATTTTCCTGCGGTTTCCGTTGCCGGGGCAGGTACCGTGGTGGCGGTAGGACTGGCAGGCGCAGGGGTTGATTGTGCAGGAGTGGATACTGCCAAGGGGGTTGACACTGGCGCTGCTGCCGTCAGGTCCATCACCGCCCCGTCCTTCTCATAAGAGATGGCGAAATGAGAAAACCCATTTGTCACGGCACGGTAGTAGACATTGCCGCCCGCAATACTGGTCACCTCGTTGGGCAGGTTCTCCCATTCTTTTGTCTCCGCGTTGTAGTGTTTCATCACCACATCCGTCGGTTCAAAACCGTTATTCGTCAACCATGATCTAACGACAGAGAAGTATATTTCCGACTCATCGATTGCGGCCGGGTCCACCTTGTACGCCTTTATATCAACGTACTGGTAGGTCGGTGTACCGGTAGACGGAAGGCCATGCAGGTTTTCCTTTGTTGCGGTGACAAGAATTTCCTTTGTATCCGTGGTGACCCTGACATCCACCTCGTATACAGCACATTCTTTGCAGTTCATGAAAATCTGTGCTGTCTCACCTGCCTGAACATTGGATACGGTTCCAGCAGCAGCACCGGTTGAACCTCCACCGGCGTCACCCCCTCCTGCGGGCACGGGTGCGGGTACTGCATTTACCGTGAACAGGTTTGCGCCTGTACCCTCTCCCCCATCGGTGTTTGTCACTTTGACATTCCAGGTGCCGGCAGCAACTCCCGTGAGGTCGAAGTCACAGGTGATCTTCGTTGCAGACAGGACGGTGAGGTTGGTAGCGTCGATATCGGTTTGGCCTGCTTTTATCAGTTTCACCGTGGCGCCTGCGAGAAAGCCGGTACCTGCGAGGTTGGTGATAAATACCTTGGTGCCGGTTGTTTTTGCCGCAGGAGTGATAGCGGTGACCGTAGGTGATGCATTCACCTTAAACAGGTCTGTACCCGTGCCTGTCCCTGCGCTGGTTGTCACAGCAACATTCCATAACCCTGCGGCAGCGTTTGTAAGATCGAAGTCACAGGTGATCTTCGTTGAAGACTCAACGGAGAGGTTAGTGGCATCGATATCGGTTTGACCTGTTTTTGTCAATTTTGCCGTGGCGGTTGCGTCGAAACCGTTACCCGCGAGGTTGGTGATGAATATGTTGCTGTCGGTTACATACGAATCAGGAGTAATGCCGGTGACGGCAGGAGGGGTTACATAGAAATATGCAGCCCCGGCGAGAACTGCTGAGGGATTTTTAGCATGAATCGCCCCGATTAACGCATAACCGCTGGAATTGACTGCAACTGAATAGCCAAACCGATAATTCCCGTCCACACCACATTCCGCCTGTGTCTTTATCCATGTAGCCCCACTATCAGTAGTCTTATAGAAATATGCGGCTCCGGCATCAGCTGCGGGAGTGTCATTTGATTGTGCCCCGACTATCGCATAAGCGCCTGAGACCGCAACGGAACAGCCGAAGTTTTCACCCGCGCCCACAGGGTATTTCGCCTGTTTTTGTGTCCAGCTGCTCCCGTCAGCGGTGGTATAAAAATACGCGGCTCCGGCGCCGGCTCCACCGTCGTCGTTGTCAGGTGCCCCGACTACCGCATAATCGCCTGAAATCATAACAAAATTGCCGAAATTATCATTAGCGGCTGCACCGGTCTTTGGGTTATCATCCGCGGCGGCCCATGTAGCCCCGCTATCTGTGGTCCTGTAGAAATATGCGGCACCGTTGGCGGTACTTGGTGCTCCGACTACCGCATAATCGCCTGAGATCGCAACGGAGTTGCCAAAATGATCACCAGCGGCCGCACCGGTCTTTGGGTTATCATCCGCGGCGGTCCAGGTAGTCCCGCCATCAGCTGTCTTATAGAAATATGCGGCACCTGCGTCAGCACCTCCTGTATCTTCGAGAATTGTCCCGACTACTGCATAATTGCCTGAGATCGAAACGGAATAGCCGAACTGATCACCAGCGGCCGCACCGGGTATCTTCTGTTTCTCTGTCCAGCTTTCCCCGCTATCACTGGTCTTATAGAAATACGCAGCACCGGGGCCACCAACGCCGTTGAGAATTGATCCAACTACCGCATTGTTGCCTGAGATCGAGACGGAACGGCCGAAATGATCGTTCGCGGCCGCACCGTATTTCACCTGTTTCTTTGCCCAGGTAACTCCTCCATCGGTGGTCTTATAGAAAATTGCGACACCCGCATCACCTCCGACGCTGTCGTTATCGCCTGTCCCGACTATTGCATAATCACCTGAGATCGCAACGCCCCAGCCGAAATAATCTATGTTGTCCTGGCCATATTTCACGTCTGTCTGTGTCCATGCAGGATCGATTGTCACAGGATAAACCGCGTAACTATCATCAACCTCCCATCTGAGCACGTCACCTGAAAGTTTCATGACGGCATCAAGTCTTCTGCCTGTCGAGTCCCAGGCACGAAGGTTATCATACTTGAGAACGGGGCCGGCATCATCAGAGAGTATCAGAACCTGATTGTCCATGGAGGGAGACAGGCTGCCGGAGAGTGCAAAATCAACCAGAAGGTTACCATCACCCCCCGGGCGTTTCGCGATATCCATGCCCTGCATGATCGCGTCATCGTTGTTGCTGTACCACTCGGTGTAACCCGGTCTGGATATCTCTAACAGACGACCTTCGGCAATGACCACTCCTTCTGCTGATGAGTGCATCCGGTCTTCCCTCCCAATCCCGGTGAGCCGGTACTCAATATCACCGCCGGGGGCAGATATCCGTACACCTTTATCCGTGGTGATGAGTCTTGTCATCTGTGCGTCATTGTAGCAGGAGTATACGCCTGTTGCACTGTTATATGAGAATGAATGGGTGGTATCTGCAAAGGCGTTTTGAAGGTTTTCGAGCGATTCCGGCGTGATCGTGCTGCCCGTATCAAGTTGTATGTTTACATTATCGTCCGGCGCCGGGGAGAAGAGATCCGTGATCGTTGTCTCCGGAACCGTCATTGTTGCACAGGCGGTGGCAGGTGCAACCGCCAGCATGAAAAATAACAGAATAACAGTAGAGAAACAAATGATTTGCCTGTTTGACGAATTTCTATTATAATAATACCTTTTACGAATTTTTTCCCTGGTTGCCATGAAATACCGCCGAAATAGATTAGATGAATTTTTAGGAGAAATGTTATTAAGCATTTCTGTTCACCAAGGCGTAAAAATGCGAAATGTCACATTCACTGGTTTCCGGCAGATCGGACGAAAATAGAGGCCATATAGAATATCGCCAAGGAGAGAAATATCAAGGAGATTCTCCCCTTATGTAACACCTGTGACGAATCCAGAAAATGAATCAACACACCTTCACAATCACCGAGATATTGTCCCATGTGACACCAAGCCCCATTTCAAAGAGGCAGGATGCGATCTTTTCCGCATCACTGCTCGTTATGCATGAACCCATCTCCTCTTCTGTGAGGTAATCGTGGAGACCGTCGCTGGAGAGAACGATTACGTCACCATCATTTACTTCAATCTCATAGGTATCCACATCAAACTTCCCGCCTACCGAATGGGTGACCACGTTTCTCATGGGGTGTGTGCGGGCGGTTTCACGGTCGATCAATCCCTGGTCGACCATCTTCTGGACCTCTGAGTGATCTTTTGTCCTGAACCTGACCTCCATCATTCCAGCACCCGGTTTTGAAAATATATATCCACGTGAATCCCCGGTATTCCCGAATACCGCCTGTCCGTCCCTGACGATGACAGCAACGAGTGTGGTGCCCATCCCGGCACGTTCCCCGGTTGCCACCCGCACGACCGCATCGTTCGCAGCCGTGAATCCTTTCTCCAAGAGGAGCGAGAGATCGTCTCCGTTCATATCAGGGGATATGCCGCCCCATAACGATTCAAGGAGCACTTCAAGCGCAATCGAGGAAGCCACCTCCCCTGCCGCATGACCGCCAAGCCCGTCAGCCACCGCCATGAGCATTCCGCAGTCGTCCGGCAGTTCCGTGATCAGTATGGCGTCCTCGTTTGATTCCCTTGCGCCGGCATGCGTGTAACCGCAGGCACCGGCGGCGGATTCCGATCTTGTCCCCTCAGGTCTCCCTGAACTCATTCTCGATCCTCTTTATCAGCAGTTCAAGTTCCTCCAGGAAACTCTCCCCGACGGGCACGTTCTCATGCAACATATACTCGACAAGCCCGATTGCCTTCTCCACCTCGTTTGCATACTCCCTCGTGGTGTCCCTGAGATCCTCCAGTGTGTTCACCAGTTCAGGCTTGTCGTTCATCCGGGCAGAGATAACCGCAAGCTTGCAGACAACGTTGACCGCCTCCCGCCTGATTCGTGCAATCTCGTCCACATCGGTGCTGTGGCGGATCGTCTCCTTTGCCTCCTCAAGGGCATGTTTCAGCTCATCACGCTCGCGATCCCGGTCATGCGTCTCATAGAGTGCTTTCAGGAGTTCGGAGGCGCTCTGGTACCGGTCATCCTTTCTCTTGTCAAGCATCTTCCCGATGATCGGATCGTACTCTCCCAGTTCGGGATCATAATCCGAAGGCATCGCGGGCTTCGTCGTGGGCGAGACGATCCTCCCTATGATAGCAGCGGGCGACGCCCCTTCGTAAGGCATCCTCCCTGTCAGCAGCTCGAAGAAGATCACGCCAAGCTGGTAGATGTCGGTCCGGTCATCAGGTATACCATAGGTCTTCCCGTCCAGCTGTTCGGGTGCGGAGTAGAGCGGGGAATATCCCCTGTTCATGGTCATGGAGTTCCTTGCTTCAAGCCTGGCAAGCCCGAAGTCCGCGATCTTCGGGACCTTTCCGGGTGTTAGCAGGATGTTCAGGGGTTTCAGGTCAAGGTGGTATATGCCTTTCTTGTGCCCGTAGGATAGCCCTTCCGCGATCCCCTCAACGATCTCCACCGCTTCATCGGCGCTCAGCGGTTTTTTCAGCTGATCAAGGTCATGGCTCACCACGATCCCGCCCGCCTGCGAGATTCCCTCCACATACTCCATCTCAAGGTGCGGGATCGGAAGAACATCCGCGGCATAGAGCTTTACGATGTTCCTGTGGTTGAGATGGAACCATGCCGCCACCTCGGTCATGAACGAGGAGCTTGTCCTCCCGTCAAGTTTCGGGATCTTCACGGCAACGATCTTCTTCTCCTGCCTCTTTCTTGCCATGTAGACTTTTGCAAAACCGCCTTCCCCGATAAACTCCAGGGGTTCATACTTCTCGAGGAGTTCCACCGGGAAACCGGCAACAGGGCTTCTGGAGACAGACACAACCTCCTCCGCATCTCCTTTCCTCTTCCTCCTGCGGCGTTTTATTGTCATCCTGATGATCATCGCCAGGATCAAAAGCAATATGACCAGTATGAACAGTTCGGCGATCTCATCTGCGGTAATGCCGGGAGGAATTAGGCCGATGATCCCGGAGATTACCCCCTGTTGGGGCAGAGAGGATTCCTTCCGGAGCGTTGCGGAGACTGTCTTCTTCTCATCCGCCTTTACTTCGACGTAATCACTGTAATCGGAGTAGCCGGGTTTTGTAATGACCAGATCATAGAGCCCCTCCCGGATGGCGGTAAGCGTGAGCGGAGTCACACCCCTGTAGCTGTCATCGATATAGACAGAAGCCCCGTAGGGATCAGATTTTACCAGGAGCGAACCCCTGCCCCTGTTAACGGTGAATGAAAATTCTCCCGATTCAAAGAACGGACCGAACTCACCCAGGTTGAAGAGACCGGACTCGTAATACATCACCCTGACATTGCCTTCTGCAAGCCCCACCTCGGCACCCGGCGAGACCATGATCTTGAAATCCACGCTTTTGCCCCCGTTTTTGTCGATCCTGCTGATACTCTGGGAAGAGGGGCTGAATATAATCCCGCTGAAGGATGCAACCTCAGGCTGCACCAGTATATTGTAGGCATGGTCCTCTCCGCCGGTCTCATATACCGTGACCGTCAGGGTAGCATGTCCCCCGCGTTCGATGATACTGCTCGATAGGGAGGTGTGGACCTCCAGGGAGGGGCTGCCAAGTTCGGCAGATACCGGCGTGATCATGAGGCATCCGATGAACAGGATTATAGCCGCAACCCGTATCTTCATCGATCCGGTCATCACCTGCATATGCTCACGACTCCCCGTACTCACTGTTCCACTGTTCGTAGTGTTCAAGATCATCTTCTGTCACGGGAGATCTGATCTTCTCAAGCGCACCGGTAAAATCCGATCTCATGAGCGGCCTTACCTTCAGGCACCGTTTCTTCAGTTCATCAAAAGGAAGATCCGCCAGCAGGTGAAGGTCCCGGTTCTCTTCGTTGATCATATTCCATGTCGCCTGCTGGCAGACGTTCACGATATCGCGTCCGGAATAACGCCCGGATACGCACTCACCGGCGATAACGTCAAGCTTTAACCTGGAGATATCAAGCCCTTCCATCTGTATCCTTATGATATCCCCGCATGCCTTTTTGTCCGGCAACGTCACGTAGACCCTTCGCGGAAACCGGGAAAGCACGGCGTTGTCAAGGTCCCAGGGGGTATTTGTGGCCGCAAGGGTAAGGAGAAGATCAACGCTCTTCTTATCCTGAAGTCCGTCCAGCTCTGTAAGGATGGTAGAGAGCACTTTTCTTGTTGCTTCACCTGTGTTCTCACCCCTTGCCTGTGTAAGAGAGTCAAACTCGTCCATGAATACAATTGCAGGGGAGTGCCGTCTTGCAGATTCATATAACCCGGATATAAGCTTTGAAGATTCTCCAAAATACTTCGACAATATCCGATCAGCCTTGACATCATAGAAGGTGGCGTTGAGACTGCCTGCCGCAGCAGCGGCAATCAGGGTCTTCCCGGTTCCTGGCGGGCCAAAAAGGAGGACACCCTTCCACGGCCTGATCGATTCGGGTTTTTGAAGACCTGCAATGACCACCGTCTCCATCATCAGGCGTTTCACCGTATCAAGCCCACCGATATCGCTCCATCTCACCGGCGAGACCGATATCATCCCCTCGGCTTTTTCGAGAATCTCCTCCTCCAGGTCCCCGGAAACCGCCGCATGAGTCTTTGCCGAAGTTACTTTTCCAGGGACCGCCTTCTGCCTCCGGGGCGGGGATATCTCTCCTTCCGATATCCTCTCCCAATGCAACGCCTTTTCAAGATACCCCTGGCGTTGTTCCGGAGAGTTCTTTGCAAGCTGGTGCAGAAGCGCCGCACAATCCCTTGCCTTTTTTTTCGCGCCTTCGGTGTTCCCTGCCCCGGTCTCGACCCTGAAATCCTTCTTTGATTTCTCCAGGGCATCGAACAGGGGGCCGGTAAGATCGACCTTCACGATCGTACACCTCCCGATGGCCTGACCATGGCAAGCCCGACATCATCCACGTAGGTAACCTTCCATCCCCTGGAGTCTGCCACTTCGTAGAAGACAGCCTTCAGCAGATTTGGGTCCCCGCATCCACATTCCCCGGCAACATCCTCATACAGAACCCAGTCCTTCGAGCCGCTCTGCGTGTCAACGAGATCTTCCATGCAACGCCGGGTTCTTGTCAGCATCTCGTCGTCAAATTCAAGCCTGCACATAGAGGCGTACCCCCTGGCTGCGTTGTCATGCGGGTTATAGAATAGTTCGGCGGTCTCCAGATCAGAGAGGCACACGGAGAGGTATTTTGATGTGAAATTTTTGTGGAATTCTTCACTCCCGATATGTCTCCTTGCATCATCCGAAAAACCGGTAGGCGAACCGATACATAGCAGCGTCTTCTTTCCCAGGGATCTTGCCTTTTCTCTTGAGTCGGATAGCACCCTGTTGATCTCGATAAGGGAGATCGGTTCAGAATCATAGCCGTCCGAGGCATACCTCTCGATCCGTGATAAGAAAAGCGCCTTTGCAACTAGCCGGAGTCTTCTTCCGAATGTTTTCTTCTCGGTCATGCCCGCCACAAGAATCCGGTTTTCAGGCAGGTTTCCTGTGTCCGCAGGGTCCATATCATATGCCTTTGCAAGACTCACCGCGGATTCGTCCCTGAACTCCTTTACCGCCTCCACGACGAACGTCCGCCCGAAGATCTTCACCTCCCCGTCGAGATTATATTCCATCCTGTTAATGAAGTTCATCTCGTATTGCTTCACCTCGCCAAGGGTCACAAAGCGCGAGTCCGATGCATCCTTATGCCGGATTACTTCCCGGATATAGTCTTCCTTCTCGCTAATCTCGTCCTTCAGCTGTACGATCTCATCCTCCCTCTCCCCAATAAGCTCCATTCTGTGCCGGAGTTCATCCTCCTTTTCCAGGAGCTCCCTGTAGAGTTCGTCCTCTACAAGCGAATACGAGTCTTCGGCTTCTTTTCTGGCATTATCCGCACTCTGGGCTGCAACAAGGGCGGCTTCACGTTCCCATTCACTGATCATCCTGCCCAGGTAATCAAGTTCGAGAATGGAACTCGATATTGCTTCATTCAGTTTCTTCTTGTATTCACCCCAAATTTTCTTCAGGAAAGCACGAACCGTGATCTTGTATTGATCATCGTACACGATCCCGTTCATCCAGCTGTCCATGTAGACATAAAAATCCCGGAGCAGTTCGAGAACAGCCCGGTCACGGCTCATAAGTCGTATCTTGAGATCAGAGGTGCTGATGAGATCAAACATCTGGTAGCGCTCGATCCTGAGATATGCCTCAATCTCACCGTCCGTGAAATATGAAGCAGGCCCAAACATCTCCTCATTCATCTCAAATGATGCCGCAAGAACCAGCAGGGCCGCATCAAACTGTGCCCTGAAATGGAGGTCCAGGTCTTTCAGGAACCTGCCGCATTCGCCGTCAAGGAACATGTCCTGGTTCTCCCTGATATGGTTCCAGAGCTCGATGCGCTTTGTAAACGCCTCGTGCCGCACCTGCGTCCCTGAGCGCAGCACGCGTTCCACCGGGATCATCAGTTTGTTTATGCAGCTCAAATCGCCTTCTCCGAACATCTACATTCCTCCCAGAAAAACCTTCATCTCCTCGTCGATCCTGCCTGAAACGAATGATACGGCGTCCCCGAAACCTTCAACCGTGATGGTGGTGATGCCGCCGCTTTTTCTTGCGATGCTCACTCCGATCTTCACCTGGCCTTTCTTTGTATACGCGGTGTAGGTTTTCACGTTCCCGCTGGCGTAATCATAGGTGGCATTGAGTTTGCTCAGTATATAATTCAGGAACTTGCCGATCATCCCGGGATCGTCACGGGTCTCGTACCTGAGCGTCCGGGTCTGCGTTTCAATACCGGGTTCGTGCTCTTTTATACTGTATACATGAACACGATCCATGCCCGACCCGAGCCTCCCGTAGAGATCTTCAAGAAATGCATCGATATCGCCGTGTTTGAAGTGTATTACCGTGCCTTTTGGTTTATTGACATCAGCCTGCCTGCTCCATCTTTCTATGGCATAATCGATTCTTTTTCTCTCTGCATCAGAACTGTAATCGATTACAAGAAGATATTCCATTTATCAATTGTTGGAGAATTAGCTATATAAGTGTATCTCCATTATGGATGTTGTAAAAAATTGTCTACTTAATTAAATATCCAATATGGAGAAAGATTTATATTGTTATGACACCCATGTTTTTTTGTGACAGGCATGACGCTGTTGGAAAAGTTCAGAAAAAATCCGGTTGACAAACTCGGCATCAGTGAACTTCGTGGAGAAGAACTGAAACTCAGGAGCAGGATCAACAGGATCAGGAAAGAGATCGAGAAGATCGAGAGGGAAAAGAAGGGTAAATTTGAGGAGGGCATCGGGGCCGACCTCATCAGGAAGAAGATGCTCGCCCAGGAGCTCAAGCAGCTTGACCTGAGCGCCAAACTGAAGGTCAAGAACTTCATGGCGCTTCACAAGCAGTACATGTTCGTCTCGAACCTGGTAATCATCAAGAAATACCAGCGTGATCTCCAGAAGACCGAGATGTGGGACAAACTGACGCATATCGCACCCTCCGACTTTGAAAAAGCGCTCATACAGGTGAATCTCTCCGGCAAGGGGTTCGAGAGCGTACTCGATGACCTGAACCAGATATTCTTCATGGACGTGGCCGATTCTGACCGCGACCTGGACGAAGCCGAAAAGCAGCTGCTTGAGGCATGGAACAGCGTGGAGTCTGGCACAATCGATGTGGAAGAGGCTGAAAACCTTATTTCCATCGAAAAAAAACTTGAAAAGACACTGGATGAGGCAGAAGCCATCTGCTGAAGAGGGGTAAGAGAATGGGCATTCTATCCAGACTGTATGGTCCTAAAAATCCGGTCGACTCGATGAGCTGTGAAGATCTCCGGTTGACGGAGATCCAGATAACAAAGAGGATAGACGGACTTCGCTATGAGATCAGGCAGATCGATGCGGAGACGGCGTTTGTCTTTGAATCTGCAAAACAGGTTGAAACAAAAACAGAGGAGATCGGGTATGCAAAGAGGATCAAGACCCTCACTCACAGGAAGGAGATGAAGCTCTCCGCAATCTCCCTGCTTGAAAAAGAGCTTCGTGCACTGTCAAATATCCTCATCCTGAAAGACCACGAGACCGACCTGAAATCATCAGGGCTGTGGGAATTCATCGGCGGAATCGATACGGAAGAGCTGGAGAACTGGCTCATCAGGAAGAATCTTGATGGACAGAACCGGGACTCCCTGATTACCGACATTACGATGCTGACCTCGCAGGCGATCTCTTCAGGCCGGGAACGCGACGAGGAACTCGACGAGATTCTCGAAACGATCAGTGCCGTCCGTGACGGCATCATTGAGCCGCATGAGGCAGGGACCAGGGTGATTGAAAAGCAGATTGTGGCTGAATGAAGGGCCGGGACACGGCAGGAACCTCCTCATGAAACGATTCGGTTGGGCATAACTCTTCCATTCGTAGCAGAAACGGAAAACTACATCGGGAATACGATATCCATAAAGCAGCACTCCCCTCCCCATGGAGCAGGCAACAATACGATACAATACAATATGCCGGTTTTAAATCCGGACAATAAAATACCATATTTCTGATACTCTTTTGTCAATACCAGTTCGCGTGTAATATGTGCATTCAATCACTGTTGTCAACACGTGACCCCTGTAATATACCAGACTAACAAATTTTAGCCTTGCATAAATCCAGTAACGGCATGTTTTGAAAGGATGCCAAAAAACCGGTAAAAAACCATTAACACTAAATCCACTGTTATGATAATACACTATATGTCAGGTTCCATGCCGGAATACTGGAGCTCAAGAAGTTTTTTTATTCTTGCATCCATCGGAGCGGCAATCGGCATCGGCAACATATGGAGGTTTCCCTATCTTGTATACTCAAACGGAGGCGGGGCATTTTTAATACCATATTTCATCGCCCTTGTCACCGCCGGAATCCCCCTTCTCCTGCTGGAATTCTCACTTGGCTTCAGTACCCGACGAGGGGCTCCGGGCGCCTTTACAGCAACCGCCGGAAACAGGTACGCCTTTGCGGGCTGGCTTGCCATGATCGTCGGTTTTGCCACCATGTGCTATTACGCGATCATCGTCGCATGGTCGGCAGATTTTACCTTCTTTTCCCTCACACAGGCGTATGCAGACCACGCTGAAACATTCTTTTTCAACAATTTCCTGAATATTCCCAAAACAATCGGCGGCATATCAGGGATCAACCTGGCGGTTGTTGCGGGTCTTGCCCTTACCTGGATCTGGGTCTTCATCTCCATATTCAGGGGTGTCAGAAGCGTCGAAAAGATGATCCGAATAACCGTAATCCTCCCCTGGATCCTGATCGTCGTATTCGTCATCCAGGGACTGATGCTGCCCGGGGCGATGGACGGGATTTACTATTACCTTAATCCTGACTTCTCCAGGCTGACCGATCCGAACATCTGGATCGAGGCATACGGGCAGATCTTCTTTACACTCTCCATCGGCTGGTCATGCATGATCGCATACGCAAAATTCCTGCCTGAAGATCTGGAATTCGGAAAGAGCGCCATCATCATCGCCCTTTCAAACTCAGTCACCTCCCTCATCGCAGGACTTGCGGTCTTCCCTACTCTCGGTTACCTTGCATTACAGACCGGTGTTCCGGTCTCTGATGTGGCAAAGGGAGGGATAGAGCTGGCATTTGTCTCCTATCCGACAAGCATATCGCTCCTCCCATTCGGATCAGTGATATTTGGTGTTCTGTTCTTCCTGCTCCTGATGACACTGGGCGTGGACTCCATATTTGCCACCATCGAGGGTGTCGCAACCGGCATAAGAGACTATTTCAATGTCAGGAAGATCGTCATTGTTTCCATGCTCTGCATTGCAGGGTTCTGTATCGGCCTGTTGTTCACCACGTCCTCCGGCTACTACTACCTGGATATCGCGGATTATTACATCAGTTCGTTTGCGCTTGTTCTGGTAGGACTGCTGGAGGCCGCCGTCATCGGGTACATATACGGCCCTGAACTGATGAGGAGGTTCATCAACCTCCATTCGGATGTGGTGATAGGAAAGTGGTGGAACGTGTGCATAAAGATCATCATCCCCGCGGCCCTTGGAATCATCATCGTCACCACGTTGTGGGAGAGGATAAATTCCGCATACGGGAGATACCCGGCATGGGCGAATGCAGCGGGCTGGTTGCTCGTGCTGCTGATCATAATAACCGGAGCGGTTCTGACAATCGGACTTTCAGGTAAGCTGAAAAAAACTGAAGATTGATAGATTTGTGATCATCCAAAGACTATCCGGCCAGGGAGGGTTCACCAGAAATTTCTTTATGTTTCTATCTTTTCTATCTGCTTTATCCAGAACACCCCTTCCTGCCGGTACTTCCCTGCCGACTTGA
>Ga0272441_10006588_pt1 | contig 19345 bp, 14 predicted proteins | sample SSMProp6N_FD_193582 | JGI IMG/M metagenome (GOLD analysis project Ga0272441, IMG submission 193582) | Marine sediment archaeal communities from Little Sippewissett salt marsh, Falmouth, MA, United States - SSM-Prop-6N | ecosystem: Environmental > Aquatic > Marine > Wetlands > Sediment ... | reverse complement strand
CCAAGGGAATAATTTGGTACTACGAGAAAAGAATCAATGAGTGCATTTGACCGTCATTCTCAGGATATCGAATTGATCTCACGGAAGATCATCGACTCTGAACATTTGATTGCTCTGACGGGGGCCGGGATATCCACGGAAAGCGGGATTCCCGATTACCGCAGCAAGGGGGGGATCTGGGATAAATTTCAGCCCGTTTACATCGATGAATTCATGCGTTCACGGGAGGCGAGGATTAAATACTGGGGCCGGAAAGCGGAGTTGTATCCGGACTTGATCAACGCGCAGCCGAACGCCGCACATAAGGGGCTGGCGGAACTCTATAAGCTGGGATTTCTCAAATCCATCGTCACTCAAAACATCGACGGTTTGCACCAGAAGGCCGGGATGCCGGATGATGCGGTCATTGAGCTTCACGGGAACAATTTTCGGGTACGCTGCATGACATGCGGTCGAATGTCTTCGATCCACGAAGCGCAGAAACGCATTGAAAATGGCGACGTTGCCCCCGAATGCGAGTGCGGCGGTTATCTTAAGCCGGACACCATCTCATTCGGCCAATCCCTGCACGCCGACGTTCTCGCTCAGGCTTACGACCAATGCGGCCGGTGCTCGATGATGCTGGTGATCGGCTCTACATTGAAAGTGCAACCGGCTGCGGGATTGCCGTCAGTGGCAAAACAAAACGGTGCATTTCTGGCCATGATAAACCTTTCCGAAACTCCATGCGATGATATATTCGATCTGATCATCAAAGAAAAAGCCGGTGATGTCGTGCAGGCGATTGTCGATAAGATAAAAGAAATAGTAAAATAGGAAGGGCAATTCCTGATCTTCGGACATTACTATTTTGCTGTTATTTTTCTATTGACAGATCAAGGTATCTTTGTATTCTTTAATAACACGACAGCGGTTTGGAGTTACTTTTAATGACGAGAAGTTCGATCTGTTAGGCGGGGACAATATGATCAGTAATTAGTTGTTACATTTGACATAACACAAGAATCTGAAGACCTATGAAAAAAAAGAAGGTAACAAAGAAGAAGGCAACAAAGAAGAAGATAAAAGAAAAGGAGATAAAATCAGGCAAACCAGCTATCAAGTATAAGTATCATAACTCCGCTGGCCGTCTCCTCGCCATTTTAGAACTTGCCAATATCTCAGGTCCTCGTGCTAAGAACATTCATGTGTGGTCCAAGGTCTCAGGTTTGAGCGTGGATCAACGTGTTCAGATTTATGGCTTCCTCGTCAAACTGTCTGAATTGCTTGATGACACGGAGACACGCATCCTGGCAATGGATCTGCCTTCTGCACGAACAAACTATGTCCAAAACACATTCGCTGCTTTGAAGGATGTTCTGCTCTCATGTAATCTTAATGGATATTGGGGCAGCTCAAAAAAGCGAATAGACCAGGCGACTCTAGCGTTTCTAGAATTCTGCGCCTTTTCATTGGGCGAGGATGGCACGATTAGCGAGGATGAATTGGCTGAGATTTATACATCCATTGGCGATGTTTTCAAGCAAGTGTCGGATAGCAATCTTAATAAGGATCTTAAGGCCCTCTTGTTGCGTCTGCTTGTGTCGATTAAATCGGCCATTGACGACTATTGGATCGGTGGTGTCGATGGCATTCGTCACTCATGTTCGGCGATCATTGTAGAGATTAAGCGTCACCAGGATCTACTCAAATCACATTCGACTCAGCCGTGGATGAAGAAGCTTTTCAACATGGTTGTAAAACTAGATGGAATTGTAGCGAAAGCCATAAAGTATCGAAAACTCTTGGAATATGTCGTGCCAAAGCTCGACAGTAAATAGCCGTAAGAAGACTAACATCTGGCTTGATTGAGACCGCTCGCAAACTCGCATCTCATCAATCCGTGTGTTATGCCATTACTAAGGCAAGCGCTACAGTGTTTGAAATGGGATTACTCTATTAATGTGCTTTTTGGGCCATGCGAGACTATGTGCATAGGCTAACAGGGTGGAGTAATTATGACGGGCAAAGGACAAACATCAGCGATCACTTCTGAACAGAGAACTATCGGAAGTCTGCTTGGTGACAAGCGATTCTTGAAGGTTCCTGTATATCAGCGTAGCTTCTCTTGGACCAAAAATGAAGTCTCTGATCTTTGGGACGACCTTCAGGGAATCCTCTATGGAGAGGAAGAAAATTACTTTCTTGGATCAATGGTCTTCATATCAAAATCTGATGGTTCACTTGAGGTTGTAGATGGACAACAGAGGCTTGCCACAGTATCCCTCCTCCTGGCAGCCATACGCGATGGTTTTCAGAGTATTGATGATAACCAACGGGCTAACCACATTGAAATGCAATACCTGTGTACAAGAGATCTCAAGACCATGGAGGCCGCACCGCGATTATCGTTAAACGAAATCGACAACGGTCTTTTCATGCAGGTGATCGAGAAGTCCATCGATCTTGCAGAACTTAAGGCTTTGCAACGAAATAGGGAAACTGTGTTGAGCAATCGCCTTCTTACTCGAGCATACCTTTTGCTCCATGAAAGTATTAGGAAGGCCTCTGATAACTTCAAGAACACCGAATTTTTGTCTAGCGTCGTAGAGGCCCTTACGGATTCGATATCATGTATCCAGATAATTACGGCCTCAGAGGATTCAGCCTATGTCCTCTTTGAGACCCTAAATGATAGAGGGATAGACCTTACTCTTTCTGATATGCTCAAGAATTTTCTATTTAGCAAAGCGGGTAAGCGCCTTGAGGAAACAAAACACAAGTGGACTGAAACCGTAGCTCTTATTGGCCAAGAGTATATGAAGACTTACATACGACACGAATGGATGAGCCGTCATGGTCAGACACGTGAGAAAGAGTTATACAAAAAGATTAAAGGTCAAATCCGCACGAATCCGAAAGCGGTTAATTACGTTGCTTCTCTTAGGGAATCAGCTCAAGTGTATGATGCTATCCGAAATCCAGAACATACGCTTTGGGCCAAGTTTGGCCCGGCTTGTCAATCGCTGCTCGAGGAAATTCTGATTCTTGGTCCAGTTCAGTGTTATCCTCTCATTCTCTCTACCTATTTTGCAAGGCAAAAAGAGCTTGTCAAAGTTTTATCATGGATAGTCGCGTTAACAGTTCGCTACAGTATCATCTGTGCCAAGGGAACAGGCAACTTGGAAACAGCATATGCACGCGCAAGTAGCCAAATGAGGCTGCAAGAAGTCAAGCTTAAGAATGTCCAAGAAATTTTGGGAAGTATCTGTCCATCCGACGAGGAATTCATTACAGCTTTCAAAGAGAAGACCCTTTCAAGCCCTCGAATTATTAAGTATCTTCTAGCAAAAACTGAAATGAGCATCTCTGGTGATGACAGTCTTATACCAAATCCTGACGTATTAACTGTTGAGCATATCCTCCCAAAGAGCCCTTCCAATAAGTGGCCTTCTTACATGAGGAAAAAAGAATTCTTGGAACAAAACTGCAGTCGAATCGGGAACCTGACAATACTGACGGGGCCGATGAATCGTGACTGCGAAAGTACCTTATTTAGTGAAAAAAAGAAATTATATGAGACATCGAAATACAAATTGACATCCGAACTCACAAAACTCAAAAACTGGACAGAAAAAGAGATAGGCAATCGTCAGAAATCGCTCGCTAAGAGAGCCAAGGATGTTTGGGCTCGGTTGTGATTGTACAATTTGTGACAAGCAGAGCGCCAAGACAGATCGGCCCGCGTTATGTTCGGTTTTCTGGCTTGCTGCCCAATCCGGCCGATTCGAGCAGTTTCCAACCTAATGGCAACAGCATTGAGGCCAAGGTGATTTTCAGCAAGTCGCCGATGACGAAGGGATACACGCCGACGGTGAAGACTTTCGCGCTAAAGCCCATCAAACAGGCCAGCCAGAACAATCCACAGGTATAGATAGCGATATTGCCAATTATCATCGCAAGTACCGTTGTTCCGGCCCGTCGGTCCCATCCTCTTTCGGCCAGCCGGCCCGTGAGATAGGCAGCGGGGATGAAGCCGATCAGGTAGCCTCCCGTCGGGCCGAATAATACGGCAAAGCCGCCTCCGAAGGTAAAGACGGGCATCCCCGCAATCCCCTGAATGAGATAGGCCAGTACCGCCAGGCTCCCGCGCCGGGAACCCAGCAATGCGCCGATCATCAGTACGGCGAAGGTTTGGCCCGTAATGGGAACCGGGCTAAAGGGAAGCAAAAATCGCACCTTAGCGCTCAAGGCAATCAGAAAGGAGCCGGCGAAGATCAATCCGAAATCGTAGAGTCCCGCCCACGTTTTCTCAGATGGCCGCAATAGGGCCGCTATCGTATTGTTCGTCATCATCATGGTTCAATCCATTGTATGGGCGATACCCATCCATTCCGTGTCGAGGGCGTCGCGCCCTCGAATCGCGGGCAGGATGCCCACGACACTATCTGTTAAATCGACTTTGTTCGCGAGGTATTATAGTGCTCGTTACTTTCACTGTCAAAGGCAATATTATCTGTCATTCCCGCGGAGGCGGGAATCCACTCTATTCGTTGCGTTCCTGGTTCGGTGCTTTCGCAGGGATGACAGCGGGGGGGAAGAGCATCAGAAAAGGGGCCTGCATCCATCGATACAGGCCCCGAATTGGCAAAGCGAAGACAGGTCGGGGAAACGATGCCCCGGATCAAGCGATTTACTGAGCCGAGAGTTCCAACTGTACGTTATCTAAGCCGATCCATGTATCGCCTTCGCTAATATTCGAGAATTCGATCCCGATTTTATGCCCGACCGCTTCCGGAACGTCGCTGGCCGAGAACGACAGCGTGTATTCCTGCATATCGTCCGTCAGGGCCGCTTCACTGCTCGCGAGCGAGACGCGGGCGCCGTTGTCGTCATAGTAGAGACTCATTTTCAAGGTGGTCGCGGCCCATGTGATCCGGACGTCCACCGTCAATTCCAGCACGTCCCACTTCGTCATCGTATGGTCCGTGAGTTGCCAGACGGACGGATCGCCGCTCATCAGGTAGGCCGTCCAGTCGCCGTCGGTCGGCGTGTAGCCGGTTTCCACGCCCGAATCGGCGCACGGCCCGTCGGTATTCCAGCCGGGCACGTCATCGAAGCCCGTCTGTTTTTCCGTGCCGGGCTGCTCGAAGCTGAAGTTTTCAACGGCCACCGGTCGGGAGCGATAGAGCCGGATATCGTCGATATACAGCACGCCCGAGCCGCCGGCTGCGGTGGTATTGCCCTTGGTGCCCAGGCCGATGGCGATGCTGTTCACGCTGGCCAAATTCACGCCCTGTTCGGCGAATGCCTGCAAGGGGATGATCCACTCGGTCCACGTGGTCGTCATCAGGTTCGGATCGTTGTTATAGACGACCGCGGGGCTGCCCGTGCTGTTGGCAATCGCCACATACATCGGCTCGGCGGCGTTGGCCGAATCCCCGTTATACCACACCGACAATTCCGTGACCTCGTGTCGGGTCCAGTTCATCGGGGAGGCGAACGTTCTCAGCGCTTCCGAATACTTGAGGTTATTGTCGTAGTAAAGAGGCATCGACTGGCGGCCGCTATGGACGGTCGCGGTCTCGACGTAGTGCTCTCCTATGGAGAAATCAATCGGTTCGGGATGGCCGGCCAAAGCGCCGTTCGTCGTGGAGCCGAATCCATCGATCCACGTGTTCCATATCTCGTCGGGCGTATAGTCGTTGTAGTCCTCGAAGCTCTCCACAACGAGGTAATCGGCGATAGTGATCGCCCGTGCCCGGCCCTGGGTGATGGATCCGTCATTATTAAGCTCATCGATACGCCAGCAGTACGTCCGGCCCCATTCGAAGCCTTCTCGCGGTGAAAAGAGGGTATTGTTCTGCCGGCCGCGATAGACGCCGGTCGTATCGGAGGCATCCGCATTGGAGACCGCGTCCATATCGTCGCCGAAATAGACGTCATGTTGCGACGCTTGGTCGCCGGGCCGCCAGGTGACGGACGAGACGGTATCGACTTCCAGGATTCGGCCGTTGGTCGGGCGTAAATCCCAGGCCATCAGCGGATCGCCTCGCATCGCCTCCAGGATTTCGTCCTGGGTGAGGGCTTTACTGTAGATCCGTACATCGCCGAGATCACCTGTTATACCATAGGTTCCACCATTCGTGCTCCCGTCGAATTCTGTCGCTTCGGAGCCTCTGCCCAGGAAGCCGTAGCGAACAAGGTCGCCTATGCCGTAAGTCCAGCCTCCCCAGCTTACCGAAGGCTCGGGCAGTCCGTCGATATAAATGGTCGAGACGCCGTTATCGAAGACGCCGCACACGTGATGCCAGAGTCCGTCATCGACGCGCGTGACGCTGCCGTAGTCCACCTGGACTTCGGTGCTGCCTCTCATGGTCATAACCTGCCAGCCGACCTGTCCGGGACCGGCGACTTCACCGTCGATTTGAAGTCGATAGTATTCGCTGCGATCGAACGATAGAATGTACTGGCCGTTCGGATCGCTCGTGCGAATCCAGGCGCACGCGGTCACCTCCGTTCGTCCGCCGCCGCTATAGCTGAGTTCTTCGATGGCGACGTAACCCTCATCAAAGGTTAGAGCTTTGTCCTCATCGTAAAGCCAGCGGGGATGGGTCCATTCCATCCCAAAGAGTTTGCCATGATAGCCGTGGCCCGACCAATCCAGGGTCGTGGTCCCGGAACCTTCATCGAGCTTCCAGTGAGCGACGAGGTTCGGGTCGGTTGTGACGGGGATATCGGGTCGCGTCGTGAACGTCCAGACATCGCCCTTGAACCATGTTGCCCCGTTGAACGTATCCACGCGCCAGTAGTATGTGGTCTCCGGGGTTAGAGGGCCGGGATCGTATATTGTGTCCATATACGGGGGAGCACCAGCCGCATTGGCCACCTGGTCAGCGTCCATCCCGAAATATACACCGGTCATGATGGCATTCATCCCGGGGGACCAACTCAAAATGACGTCGGTCGGTTCGGCACCCTCACCGTCGCCGGGAATGGGATCGTATGCATTGACCGGAGGAATCCAGAAGCTCCAGATTTTACCTCTGATCTTCGCGCCGGCGGCGTCGACGTCGTCAATACGCCAGTAGTAGGTCGTGCCGGGAACCAGACCGTCCGGAAAAGGCATACCTGGAAAGCCGACCGTGAAGAATGTATCGCCTGTATTGCCCGCAAATGCATTTGCCGTGCCCTCGTTTACGTCATCAAATGTATCATAGAAATAGACATAATGCGAAACGGCATAGGGACCCGGTGTCCAGGAGAGGTTCGCCCATGTGTCCGTAAATCTCGCCCCATTTTCGGGATAGGGTTCGTACGATTCTAAAAGGCCCGTCAAAATCTTTATGTCTACCTGCGACAGGGCATGATGGTAGATGCGCAGGTCGTCGAGGTCTCCGTCCAATGGATTGCCGCTTGGAACGGGAGAGTGAAATTCGGTGGCTTCCGAGTTCTTGCCGATGAAACCGTAGCGTACGTCTCTCCATCGTCCCCACGTCGAGCCGCCCGTGACCGAAGGCTCCGCCTCGCCGTCGATATAGATGGTCATGGTGCCGTTGTCATAAACGCCTGCCACGTGGTGCCACTGGCCATCGTCCACACGCGTCTCACTGGCGTAATCGACCTGACCCGAATCATCCCACACGTCCCAGTCCACCTGGCCGTTATCGGCGGCACCCGTCGTATTGATCGCGAAGCGATAATACTCATTACGGTCAAACGAAATAATATACTGTCCGCCCGCGCTCTCCGTGCGAATCCAGGCGCAGACGGTCAATCCCGTCGTATCGGGGAGGGGATTGGTATCGTAGTACAGGCCTTGAATGGCTCCGTAGCAGCCGTCGGTCGTGTCGAGCGCGCCGCCGTCGTAGCCCGCGACCCACACGGGATCACCGAAGAGGGTGGCGTGATAGTCATTGCCCGACGAATCGAAAGCCGTCGCGCCTTGCCCCTCATCGAATTTCCAGTGAGCTGCTAATTCAGACGAGGCGGTACCGGTCAGAACCAGAACCAGAATGATCGAAGCGACGTGAATCAGTTTGGTACACATGAGGGTCCTCCTTCAAAAAAGGGTTGAAATGGAAACAAAAAGACGGTGCGTTGTATCCTTCTGTGACGTCTTCTTTTTGTCCGGCATGATCTTGCCTCCTTCCAGGGAGAAAGCCATAGGTGCAAAAGGACGTCTTTCCTCTCAGGAAATCAAATAGCAACCACGCACCCGGGCATCCATCGCCCAAGCGGCTGAGCTATTTATAGGAACGGACTTCACTGTTGATTTTTATACTCTTTTATCCACATTTTGTCAATGAGAAAATCAGTGTACGATATATCGGCAAATTTTCTCGCCGAATTCATATAGAAATGTCGGATTTTCCCGGGTGATCGGCTTTCCTGCAAAATCCTCGATGATTCGCTGATATGCGCCCAAGGCGGGATTGTAAACGGCGATTTCTATTTCCGAGTTTCAAGAGGCCTTTCATACCAGAGTAGAGAAATCGGTGCGAACATCTTGTTTTTGAAGAAGTATTTGCTTGAATAGAGTCGATAATGTGTTATGATAATTACTGAGGTCGATGGTTTGATGAGGGGTGCACTATGCAACATCGAAATCAAAGACGAATGATATGCACCAAGGTATCAAATTGGATAAACGGGACCACCGCCGACTCGCAAGGGGGGGGGCTCGTTAGAGCAAATCGTCAAAGTGCTCGGCGTTCGGCCTTTACCTTAATCGAGCTGCTTCTCGTTATCGCTATTATCGCTCTTCTTCTGGCGATTTTATTGCCGGGGCTCTCTCTGGCCAAGGCCAAGGCGCGGGAAGTGCTTTGTATCAGCAACCTCAAACAGCTTCAAACGTGTGCGAAACTTTATTCGATGGATTTCGACGGTTTTTTGCTGCCGAACCGAAACGTCTATAATATCAGCACCGAAGCCCCCTCGGACGGCTACGACGTCGCCATGACGTGGTGTCGCGGAGAGGCGCCGTTCGATACGACGACGGAGAACATTGAGAACGGATTGCTCTTTCCCTATAATCGCTCCACCGGCATTTATCACTGCCCGGCCGATATGTCGAGGGTGAGAACCAAGGACGATCAACTGCTGTCGATGCGCCGGACCCGCAGCTACAACCTGTGTCAATCCATTAACGGCGTGCCGTATCCCGAGCCGAGGTACTACCCGCCGAGCTTTACCAAGGAACATGAGATCGACGATCCGTCGCCGGCGAATCTTATTCATTTTGCGGGCGTTCATGAGGACGGCATTCTCGATTCCCACTTTGGCATCCCGCCCCGGGGGCCGACGTGGAGTTCAAAAAATCCTAATTGGTGGGATCTCCCGGCCGGGAGGCATTCACAGGGCGGCTGCTTTTCTTTCGCGGACGGCCATGCCGAGCGGTGGCGATGGGCCAAGCCGAAAATCTACCTCACGCTCGGCCAGCGGGTGGGTCGGGACGGCGAAATGGAAGACTTTCTCAGGGTCCAGAACGCCGTCCGCCCTGAAAAAGGATACTGAACAAAAACACTCCCGTCTTTGCTTGAGTCATAGCGCATGTCAGGAAAGGGGGAGAGGGGATCCATACAGGCGGAAAAGGGCCTTCATGAACCAGGATTGGATCAGACAAAATCGATGTATTGAACGTATGATATCGTCAAAGCAGGCGATGTACAAATCGACTCACGCGATGTACAAAACGACTTATACACTTTGCCCAATCTGACCATTCGTATTTTATCTGTTCCAGTTCTCTTCTGACAATCCTCTTGAAATGTCTTAGGAAAGACCTCACAGTTATGTTCCCTCGACATAAGATGACTTTGTCAAAAGGCAGATACGTTCCATCGAAGACGAATGTTCAACTTAATTCTTCAACCCGTCTAACGATAATACCCCTTTAATAAAACGTGGTTTCGGATGAAAATCCGGCGCAGAAAAAAGATTGGCGTTGAAAATTGACTTTGCACCCGCCGGAAGAAGCCACTATGATATTTCTATGTTGATTCATGGATTGATAATCGAAAATACCCCGTAGGAGATAGGTAAAAGGTTGATTTACTGTTTTTTTTATTGTGAAAGGTTGTTTGTTATGAATCGAAACATGTGTTGTGCTATCATCTTTCTGGCTTTTGGGTTAATAAGTGCATCGGTACAGGCGGCTGATAAAGCCGACTCGTATATAGGGTGTTGGGCGTTGACCATTCCCGGCGGCGGGGCCGGCTGGCTGGGGGTTGAGCAGCAAAAAGGATATCTGGACTCGAGTCTTCTCTGGGGCGGGGGAAGCGTCCTTCCGACGGACAGCACCTATATCGATGGGGAGTATCTGATCGTCACCCGCGTGCGCAAGGTCGAACGTAAAGACGCCGGGGGAAAGGTGATTCGTACGCAAAATTTCACGGAGGCGATTATTGCGAAGGCCTCGGGCGATACGATGGAATTAACGCAGATTCGTCCTCACACCAATGGAAAAGGCGCCGATCATAATGAATTCACTGCCAAGCGCATTCCTCCGTTGCCGCCGAAGCCGAACCTGTCCAGGGTCAAATACGGCAAGCCGATTACGCTGTTCAACGGCAAGAATCTGGATGGGTGGACGCTCACGAATCCCGGGCAGAAAAGTGGCTGGTCGGTGGAAAACGGCGTTCTCGTGAATAAGCCGGTCCAGGAGAAAGGTAAACGCCGGATTCACTATGGCAATCTTCGCACTGAGAAAGAGTTCGAGGATTTCAACCTGAAACTGGAAGTGAGCGTTCCCGTGCGAGGCAATAGCGGGGTTTATCTGCGGGGGATCTATGAGATCCAGGTTTGCGATACGTACGGCAAGAGTCTCGACTCGCATAATATGGGGGGCGTTTACAGCCGGATTACTCCCACGGTCGCGGCGGAGAAACCCGCCGGGCAATGGCAGACCATGAACATGACGCTATGCGATCGCCACGTAACGGTCGTGCTGAACGGCAAGGTGATTATTGACAATCAGCCGCTTCTGGGCTGCACCGGCGGCGCGCTCTGGTCGGACGAATTTAAGCCGGGCCCGATTTATCTGCAAGGAGACCACACGGGCGTCAGCTATAGAAATATCGTTCTCACGCCCATCCTGAAACGTTAGGTCGTCGCGATTGATGATTCGCTCAAATCATCTCGAAAGGACATGACAATGAAACGTTATAAGATTTTGGTTGGATTGGTGTGCTTTTGGGGTGGGATTGGCACGATTTTCGGAGCGCATGTACCAGACGAGCTTAAGCCGGAGGCGATCGGGGCGAGGATTCGGCGACATCGGATGGGCGATCTGATCGTCAAGACCAAACCAGGCTCGCAGGTGCGCATCGAGCAGGTGCGGCATGAATTCTGGTTCGGTGCGGCGATATCGTCTGGGGCGTTTAGCGGCCGGTGGAGCGAAGAGGATCAACGGCGATACGAGCAAACGTTTCTGGCCAACTTCAACGCCGCTGTGACGGAAAATGCCGTGAAATGGCACGACATGGAACGCCGGCGTGGAGACGTTAATTATCGCGTCGTGGATGCGATACTCGAATGGACGGAGCAACACGACATCCCACTGCGCGGGCATTGCCTGTTCTGGGGGATTCCCAATCGGGTCCAGGATTGGATCAAGCAGTTGAACGATGAAGAACTGCGCGACGTCCTGAAAAATCGGGCGATGACCGTGGCTGACAGATATAAAGGTCGATTTGCCGAATTCGATCTCAATAATGAAATGATCCACGCCAATTATTACACCGACCGTCTCGGACCCGGCATTACTCAGAAAATGGCCGACTGGGTCAAAGAAGCCGATCCCGGCGCCAAGCTCTTCTTTAACGACTATGACATCCTTACGGGCAGACGCCTGGATGATTATATCAAGCACATTCGAGGGTTGCTCGGACAAGGCGCGCCGATGGATGGTATTGGTGTGCAGGGCCATCTGCATGCCGAATCCTTCGAACCCAAAGCCTTACAACACGCCCTCAACGAATTGGCTAAGATCGGCTTGCCGATTCGCATCACTGAGTTTAACATGCCCGGCCAGCGATCACCGTTCATGCGACAGCGTAACCTGAAACTGACGCCCGAGCAGGAGCAGGCCAAGGCCAAAGATTTGACGGAGTATTATCGCATTTGCTTCGCCCATCCGGCGGTTCACGGAATTCTCATGTGGGGTTTCTGGGAAAGAGCGAACTGGATACCCCAATCCTCGCTCTTCCGTCGGGACTGGACGCCCACCCCCGCGGCCGACGCCTATCGCGATCTGATCTTCAAGCAATGGTGGACTCGTTGGGAGGGTAAGGCAGACGCGAACGGCCAATGCCGCATTCGAGCCTTCTACGGCAAACACGCCGTGACGTGCGGGGGACAAACGAAGGAAATATTCCTGGGCAAGCAAAAGGGACAAGTGATTCTGAGCTTTAAGTAGTTCAAAAAGGTGCTACACGGTTACAATAAATGATATCTGGCGAACTGTAAAGTTGGATTTAAATACATGAGGATGTTATGAATCCAGATATTGAACAGGTAAAGAAAATTATTGCGAATAGCGGCAATAACCTCCATTGCAAAGTATTAAGATATTTTCAAGATAAGAATTGGACTGTATTAATAAGTCCATACTACAACGATAATATGTCTGATAAACCAAGAGAGATAGATTTAATCGCTGAGAAAGCATTTGATGTTACTGATAGGCATGACAAACCGGATGGATTTCTAAACATTAGATTATTTATTGAATGTAAATTTATTCCTCAGAAGACCGTTTTCTGGTTTCATAGCAAGGATCGGATGCGGGCCGAAGAATTAATTATAAATAATACTCCACTTTACAAAGACAATGATTACACCCAGCAACATCATTACCTATATCAGAAATATGATCATGTCGCAAAATTATTTGATACTGAAACAAAGAGGAAGGCGGAAGGTGAGATTATTTATAAAGCAATAAATCAAAGCCTCAATGCAATGGTTTATTATAGGAATAGTCGTACACTAATTCCAGCATCTCCAGGCCGAGAGACAGAAGCTCTATCCACATTATGCTACCCTGTAATTGTATGCAATGGTTTCAACAATTTATACAGGGTAGATATTGATACAGGTAATGAGCCAACCAATATTAAGGATAACTTTCAATTAGAAGTGAACTATGCTTATTTAGATTCGTCAAAGAATCCAGTTACTGAATATTTCTTGATAGATGTCGTTAGTCTCGACAGAATCGATACTTTAATGGATTCATTAGAAAAAGATGCGAGGGTAGTTAAGATTATCTTACGCTAACTAAACCATCCAAGTGAGTGTTTGCCAGGGCTCGTTGCCGATCTCGACGGCAGGGGAAGAAGGAGAGAAAAGGGGTGTTCTTATTTTCTCCTTTCTTTGGGTGGCCAAGCTCGCGGCGGAGTACGAGGTCAAAATAAGAAAGTGACTTTCTTCATCGTTTTCGTGGTTTAATCTACGCACGTACATATAATAAATTGTAGCGATTATGCTGACCTATCGGGTGTGTTAAGTGAAGGAGAAATTATGATCGTCGAAAGAATCAGGCAAGTTGCAGTTCGCTTTCTTTTGACTCTTATCTTCCTACTGTCAGTCAATGTGAAGGTTTATCCAGCCCAGAAGAACGAAGATCTGGCGGAAACGTATGTCCCGAAATACGAGAAGATCCTCACGGACAATATCGCGTCCTTTTGGTATGACAAAACCATCGACCGAACGAATGGAGGATACACGATCAACTTCGGTTTGAATGGCGAGCCGAAAGGGCCCGGAACGAAGATGATTGTGACACAGGCCCGGACGGTGTGGCTTTTCTCGCGGATGGCCCGGGCCGGCTACAAGAAGAGCGAGTACCTCGACGCCGCCGACGTCGGCTATCGGTTCTTGAAGGACAAGATGTGGGACGCGGAAAATGGAGGCTTCTATTGGGAAGTCGATGCCACAGGTAATCAAAAGCTGAAGCCTCGAAAGCATCTCTACGGCCAGGCGTTTGGTCTTTATGCCCTCTCCGAACTCTATCTGGCGTCTAAGAGAGAAGATGTGCTCGAATTCGCCAAACGTTTCTTCCATTTGCTGGAAGATAAATGTCATGACACGGTACATGGGGGGTACATCGAATTCTTCAACTCGGATTGGACACCGGCGGAGGAAGGCTCTTATATGGGAGCAGGGGGGAATCTCAAGTTAATGAACACCCATCTGCATCTACTGGAGGCGATGACGACCTTCTATCGCGCCAGCAAACTGCCCCTGGCCCGCGAGCGTCTGCTGGAATTGATTAACATCGAGAGTAACGCCGTCATACGCAAAAACCTCGGCGCCTGCACGGATAAATACGAGCGCGACTGGACGCCGAGGCTGGACGGCGATTTTGCACGGGTTTCCTACGGTCACGATATCGAAAACGTCTGGCTGTTGATCGATGCATGCAATGCCGCAGGCGTCTCGAATTATCCATTCATGGATTTATATCATACCTTGTTCGATTATTCTCTTCGATACGGCTACGACGAAGTGAATGGGGGATTCTATGATAGCGGCCCGTTCAACCAGCCGGCGGATCGACGCAACAAGGTCTGGTGGGTCCAGGCCGAGGCGATGGCCAGCGCCCTGCATATGTATCGTGTGACCGGTGAACCGAAGTACCTGTCCGTCTTCGAGAAAACAAGCGGCTTCATCGAGAACAATATGGTCGATTGGGCGAATGGCGAGTGGCATCACTATATCACGCCCCAGGGCACAATCCAGGGCAGCAAGGCCAGTCCCTGGAAAGCGGGCTATCACAACGGCCGGGCCATGATCGAATGCCTCGAAATTTTGAAACAGTGGGAAAAATGAACGTTCTCAGGGGCGTTGTCGAGCATATTTGATATTTAAAATTTTTTAGAAATTTTCTTTTCTTGGTTGATCGGGCGAACAAATAGGACTATATTGGTTATATATGACATAATCAGTCTTATATTTCGTTCGGGTGTACGCCCCTTTTAAAAGAAACGCAAAGGATGAAACGGATGAAAACTAAAGAGGAAAAGGCAAATGTATTATCGGACTGCCTTGGCAAGGCACAGTCGTTGTCGGGCTTAGTCGAGTATTCGAAGGATTCGATTGTCAGCAAAACGATCCTGAACAAGTCCGTGGGGACCATTACCTTGTTCGCTTTTGACGGGGGCCAGGGCTTGAGCGAACATACCGCGCCGTACGATGCCGTCGTTCAGGTACTCGACGGATCGGCTCGACTTACTATTGGTGGAGAGGACAAGACCATTGCGCAGGGGCAGCTCATTGTTATGCCGGCGAACGTGCCTCACGCGGTCAATGCTGAGAGCCGATTCAAAATGATTCTGACGATGATCCGCGCCTAAGGAAAGAAGAAGAGCGCAGAGAATTATTCATAAAAGGCTGAACCGTGAAACCAACCGTAAAGTGAAAGGAAAATCTATGTTTTGTTATCAATGTGAACAAACCGCAGGGGGAACGGCGTGTACGAGTGTGGGCGTCTGTGGAAAGGACGAGGATATTCAGAGTTTGCAGGATACCCTGATCTTCGCCCTAAAAGGTATTGGCGCGTACGCGTATCACGCGCGTGAGCTCGGGCAGAGGGATGAGCAGGTCGATGCGTTCATGCACGAGGCGTTGTTCGCGACGTTGACGAACGTGGACTTCGATCTGAACCGCCACCTGGAACTGGTGCTCAAGGCCGGCGAGATGAATCTGCGCGTGATGGAGATGCTCGACAAGGCGCATACCTCAACCTATGGCAATCCAACCCCGGCGACGGTCCCGAGCGGCACTAAGGCGGGGCCGGGCATCGTCGTGACCGGCCACGATTTGCTCGATTTGCATGAGCTGCTCAAGCAAACGGAAGGCAAGGGCATCAACATCTATACGCACGGCGAGATGCTCCCCGCTCACGGCTACCCGGAGCTCCGGAAGTTTAAGCATCTGGTGGGCAACTACGGTACGGCCTGGCAGAACCAGAAGAAGGAATTCGACGCATTCAGCGGGCCGATTCTGGTCACAACCAACTGTATTATGCTTCCGAAGGAATCGTACAAGGATCGAATTTTCACCTGTGGGATCGCCGGCTGCGCCGGGGTGAAACATGTCCAGGGCAGAGATTTCAGCGAAGTGATCGAAAAAGCCCTGGCCCTGCCGCCGTTGCCTGACAATTCCCAGGGCACGTTGAGCACGGGATTCCATCATTCGGCGGTGCTCGGTTTGGCCGACAAGGTCGTCGAGGCGGTCAAGGCGGGTAAAATTCGGCATTTCTTTTTCATCGGCGGCTGCGACGGCGCCAAGCCCGGGCGCAATTACTTTAGCGAGCTGGCCGAGAAGGTCCCGGCCGATTGCGTGATTCTCACGGCGGCTTGCGGCAAGTACCGCTTGAACGCGCGGGATTATGGCGATATCGATGGGATTCCGCGGCTGCTCGATACCGGGCAATGCAATGATTGCTATTCCACAATTAGGATCGCGACGGCCCTCGCCGGGGCGTTCGATTGCGGCGTCAACGATTTGCCGCTTTCGCTGGTGGTCTCGTGGTACGAACAAAAAGCCGTTGCGATCCTTCTGACGCTGCTGTATTTGGGGATTAAGAACATCCGGCTCGGGCCGAGCCTTCCGGCCTTTATCAGTCCCAACGTGCTGAATGTCCTGGTGGAGAAATTCAATATCAAGCCGATCGGCGACGTGGATGAAGACCTGGCCGACATGCTCGGATAGATCGGTGAGTCTTCGGGTAAGGAAATAAGAAAAAGGCAGACAAACACTACCTGATAAAGCTCCAAGTATTTTCAACACAGTTCTTTGCAGGGTGTCTGTCCGTATATTATAGGGAATTTTCTAAATTTCTATGAGATTTCGGGTTTTATATGAACATATAGGATTAATTCAGTCGTACATATGAATAGGGTATATTAATTATTTGACAACGTATTGGGATTCATGATGTTTCAATTGATACGGCAGTGGATAAGGCTGCAAATTAAGGAGAATGAACTATGAAGGCGTTAAAAGGTGTTTTGTTAGTCGTGATGTTGCTGTGTTTTGGAATGATGCTGGCCGGGTGCAATGAAGGCCATGCTCGAAGCAATACAATGACGGGCGATAGTCGGACGGAAACGGACATAGTGGGGTGGGAGCAAGGTTTGAGCGGTTTTCCGCATCCCGTCGTCTTGCATCCGTAAGATGGAGACGTTTATACGATAACAACCAACGACAGGACCGAACACATTAGTCCTCGCCGAGGTCGTGGGTCAAATGGGGGAAACTTGAAGGAGAATTATAACTTAAAGATTGATTAAAGGGTCGGAAAATGAGCACACAAAAGATAATAGAAAAAGCAGGCTGGTTCATGGTTCCACTGATAGCGGTTGCCGTTGTAGCGGTTTTTGCGACAGTCAAGAATGAATCACCCGCTCCCGAATCCGCCGTTGGCGCACCGGCGACCATCACGTCCCCGGCGAGCTTGGAAAGCATCATCCAGGCACGCACGACATGGGACCTGGCGTTCCCTTCCTGGAATGGTCAATCGGCCGATGATTTTACTGTGAATGCGATTGACGGCCAGACGCACAATCTGAGTGATTATCGCGGGAAGAATCTGTTAGTGGTATTCTGGGCGACATGGTGTCCGGCGTGCAAGGCGGAGATTCCTCACCTGATCGAGCTTCGCAAGATGTACTCCGAAGACGAGTTGGGCATTCTGGCCATATCGAACGAGTCTGCGGACGATTTGAAATCGTTTGCCTCTGACAATGGGATCAACTACACCGTCGCAAGACTCAGTAGCGCTTTGTCGGAACCATTTTCCAAGGTTACCTCAATACCGACCACCTTTTTTATCGGTAAGGACGGAACGATCAAATTAACGGCCCTGGGACTTGTTCCATTGCAAGAATCGAAGGCTATCGTAGAGTCTGAGATCGGGTATTGATTAGAATATGTGCCGCAAAATTGAGAAATGCTTCTAATCTCTAAAAGGTCCCGGATGGTTCAGGGGGGTATAGCCATCATGGGCCTTTTTACTTTAACCGTTTATGCCATGCCGGGAGAAAAGCCGATGTCAACTGCCATAGACTATGCCTATGCGAACAAACTCATCGACGAGACGAGCCCGTATTTGCTCCAGCATGCCCATAATCCGGTCGATTGGTATCCCTGGGGGGACGAAGCCTTCGAGCGGGCAAGAAAGGAGGACAAGCCTGTTTTCCTCTCGATCGGCTATTCGACGTGCCACTGGTGTCACGTGATGGAGCGCGAGAGTTTTGAGAATGAAGAGATTGCCCGTATTCTAAATGAGCATTTTGTGGGCATCAAGGTCGATCGAGAGCAGCGGCCCGATGTGGACGAAATTTACATGAATGCCGTGGTGATGACGACGGGCTCGGGGGGGTGGCCCTTGTCGGTCTTTCTGACGCCCGAGGGTAAGCCTTTTTACGGCGGCACCTACTTTCCGCCTAAGGATGCCTTCGGGCGGCCCGGTTTTGGACGGGTCCTGCTCGCCATCGCCGAGGCGTGGAAGAACAAGCGGCAACAACTTATCGAGTCGGCGGGCAAGTTGAGTGAATACCTCCGGCATCCAAATACAGACACGGGACAAACCCGCCTGTCGTCGGTCATGCTGAATAAAGCCTTTGAACACGTCTGTTCTTCATTTGACCCTGTGAACGGCGGCCTCGGGACCGCCCCGAAATTTCCGCAGCCGACGAATGTATCCATGCTTCTGGGCTATTGGTATCGCACGGGCGATGGAGAGGCGCTTCGTATGGTCGAGAAAACACTGGATGCGATGGCGAAAGGCGGCATCCACGACCATCTGGGCGGGGGGTTCCATCGGTATGCGACCGACGCGCGATGGCGTGTTCCCCATTTTGAGAAAATGCTCTACGATCAGGCGCTGCTCGGCAAGGTCTATCTCCAAGCCTGCCAAGTTACAGGGAATCAACGCTATGTCGATGTGGCGAGGGATATCTTTGATTATGTTTTGCGGGATATGACCGATCCGGCCGGCGGCTTCTACAGCGCCGAAGACGCCGACAGCGACGGCGAGGAAGGGACGTTTTATCTGTGGGACGCAGAGCAGATTTCGTCTGTTTTGGATGAGGAAGAGGCCCGGTTGTTCAATGCCTACTACGGCGTTACGGATAAAGGCAACTTCGAGAAAGGCAAAACGATCCTCCACATCGCAAGCTCGATTGAGGAATTGGCGAAACAATTCCCATCCGATCCGGGCGGGGTCGCAGAAACTCTGGCTTCTGTGCGGAAGAGGCTTTTTAAGGCGCGCTCGAAGAGGAACCGGCCCCATCGAGATGACAAGGTGATTACGAGCTGGAACGGTCTGATGATCTCATCGCTCGCTTACGGTGGA
>Ga0272441_10006587_pt1 | contig 19346 bp, 13 predicted proteins | sample SSMProp6N_FD_193582 | JGI IMG/M metagenome (GOLD analysis project Ga0272441, IMG submission 193582) | Marine sediment archaeal communities from Little Sippewissett salt marsh, Falmouth, MA, United States - SSM-Prop-6N | ecosystem: Environmental > Aquatic > Marine > Wetlands > Sediment ... | reverse complement strand
AGAATGTTGAATTTAATATTATGAGGCTTTTTGACAGCAAGAAAAAAGGCCTTATACCTATGAATGAAATATTCAAACTTGACAGAAATGAAATTTTAACGGATGCAAAGCGGCGTCTTCCCATGTGGCAGGTCATGCCCGTTTTCGGCCCCTTGTTTATATTTTTCAAGAGACTCCTCCAGGGGTCGAAAAAGGGAAAGAGAAAAAGAGACCTGACTCCAGGTTCTGCCGCCGGCAAAGCAAAACCTTCGGGTTATAAAACTGCCGAGCGATCAGGTTTCAAAAAAGTCGGTAAAACAGCACCAGCTCCGGCTGTACCCGAGCCTTCGGGAAAAAAGATCAAGACCAGTGCCCAAACTGCCAAAGCAAAATTAATCGCCTACAGGAAACAGGTGACTGAAATCTCTAAGGAGTTTATCGAGGATGGGAAAACAATTGACGGTTCAATGAAGGAACTTATTAACCGCTGGAATCCCCTCTTTGATGAGAAAGCAAGAAAGAACCTGATAGAAGATGTTAACAGCATGGTAAGGGATTTTATCAGAGGTCTCCGGAAGGGAATCCTTAAACAGCCTCCTAACGCGGAAAGCATCCGTACGATGGCGGGAAGACTGGCGGCTAATGATGTTTTTGCAAAGATTAAGCGAAAAGAAGAATTTAAACTGTATATTGAACTCTATATGCTGAAGATATTATCAAGAGAGTAACCCCTCATGTAAGTAATGAAGGTGGGGAATAATGATGCTGTTGGGATTCCCTGTACCGTCATAAAAAATATCAATAACCGGTTTTCCGTAGTCTTCCTGTATTTTCCTGAAAATAGAAGAACTTACCACTCCGGGGCAGCAGAACATTGGATTAATATGGATAATTGCATCAACCAGATTGTTTTCCAGCATATATAATGCCCGGCCGATGTTAATGGCTGTTTCCCCGGCAATATAGTGACGAATGCCGTAGGCTTCGGAGAGGGCTGCGCATTCTTCAAAATCCGGCTCTATTCTGTTGTCCAGAAGGGGTCCGGCAATTTTTTCATATCTGCCTTCAATCAATTTCAGCATTCTGAATGACCGGTCCGATTCTCCGTACAGCCGGATATCAGCATGATAAAAATGAAAGGGATATTCCGTCATTGAAGGAATTACCAGTTCTCCCTTAAGCTGATGAACCAGGGACACAAGATTCTGGTTTACCACTTCATTAAACTTAACGTATAAATCTCCAAGGAGTCCTATCCTCGGTTTTCTCCCTCCTTCTTCATCCCTTTCTATATCAGCGAAGGCTTCGGTTATACGGGCAAGGCATTCTTTCAGGTCTGCTCCATTAATGATTGCATCTCTGATGCGGCTTCCGGCATTTGCAAAAACAGCGTCAGCGGCTCCGGGAATCCGTTCGTATGGCTTTATCCGGAAATAGAGTTTGTAAATTATACTTCCGATTATATTGGATTCGAGCATTTTTATTGCCAGAGATTGGGGAAGTATTTCACCGGGAGACATGGTGTTAACCAGCCCGATTTTAATTCCCCCCCTAAAGGCTTTCTGAAAAGCAGCGTCCGCCAGAATAGGGAACTGGGGAAAATTACAGGCCAAACAGAGGCTCGGCAGATAGAGGTATGTGGAGGAGGGTGAAAGTGCCTTATCCTTAACACCTTCGATTGCTCCGCCTATAATTGAAACAAGCGGCATGCACTCCCCGCCGTTAGCGTACTGATATCCTGTATTCAGGGACTTTTCATTCGCTTCCAGGAGTACGGCTTTGTGTCCGGCCCGTTCAAAACAGGCAGCCCAGAAACTGCTGATAAGACTGTCAAGATAGGGGATAAGAACAGTGTCCCCTTCAGAGAGGGAGTCGTTCCGTGCGGAGGTTTTTGTCCCGGTGAGGAGCGGTTTCTCCTTTTTCATAAGGGAATTACGAAATGAGTTTAATCCTGCTTCTATACGGGTCTCATACCCCACATCAGAACCGTGTTCATCAAGCTGAAGCACGAGAAAGGGTTTGTCATAATGATCAAAAATATCTTTTACATAGGTGAGGAGAAAGGAGTCCGGACTGCAGCGGAAACAGGTTAAATAGATGATAAACACTCCCTCTTCCCGGGCTGCAAAATCCGCTGCCCGGATAATATCCTTTCCATAATGCCAGTGCATTCTTTCGAGGAATTTATTTCCGTAGCTGGGCGGATGATTTTCTAATGCGAGTTCTTCCATCCAGAAGACATCAGCACCCATCATTTCAAGTTTTTCCGCTATATGCTGGTTCAGTTCCGAATTGAAGACCACATAGGGTCTTCCAAGTAAAATAATCCGGATAGGATTTTTGGAATTCCTGAATGTTTTCCAGGCCTTTTCCTGCCAGGATTTCCGTTGATTTCGGAATCTGCTTACAGACTCCTTGAGGGATGAATGCGTTTTTTCCCGGGTAATATCATCTGAAATTATTTTTATTTCTTCAAAAACAGTATCGGATATCTCCTCAATGCTCTGATCGCCGAAACGGATGAGGGGAGAAAGAATTCTGTTTTGAGAAAGAAAAGAGGGGAGTTTTTCCATTATTGCGGGAAGATACTGTGAGTAATAGCAGAAATAAGCATCCGTATTTTTCTGTTTAAAGAGGATATTCTCCCGCTCAGGACACTCTTCGTTAATCAATGCCGGAAAAAACAAATAATCGGCGCCTCTTTCCAGACATGCTTTAAATGATCCGTGGGCGTAAATCATGGGGGCGCAGAAGTCCGAGTTTACCAGTTCTTTGCCCTGGGAGAGTATTTTTCTGCTGTCCCTTATTACCAGGGTATTATATCCGAGTCGGTTAAAAAAATCCGCCCATAAAGGGCTGTAGGAGCGGTTGTAAAGGGTGTCCGGGATCCCTATTGCAAAGGAGGCATCCGGTTCTGCTGAGTCAGTTTTAGGAAACAGAGGAGACAAGGCTTCCTCATACCGCTTTTCTATTTCAGGAGGCCGCTCCTTTTTCGGTTTACGGCTCTCATACTCGGAACCGCATTTCATCCCCCATCCTGTTTTCCCTGTTTCTGTTTCAGCTACAGTCAGCCTGCACCTGTTGGCGCATATATCGCAGATTTCTTCAAATACGCGGAAGTTTTCGGTATTAAAGGAAAAAACGGAGTTTTCCGGAGCTTCCTCAAGAACATGAAGGGCTGCCCCGAGTGCCCCGGTTAGATGACAGAGGGGAGAAACATGGACCGGTTTTCCTATTTTCTGCTCAAAAGCAGCAACCAGGGCCTTGTTCCTGCCGGTAGCACCCTGAAAAACAATGTATTCTCCTAGCGGGCTTTTCCCCACCACTTTGGAAAGATAGTTATCCCGGACAGAATAGAGGACCGCTGCCGCAAGGGTATCAACTGGCCAGCCCTCACTTAAAAGCCGGCCGATATCTTTTTCCATATAAACAGTACACCGGTCACTTGTGTAGGGAGCCTCAGCTCCGAGGGCTTTATCGGAGAATTCATCCAAAGAAAGATTCAGCCGCTTTGCCTGTTCTTCAAGAAAACTTCCCGTTCCTGCTGCGCACACATAATTCATGGTGGAATAATAAACATTTCCGTTCCTGATCCTGGTGAATTTGGAATCCTGGCCCCCTATCTCAATGATTGTATCCGCCTCGGGAGTCAACCTGACAGCCGCTTTTGCGTGGGCTGTTATTTCATCAATTATGCTGTCGCAGCGGAACAGCTCTCCGATGATTTTTCTTCCCGACCCTGTTGATGCGGCACCGGAAATACCGGGATTCCCGTTACCTAAAGTATGACGGATTTTTTTCAGTATTTTCTGAACTGCTTCAATAGGCTTGCCCTGGGTATAGGTATAAAAGCCGGAATGAAACTCTCCATTCTCTGAAATAATTACCGCCTTTGTACTTGTGGAACCGATATCAATGCCCAGGTATTTATTGCCTTCCCCGGGAGGGGCTGAATTATCTGAAGTCAGAATTTCAACGTCATCATCATGGGTAAACTGCATGGCATTAAAATTCGGATAATCGCTTAAGGTGAGGATGAGGGGCGGCCTGAGTTCTCCGGATTTCCCTGCCTTTTCTTTGAAAAGGTCAGGATGCCATGAAATCTCTTCTCCTAAAAGAGCTGCTCCGACCGCACCGGCTAAATGGGAATAGGGGTTTTGTTCTATAGGTATATTGAGAAAAGAGCTGATCCCCTGCCGTATTGCCTCTATCCGGGATACACCCCCTATACAGAGCACCGGCCTGGTCAGGGAGCGGCCTTTTACCAGTACATCGATGATATTCCGGGCAATGCCCTCGCATAAACCGGTACAGACTGCTGACCGGGAAAAGCCTTCCTGCATTGCGTGAATAATATCTGTTTTTGCGAAAACAGAACATCTGGTCGCAATGGAAGGTACACTGCCTGTATATTCCGACGCCCTTTGGGCGAGTTCTTCGATGCTGATAGTAAGCCTTGATGCCTGCTGATCGAGAAAACTTCCTGTGCCTGAGGCGCAGGGCGGATTTATGCTGTGCTCTTTATATTTTCCGGATTCATCGAATCTTATCAGAGAAAAGGTTTCTCCCCCAATGGATATTACGGACCGGACTCCGGGAAGAAGAAAAGAAGCGCCTTCACTCTGAGCGAGGACCGTATTGCTGTAAGGCAGAGATTCAGTTAACCTGGTTCCGGTGAATCCCGCGGTCGTATAATCGGAGAAATCCCTGTTCCCGTGGAGAGACTGAAGAGCGGAGTATATATCTCCGTTATGCCGCACGTACCTGGATGATTCTATTTCACCGTTTTCATTGATAATTACACTGTGGAGGGCTATGGACCCTATATCTATTCCCAGTTTTTTCATAACAGCTTAAAGATATCTCGATTGTACAAATTCCAGAACAGCTTTCTCTTCCGGACATACTGTATGGTCTGCCGCGGCTGCCTTTTCCATAAGCTGATAAATTGCTTTCCGTTTGGCGGGGTCTTCAGGCATAGTTATGCCGAGCTTCCCGCTTTTTGCCAGATTGAAGAGAGGCTCAATTTTACCTGTATTGAAGCCCCATTTTTTTGCAATAGTTTCGGCGAACTCCCTCTCCTCTTCGGCAAAAACTCCGTCGGCGCCGATCATCACCAACATATTATTCAGGGCGTAATCCTTTACCTCAAAGAGAGCGTCCAGGGTTTCCGGCTTTGTTGCCAGGGTCATGGCTTTTGCCTTTTCCTGGTGGTAGACACGGTATTCAGCCATACTCATAAGGCCGGTAATTATCCATTCCAGTTTCGGATTATTCAGCAGGGAACCGCAGAAGGAGCATTTGATGTCCATTGTATCGGATAAAGGACCGCCGCAGGAAGGACATGTGTGAGAGTAGAGAGACCCCTTTGATTTTTGTGCGCCTTTTTCACGTTCCATAATCATCACCTCAGTTTCAGAAATGATTGAAGGATCAATGAGCTTTGCTTTGCCTTTTTCTCTGAGCTCGACCCGCTGAAATGAAGATGTTACAGCAAGCACAAGGGCATTTACTGAATTCTCCCTATTAATGCCGATAAGGGAGACATCATTCAGGTACAGTCTGTTATAGACAATATTTTTTTCGGGAATTGATGCCTTTATTTTTTCGAAAACTTCATCCGTAACAAATCGCCGCATACGTTCAGGTTTTTTTGTAACTAAAGCGGTTTTAATCTGCATATACCCGTTGCTTGCCTTGTCCTCAATAAGCTGAACTGAAAAATCATCATTTTCCTGTATCAGCTCCGCAATAGAAGTTTTTAAATTCTGTGCTTTTTTCAGGGCAGTACCTTTGAAATAATCCCGCGCCTGGGTAATTTCAGAGAGAACCCAGTCATATTCTCCAGTATTTGTCAAAACTCCGCAGTATTCACATTTTGCTACATCCCCTGCCTGCTCCGGAAGCTGTGCTCCGCATTTCGGACATTTATTGTCGGAGTAAATATCCCCTGAAGATGATATCCCCCGTCTCCGCAGGAAAGACCAGAATTCCGTAAAAGTACCGGTCCCCCGGGGGGTATCCAGGGAATGGTTGGTCTCGCAGGTAAAAACATCCTTCATGGATGCCGTTATGGCTACATCAACAGAATCGTATCTTCCATCAGTCATGAATTTAACAAATGAGATCTCTTTTATTGAAATTGAATCGATTATATTTTTTTGTTTCAGAAGTCTCATCATGACAAATTGTGAAGTGAAACGCTGATACAATCCGTCGGAAATAAATCTCCGGACCTTTGAAATATCCATTTCAGACCATGCCTGCTGGATAAGGATAAAAGCTCTGCTCACCTTTTCTTTGAACACTTCTTCCTTGAAATCAGGATTTCCCTTAATAAATTCTTTATATCCCCTGATATTTCCTGCAGAGAGAGACGGCACCTGCATGTTTTTCATAGGAGACTGGGCTTTCATTTTTTTACCGGCAATCGAGAGTATTATCAGTGCAATGATAATGATAATTGCTGTTGGTATCGGGCCTATTGTCTGCATCAGCAGAATAATCACCCATATAATTGCTCCTCCGTCTCCGGTGCCCCGGCTGCTTCCTGAACTTCCGCTGAATCCCCCGGCTCCGCCGGCCCGGGCGAATATCTCCATCGCACAGAAAATGAAAAGCAGGAGGATCACGAAAATGGTAATTTTTTGCCATAATCTCAATTTCATAACAGACCTCTCTTACATTAAAAAAAGGGCAGCCTGCAGAATACAAGCTGCCCATAAGAATCGCTTAGAATCGTTTTTTATTCAATAACCGGAGAAAGAGTAGCAGTAGGTTTCTTTGTATCCGTGGAAAATGTTATCTCTTTAATCTCTGAAACATTGTCGAGAGCATCAACAGCTTTTGCCCTAATGGAGTGGAAACCGGGTTCCTGGATCTTAAAAGGTTCCACATAGGTAAAGAATTCACCCCGGTCTATTGAAACCATTACCTGTTTTACTCCGGATACATTATCACTGGCTTTAATGCTGAACTCATTGGATATGCTGGTATATTTGCTGCCCTGCAGATCAATAAGACTCTCTTTTGGTGTAATCCGGACAACCGGCGGAGTATTATCAATAATTCCGTCCACTATGTAAGTCTTTGTTTTGTTCCCTACTTTATCAACAGCATAGGCTTTGCCGGTATGTTTGCCTTCTGTAGAAATAAACGCAGCCCCTGTATAGCGCATAAAATCACTGTTATTCAGGCTTACATAAATAGCCTCAAGGCCTGACATATCGTCCTCGGCGTTCAGAATTATTGAAGTATTTGCAGTAAGGTAGGCTTTGTCATCAAGTACATAAGCCGGTCCGTTTGCTGAAACAGATATAACCGGAGGTGAGCCGTCTACAATACAGGAATAAAAAGTTTCATTGGATATGTTTCCTGTTTTATCGATGGCTCTGTACGCTACCACATGCCGTCCTTCAGTAGAAAATGAAATCGGCCCTGAATATTTTTTAATTTTCCCGCCGTCTATGGAATACTGAACTTCACTTACCGATGATTCAGAGTCCTGGGCGTCAAGGACGAATTTTGCGGACATAGGTACGTAATCAATTTCCCCGTCATTAAAAATCCGTTTTTCTTGGGCAATAATAATTCCTGACATTGAAATCAGCAGGATACAAACAATCAAGAGCAGTTTTTTCATATCAATCCCCTCTAAAATAAACATTTATGGCGAAATTAACCTAATTATATTTTGATTATACATGAGTGGAATATAAAGTCAAACATTTTTCTGGACATGTCGATTACCTTTCTTTTTCCCGTGAAAGTGGGTATTATAGTGATATAATGAAACCTATGACGGACACAATTCAGCAGAATCAGGATATTTCACTACTGCGGCGGGAAATACAAAAACTTATCGATAATATTAAAACGGTGATTTTTATCGATTCAAAGAAGCTTGAGTACATTATTGCCGCGAAAATTGCCGGAGGCCATGTTATTCTGGCGGATTTTCACGGTGTCGGAAAAACTTCCCTTGCCAGGGCTTTAGCCGGGTCCATTGCATGGAGGGAGGCGGATTCTTCTTCCAATGGAGTAAAGATTAAGGATTTCAGCAGAATTCAGTGCACTGTGGACCTTCTTCCCCAGGACATTCTCGGTTACAGCCGTTTTATCAGTACTTCAGATTCAATGCTTTTTACCCCGGGACCGATTTTCGCTCATTTTATCCTGTGTGACGAGATAAATCTCCTTACCCCGAAGACCCAGGGAAGCTTTTTCCAGGCCATGCAGGAGCAAATCGTTACAATCGAAGGAAAAACCTATGCTCTGCCGGATCCCTTTTTCATTATTGCTACCATGAATCTTGAAGGTGTTCATCTCTTTCCCCTTCCGGCCCCTCAGCTGGACAGGTTTATGATTCAGATTTCTCTGGGCTTTCCCGATGCCGGGACTGAGGCTGATATTATACGGAAACACGGGAGGGACGACTCCTGGGAAGGATTCGGCCCGGTCATTTCCCCGGATGAACTTCTGCAGTGGCAGATGCTTGTGGACAGTATTGAAATACATCCGGATATTATCAATTATATCGTTGCCTGTGTCCGGGAAACCAGGAATAATCCTGAGGTCAATATGTGCCTGAGCCCCAGGTCCGGCATAAAAATATCCCGCCTTGCCAGGGCTCTTGCCCTTGTCCGGGGTATGGATTATGTGCCCCTGGATATGGTTAAGGAAGTTTTTGTACCTGCCATGGCCCACAGAATCATAATGCAGGATTCCAGCCAGTCCTCAGAGGATTTTGTCACGGAGATACTCTCCTCGGTTCCTGTAGATTCTTCCTCCGGGTCATGAAATTTATTTCCGCCTTTATCTATTATTTTCCTTTTACTCCAGGCGGTACAGCACTGTTTGGCGTGTCTGTCTATCTTCTGGGGTTGGGCTACGGTCAGAAGAATTTCATAACACTTTTTCTCTCTGTTTCAGCACTGGGATTTCTTGCCGGTTTATATATTTTAGGGAGGATACAGGCTCTTAAATTTGAATCCAAGAATCTTGCCTGGAAGGTCCCTCCCTATGTGTATGCCGGGAAAAAAAGCGCGGATCTTGAAGTTTCCGGAGATTCAAAAAAGGCATTTCTTTTTTACAGGATCCATCTTTCTCTTTCCGTCCGGGCAAAAATAGATACTGCTGCTTATCTGCGTCTCTATAGAGAGGAAGCTTTTACCGGTGAAGGCGCACAGTCAATACCATTGACAATACCTGTTTCCGGGCGGGCGGAACTGAAAGGAAGGAGCAAAATCTGTGATATTTTCGGGATGACCAGAAACAGGTTCGGAAAAACTGTAATTCATAAAACAGGGGTTCTTCCTGGATTCCTCCAGGGAAAAGTACCCGACCTTTTAATCGAAGGGGGAGTGGATACAAAATCAAAACGGAAAGATTCAGATGAGGATAAATACTACATGAGGGATTATATTCCCGGGGACAGACTCCGGGATATCAACTGGAAGGCTTCCAGCCGAAGCAGTGATATTTTTACACGGATATCCCCTATAAGTCAGGAAAAATCCCGTACGCTCTATATTGATTTCCGGCATTTCGCGGAAAATACCGGCGGCGGAAGACGTGCTTATCATCTGGATTATATTAAGCGCTGGCTCTTTACCTTTCTCTGGACTATAAAGCAGGCTGAACCTTCCTTTACCTTTGACATTTTGACAGGGAAAGGAAGAACCATTGTTCATGAAGAGGAAGAACTGATCCGCCTGGCCTACAGCTTAGGCGATATATTTTACCAGCAGGATCCGGGTATTTTTCATCAGTCCGGAGAAAGCAGCGAGATCTACATTTTTACAACTCCCTATGATACTGCTCTTTACAGGGCTGTTACAGAATATTCAGACATGCATATTCACCTTTTCAGCACCTCCTTTCCGGGGAAGGGGAGCGAAGAAGAGGCAGTCCGTATTTTTCACAATGATTATCCTCTCCTTCCGAGCAGGGAGCTGATGAAGAGGGATAAGAATTCTTACAGAAAGAATCCCCTCCCTCAATCCCGTCCGGGCCTGCAGGTCCGGGAACAGCAGATCCGTGTGAGGGTATTCTGATGACCAGGCTGTTTTTTGCCCGCCTTGCCATCTACTTCTGCGCTGTTTCAATACCGGTGATTCATCCTGCCATCGTTGTTCCCTACGATTTCAGCAGCTGGTGGCTCTTTTTCTTCCTGATTCCCGGTGAAATGTGCATAGCCTATTTTATCAGTCCGCCGAAGATCAGGAGAAAGACGGGTATCATAATTGCAGTTCTTTTTCTGATTTTCACATCTATTATCGGTACAGGAATTTCTTCCCGATTTTTTATCTATCTGCTTGCCGGCGCAGGGGCTTATATTTTTACTCTTCTTGTTACCAGGGGCAGGGAATATTCCAGACCTGTGATTTTTCTTGAGCAGATCCTCATTGCAGTAATATATTTCCGCATCCTCGGTTTTTCCCGGTCCTCCGAAGTAACTGCAGTGGAAAATGCCGGGTATTCCCAGCTGATTCTGATCCTGATAATAATTTCTTTTCTTATTCATGGAATTGTGTTGTACAGGGCAGGTTTTCCGAAGGAGAAGGAGCGGCGCCGTATCGCTGAGTACGGTATTTTTTCCGCAGTAATAATTCCCCTTGCCCTGGTGCTGGCCTTTGCACTCCCTTATGATTTTGTAGACCATTCAGTAGTACTGAATAATCTTTATCCTGATAAAGAACCGGAAACGATCTATCCTCTGGATGAAAGCAAGGGATGGGAAGACAGGAACGGAGGCCCCGGGAAGAATCAGAGGGGCGCAGACGGCAATGGCGATGAGGCAGGTGAAAACGGCCAGGGCGTGCTGCAGGGTGTTCCGGCTGATCAGTGGGGAAGTTCTCCCGGACGGCAGGGCGAAACCGGCAGTTCCGGCAGTGGCGGTAAACAGTACGCTGTAATGCTGGTGATTTCTGAAACTGATCCTGTGTACAGCGCAGAGACATATTTTTCCTCCTTTGACCCTCTTCTCGGGTTTACCCCGGAGGGTGAAGAGACATTGAACAGCCTTGCTTTTCTCCGTCTGCTGGAAACATGGCGGAACCCGGAACTGGCTTATGACCATCTCCGGGCGGATGCGGAAATCCTCTATCTCTCCACCCTGGAGGAAAGAACAGCAGCGTATCAGCCTTTCCGTGTTGAACCGACGGTGTTAAAACCGGAGGTATTCCCCTTTGAATATTTTTCCAGGACAATTTCCCGGATCAGCGTATCGTCTCCCAGGGAATGGAAAAAAGTAAAAATAGAAGACCTCCTTTATTATGAAGGTCTTGATAAGTATCTTTCCATTGATCTCCCGGAAGAAACCCTTCAGATTTTTCAGAACCATCTCAACCGTGCAGTGGAAACCGGAGAAGGATATTTTGAGACAATTGATGCTATTCTGAAATATTTCTCCGGATATCAGTATGAACTGGGCTTCAATGATGATGTTTCCGTGGAGAATATGAAACAGTTCCTTACTATCAGCAAATCCGGGGATTGTACGGAATTTTCGAATACTGCAGCCATATTGGGAAGGCTTGCAGGGGTTCCTTCCAGGGTTGTTACAGGATATCTCGCAAGCCGGGACCTTCAGGCCCCGGCCCACAGACAGGGTGTGCTTCAGCTCCAGGCAATGATTCCGGAACTGCAGAATTATCCTCCGGAGAATATTTTTCTTGTTACTACCGCCCACCACCATTCCTGGGTACAGTACTATATCCCGAAATACGGCTGGGTGGATTTTGAATCTACCATGTATGCTATTCCCCCGCCTCCGGGATTTGATCCGAATTCATCTGATGTTGTTATCCCGATAATTCGGGACAACAGGCAGTTTATCAACAGTTATACCTTCCCCTGGCGTTTTATTCTTAAAGTGCTGATAGCAGCAGCCGCAGGCGTCTTTGTTGTTTTGTACGGTTACAGGTACGGGAAACTTTGGTATCTGCGGAGGATCTGCTCTTCTTATTCCCCAAGGGCTGTACGGGCAGTATACAGATTATTACTGATGAAAATGGGTTCCCGGGGTTTTATTTTAAAGGAATCCCATCAGACAGCCCTGGAATATGCGGAAATACATCCGGAAATCAGGGATTTTGCCGGGGTCTACACCAGGCTTCGATACAGAGAGCATATATCCCGGGAGGAAGCCGGAGTCCTCTGGCCGGCCCTGTTAAAAGAATACACCAGGGCCATGGAGGCCCTGAAAAGCCGCGAAAATTATCCTCTTGTGCGGATTTTCAGCCTCAGGGGGCTTCGGTATTGAATAAACCGGGAAAAATTCTATTTATAATAACTCTTCTTGTTTCTCTAATATTTCTCGGCGGCTGCAGAAACAAATCCGACTGGGTTATGTTTCGGGGAGAAGAGGGAAGGGGGGGTACATCCAATGTACTGAAACCGCCCCTCGGAATAAAATGGAAGCTTCAGATCCAGGAAGATGCCGAACCGACCTATGCTTTTAATAACCCTGTCGTTCTCAAGGATACGATTTTTTTCGGCTCTACTGACGGAAACGTGTACGCTCTGGATATTGATTCAGGATATATGCGCTGGGTATATAAGACAAAAGGTACTATCAACTCCGTTCCCACAGCGGATGAAGATACCCTTTATATAGGGTCAAATGACGGAAACCTCTATGCCCTGGACCGGGAGGATGGAACGCTCAAGTGGGCATTTCAGTCCGACAGTACTGTTCAGTCCACAGTCAGCAGGACTGAGGATTCAGTTATTTTTGTAAGCGATGGAGGGCATGTGTTTTCTCTTTCCCCTGAAGGGGAGGAGCAGTTCCGGCTGCCGAATCCGGTCTGGTATTATTTTTCTTTCCAAATGTATGATGATGTTCTCTATTTTGCACCGGGACCGGTGGAACAGCCCCACAGCATGGGAGCCTATGATTTTTCCGAAGGAAGATATCTCTTTGTCCTGAACACTCAGGTACTGAATGCGATCTGGTACTCCTTTCCTGCCATTGATGACAAACTGCTTTTTTTCTCTACTGCTGATTATCTGACCGATTACTGGAGATTTGATTATTACTGTTACGACAGATTGACCGGGAGGCTTGTTTGGAAAAATACAGATTATTCTGACTGGGGATATGGAGGTTCATACGATCTGGAGTTTCTCTTTGACCGGAATATGAAACTTCTTGATTATCTGGCTCCGTCTCTTTGGAAAAATCTCGTCATTTATACAAGCGGCGACACTGTGGTCAGGGCAATGGATGCCGATACAGGAGAAGAGCGGTGGCGGAAAAGTTTTGATTCATTTACCACCAGCGCGCCTACGGTTGCCGGGGATTATCTCTATTTCGGAATAAGCGACAGCAGGGATCCCCTGAATCCTAAAGGACCGAGGCTTATCTGTCTTTCCGCGAAAACAGGGAAAAAAATGTGGGAACTGGAAGTTGAGGGAAATATCCTCAGCGCCCCTGTTATTGCCCGGGACTGGATGATATTCGGTACGGACAGACATATTTTTTATGTCCTTGAATCTCTTTTTTGAGGGTCATTAAATTAGCTTGACGGTATATATAATAATTATTATATTGTTAAAAATAAAATATGAGGTGATGTATGAGCGAACATTTAACAAAAGAAAGTTTTATGGAAAAGATTTTTAATTATGAAGAGAGTAAAGAATGGTCATACAAAGGAGATCTTCCCAGTGTAATCGACTTCTATGCGGACTGGTGCGGCCCGTGCAAGATGATTGCCCCTGTAATAGAAGAGCTCTCCGATGAATATAAGGGCAGAGTAAATTTTTACAAGATTGATACTGAAGCTCAGCAGGAGCTTGCCGCCATGTTCGGAATTCAGAGTATTCCCTCCCTCCTTTTTATTCCGAAAGAGGGTAAACCTCAAATGGCTGCCGGCGCTCTGCCGAAGGAGACTTTAGTCGAGGTAATTGACAAAGAACTTCTTGGGAATTCCCAGGTAAACTAACCCCTCCCCTTTATCGACACCCCGCAGTTTACATGCTAAGCTTGTCAAAATTGAAACTGCGGGGTGTATTCTATGAAACCTATTATTGATTTGCGCTCTGATACTGTTACAAAACCTACGGAAGAAATGCGGAAAGCAATGTACGAAGCCGAAGTAGGGGATGATGTAATAGGCGAAGATAAAACAGTCATTGAACTGGAACGGCTCGGCGCTGATATGCTGGGAAAAGAAGCTTCTCTGTTTGTCCCCTCCGGAACCTTCGGCAATCAGCTCGGTCTCTTTACTCTGTGTGAGAGGAGAGACGAAGTCATTCTTTCCGAACTGAGCCATATCGTTCAGCATGAAGCAGGGGCCGCCTCTGTTCTGTCATCAGTGCAGATGCGCACAATTATGCCGGAGCATGGTTATCTGGTCTGGGAGGAAATTGAACCGAGAATACGGAATGGAGTTGATATCCATTTTCCGAAGACCGGTGCAATCGCCCTGGAAAACGCCCTTTCAAGCGGTGATATTCAGCCCCTCAGTATAATGCGGGACATCCGGAGGAAAGCCGCTAACATTCCTGTTCATTTGGACGGAGCCAGGATTTTTAATGCTGCCTTGGCAATGGGTGTTGATGCGTCAGTAATAGCAGAGCAGGCAGATACAGTGATGTTCTGTCTTTCCAAAGGCTTATGTGCTCCTATCGGTTCCCTTCTAGCCGGAAGCAGTGAGCTTATTGAAAAAGCACGGTTCCTCCGAAAAGTAATGGGAGGCGGGATGCGGCAGGCCGGCGTCATTGCAGCCCCGGGAATCATTTCCCTGAAAAAAATGACAAAGCGTCTTCACGAAGATCATGAAAATGCCAGAATTATAGGCGAAGCCCTCTCAAGGTATAAGATTTTTTCGGTTGATCTTGCGAAGATTAAAATAAATATGGTTTTTGTGTCCTTTCAGGGGGGAGGCATCCCGGAGAAAGAGAAACGTTTTTATGAAATCTGTAAGGAAAAAGGGATTATCACGTATCCGCCGAAATACGGCGGAATACGCCTCGTAACCCATAACGATGTAACCGATGAGGCGTTAAAATATTTTCTGGAACAAATTCCTGAGATCGCCGAAGCATTATCAGTTCTTTAAAGCAATTTTTCTGTTATCCATTTGGTTCAGGAAATCAGTCCGGGTTATTATCCCCACCAGATTATCATCCCTGAGAATGGGAAGATGCCCGATATGATTTCTGTACAGCAGTTCTTAAACTTCCCGAAGGGTTGTTCCTTCTGTGGCAGTGATTATTTTCCTTGCCATATAAGCTTTCACCGGAGCATTCATCTGGGCGATTTTCCTCCCCTTCATGATATCTTTCAGAGTCATGAATCCGGTCAGCCTGTTCTCTTTGTTCACAACAGGGGCGCCGCTGTGGTTGATTTTTTCAAGAAACATTGAAGCCTCCAGGAGAGACCAGTCTTCCTGGATTATTTCTACATCTCTCGACATAATCTGCGAGACTGTAATCGCGGGGAGCAGGGTTTCCCTGAGATGCTCCTCCAGGGAGCGGAAAACCTCCTTGCCCTCCCGGTTTTTAAGAAGGGCTGAAGCAGCATGGGTGTGGCCGCCGCCGTTAAAAATTTTCAGAACATCATTCAGATCAATTCTGGTCTTCTGGCTTCTCGCTATAATAATAGAGTTGTTTTCTTTTTTAAACCAGAAAACTGCAAACATGGCATCGGGATTTTCCACATCAAAGACTTTTTCCACTACAGCCGCAAGACCCCCCGCCTGTTTTTCTAGTTCCATATAGCTCATGCTGATAAAATGGCCGTTAAAATCAGCATAGTAAAGACGGTTGAGAAGTTCATGAAAAAGGGTAATCTGATGCTCCTCTTTTAATGTTTTTAAAAAGTTTTTGACTAATTTGATGGAAGCTCCATGCTCCATACAGTATGATGCCGCCTGGAAATCTTCATTTTTTACATTCTCATGAGTAAAATTTCCTGTATCTGCATATATTCCTGTCAGTGCGATGGTGGCGTCCGTCTCACTGATATGAATACCCTGTTCCATAAGCTTCATGCAGATAAAAGTCGTATTTGATCCCAGGTCCTCCTGAAAGACTGCGGCGTCCTCAATATCTCCGGTTTTTTCGACATGATGATCGTAAATCGTAATGCTTCCTTTCGGAGGTTCCCTTCCTTCAAAATATTCCTTTACCCTGCGGTAGGTGCGGGTATCAACAATCACTACATTTTCAATGGGCTCCTGGCGCAGTTCCTTGACACTGATAAAATTCAGGTGATTCTGGTAAAGGTTATACAGATTCGAAGCTACAGGATGAATAAGCCGGCTCCTAACCAGCTGGTACCCCGGATAAAGATACCGGGCCAGGACCATCGATCCGATACAGTCTAAATCCATATTTGTATGTCCGACTATAATGTTCATGATCTGTCCTTAATCATAGAAGTTTTACTGCCTGAGCATTAGCCCGGACCTGTTCAGGAGATTTACACCCCGGTATTACACACGAAATTGTTTCCTGCCGGAGGCACCAGGCCAGAGCCCATGCCGCCATATCGGTACCTCCGGGAATTTCTCTCTCCTTAATTTGCTGAACCCTTATAAGATCATCTTCTATATCTTCTTCATTCCTGCTGGCCCTGACATCTTCACCTGTAAACCGGTGCCCCGGCTGATATTTGCCGCTTAACAGGCCGCTTGCAAGGGGAACCCGTACCAGTACACCGGCATCATACTTCACGCATAAGGGGAAAATGTTTCTCTCCGGAAATCTCTGAAGCCTGTTATAGACTATTTGGACTGTTTCAATACCGAAATCTTCAGCCATTTCCATCTGGCGTATCTTGTCTTCCGGGGAAATGCTGTTGCTTATGGATACTCCCAAATGCAGGATTCTGCCCCGTTCCTTTTCCTTGTTCAGCATTTCCCATAGCCTCCGGTTCAGATAATCCGGGAGGGTCCCGGAATGAAATTGATAAAGATCGAGGTAATCGGTCTGGAGAGCTGAGAGGGACAGCTCAAGCTGTTTCCTTACGCCCTCCACTGAAAAATCCATTGTTCTGTCGAGAAAGGCGTGATAATGATGCCCGAATTTTGTAGCAATAACCCATGATTCCCTTCGGTCTTTTACAGCCTCACCGATAAGTTTTTCAGAAAGATGGTCTCCGTAACACTCAGCGGTGTCAATGAAATTTATACCCTGGTTTTCCGCTTCCATTATAATTGCTTTTACATCTTCCGGAGTAAAGGTTTTTCCCCATTCGCCCCCGAACTGCCATGTTCCAAGTCCGATAACGCTTGTATTAATTTCCGTACTTCCAAGACGGCGATACTGCATAATTTTACCTCGCGGATTTTTATAGACTTACTATTATAGTATGCATTTTCTGCAAAAAGGCAAAATGAATCCTCTTTTTCTCTGCAAATTTGAACGAAAATATAATGTATGAAAGAGAGATTAAAGAGTTTTATTTGCCTTTTCGGATTTTATTTTATTACCCTTCTGCCCCTGTTCTCCTGGGAATATTATTCACCCTACGGTTACCGGCTCGACCTTCCGGATGGATGGGAAGTCCTCTCGGAAAATGATCCCGCAAAAACAGCATTCACCGATTCGGACCATGTCTGTGTGCTCCAGGTAAGCCTTTTCCCGGGAATGGATCACGATTCCGCCCGGGACCTTTGTTCTGAAGTTCAGGGGAATCTGTCGGCCTCAGGAGATTCCGCTGATTTTATTTACTCCGGCACTGATGCGGTTTTCGCGGATTTTCAATTCTCCGCCGGGTCCTATCCTGCCAGGGGGTATTTTATTTTTATCAATACTGATGATTTGGATTATGTTGTGACGGCATTTGCAGCAGCTGAATATTATGACAGGAAGCATGATTTCCTTCTTTCCTGTATCGACAGTTTTTCTCCGGAGGGCGCAGCAATCACAGCGGGCCCTGTGAGCGTTTTCTATGATTTCATTCCCGATGTTGACTTCCGGACCTCTGTCTTCCCTTTCGCACAATCTTCTCTCTCCTGGACATATTCTGATTCCGGTATTGAAGGGTCCCAGCTTCTCATTGAACGGGAGGCCCGTATCCTTGTGAATTATGAGGGCAACAGGGATGCGGCATGGCAGCGCTATTACAGGATGATCTACAGGGACAATTATCAAAGGCTCCAGGGGCTTTCTCAGAAGCTGGCCGGATATTTTTATAAGGAAGGCACTCCCAGGGAGGAGATCCCGGAACTGCTTCTCGCGGAACTTCAGAATTTTTCCTATTCACGGACCGGGACCCTCTCCGACACCCTGTCCCCTTTATCAGCTGCGGTTGAAAAGCAGGGAGACTGCGACACCCGGGGCCTCCTCTACGCCATCCTTCTGAATTCCATGAATTTTGATACTATCATCCTGGTTTCAAGCGAATACAGTCACTCCCTGGCTGCTGTGAACCTTGATAAAGACGGGGCCCGCTATACGTATAATGGAAAACAGTACCTGGTAGCTGAACTTACGGACAAGGTGGCAATCGGAATGATACCCCAGAGTATGGCGGACCCGTCCAAATGGGTGCCTGTAGGATTCGGCAGGGCTGAATGATGAAGATTGGTATATTCTACTGCTCCGGCACCGGCTGCACAGCATACACAGCAGAACAATTTTCCGAAGAGTTCAGAAAACTCGGTCATACTGTACATTGTGAAAGATTTGAACGGCGGAACCCCCAAGAACCGGCAGGTTATGATATGCTCGGCTTCGGGGCCCCCTGTTATGCTTTTTATCCGCCGAAGCATTTTCAAAGATTTTTACGCAGTCTGCCCAGGGGCAATACCCCTTTTTTTCTTTTTGCTTCATCCCACGGAATCAGCGGCAATACACTATGGAGCATGTACCGCATACTGTCACGAAGAGGATATCACTATCTCGGCTCCCCTTTTGAAGTTTTCGGGGTGCTGAACATCCGGGCGTGGAGAAGGAAGAAAAACAGTCCGGCGATTCAGGAAAAATTACACGGGCTGGAAAAATTGCCCGGGTGTGTTCAGGGGCTTATTGACTGTTATCAGGATGTCGCTTCAGGAAGAAAGGTCTTTCAGGAAAAAGGAACCATTCTGTGGATCCTTTTCGCTTCCTGGTGTACATACCCGTGGCTGATGGCATGGGTGGAAGGTTTCTTTAAAAGGGTGGATTATTCAAAATGCACGAAATGCGGTCTCTGTGCCGAGGTTATTTGCCCTTCCGGGGCTATTACCCTTGATCAGGACAGGAAGCCGGTAATTAAAAACCGTCTCTGTGAAGGATGCAGCGGCTGCGTCAATCTCTGCCCTGAAGGGGCTGTCAGTACGTTATTGAACAGAAACCGGCAGGCGTGTACAGTATACGGCAAATCCATTATAAACCGGGGAAGGAAATCCGGATGAAAAAGATAACAAGCC
>Ga0272441_10006586_pt1 | contig 19347 bp, 15 predicted proteins | sample SSMProp6N_FD_193582 | JGI IMG/M metagenome (GOLD analysis project Ga0272441, IMG submission 193582) | Marine sediment archaeal communities from Little Sippewissett salt marsh, Falmouth, MA, United States - SSM-Prop-6N | ecosystem: Environmental > Aquatic > Marine > Wetlands > Sediment ... | reverse complement strand
TGCTCCCCGACGCAAGAATGACCAACAAATATAACGGTGTAAAAAAAAAAGAACATTTCCGTTTTCAGCATGTTCCTCGTATTGGCTTTAATATCAATTTGTTATGCGAAAGCCCCCGGAAGACGGGCGTGGTTCATTGCCATTTTATTGTCAAATAAATTTACAGTACATTTTCAAAGGCACCGCGTGACAAAGCATAAGACAGCGCTTCGACATCAAATATACTGGTAAAACCAATAACATAAACGAGTCGGCATCAATGTTGCTTCTTGCTTATTAAATGATCGAGAAATGATGTTGAGGATGCCGCCATGAAACGGATTAATCCTGCCCTGATAGTACTGGCACTGTCCACTCTGCCGGGTAGCGCACAGGCAATGATCAACGATTGCAAAGCAGTCGCCGCGGGCAATCCAGGCGAGAGCGCCTTTAACGCACCGCTGTTCGCCGCGGCCGGTTCACCTTCCGAGCTGGCGTGTGATACGTCTCTGTCTATTAGCGCTGCGAACAGCAGCAACTCCTGCACTTATCTCAACGCGGCCAATGGCGGCCCAGGCGTTCATGCGAGCCTGTTCAGTGCCTCGAGCGCGGGCACGGCCAGTCCGGACGGCAGTAGTCCTGGCAGCAACCACCATGTGAGCCATCAGGATAACGCGCCGGGATTGGCTGCCGTCGAGAAAATCTGGCCAAATGACAGTCACGTAGGCCGCAGGGGCCCTCACGACGACCGGGCAGGTATCGCAAACACCCCGCCGCAGATGCTCATCGCGCCAGATGGTTTGAACGGTGACCATGAGATTGTTCTCGATCTGTTGCTCGATGCACGTATGTTTTCCGACAGCGAAATCGGATTTGACACTGCACCAGAGGCGGCAACCGTCATACTGCTCGGCCTGGGTTTATATGGCATCGGGGTTGCCCGGCGGCGTTGATGATTCAGCGGACCGGCGTTAGCCCACGTGCTGAGAGATCCGGGCCAACTCCTGCGCCTGCTCCCGTGATCCTGGTGATAAATGCGGGCTAAAAGGTAACCGCTTTTAATTTGATGTCCGTGTAACCGATGATGTCGAGACTGCCGCTGATCTGTACCAGGACGCGCGTTTTAGGATCTAAATAAAGGTCAATTTCTCCTTTTAATCCGAGGAGGTCAAAATCTCCCTCTGCCGAAGCATCGATCGGTACGCCATGCATTTTGACATGAAGGGTTTTGTATTCATCGTCATAGACCGTCTCTGATTCGCCACTGTGATTAATTTCGAATTGCACTTCGAGATTCTGGTAATCGACGGCACGGAAATAAAGCTGGTAGATTCCATGCTTAGTGAAGATGTATTGCTCGAATTTGTCACCTGGCTTGTTTAGCGGGGATGCTGAAGCCAGGTAATACAGGGCAGTCGGTTCCGAGATTATCGTTCCTGCAGGAGGAAGCTTGTTGAATTTTTTTCTGCCTTCACCTCTGTCGGTCCACATATTCGGCGCCAGTTCCTTTTCATTTTCCTTAGGTTTAGCCTGGAGCGAATAGTAGCCATTCTCTAAAATCCGGTAGGTTTTTACTCGATGCTTTTTGCCAGTATCTGTTTGAGTTCGTTGAAATGCACTGCCGTCAGGATCGAACCAGAGACTGATCGCTGAATTGCGCCCCAGTATTTTGGTGTCCAAATCGAGACGATAGGTGGGATCGGTCTGTGGCATCGTTCCTTGACCACTTTTCGGTTCGAGTAAGGCGGTTTTGGACGTGGCCAGAGACATTTGATTCATCTGTACTTCGATACTCATCCCAAAGAACAGGACATGAGTCTTGTAACTCAGACTTTTCCATTTGACGCGAGACGGGTCAAATTTCGAATCTTGGGCCAATGACCATGACGGATAGCTGTTGATGCCGATGAAAAATGCAAGCATCAGGTGTATTGGCTTCATCTTTTCCCGATTTGTGCCGACAGACCGCGATATTCTATACGAAGTGACATTGGGCTTCACGCGAGCGATTTTACGCGGACTGCACCTTTTCAAATCAACTCGCCAAGCGATTGAGATTTTGACATGGCTGGGTCGAATGGCATCGCGTTCGGTCAACTTGAGCGTGAGGAAGGATTGGAGTCACGGGAAAACTTGCCACAAAAAAGGTAGCGGCCGAAACCGCTACCTCTTGTGGGAATCGCGTTGTTTGGCTTAAGCAGCAGTCTGGCGACGTCGAGCAACCGCTACCAATCCAAGCAACCCCGAGCCAAACAGCCAAACAGCAGCCGGTACCGGAACAGGGGCCACGCCCGAAACCATTACGCCGCCTTCGCCGAATTGAACTGCCGCCGAATCTCCAGCCAAGAAGTCGACAAACGTGTCACCGTAGCAGCCGGTGATATCACAGATGGCTAGGATGAAATTTGAATCAATGTCAACTGTTGCGACATCAAAAGGACTGGCCACTGGCACAAGCATGCTGTCTCCGACAAAAGTCGTGTCTTGATCATCGAAAATGACCAGATCAAAGTCGTTGACAAAGTCGAAGTCGCTGTCAAGAAAAGCCGCTTCAAAGATCACGCTATCCTCTGTCGGCACAAACACCGTCGAAGCCATCGCTGTTGATGCGAATAGCGTGAGCATGCCTGCTGTTAATACCCTCATAAGTTTCATACATTTAACCCCTTTGGTCTGGTTCCGAATGCGCATGTTTGATGCGGGCCGGCTTCAATACTTCACAGGTCACTCCACTCGACAGAAGATGGCCTGCGCCTTGCACACCGAGTATGCAAGTCGCATACCAGATCTTATTTTCTTAATAATTACATGCACTTAGAAAGCGGATGCACAATCCAGATATAGCCAAGTGTAAGAATTCCGGACATCCATCAGATTAGCGAGGCCTCTGAGTCGACGAAAATACGAGCAATATCATACAGTTAAAGCATTCACACCGGGCTAGAAAAAGCATGGCCTCAAATGAAATTCTTCAGCTAATCCAGGCGGAGTGAAATTTTTTAAACCAAATGAATCAGTTACATAAATTTACACGTGTCAAGAATCCCGACAACTTGCCGATCGCTTAAACGGGATCACGCGATGGCGCCATAGCACATACGATCATGGAATCACAGTCTGCACCCTGCGAAAACATCGGTGCCAAGTCTTTCATTTTGGTATTCCGGGGACAGTGTACCTATTTTCATTTGCTGCCAAATCACGCGTTGAAATAAGTATACCGGCCCCGGATATCCCCGTCCCCGGATATCCCGTAAACCGCATCAGTTTTGGTTACAAGTAATAATCGCCGTATTGAACGCCAAGCAATAGCCTTCGTTGCGCTCTAAGCGCCTTCGCTAAAGCACGCCCCCGATCGCGACTCAACTGTTGATCAGCTCTGACCACCGTTCGCGCTCTTTCGTTTTTTCGGGCATCCTGCGCTAGCGCGCGTCGGATCCGGCGGCCTACTTCATCACCTCTAAAAGGTTGCTGCGCGTGGTCGGCCGGCCAGCGAGAAAAACGTTCGTTTTCGGGTCCTGCACCAGCTCCAGGAGACGCGAGAACATCGGTGTCAGGTCTTTCATTTTGCGGGTACCGAAAAATGGAAGACCTGACCCCGAATTACGCGTGACCCCGAATTACGCGCAAAATGAAAGACCTGACCCCATGTCGACCCCATGTCTGGGTATACTGTCCCCAGTTGCGGTTTAACTGTAGATCAGCTCTGACCAGCGGTCCTGTTCTTTCATTTCTTCGGTCATCCAGCGCCAGCGCGCCTTGGAGCCCGCGGCTTGCTGCATGACCTCGTCGAAATTGCTGAGCGTAGTCTCAAGGCCGGCGAGGTAGATGTGGGTTTTTGGGTCCTGAACCAGCTCCCAGATGTCCTCGGCTTTATCTTTGAGCACATTTTGCAGGCCATCATCCGTGTTCATCCACGGGCGCTGACTCAATCCTTCGAAAGCCTTGAAGGTCTTCTGGTCGTAGTAATTGCCCAGGTCGTCCTTGATATCGTTGCGATACAGCGTCTCCATACCGGTGCGCGCGCCGTAGAACAGCACGACCTGGCCTTTCCAGTCCGGCTGCTGTTCGTAGATGTGTTGCATGAATGCGCGGAACGGCGCGATGCCGGTGCCACTGCCAATCATCAGCAGGTTGGTCTCGGGGTCGGTCGGGAGCTTGAAGGCTTCGCCGTAAGGCCCAGTGAAGATGATGCTGTCACCGGCCTTCAGATTACACAGGTAGTTCGACGCGATACCGGGATGCTCTTCGCCGCTGAACTCATCGATATAGAAACAGCGTCTGACACAGAGCTCGATTTCGACCGAGCCACCTTCTGTTGTTTTCGGGCTGTTCGCGATCGTGTACAAACGGAAATGTACGTCGTGGCCGAATTCGTGCGGACCGGGCACGATCACGCCGACGTGCTGGCCTTCGTGGTAGCTGAAATCAGCCTGATCGACTCTCAGAATAATACTGCGCACTTCCGGCACGGTGTCGGGTGTGATGCGCTCTGAGCTGACAACCGTCGCCTCACGTTTGTTCGAGGTGTCAAAATCACTCAGGTAGGTCATCGCGATGGCTCCTCCGTTATCTCGATTGTTATTTCTTCGTCAATGGTGTTCGTGGCTTGTTGCCCTTCGCGCCTGGCGCAGCGGCCACTGACGCAGAGACAGCTCTTACCGCAGCCACTGCCCTCCTCCTTCGCCGGCCCGAATTCCGGATGTCGCGCTGCATAGTAGCGCGCGAGCTGCTGGATCGTCAGCCAGCCGACCAGTATCAACAGGATCGCAACGCTGGCGATGAACACATCAACCATGCTGCGCCCCCAGACCGGCAAAGCCCATAAAGGCCAGTGACAACAAGCCAGCGAGCATCAGAGTCAGCGCCGCGCCCTGACTCACGTTCGGGACTTTGGCCAGTTCCAGATGCTGCCTCAAGCCGGCCATCAGCATCAGCGCGATCGTGAAACCGACGCCCGCGCCCAGACTGAACGCGATACTCTGCAAGAAGTTGTATTCGCGCGAGGTCTGGAACAGCGCGACGCCCAGAATCGCGCAGTTCGTCGTGATCAACGGCAGAAAAATACCCAGCGCCCGAAACAGCGCCGGACTGAATTTCTTCATCGTCATTTCGACCAGCTGCACCGCCGATGCGATCACCGCAATATAACAGATCAGGCGCAGGTACTCGATTTCGAACAGTTTCAACAGCCAGTTGATGCCGTAGGCGCAGATCGAACTGACCAGCATGACGAAGATTACCGCGAGTCCCATGCTCAGCGCGGTGTCGCGTTTCGCCGACACGCCGAGAAACGGACAGATGCCGAGAAACATCGCCAGCACGAAGTTGTTCACGATGGCTGCGTTTAGGAAAATGAACGTGACCGAATCAGCGTTCATGCTGAGCAACCTCCCCCAGCTCGGTGCGGCGTTGCTTGCGCAGACGGAATGCGGCGAAGATCAGCAACCAGGTCCCGAGCACGAAGAAACCGCCGGGCGGCAGGATCATGACCACCCAGGGCTGAAAGTTTTCGCCGAACAACGAGACGCCGAACAGCGAGCCGGACCCCAGCACCTCCCTGACCACCCCCAGACTCAGCAGGGCCAGTGTAAAGCCCGCGCCGATGCCCAGACCGTTGACCACGGTGGCCCCGAGCGGCTGTTTGGATGCATAGGCCTCGGCGCGTCCGAGGATCATGCAGTTAACCACGATCAGCTGAATGAACGCACCGAGAGCGTTGTACAGGTCCAGGCTGATCGCCTGGATCGCATAATCGACCATTGTGACGAAGGTCGCGATGATGATGATGTAGGTCGCGATGCGGACCTGCTTCGGAATGTAGTGGCGCAGCAGCGACACCAGGCTGTTAGAGGCGACCAGTACGAAGGTGCTGGCCAGCCCCATAGCCAGCGCGTTGATCGCCGAATTCGTGACCGCCAGCACCGGACACATGCCCAACAACATCACGAAAACCGGATTCTCTTCCCACAAACCCCGCAGGAAGGTATCCAGCGTGACCGGTTCGTACTGTTCCGGGCGGCCGGGCATCAACAACGCCTCCGCGACGGCCGAGGCCCGTGTATCATCGGCGCATGTCGCGCGCACACACTCAAGACGCAGGCTCCATCACAGCAAGATTATTTTGAATCAACGGTACGTACCGCTGCGCGCTGTCATTCAACATCCGTGCAATCGCTTTCGACGATATGGTCGCACCCGAAATCGCATCGATCTGCCAGGGCTCGCTCTTCTCGCCTTGTTTGACTAATACGATCGCGCGCTCGAGGCCATCGCCCGTCGCGTTGGCACGCGCCTCCAGAGCCGTGAAGTTTTCCTGGAACACCGGGTCTTTGGCGATCTTGTCGCCGATCCCCGGCGTTTCGGCCATCTTCAACACTTCGATGCCGCGAATGCACTGGCAATAGGGGTCGTAACCATAGAGTATCCGGATCACATCCTGATAACCTGCAGCCGCGGCCTCGAGCGCGACGCCCTTGAGCCGGCCATCCTGGCCATAGCCTGCGTACAGTGCGGTGCCTTGCAGATCAGATTGCGTCGGCTCGATGCCACGATCGGTGATCACGAAGTCCTGGCGCGAGATCGCGCCCGGAATAACCTTGAATAGCGCGCGTTCGATCGCCAGTCGCTTGTTCTCTTCGATAATCGGCAGCGTGATACGGTAGGACAACACGACCAGGAGACCGGACAGGGTCGCGACCAGTCCGAGCGTGCGCAGCATGCTGCGCGTCAGCGCGGGACTGACCGGCGACTGAGCGGCGGCTTCCTGGATCACGGTTTTCGCCCCTCGCCAAAGATCTTGGGCTGGGTGACCAACGAAATCAGTGGTGAAATCGCATTACCAAGCAAGATCGCGTACATCACGCCCTCGGTCAAGCCGCCGAACAGTCGGATCACAACCGTGAGCATGCCTATGAACAACGCATAGATCCAGACACCCAAAGGCGTTACCGGCGAAGCGACCATATCGGTGGCCATGAACACCGCGCCGAGCATCAGCCCTCCGGATAGCAGTACGAACAACGGATCCGGATAGCGGCTCGCATCCAGCAACCACAACGGCAAGCTGACGATGACCGCGCCGAGCATCACCCCGACCGGTAAACGCCAGTCCAGCATCCGGCGTACCGCTAGATAGATACCGCCGAGCAGGATGATCAGCGCGGAGGTCTCACCGGCCGACCCGGCGATGGTCCCGGTCAACAGGTCGGGCCATGGGGTGATGATCTGTTCAAATTTCTGCAACGCGAGCGGTGTCGCGCCTGAAAATGCATCGACGGTCCTCTGTTCGATCCATTCCCCAATCGGCACCGGTTTCATGAACGGTGCGGTCAGCGTCGACGGAATCACCTCGCTGAAGCGACCGGGCAGAAACGGCGGTGACCAGGTCGTGATCGCGACCGGGAAGGCAGCCTGCACGAAAGCGCGGCCAACCAGTGCGGGATTCATCACGTTGTAGCCGAGCCCGCCGAACAGGGCTTTGCCAAGACCAACGGCCACAAACGCCGCGACGGCCGCCATCCATAGTGGAAAACCCGGGGGTAAGGTCAACGCGAGCAACAATCCGGTGATCGCGATGCTGCCGTCGCTGATGCTGCTGGCCTTGCCGGAAAGCCGGCAAAAAAGCGCTTCGCTGAGCATGCAGGTCAGCGTCGTCGTGATCAGCAAGAGCAACACGCTGATACCGAACGCATACACTGACCAGGCGCACACCGGCAGCAACGCGTAGACCACGTTGCGCATGATCTGCGGCACGCTGACCATTTGTTTCAGGTGCGGTGAACTGCGCAGCTCGGTCGTGATTCTGAGCTCAGACACCTGAGGCCTCGGTGATCGCGCAACGGGCAGTCAATGTAGCCATCATCCGGCCTGTTGAGCGCGGTCGCGATTGACTGACTTGGCAACGCGGAAATACTGCACCAGCGGGATGTTCGATGGACAGACATAGCTGCAACTGCCGCATTCGAAACAGTCATTCAGGTGATAATCGCTGGCCATGGTTGCATAGTCGCCAGATGCGGCCAACAGGCCCAGCATCGATGGGTTCAGATGCATCGGACAGGCGTCGACGCAATAGCCGCAGCGGATGCACGGCATGGTCGGTCCGCGCTCGAGGTCCGGGTCGTGCTGTTCGAACGCGACCATGCCGGACATCGCCTTGGTCACCGGCACATCCAATGCAGCGACCGCCATGCCCATCATCGGCCCGCCCAGGATGACTTCGTGCACATTCGTGGTCGCGCCGGCGTATTCCAGCAGAAACCGGATCGGCGTGCCGACCGGCACCAGGTAGTTGCCGGGTCTCTCGACGCCGGGACCGCTGACCGTGACGACACGTTCGATAACCCCTCTGCCGTGAGGCAGCAATTCACCGATCTGCGCGAGCGTGCCAACATTGAACATACTCACGCCGACCGCCGACGGGAACTGGCCGGGTGGCACTTCACGCCCGAGTAAGGATCGGATCAACATTTTCTCGGCGCCCTGAGGATATTTGGTCTGCACGGCCTGGACCCTGATCGCCTTGTCGTCGCCGAGTTGTTCGGCGATGACCCGCACCGCATCCAGCTTGTTGTCCTCGATGCCGATCACGGCGCGGTCGACGCCAAGCGCCCGCTGCACCAGACGGATGCCTTGAATCAGGTTTTCCGGCTGCTCCAGCATGATGCGGTGGTCGCAGGTCAGATAAGGTTCGCACTCGCAGCCGTTCGCGACCAGCGTGTCCACGTGGTGCTCTGGGGGTGGTTTCATTTTTACGTGGGTCGGAAAAGCCGCACCACCAAGGCCGACCATACCGGCATCCTGCACCGCCTGGATGATTTCATCGGGCGTCAACGTGTCGATATCGTGGGCGTTTTCATACAATTCCTGCTGAGTCGATGCCTGATATACGTGCAGAATAAGGCTTTGGGTTTTCGGGCCTCGCGCGCTCGGCATCAGCTGGATGCTCTCGATCCGGCCGGTCGCCGGTGCGTGCTGAGGGACCGACATGAACCCGTCCGCGCTGGCAATCGGCTGACCACGGACCACTTCCTGGCCGGGTTTGACCAGGGGTACCGAAGGCTTGCCGGCGTGTTGCGACAACGGCACGATCAGGGTCGGCGCGAACGGCAAACGGCGAATCGGCAGTTTATTGGTCAACTCCTTGAATTCCTGCGGGTGCACGCCGTGGCGGAACGACTTGCGGCGAAACAAAGTATTGAACATGATCACGTCGGCTGAGTAACGCCGCTTATTGGAACGACTCGGCGCGTTTGACGAGCTTGTCGAGGTCCTTTTCGTTCGGGTTCCACGGCGTGCCGGGATGGATGCAACTCACCGTGCATTTCTCCGCCGCGCGCACGATATCCGCGTAGGAGCCGCCTCTGGGATCGAGCACCTCGGCCTGCTTGTCGCCATTGAACTGGAAGATCTTCGGATTGATCTTGATGCACTCCTCGCAGCCATCGCACTCCGGCGTGTCGATCCAGACCGGTTCGTAGTCACCCGCCTCGGCGCCAGCATCCTCGACTGGTGCAGACTGGGCATCGGCGACACCCGCCGGTTCGATGCTGACCGGCGCACCGGATGCGTCTTTCAGCAGCATCGACAGCAAATTGGATGTCAGTTGCTGAGCAACATCGGTGCGAACCTTTTGCGTGATCTGCTCCATATCGAACACCTTCTCTACCGGCACCAGCGACTTCAATTGCCGCCAGAAATCACGCCTGTCCTCGGTCGTGCGCACCAGGGTCTCAGACACCATGACCCGGGTCAGCTGGTTCTTCGCGTCGATGGCCCAGATGTACGGGTAGCGGCCCTCGCGTTCGTCCGCTGCGATGTCGATGAACTCGTGCAGCGGCACCATGTTTTCATTCCAGCTGCCCTTGGGCGCCTGTTTGAAATGCTTGCGAAAGCGACCTTCGGTGACCGCGAAATCGGCGAAGGTCATCGGCAAATCCATGCTTTGCTCGTTACCCATCTCGTCGTTGTATTTCAGCGGGTAGGTCGGCCAGTCTTCTTCCATCGCCGGGTTGCCGTCCAGACTGACGCACTCATCGAAGGTCACGCCCGCATCCGGGTCGTATTTGAACAGCGGATAGGCGCGTGATTCGACCGCCAGCTTGTTCTGGGCCATGCTCGCATCATCAGCGATTCCGTGCTCCGGCTGGCACGCGGCGTAACAATTGAACAGGGCCGGACGCCGACTGTTCAGACCATCGATGAAGCCCTCCAGCATGTGGGTCATGTTTGCGATCGAGGCCTGCAGCACGTAGGCATTGCGGTGGGCCAGACCGATCAGCGCGATCTCCTTGCGGATTTCCGGTTTGCCTTTCCAGACCTTGCCGAAACCGGCCATATCCGACACCTGGCCGGTGAAGCCCGAGGTACAGGCCTGGCCACCGGTATTCGAATAAACCTGGGTGTCGAGCACCATGATCTTGACCGGCAGGTTCGAGATCAACGCCCGCGACAGGTTCTGAAAACCGATATCGTACATCGCGCCATCGCCACCGATCGCAACCACCGGGGGACACAAGCGCCATTCCTCATCGCTGAATTGATTCCAGTCGAAATAACGAAGGAACTCGTCGTGCTCAGCCGGCTGGTAGCCGCCATTCAGTTCCAACTCGGCCATGCGCACCGCTTTGAAACCCTCGGCCATCTTGACCATATGTCCTTCGAATGCACCCAGCGCGATCGAGGGCGAGTCCTGGAACAAGTGATTCGCCCATGGAAACGGATACGGATTGTACGGATAGGTCGAACCCCACACCGACGAACAGCCGGTCGAATTGATGATCCCCATCGCGGCGCGCCCGCGACGGTTCTCGCCTTCCTCGTACTGCCATTTCAGGTGGCGCAGTTTTTTCAGCAAACCGGTGCTGCGTTGCAGCCATTCGGTATCGATCGGCTCGGCACCGTTACCCTTGTTCAGTGATTTCGACAGTTCCGACAAGTCGAGATCGCTGTTCTGGTGATCGGCGACGACGCGGCGAATCGCGTTGTCGTCATCGAGCTGGATCGACTGGGCCAGTTTCAGATGGATATGGGTATCGAGCTGTTCGATCAGGCCATTGATCTTGTCCAACCGCGCCTTGACGCGTGGCTGCATCAGCGCGGTGACCGTACTCGTAAACAGACGGATCACCGATTTCTCACCACAGCCGACGCAGGAACCATCGCCGCAGGACATTGCTTCCAGATTGCTTTTGTCGAGCAGCAGCGTCTCCAACGCACCGATCTTGTCATCGAGATCCGAAATACGAATGTAATCCGGTTTTGTCGTCGGCAGTTCCAGCCAGTAGGCCCAGTCGTGGCGCAACTTCTCGATCGCTTGCGGCGTTTGTGGCGTTGCGACCAACGCATCGTCGCTGCAGACATCGACGCACTCCATGCAGCCTTTGCAGGTGTACGGATTGATCGTGACGGAGAACAGCCCGCCGCTGCCCTTGGCCTTCTTCTCGCGCGTCAGGTAGTAGGGTTTGGTGATCGCGAAATTGAAATCGCCGATCTTGTCCATCAACCAGCCGAATTCCTGCTCCAGCTGCTGCTTGCCGGTTTCATCCAGCTCGGATTCGGCCAGCGTGGTCAGCACCGCCTGGTCGATCAGCTTGCTGACCTGGGCCGACTCGCCAGCCGAATCGATCAGTGTGCGGAGCTTTCTTTCGACATCGCGCACCGCGCGACGCAACAGCAGCGTCGGCTGGCCGTTCGATTCGATGCCGTTGATAGCCGCCGCGAACACGTCGCCGATGTCATTGACCAATCCCGGTATCGCACTGTCGGGGCATACCGAAAAGCAATCGCCGCAGGCGGTGCAGTTCTGTGGAATATACTGCGGGTAGTCAAAGCGTATCGTGGTCATGTCACGAAATGCGCCAGAGGAGGCCGGCATCAGGCTGAGTGCGATATAGGGATCAGCCAGATTCTCCTCGCCCTGCCCGGAGGCGTAAAAGCTGCCGGTCTGCTCCCAGAAACGGTGCACGTCGGATAGACCACCACCAGCTTCGGGCAACTGCTTCAGCATCACCGGCAAGCCCACTGCCTTGACGACCGGGGCAGCGACCTCGGTCTCGATCACCTTTTCGACGATTTCATGGATTTCATCGTAACCCCGGCGCACGACACGCAAGTTATCCTGCACGATGCGTTCGCCCTTGGCACCGAATTTGTGCCGCAGCTGTTTATCGATCGCGTTGAACAGACCCTCTTCGGTCAAATTTGCACGCTCCATCAACGGCGATGCTGCAAAAAAGGCGCCCTGGAACGCGTTGCCCTGCATGCGGAACTGCAACTCCGGATTCGAGGCCTCTTCACGGGCAATCTTGAAGCCGTCGAGGTAGTAGACCCGGATATCGTTGTCGATGATGGCGCGTTTGGCGTGACCGGGAAATGTCGCCCACAACTTCGCCGGGTCGTCGGTTTCACTCTGGATGATGAAGGCGCCGCCCTTGGTCAAACCGGCGAGCGGATTGGAATGACTGAAGACATTCGGGTCCGGTGACATGACCACGTCGACGTAATGATATTCACAGTTCAGTCGAATCGGTTCCGGTGCTGCCGACAGGTAATAGGTCGTTGGCTGACCTTTCTTCTCCGAGCCGTATTTCGGGTTGGCCTTGATGTCGAAGTCGAGCAGGTCGAACAGCGTCATCGCCAGGTTCTTGCCGGTGGTGATCGCGCCCCAACCGCCGACCGAGTGGATGCGCACCGTGGTCGAGCCTTCCGGGCGCAGGTCCGGGTTTTCGCTGCCGCGCAACGCTAGATCCTTGATGTGGGGGTAGATGGTCAACAGGTTTTGCTGGTGGATCTGCTGCGTCGGATTAGCCGCCTTTGCGTGAACGAAATCCACTGAAAGATAGTAGAACGTTTTTTGTTTGCCGCCGGGCAGCATGTTCTCGATCGCCGCAACCAACGCTTCCGGCTGCATGTCGCGACTGCCGAGTCCATAGCAACCCGAATACAAGCGTGGCATATCTCCCGCTTTGTAGCTCGCGTAATCCGAAAACGGTTTGTTCTCGCCCTTGCCGACATTTCCATTCTCGATGCATTTGTTCAAGGCGGTGCGCAGCTCGCGGATCAGCGGCAAATCCTCGGACAGCGGCTGATCGGTACGCTCGAGCACCGCAACGCCCTTCTTGCCTTTCAGGATTTTGCCGAGTACATCACCGGGGAACGGCCGGAACTGGGTCATGTTGACGACGCCAACCTTGAGGTTGCGCTTGTCTCGCAGGTAATCAGCGACCGCTTCGGCCTGAACCACCATGCTGCCCTGACCAAGAACGACGTAGTCGGCATCGTCAGCGCGATAACTGCTGACGCGCTGGTAGCGCCTGCCGGTCAACGCGTAGTATTCCTCCATCGCCTGCTGCGTCAGTTCCGAAATATGATCGAAGAAGTACGGGCGCTGCGCGACTACAGACTGCATGTACGAGTCCTGGTTCTGCACCGGCCCGGCCAGGACCGGGTTGTCTACATTCCATAACTCCGGAACGCGGCGCCGGGTCTCACCGTAGAGCAGCCGCTGCGCCGGCGTCGGGCATTCGATAATGTCTTCGGGACGACCGAGATACTCCTCGATCAGCTCACGTTCGGGGACGTTCAGCGGCTCGATCAGATGCGTGGTCAGAAAACCATCCTGACCGATGGCCGCCGGTGTCAGCGATAACTCGGCGATGCGCCTGCCAATCAAATTCAGGTCCGCGGCTTCCTGCGCATTTTTTGCCATCAGCTGGATGAAGCCCGTGTCATCGATACAATGATAGTCATCGTGACCACAATGCACATTCAACGAAGCTTTCGTTATCGCGCGACAGCCGATGTTCAACACATAAGGCAGACGTTTGCCGACCGCTGCGTACAAGGATTCGTGCATGTAGGCAATGCCCTGTGCGGACGAGAAATTGCTTGCGCGCAAGCCGGTCATCGACATGCCAGCAGTGACCGCGGCTGCGGCGTGCTCCCCCTCAGGCTCCAGAAAAATCAGCGGCCGACCTGAGATATTGATATGACCCTTGGCCGCCTCCTCCGCCCAGTATTCACCCATCTGTGTTGAGGGTGTGATCGGATAGGCGCCGGCGGCGTCGGACGACTCACGCTCGCACATGATTACCGCGGTATTCCCGTCCATCGCCTTACGGATACCAGGATACTTGAACGTCTTGGCTTTCTTGTCATCAAACATCATTGAGGCCCAGGGGTGAAAGGTTAAAGTAGTATAAACCAAACGATCCGTCGTTGAATCGCCGAGATATTACGATATTGTAATAAAGCGTCCGTTGCTAAATCCTCATGCCAGCGGCAAGGGTTCCTTTCTTATAATTTTTTTCGCATCATGGCCCTTTTGCACACCGCCTTCGATCCAGACAATCGCCCCCGTCGGACAACGTTCGATCGCGATGCGCGAAGCCAACGCGTTTTTTCCGTAGTCAATCACCGCCAGAGATTGATCGATCATGATCAGCCCTCCCGGAGCATCGAGCGCGCAGCGACCACAACCGGTGCAAGCAACCGCACATTCGGCCTCGGCCGCCTCGCCTTTCTCGAGATTCTTGCAGGCCACCCAGAGCTTGTGGCTCAGCGGCTGCAGTGAAAACAGGTCTCGCGGGCAGATGTCGACGCAATCACCACAGGCGGTACATTTATCCGTGACGACTTGAGGCAGGTCGTGTGGGTCCATGATGATCGCATCGAAATCACAGACCCGCTCGCAGTCACCCAGACCCAGACAGCCCCAGACGCAACCCTTGCCTCCACCCGAGACCAGTGCAGCGCCGCGACAACTGTCGACGCCGTGATAGCCGCCGTACCTGCGCGCTACGTTGGTGCCCCCTGCACAGGCCAGACGGGCGACCCGTTTTTCCTGCGAACCGAGCTCAACACCGAGAAACGACGCGATCTGCTGATTCATCTCAGGGCTGTTGACCGTGCAGGCACCAGGTTGCAATTCGCCATCGACCAGTTTCTCGGCGAAGGCCCGGCACCCCGCCGTGCCACAAGCGCCGCAATTCGCGTGCGGCAGCATGTCCTCGACCACATCGATCTTCGGGTCTTCGTAGACGTAAAGACGCCGATTAGCGATCACCAACAGAGTAGCCAGGGCCAGTCCCAGAACGGCCATGAAGCCAACCGCAATAAGTACGTTCAACATAGCGAGTACGCGTTACCCAGGTGTCTTGTATCGATCAAGCCCTTTGCCTCCATAGAGAAGCTGGATCTTTGTATACGACGATGCTAGTCGATGCTGCCATGAGTCCGTAGCTCACGCCGCAAAGTTTTTGCAAAGCTAGTGTTATAGCAGCCATCATTGCCCTTGTCTAACGATCGAGGTTCCGGGCAAGCTCAAGACGTATTGAGAAAAGCGCACCGTCTCAGGTCAACACAATAATCACTGATGGCCTCCGCCGGCGGCTCCCGCATCTCCAGAGTGGTACAAGCCGGAACGCGTTCGACCACAAAACGCTCCGCTCTTCTGTTGGCGGCCTCCTCGAGCGATAACGGCAAACCCTCATAGGGCAGAGCTTGCGGTTGCCATTCGTGCAAGGTTACACGCACAGCGTCTTGCCTGGCGGCCGGTGGTACCAGCATCAGCGATACCGGCGCCTGTTGACCGATGCCCGGATGCAGACCGATCCAGGGCACGAAACTGCGATAGCGCAGACCCATGACCCGCAGCACGCCGTTTCGATCCTGCTCGGCCCGCAACGGTATGCGATAGCCACCAGCTAACAGCTGCCAGCCATCGAGGTCGCCACTATTGCCGTCGAGCGGCCGCAAGCCAATCTGAATGCGCGTGGTGCTTGCATCAACCAGGCGCGATGAGCCCGCGTCTTGTGACGCCGCATCGCCCAGCAATGGCCAGAACTCGATCGCCCGATCGACCTCAAGCCGACAGTTGCCGATCTCAATATGGCCGATAAGACGGGATGTGCGGGCAAGCAAAGAACGCGCAAGGGGTTCGCCGAGCCCAAAGCCTTCATGCTGCAAATCCTCGAGGACCTGGCGCAGGTCCCGCTTCAAATAGAACGGCAACGCGAAACGGTCATGCAATTCACGGCCCCAGTTTATCAATTCAGCAGCGACATCCCGCTGGCTCAACATAGCGACCATTGCGCGCAGCAGCGCAGCGATCGCAACCGCGCTCTCCGCGCTGGCCGGCATGCTAAAGGCGCGGAACTCGACCAGCCCCAGGCAACCCCTACCGGGCAGATAGGGATTCCAAAGCTTCTCGATGTTTAATTCGCTTCGGTGCGCATTGCCCGCAATATCGACCAAAAAAGGGCTCAGGCAGCGCCAGATGTAATCAGGCTGTGGATGATCTGAGTTTTCCAACTGTTGCAGTGCAACACCGAGTTCGCTGAACGACTCGCGCACGTTCTCATCCGGGCGTGGGGACTGACTGAAACTGCCGACATAGACTGGCGCGAACCAGTAAGAAAGCGCCGGATGACGCACAAGATAGCGAATCAAACGTGGCAACAGTTGCGGATGTTCGAAAAATGGACTGCGCTCTGGACTGGGCCCACCCAGTGTAAACTGACCGCCACCGCCGCTGTCTGACCAATCACCATTGTAATGCAGCCGGTACGCGGCGAGCCCTTCAGCTTCGGCGGCCTGATACAGGATTCGACTGCTTTCAAGAAACTCGCGGGCATTGGTTGCCGGGGCTGCATTGATTTCGACCACGGCCGGATCCGGCGTCAGTGTAGTCCAGGCGACCGCTTGATCCACCGGTGGCGAATAACCCCGCCAAATCAGCTGATGAAGCCCGCACTCGGCCGCTGCTGCTGATACCAGACGGATAAAGACCAGAAAGCTTGCCACGTCTGGAAACGATGGGATCTCGATACAGGGCATATGCCTGCGCTGCGAAGCACATCGGCCACAGCCTAACGCGACCAGATACTGTCCTTCTGCAGCAAGGTCGTCCACTGCTCCGCTCAGAGGGATCGGATGATCATGCAGCGAAGGCCGGGCCAGCCTGGGATCCCGCTGCGGGTCAGCCTGCGCATGCTCGCCATCAAGACGAAACAGCACGCGCAATCCCAACTCGCCGGCAGTTTCGAAACTGTCCGCAAACCATCCCTGCTGCTCGAGTTCGCCAAGCAGGGCCAGCCGTAACTTATCCATCTGTTCAGACGAACAGGCTGCCGGCGCCGTTAGCGGATCGACCGGGATACCATCGGCCAGCGCCATTCCATCGCGTCGCCGATAAAGACCCAGACTCCAGCGCGGCCATCGCTCATCCCGGTACTGGCGACCAATCGTCCGCAACACCAGCGAACCAGGATACTCCTGTTGCAAGCGCTGTAAGATGCGCAGTGCATAGCCCTGTTTTGTCTCACCCAAGGCTTCGCTGAGCCACTCGGGTGATTCGGACGTCCGCAGCGTAAAGGTAGGCTCGGCGCCGATCCAGACATCTACGGCACTCACGTTCAACGCATCATCGTGAGCGTCTATTGCGGCTTCGAATTCACTGACCGGCTGCATCATGACACCGAGTGTTTACCAGTTCGAAATTATTGTCAAAGACCCGTCGCGCGCAAGCAGAACGCGATGGCGTGAATTCCGACAAAAATCGCGTCAGCTCCAACCATAATATAAGACGCGAATTGGTGTCATATCTTGAGTCCGATATCTATAATGCACAAATGCGTCGCATCCAGATCAAACACACGACAGCCTACTATTATCACGAAGCTGTGACTCTCAAACCGCACACTATGTACCTGAGGCCGCGGGAGGGTCACGACATACGACTGGAATCATCACGGCTGGACATCAATATCAATTACCAGATTCAGTGGCAGCGGGATGTCTATGGCAACTCTATTGCAATTGTCAGCTTTGCGGAGCCTGCGACCGAACTGATCATAAACAGTGAAGTCATCGTGGAGCATTATGAAGAGCAGCCGCTGGAATTCATCCTTGCCGATCATGCCCAGCATTATCCCTTTGAGTACGGCAGCATGGAGCAGATCGATTTGACACCCTACCAGCTCGCGATTTATCCCCACGAAAATCCCTTGGTGCACGAATGGATCGCATCGCTGTGCGATACCAGTGGCGTGCTGAATACCGTCGACTTGTTGACGCGTATTAACAACAAAATCGTCGAAGAGCTCCAGTATCAGACTCGCGAACAACCCGGTGTTCAGTCTCCAGCCGAGACGCTCTCCCGCGGTAGCGGCTCGTGCCGCGATTTTGCCACCCTCTTCATCGAGAGCTGCCGATCCTGCGGCCTGGCCAGCCGCTTCATAAGTGGTTATTTGCTGAATGAACCCGCCTCATCGGAAAACGCCACGACCCACGCCTGGTCTGAGGTATACCTGCCAGGCTCGGGTTGGCGAGGCTTTGACTCAACCAGTGGTCTGGTCGTCGGCGGCGATCACATCGCGGTCGCTGTCCACCGTCACCCGGAGGCCGTGCCGCCGATCGCAGGTTCGTTCAGCGGCAGCATCAATGCGCAACCCAGGATGGAAGTCGACGTTCAAGTGGCCCAACTCTGACCAGACTTTTCAGTTTGTCGTCCTGACTATTTCGAACATGCGGGCTAGATGATGTCCTGAATGCCGATTTCCTCTTCATTCAGTTCAGCCTGCTCGATCAAGTTAATCGCAATCGCGATGAAATCGCTATCAGTGATAATGCCAACCAGCTTATTGTCCGAGACAACGGGCAAGCAGCCGTATTTATGCGCCTGCATGTACATCGCCGCGGTGCGCAATGAGTCCAGTTTACTGATCACGCTGACATCAATGATCATGACCTCGGACAGTTGAACATCATCTTCAGAGACGTTATCGCCCGCGATTCGCTGCCGCATCGATTCTGGCCCGGATGCCGCAAGAACATCTCTCTGCGTAACCAAGCCGAGCAAATGACCGTGCTGATCCGTGATCGGTATGTGACGGATATTCTTTTCCGTCATTATTTTTCTGGCGTCAGCAAGTGAGTCCGTCTCGCCTAGAGTCACAATTTCGGCGGTCATGAATTCTTCAACTGTAATCATTGGATTAGTACCCGTATTGGCATCATGGCGTCATGTGCCCGTTTCAGCCTGAGCTCAGAGCGCGTTGTTATGGAAACTCTGATTAATTCAGAGTTTCTGCGGCGCACGGATGCGCCGCCATTTTTGATCGCCTTAAGCGATTGAAAATGGAGGAAAACATAAAATCGCATTTTATGTTTCCCGTGCTCTGATAATTCAGGGATGAATTATTCAGAGCTTCCTTATATTCTACAACAACTGGGTTTGAAGGTTGTCGCTTAGCAGACATCTAAGGATAATGGCACTGACTTAAGCCGATACGGGTTGCTTCTGTAGGAAATGTCGGCGGCAGGGAAGCCGCCGTCGAGCCTACACGGACGTATTCACGGCGTTTT
>Ga0272441_10006585_pt1 | contig 19348 bp, 17 predicted proteins | sample SSMProp6N_FD_193582 | JGI IMG/M metagenome (GOLD analysis project Ga0272441, IMG submission 193582) | Marine sediment archaeal communities from Little Sippewissett salt marsh, Falmouth, MA, United States - SSM-Prop-6N | ecosystem: Environmental > Aquatic > Marine > Wetlands > Sediment ... | reverse complement strand
GGGTGACACCGTGGTGAGCACGGCCGCTCTGGCCCTGGCCTCCGGCGCCAACCTGCAGGAAGCCGCCCATCTTGCCAACTGCGCCGCCGGGGTGGTGGTGGGTAAATTGGGCACCGCCACGGTTACCCGGGATGAATTGCTGGGAGCTCTGGATTGGCAATGAAACGAATCGCCGTTTTTCTTGATCGCGACGGCACCATTAATTTCGATCCGGGATATTTAAGTTCTCCCCGGCAACTCCGCATCTTCCCCGCGGCCCGAAAAGGCCTCAAGCTTCTAAGGGAAAAGGGATTTTCGCTTTTCATCGTCACCAACCAGTCCGGTATCGGAAGAGGATTTTTCAGCCGCCGTGATCTGGATGCTGTCCACAAAAAACTGCTGGGGGAGCTTGAAAAGGACGGGATTGCCATCAGGGAAATAGCGTTTTGTCCGCACCACCCCGACGAAGGCTGCGATTGCCGCAAGCCATCGCCAGAAATGGTGCACCGGCTCGCGGATAAATATGATATCGATCTGAAGAAATCTTTTTTCGTCGGAGATAAGCCGCTCGATGTTCTCACCGGCATCAACGCCGGATGCGGAACGGTTTTGCTGGCCGAACCCGAAAAGCTTTCCGAGCTGCGCCGCCGGAAAGAATGGGTGGAACCGGATTACATCGCCGAGGACCTCCAGCGGGCGGCGCTCTTTATCACCAGCTCGCCGCAAAAGAATTCCGGCCGCGAAAGCAAAACCGCAGTTGGAATCATCCCTGCGCGCTACCGCTCCCGGCGCTTCCCCGGTAAACTCCTGGCCCGTTTGGGAGAGAGGACGGTGATCGAAGAAGTTTACCGCCGGGCGTCCCGGGCGAAATTGCTGGATGATCTACTGGTGGCGACCAGCGACAAACGGATTCAGAAAGCTGTTCTTTCCTTCGGCGGAAAGGTGGTGCTGACATCATCCGGGCACCGGAGCGGAACGGAAAGGGTGGCCGAAGCTTCCCGTGGTCTGAAAACAGAAATCGTGATTAACATTCAGGGTGATGAACCCTTCATCCGCGCCGCCATGATCGATCGGCTGGTGGAGGAGCTGCTTCGGAATCGCCGGCTGAATCTGGTTACCCTGGCGAAAAAAATCAGCTCTCCTTCCGAATTAGCCGACCCCGATACGGTAAAAGTGGTGATGAACCGCCAGGGTTTCGCCTGCTACTTTTCCCGCTCGCCGATACCCCACCACCCGTCCGGCGGTCGGATAAAGGCGTTCAAGCATATCGGGCTTTACTGTTACCGGAAAAAATTCCTGTTAAAATTTCCCGCTCTCCCCCGGGGCCGCCTGGAGAAACAGGAAAAATTAGAACAGTTGCGCGTTCTGGAGAACGGGTATAAGATAAAAATACTGAAAACAAAATGGGATACGATCGGAATCGACACCCCGTCCGATCTCAAAAAAGCGAGGAAATTGCTGAGCGCCTGATTTCTCTGAATTATTCTTTTTCAGTTTACGCAACCGCAACCCTTCAACGAAAGTTGCAAGCAAAGCGAGCTGATGCTATCTAAGGTCAGGGAATTTAAAATCGGATCAGTCACGGTGGGAGGAAACCATCCCCTCTTTCTCGTCGCCGGTCTCTGCGTAATTGAAAGCCAGGAGCATACCCGGATGATCGCCGGTGACCTCAAGTCGATCTGCGACCGCTGCGGCATCGGTCTTGTTTTCAAGGCTTCCTACGATAAAGCCAATCGAACTTCACTGAACTCTTACCGGGGTCCGGGCCTGGATGAGGGGTTGCTGATCCTTAAAAAAGTAAAAGAGGAGTTCGGTCTTCCGGTTCTGATCGATTTTCACCGTCCGGCCGACGCGCCGGCGGTAGCTGAAGTCGCCGATGTTTTGCAGGTGCCGGCTTTTCTCTGCCGCCAGACCGACCTGGTCCTGGCCGCCGCCGCTACCGGTAAAGCCGTTAATATAAAAAAGGGACAGTTTTTAGCCCCGCGGGACGTGGAGCATATTATCCGAAAGGTTAAAAGCACCGGTAACGATACTATTTTAATCACCGAACGGGGAACCAGTTTCGGCTATCACCAGCTGGTGAATGATATGAGGGCGTTGCCGATGATGAGGAGCTTCGGTTATCCGGTTATCTTCGACGCGACCCACAGCACGCAGATCCCGGGTGGTTTGGACGAAGCTTCCGGGGGAGAGAGCGAATATGTTCCCCATCTGGCCCGGGCGGCGGTGGGTTCCGGCTGCGACGGCTTATTTCTGGAAGTGCATGATCGGCCGGAGAAGGCCCTCTCCGACGCCGGCAGCGTCCTTCCTCTTGGAAAATTGGAGGGTTTGCTCGGGGATGTAATAGCACTGGATAAGATAGTCAGGGCGGGGCGATGAGCAGAGATTCAAAAAAGAAGACGGATATTATCGGAATCGGCCGTTCGGTCCTTGAGATTGAGGGCCGGGCGGTCCTGGATCTGATTCCGCGGCTCGGAAAGGAATTTGAAAAAGCGGTAAGACTTCTCTACGGATGCCGGGGTAGGATTATAGTCACCGGGATGGGAAAAGCGGGTATTATCGGAAGGAAAATTTCCGCCACCCTCGCCAGCACCGGGTCTCCCTCCCTGAGCCTCCATCCGGTGGAAGCTCTTCACGGTGATCTGGGAATTGTGAGCGGGGATGATGTGATGCTGGTTATCTCTCACAGCGGGGAATCGGAAGAGATTAAAAATCTGCTCCCCTTCATCAAACAGAGAAAGATCGCTTTAGTCGCGATTACCGGAAATACCGGATCCACCCTGGCCCGTTACAGCGACGTGGTCCTGGATGCCCGGATTGAACGGGAAGCCTGCCCACTCAACCTTGCCCCCACCTCCAGCACCACTGCGGCGCTGGCCGTCGGCGACGCTCTGGCGGTGGCCCTGATCCAAAAGCGCGGTTTTCAATCGGTGGATTTCGCCCGACTTCACCCGGGCGGTTCCCTCGGCAAAAAATTGCTTTTGCAGGTTTCCGATTTAATGAGAAAGGGGAAGGCCAGCCCGACGGTGGATGAGAATACCCAGGTGAAAGAGGTGCTTTACCGGATCACCTCCGCCCGGGCGGGCGCGGCGATGGTGGTGGACGGCGCCGGTCGGCTGGCCGGCTTATTCACCGACGGGGATCTGCGCCGCCAGATTGAGAAGGATAGCCGGGTTCTGTCCAAACCGGTAAAGGCGGTGATGACCCCCGATCCCCTGACCGTGCGGAAATCACAGCTGGCGGCGGAAGCCCTGCGCCTGCTGGGCAGCAGGAAAGTGGATGAACTCCCGGTGGTCAACGAGAGGAACGAACCGGTCGGGTTGCTGGATGTCCAGGACCTTTTAAACGCGGGAATCGTTTGATCATGATCTTTCTCTTTATCCTTCTTCTTTTTTCACCCTGTCTCTCCCGGGCCACCGCCGGCCAGGAGGGGACTCCCCCCCCGGCGGAGTCCGAATATTCCGGCCAGCAGATCAGCGGTTTCGTCCGTTATATCCCCGATGATGAAGGCGATATCGACTGGGAGCTCAAGGGGAGCGAGGCTCATTTTTCTTCCGGGGACATGGTTGACATCAAAGATCTCGTTGCCATTTCCCATGATGAAGAGATCGGAGATTTGCGAATTCAGGTGGACCGGGTTTTATACAATACCCGGACGGAAGTGGCTAATGCCGAGGGAGAATGGGCGGAGATCCGCCGGGGCGAAAATATGGTGCTGACCGGCAAGGGAATTTTCTGGCTCCCGACCCAGAAGGAAATCCGGATACTGGAAAACGTGCGGGTATTGATCGGGGAGAAAGATAACATAGGATTGTTTCCGCTATGATCCGTTTCCGATTGAGCATGGTTATGACGGTGTCAGCGGTTCTGCTTTTGGTTCTGCTTTTCGGGGCCGGAGCGGAGGTGAGCGACGGGCCGGCCCCGGCGGGTAAAATCCATCCTTCCCCCTTCCCGGCGGAAGACTGGACCGTGATAACCTGCGACGGCAATTTGCTGATGGATTATCTGAACAACCGGGTTACTTTTTTTCATAACGTTCTGGTCAAAAATCCCCGGGGAAGCATCAAAAGCGACCGCCTGATTCTGTTTCTTTCCGATCAGGCGGAAAGAGTGGAGCGCGTGGAAGCGGAGGGGAATGTCCGGATCACCACCGCCAACAGATTCGGCGCTTCCGAAAAAGGCTACTATTATCCCAACGAAAAGAAAGCTGTTTTGATCGGCGATGCCATGGTCAGGGAAGACGAAAACGTGGTCCGGGGAGAAAAAATTACTTTTTATCTCGACCGGGAAGAAATAGAGGTGGAAAAAGGACGGGACATTGAGCTTGTCCCCGAAAAGGATCTAGAAATTAATTTTTAAGCGGGCAGATGGAGCTGTTAAAGACCGAAAATCTGATTAAAAAATACCGGAACCGCCGGGTGGTGGACAATGTCAGTTTCGAAGTCAAACGTGGTGAGATCGTGGGCCTTCTGGGCCCGAACGGGGCCGGCAAGACCACCAGCTTTTACATGGTGGTGGGTCTGATCAAGGCCGACGGCGGGAGAGTATTTTTCAAAGAGCAGGATATCACTCACCTGCCGATGTCGAAACGGGCCCGGCTCGGGATCGGCTACCTCTCCCAGGAGCCATCGGTCTTCCGCAATCTCAGCGTGGAAGATAACATCCTGGCGATTCTGCAGACACAAAAAATTTCCAACCGCGATCGCCGACAGAGGATGAAGGAACTCCTCGAAGAGTTGGGAATAATGCGTCTGGCCAAAAATAAGGCCTACACCCTATCCGGGGGGGAGAGAAGAAGGCTGGAGATAGCCCGGGCTCTGGTCACCCGTCCCAGCTTCATGCTGCTGGATGAGCCTTTCTCCGGGGTGGATCCGATCGCGGTAGCCGATGTCCAGCAGATCATCATCGATTTGAAAGAAAGGGGCCTGGGTATTCTCCTGACCGATCATAACGTGAGGGAGACCCTTTCCATCACCGACCGCTCTTACATTATGTTCATGAGCAAAATCCTGATTTCGGGGACCTCCCGGGAATTGATCAGGAATCCCCGTGCCCGGCAGATCTATCTGGGAGAAGCTTTTACCATGTAATGATATTTATGAAGATTTCAGTTAGCGGAGAAACGTTAAGATGAAAGGGATTACGGTCAGCAGATTTTACGAATGTCTGAGAGAGCTGCTTCATCTCAAACTGGTAGCGGGTGAGGCGGGATTGAAGAGGAAAATCCTGGTTTCCGAAATAAACCGTCCCGGATTGGCCCTGGCCGGGTTTCTAAAATATTTCGCCAACCGCCGGGGCCAGGTAATGGGAAAGGTGGAAATTAGTTACCTGCGTTCCCTGGGACCGAAGCAGAGAAGTAACAAACTCCGGGTTCTTTTCCAGCAGAAAATTCCTTTTTGTATCATCGCCCGGAATTACGTACCTCCCGCGGAAATGATTGAGGAAGCGAACAGATTAGGTATCCCCATATTTCGCTCGCCGTTGATCACCATCCGCCTGATCAGTAAATGCACCATTTTTCTCGAGGAAATGTTCGCTCCCCACACCACCCTGATCGCGAATCTGGTGGAAGTATTCGGGATCGGGGTCTTGATCATGGGGAAAAGCGGGGTTGGCAAAAGCGAGTGCGCCCTGGGGCTGGTGGAGAGAGGACACCGCTTGATCAGCGACGATCTGGTCCATGTCCGGCTGGTGGAGGGGGAATATTTACTGGGCACCGGCTCGGAGATAACCCGCTTCCATATGGAAATCAGAGGACTGGGGATCATCGATGTCCAGAGATTGTTCGGTGCCGGCTGCGTTCGTCAAAGAAAAAGGATCGATCTCGCCGTCACCCTGGAGCACTGGGATCAGGATAAAGAATACGAACGCCTGGGTCTGGATGAAGCCCAGTACTCGGTACTGAACATTACCATTCCCCACATTATTATCCCGGTCCGACCAGGAAGGGATCTGGCGCTTCTGATCGAGGCGGCCGCCCTGAATCACCGGATCAAAATTATGGGTCCTCACCCGGTTCGGGAGCTGGATCGTCAGGTTCAACAGGAGTTAGGCAGGCGGGTTAAGAGAAAACCGCGTTCAGGGGACGGGCGGAAATGAATAAAGTGAGTAAAGAAGTCGTGATCCGCAACCGCCTCGGTTTGCATGCCCGCCCCGCGGCTCAACTGGTGCAGCTGGCGAGTAAGTTCAGTTCGCAGATTTATATCAGCAAGGGCGAAGCCCGGATAAACGGCAAAAGTATTATGGGGGTTTTGATGCTGGCGGCCGCCCAGGGAAGCAAGCTGGAAATTTCGGCGGAGGGAGATGACGCGGAAGAAGCGGTCGCCCAGATTGAAAATTTGATCAGCAATGAGTTGGCGCAGGAATGAAGAAAGAAAAGATATATGAGGGGATCGCCGCTTCTCCGGGCGTGGTGATCGGCCGGGTTCACACCTTCAATCTGGAGGAAGCGGTTATCGTTCCCCGGAAAATACGCCAAAGCGAAGTTCCCGCCGAGATCGCCCGCTTTGAGGATTCGTTGATCGCCACCCGCCAGGAGCTTCTGACCATCCGGAAAGAACTGGCCCAGCGCCTGGATAGAAACGAGACCGACCTTTTTGACGCCCACCTTTTGCTGGTGGAGGACCGGGCGCTGATTGAGGAGGTGATCCGGGGCATCGAAGAAAAAAAGCGTAACGCCGAATACGTCTTTCAGCAAGTCGTCGAAAAGTACGCCCGCGCTTTTTCGCAGGTTGAAGATGATTATATCAAGGAAAGGTTGAGCGATATCCGCGATGTGGCCAAGCGGGTGCTCCATAATTTGATCGGAGAGAAGCGGCGTGACCTGGCGTCCCTGACCGAGGAGGTGGTGATTATCGCCCACGATCTTTCTCCTTCGGACACCGCTTTGATGCACCGGGAAAAAGTAATCGCTTTCGCCACTGAAGTTGGGGGGCGCACTTCCCACACGGCGATCATGGCCCGCTCCCTCGCCATCCCCGCGGTGGTAGGCCTGGGAACCATCGAAGATCAGATTCGCAGCGGCGATCCGGTGGTGGTGGACGGGAACAAGGGGTTGGTTATTTTTTACCCATCGCGGACGACGCTCTCCAGAATTAAACGGGAGAAGACCAGTCTGGCGGAGTTTGAAAAGCAGCTGCAGTTCCTGAAGGAACAACCGGCGGAAACCGGAGACGGTTTCCAGGTTACCCTCGCCGCCAACATCGAGATGCCGGAAGATTTGCCTTCGGTGCTTTCCCACGGGGCGGAAGGGGTGGGGTTGTACCGTACCGAATTTTTTTACCTCAACCGCGAAGATATGCCCTCCGAGGATGAGCAATACGAGGCTTACAATCTGGTCGCCCGACGGGTCAGTCCTCATTCGGTCATTATCCGCACCCTCGATCTGGGCGGTGATAAGTTCAACTCGCTTCTGGAAATCCCCCGCGAAATAAATCCGTTTCTCGGCTGGAGAGCGGTCCGTTTCTGCCTCGAACGCCAGGATATTTTTCAGGCGCAGCTCCGCGCTATACTCCGGGCCAGCCGGCATAAGAACGTGAAGGTGATGTTCCCTCTCATCTCCGGATACGGGGAATTGCTCCGGGTTCTGGAAGTCTGGGAAAAGGCCAAACGCGAGGTTAAAAAAAAGGGTCATCGCTTCGATCCGGAAATGGAGGTGGGGATCATGATCGAGGTTCCTTCGGCGGTGGTGATGGCCGAGGAACTGGCCAACAAGGTCGATTTCTTCAGCATCGGGACGAATGATTTGATTCAATATGCTCTGGCGGTTGATCGGGTCAATGAGAAGATCGCCTATCTTTACGAACCACTTCACCCCGCCGTCCTGAGATTGATCGATCAGGTGATCAAAGTGGGTCATGCCCATGATATCTGGGTGGGAATGTGCGGGGAAATGGCGGGAGATCCTCTTTCGGTCCCCATCCTCCTGGGGCTGGGGCTGGACGAGTTCAGCGTGAGCCCGGTTATGATTCCGGAGGTGAAAAGAATCATCCGTTCCCTGAACATGGTGGAAGCCCGCCAGCTCGCCCAGCGGGTTCTCGGCTACCATTCCACCGCAGAGATAAAAAAGGAGTCCCGCAGCATCCTGCGCAAAATCGACCCCCGGCTGTTGAAGTGGGCGGCGGATGCGAGTTCCTGATGGAGCCGTCCCGCCAACCCCCTCCGCAATTTCATCCCCACCCGCCTCCGCCGGACAAAGATTTTCTTGCCTTTGTTTCAGAGCTGTTCTATTCTGCCTCTTCTATATTTCATCATAGTTATTTCCGGATTATCGCCACCAAGGCACAAAGGCACGAAGACACTCAGAAAAATATTTAAAAATTATGGGAAAGAACAGTTGCTGAACTTTTCAAAATTTCCTTGGTGCCTTAGTGTCCTAAAAGCTGAGAAGTTCAGTTCTGAATTTTGAAAATTAATTAACTTTAAGAAGGAGAGGAATATGAAACCCGAGCATTACATCTTCACTTCCGAATCGGTTACCGAAGGTCATCCGGACAAGGTCTGCGATCAGATCTCGGACGCCGTTCTCGATCAGGTGGTAAAAGAAGATCCCGCCGGTCGGGTAGCCTGTGAGACGTTTATCACAGTGGGGCTGGTCATCGTGGGAGGAGAAATTACCACCTCCACCTACGTGGACGTTCCGGACCTGGTCAGAAGGGTGATCAATCAAATCGGTTATACTCATCCCCAGTACGGTTTTGACTTCAAGAGCTGCGCCATTCTCAACGCTATCGGCAAACAATCAGCCGACATCGCCCTCGGGGTAAATAAGAGCGATGACCACGAGCAGGGTGCCGGCGACCAGGGGTTGATGGTCGGATACGCCTGCCGGGAGACCCCTGAATTGATGCCTTCCCCGATCATGTTCGCTCATAAGCTGGTCCGGAGGCTGGCCCGGGTGAGGAAAGAAAATATTCTTCCCTGGCTCGGACCGGACGGGAAATCCCAGGTTACCTGTGAATACCAAAAAGGGGAGGTGATCGCCATTCCCCGGGTGGTGATTGCCGCCCAGCACACCCATGAAGTGGTTGATAGCTCGGATAGATTCATGACCGAGGATGCGAAAAAAGCGATTCTGGAAGAAGTGATCAAGCCGGTGCTCAAAGATTATTACCGCGAAGGAGAAACGGTCTGGATCGTGAACGGAACCGGAAAATTTGAAATCGGCGGCCCCCAGTCCGATACCGGGATGACAGGGCGAAAGATTATTGTCGATACCTACGGAGGAGAGGTTCCCCACGGCGGCGGCGCTTTTTCCGGCAAAGACTGCAGCAAGGTGGACCGGAGCGGGGCGTACATGGCCCGCTACATCGCTAAAAATATAGTCGCCGCCGAGCTGGCCACCCGCTGCGAAATCCAGCTGGCCTACGCCATCGGGGTGGCGGAACCGGTTTCGGTCTACGTCAATGCCCACGGAACCGGCAAAATTTCGGATGAGAAATTGGTCGGGATAATCAAGGATATCTTTCCTCTCAAGCCCGAGGGGATGATTCAGGCGCTGGATCTGAGGAAACCCATTTTCCAGCGGACCGCCGCTTACGGCCATTTCGGTCGGGAAGAGGAAGGTTTCACCTGGGAAAAAACCGATAAGGTGGACGATTTGAAAAAAGCCGCCGCCGTTTAGTTTTGGAATTTAGAAAAACGCGAAAAGATAAATACATTATCACCACGAAGTCACGAAGAACACGAAGATAGATAGGAATGAAATAACGCGGCTTTAAACATGCAATATTTGCCTTCGTGAACTTCGTGCCTTCGTGGTTAAAAACGCACCCTAGGAGCTTAATTGTATTTAAGGGAGATTGACCATGGATTACGATATTAAAGATATCCGCCTGGCTCCACAGGGCCAACGCCGGATCGAGTGGGCGGAAAAAAATATGCCGGTCCTGCGGCTTATCCGCCGCCGTTTCGGAAGGGAAAAGCCGCTGTCCGGAGTGAGAATTTCCTGCTGTCTCCATGTGACCACGGAGACCGCCAACCTGATGAGAACCCTGCGGGCGGGGGGGGCCGAACCGGTACTCTGCGCTTCCAATCCCCTCTCCACCCAGGATGACGTCGCTGCCGCCCTGGTCCGTTACTATCGGATCCCGGTGTATTCGATTAAAGGTGAAGACAACACCACCTATTATGATCATATCCGGGCGGCGCTGGAGCACCGGCCCCGAATCACCATGGACGATGGGGCGGATCTGGTCTCCAGCCTCCTCTTTATCGCCCTTAATAAACTGGGAGAAGTGAATCCTTCGGTCGCCGGCTGGGCCCGCCGGTTGCCGGCAAAAGAAAGAAATAAACTGGTGGGTGAGGTGATCGGCGGGATGGAGGAGACCACCACCGGAGTGATCCGTCTCCGGGCGATGGAAAAAGAAGGGGTTCTGCAATTTCCGGTGCTGGCGGTGAACGACGCCCTGACCAAGCATCTATTCGACAACCGTTACGGGACCGGGCAATCGACCGTGGATGGAATTATCCGGGCCACCAATATGCTTTTTGCCGGCCGGACCGTGGTGGTCGCCGGTTACGGCTGGTGCGGACGGGGTTTTGCCGTCCGGGCGAGGGGGATGGGGGCCCGGGTTATAATCACCGAGGTTGATCCCGTCCGCGCCCTGGAGGCGCTCATGGACGGTTTCCGGGTTATCTCCATGGCCGAAGCCGCTCCTTTAGGCGACCTTTTTGTTACCCTGACCGGCGATATTAACGTTATCCGGCGGGTTCATTTCCTGAAAATGAAGGACGGAGCCATCGTCGCCAATTCGGGTCATTTCAATGTCGAGATTGATATACCGGCTCTGGAGAGAATGAGCGAAAGTAAAAGGGAAGTGCGACCTTTCGTCGAAGAATATACCCTTAAAGACGGCAGGAGAGTCAATCTGCTGGCCCAGGGGCGGCTGATAAACCTCTCCGCCGCCGAAGGGCATCCGGCGGCGGTGATGGATATGAGTTTTTGCAACCAGGCCCTCTGCGCCGAATACATGGTCAAGCACGCGGCCGATCTTAAGAAAAGAGTTTATCCGGTCCCGGAGGAGATCGATCATCTGGTGGCCGGTCTGAAATTGAGAGCTTCGGGGATAAAAATAGATAAGCTGACCCCCGAGCAGGAAGAATATCTCAGTTCCTGGCGGATGGGGACCTGATTTGCCGCTTCGCAATTTCAATATATTTGCCACAAAGGCACGAAGACACTAAGAAATAATCAGAAGATAAATAAAAGCATAATTGTTCCATCTTTAAATCTTTCCTTGGTGACTTGGTGCCTTAGTGGCTAAAGGCAGCGGAGCTGAGTTGATCGGTTGAAAAAAATTTAATTCGCCCGGATCAGCATGTAGATGCCGCCGAAGCCGAAGATTATATTGCCCAACCAGGCGGCAAGCCAGGGGGAAATCAGCCCCTGTTTCCCCATCGCCACCGAAACCGAGTAGAGGACGTAGTAAAGGAAACCCAGAATCAGGCTCGTTCCCACCCCCGCCAGCATCCCCCCCCGTCCGATTTTCAATCCGAAGGCCACTCCGATGAATCCCATTATCAGACAGGCCAGCGGCAGGGAGATTTTCTGGTGCAGTTCAACCAGGGCGGGTCGCAGGGTGGAGAGGGGATAGCCCCGTTTCCGCTCCAGGAGCTCTTTCAGCTGGCGATAGCTCAGGGTGGCCAGTTCCTTCCGGCTTTCCTGCAGGTCTTCCGGGCGGACTTTGAAATCAAAGACTTCTTTGGTGAGAACTTTCTTAGTCGGCGGACCTTCCGCCGGAAAGACCCGGATCAAACCCTGGAATAACCACCAATTTTCATCCAGCCAGGCCGCTTCCTGGGCGCTGATTGTTTTGTATGGCTGCCCGTCGGGCTTGAGTTCGTATATTTTGACCCCGGTGGCGAGATTATCCCGGGTGTCAAACGTCTCGAAGTAAAAGCTGCGGTTGGTGAGAGGATTGTAAAAAGTTATATCGCGCAGTTTCTCCCTGAAAGCGAGCTTGCCCCCCAGTTTTTCTTCCTTGAGAAGTTCGGATTGCTTCAGGCTCTGGGGAACGATGGTCTCATTGACCCAGAGGGTGAGGAGGCTGAGAAAGAAGCAGAGGAGCAAAAGGGGGAAGGTTATCCGGTAGATGCTGATCCCGCCTACCCGCATGGCGGTGATCTCATTATTTTTCTGCATCCGCCCCAACGAGTAAAGTAAACCGAGGAGAATGGCCACCGGGAAGATATAGATGAAGGTCGACGGTATGAAGAGCAGGTAATATCTGAGCATTACCGGAGGCCACTGTTCTACGGCGAGGAAATCATCCAGATGTTCGAAAAGGTCTCCGATAATAAAAAGGAGGATAAAGGCGACCATGCAGTAGATCAGGGGGAACAAAAAATTTTTTACGACGTAGCGGTCCAGAATTCTCATGATCATTATAAACCGTAAAAACTAAATCCGGGTAACCTTCAGCATTAAAAAGATTCCGCTCCCCCCGTAGAGGATGTTGGGAATCCAGACGATAAGCTGGGGATAATACCGGGGTGATTCGGCTACCGCTTTGGAATAAAGAACGAACAGATAAAAGACGAATATCAGAATGAGGCTTATGCTCATCCCGATGGATTTTTCGCCGCGGTGGGTTTTTATGGCCAGGGGAATACCGATTAAGACGAAAGAAAAACAGGCCAGGGAAAGCGAAAGTCTTTTATGCAATTCCGTGGTGATCTGCGATATCATCGCTTTCATGTCTTTCCCCATTCCCATCAGTTCATCCCGCGATCGGAGCAGCTCGCTTCTGGTCATGTCCTTGGTTCTTTTGCTGATGTTCGCCTCCTCGAACAGCTCGCCCAGCTCGAGCGCCTGCTGAAGGTACTCGAAAGAGGTCCGGGTGCTGACGTGAGGATTATCCTGATCGTATTCATCGAAGATACCGTCGTAAAGATGAACGATGAATTTTTTCTTCTCCGCCCGGTTCTCGATCCTGGCCTGTTTGGCGGTGATGGCGCTGATCAGCTTGCCGCTTTGGTATTGATAAATGGTGATGTTTTCCAGGTGATCATTTTTCTTGTCCTGAATGCTGATAGCGTAGCCGGGGAGCTTGATGAATTCACCCGGTTCCAGCAGAAGTTCCGGATCTTGCAGACCGAACTGCTTCCGGAGCTGCCGGCTGGCGAAATTGTGATTGGGGATGGCATTGTTGTTCAGGTAGATGGCGATAAGGGTGAGAAAAAACCCGATGAAAAAAACCGGACGGGTGATGGTTCCCATCCCCACGCCGCTGGCCCGCATGGCGGTGATCTCATTGTCAGCGGCAAGCCGGCCGAAGACGAGGAGGGTAGCGGTTAAAATAGCCATGGGAATGGCGTACTGGAGCAGCCTGATGATAATAAACCAGAGAAATTTTCCCAGCAGGATCAGGTCCATCCCCTTGACGACCATATCCACGATCTTGATCAGATTCCCGACGCAGAGAATCCCGATCATCACCAGCAGGGTGGCGAGAAAGGTGATCAAGAGGTTTTTCCCTAAATAGCGGTACAGTATTTTCATAAAAGCCGATATATAGCATAACCTTTTTGCGGCTGAAAGTAAATTCGCCTAAATTGTGCTTGAGAAACTCCCGCCGCTCGGATATATTTACTGCTTCAAAATTTCAAAAAATACCACAGAGAACACAGAGATAAAGAAAGAATCGCAGAGGACACGGAGTATTTTAAAATATTTCCAAAATAATCTCTGTGAACTCTGCGGCCATCTCAGTGACCTCTGTGGTTAATAAATTTGCCCGAGCCGGAGGCGAGGGCTAATGTTGGAAATTAAAAGTGATGGCAGCTGACGGAAAAAAGAAAATCACGATCAGGAACGTCTACCCGGAGCTGGAGGAGGGGCGGTTCCCGGTCAAAAGGGAGATCGATCGTCCCCTGGTGGTAAGCGCCGATATCTCCGGACCGTTGCCGCTTGAAGCCCGCCTTAAGTTCCGGGAAAAATACGGTTCCGATAAAAAATGGATGGCCGTTCCCATGGTCGCGTCATCGGACGGAACCTGGCGCGGAGAAATTGTATTTTCCCGAACCGGGATTTACCTCTACACGGTGGAAGCGAAGGCTTCCGCCGCCTCTACGATCAGTTATCAGCCCGAATTGACGGTTATAGTGGAACCGGCCCGGGCCCGGTTCGCCGCCTGGTACGAAATGTTTCACCGTTCCCAGGGAAAGGCGGAAGGCAAAAGCGCCACCTTCCGGGACATGGAACGCCGTTTGCCAGATATCAGACGGATGGGGTTCGACGTAATCTATCTTCCCCCTATTCACCCGGTCGGGCGGACCAACCGCAAGGGGCCGAACAACAGTATCCGGGCCGGCCCCGATGATCCCGGCAGCCCCTGGTCGGTGGGAAACGAATCCGGCGGCCATAAGGCGGTTAACCCCGAACTGGGAACTCTCGAAGATTTCCGTCGTTTCGTCAGCGCGGTCGAGAAACAGGGGATGGAAGTGGCCCTCGATTTCACCAGCAATTGCTCCCCCGATCATCCCTGGATCAATGAACATCCGGACTGGTTCTATCACAATCCGGACGGAAGCATCCGCTACGCGGAAAATCCGCCCAAGAAATACGAGGATGTATGTCCCCTCAACCTCATGCCGCCTGACCGGGAGAAGCAATGGGAGGAGATCAAAAGCATATTTGTCTTCTGGATTGAGAACGGGGTGAATTCATTCCGGATCGATAATCCTCACACCAAGCCGACCGAGTTCTGGGAACGGCTGATCGAAGAAATCAAAAAGGACCACCCGGATACGGTTTTTCTCGCCGAGGCGTTCACCGACTACGATAAACTGGAGGAACTGGCGCGGATCGGTTTTTCCCAGTCCTATTCTTATTTCACCTGGAGGAATGAGAAGAACGAATTGATCGAATATTTCACGAAACTCACCCAGAGCTATCTGAAAGAATTTTTGCGGGTAAACCTTTTCACCAACACCCCGGATATCCTGCCGTTCATTATCCAGCGAGGTGGAAAACCGGCTTTCAAAATGAGAATCGTCCTCGCCGCCACCCTTTCTTCAGCTTACGGCATGTACAACGGCTACGAGCTGCTGGAGAATGAAGCCCTGCCGGGGAGGGAGGAATACCTGGATTCAGAGAAATACCAGTACAAAGTCCGGGATTGGAACAAACGGCCGAATATCAAAGCCTACATTGCCCGGCTGAACCGGATCCGGCGGGAAAATCCGGCGCTTCACTATTACGGCAATCTCCGGTTTTACAATTCCACCAATGAGCATATACTTTTTTACGGCAAGGTCTCGCCCGACCGGGACAATATCATTCTGGTGGCGGTGAATCTCGATCCCTTCCATTCCCATGAGGGGCGGGTCACGGTCCCGGTGGAAAAGTTCGGAATATCTTCAGGAGAGAAGTACAGAGTTCACGATCTCATCTCCGCCAGGGTGCGAACCTGGAAGGGAAGGGAAAACCGGATAACTCTCGATCCCGGGAAGGAGCCCGCGGCGATCCTGAGGATAGAAAGGATGTAACCGTAGCGGAAAGGAAGAAGATGAAAGTTACTTTTATGGCCCGAGAATATCCTCCCCATGTTTACGGAGGTGCCGGTGTTCACCTGCGGGAGTTGTCGCGCTGTCTGGCCGAGCTGATGGAAGTCGAGGTCCGCTGTTTCGGTCGTCAGCGCCGGAGGAAAGGAGACCTGCTGGTCAAGGGATACGAACCGGCAAAGAAGCTGCATTGTGCTTCCCGGCCCAAGTTCGACCCGGTCTTCAATACCATCTTCACCGACCTGCTCATGCTCTGTGACGGGATCGACGCCGACATCATTCACACCCACACCTGGTACGCTCATCTCGCCGGTTTCCTGGCCAGGAAATTCTACGGTGTTCCCTACGTGGCCACCTCGCACAGTCTGGAACCGCTCCGCCCCTGGAAGGAAGAGCAGCTCGGCAAGGGATATTTCGTCAGCAACTGGATGGAAAAGATCGGTCTTGAAGGAGCGGACCGGGTGGTGGCGGTTTCCGCCATGATGAAGGAGGATATCCTGAAATATTTTCAAGTGGACCCGGGGCGGATTGCGGTGATCCATAACGGAGTGGATCTGAAGATCTGGAAACGAAAACCCCTCACCCCGCGGCTGAGAAGTCGCTTCGGAATAGCCGATGATTACGTTCTTTTCGTGGGCCGTCCCACCGCCCAGAAAGGGATGGAGCACCTGATCGACGCCGCCGACCGAATCCCGGTTCAGATTGTGATAGAGGCGGTGGGTGCGGATACGAAGGAATACGAGGATCGGATGATGAAGAAAGTCGAGGACAAGAAAAACATCGTCTGGATCCACGAAAATCTCGGTGATAAAAAAAACGTCGAGCTCTACTCCTCCGCCCGGGTTTTCATCTGTCCTTCCATCTACGAGCCGTTCGGGATCATAAACCTGGAAGCGATGGCCTGCGAAACCGCGGTGGTGGCCAGCGCCACCGGGGGAATCAAGGAAGTGGTGGTTCCCGATGAGACCGGTATTCTGGTCGAGCCGGGCAAGCCCGGCCAGATCGCCCGTGCGGTCAATCAGCTTTTGAAAAATCCGCGCCGGGCCCGGCAGATGGGATTGAAAGGCCGGAAAAGAGTGGAGAAGTTTTTCAGCTGGGAGTCGATCGCCCGCCAGACCGCCGAGCTTTATCGGTCTTTGCTGAAGAAATAGGCACAGGTGCCCGATAATCAATTCGACGGCGTAACGTCAGCGGGCTTCGGCTCAGCCTGATTTATCTTTCCCCTCCCAGCATTTGCGCCACATGTGGGCGTAATTCTTAATCCAGTCCTCCACCGCCGCCACCCCCAGATCGCAGCCGGCCTTTTCCGATTCGATCCATTTGTGCTTGGAGATTTCCTCGAGTTGAGCCTGAGCGGATTTTTTCATCTGCCGGTCCCGCCATTCCTGGGAGTAATTCCGGAGCCAGCTTCGCACCGTTTCTTCGATGCTGAAGTAACGGTGCCATTTCTGGGAGAGGTAGAAGCGGTGAATCTGGATGGCGTTCCACTCCCGCCGGGAGAAGGGACGGGAGTTATCCTCGGGTCTGTGCTTTTCTTCTTTCATTTTCCCGCCGCGCCGAAAATGTTAAAATATATATTGGTGAAAATTTATTTTTTGGCAAGAGTATTTTCGAATAAAAATTCTATCACCTGATTTTTCAAATGAACCGATTGTTTCCGGGCGAATTCATGGTGGTGGGTTTTGAGGGAGACACCGTTAACCCCGCCCTGAGGAAATATGTTTTGGAGTGGCGGGTGGCCGGGGTGATCCTCTTCAAAAGAAACATCACCCGTAACCGGACGGCTGCCCTTCTTCGGGAACTGGGGAAGCTGCGGAGAGAAATCTCCGATCTTCCCCTCCTGATAGCGGTCGACCAGGAAGGGGGTTCCGTCTGCCGCTTCCGGGAAGGGGTTACTTTTTTCCCCGGCAACATGGCTCTGGGTATTTCGGCAAGCGCAGAGGAAGCGCGCCGGCAGGGGAAAATCACCGCCGAAGAACTCCGCCGAAAAGGGGTGAACATGAACCTGGCCCCGGTGCTTGATCTTTATTCTCCTTCCGGGAGCTCCGCCAGCGGGATCCGTTCCCTCGGTTCCGACCCTCGAAGGGTCGCTCTTCTCGGCGAAGCGCTCATCCGGGGAATGCAGGAAGCGGGAATCGTCGCCACCGCCAAGCATTTTCCCGGGAAAGGAAAGGCCTCCCTGGATTCGCACCTGAGTTTGCCGGTTATCAACCGTTCGGCCCACCAGCTCGAATCCGAGGATCTGGTGCCCTTCCGGGCGGCTATCGGCTGCGGGGTGAAAGCGATTATGACCTCCCACGCGGCTTACCCGGCCTTCCAGGGGAAAATCAACTGTCCCTCCACCCTTTCTCCGGAAGTGCTGAAGGGGATATTGCGCCGGGAGCTCAAGTTTGAAAATCTGATCATCACCGATGACCTGGGGATGGGTGCCATCCGCGATTACTGCCCGGTGCCCGAAGCCTCCCGGCTCGCCCTCAAGGCCGGAGCGGATATGGTTTTGCTCTGCCATTCGGCTCCGGAGCGTGAGAAAGTCTTTTCTTTACTCAGTGAAGCAGTGAAAAAAGATAAAGCTCTGGCCCGTGAGCTCCGCGAGAGCGGGGAGAGAATAAGGAGAGTAAAATCGGAGCTCCGTGATTTCTCCCCGCTCGGGCTCCCGCGGAAAAAAGAATCAAATGAACTGGCGGAGAGGATCGCCCGCCGGGCGGTGAGGGTTCTCCGCGACCGCAGGCGGAGCTTACCCTTCGACAAGAAGAAAGAAACTTTATTGATCCGGGTGCGGCCGGAACGGACAGTCGAAGTGGAGAACCGGGAGAGCGCCGGACTCAGCCTGGAAGATTGCCTCATTCAGGAAGGTTTGCCGACGAAGTCGCATGACATCGGGGTAAACCCTTCCGGCGAGGAGATCGAATCCTGTCTCCGGAGGGCGAAAAAGGCGGAGCGGTTGCTCCTGACCAGTTACGACGCCTATAATTATCAAAACCAGATCAGGCTGCTCGAAGCTCTGCTGAAGGAGCATCCGGACGCCGTCCTGGCGGTTTTAAAAGACCCCCGGGACGCGGGTATCTTCCCCCGGGCGGCTTGCGTGATCGCCTCCTTCGGATTTTCGCCGCCTTCCCTCCGCGCCCTGGCCGGTGTCATTTCGGGGAGAATAGAAGCGGAAAACAAAGCTCCGGGATTGGCGGGAATCGGTCCGGATTACACATAACTTGCTGCTTCGGAATATCAAAAAATTTGCCACAAAGACACTAAGGCACTAAGAAATAATTAAGAAATCAAAAAAAGCATAGTTATTACATCTTTCAATCTTTCCTTTGTGCCTTGGTGCCTTGGTGGCTAAAAGTTGCGGAGCTACGTTCTGAAAAGGTTAACAAAATGCGTCATCCCCGCGGCGGGGCGGGGTCTCCGCCTCCGGCCGCTCACGGATGAAATGCCCAAAGAAATGATCAGGGTGGGCGGCAAGCCGCTGATCGAGTGGACGGTCCGGGAAGCGCTCGCTTGCGGCCTGACTGAAATCTGCCTGATCAGCCGGTCCGCTAAACGGAAGATGGAATCTCATGTCATCAAAATTATCAACGAAGACTGTCGGGCCGGAATCACCTTCTGTTGCCTGGAGCAGAAAAAAGCCCTCGGTTTGGGGCGGGCGCTCTCCCTGGCGAAAGATTTCACCGGCGCCGATCCGTTCGCGCTGATGCTGCCCGATAACCTGGTGGTTGCCGGCCGGCCGGTTATCCTTCAGATGATGGAAGCCTTCCGTGAATACGGCCTCAGCGTGAACGCCCTGATGAAATTGCCCTCTTCCGGCCGCGCGCGACATTTAAGTGATTCCGGCAGGGCCGAGATCGAACTCCTGGCGGGGCCGGTTTAT
>Ga0272441_10006584_pt1 | contig 19352 bp, 10 predicted proteins | sample SSMProp6N_FD_193582 | JGI IMG/M metagenome (GOLD analysis project Ga0272441, IMG submission 193582) | Marine sediment archaeal communities from Little Sippewissett salt marsh, Falmouth, MA, United States - SSM-Prop-6N | ecosystem: Environmental > Aquatic > Marine > Wetlands > Sediment ... | reverse complement strand
GTGACCGCCGCCACCTCGCTCGGCCTCAACGCCAACCTCACGATCGATGCCACGGCCCCCCTGGACCTGAGCACGAACGTCAATGCGATCGCCCTGGGCGGAAACACGACCATCGACACGACGGGCGGCTCGAGCCAGGCGAACCGCTCTCTCTCCTTCGCCGACGTCACAGGCAACTTCACCCTCGCACTGGCGACCACCGATGGCGACCTCTCCGTCGGGAACCTCGACGTCGACACCTTCACCCTCACCAGCGGCGACGACCTCACCTTGAACGGCACACTCGAGGCCGACACCGCGCTCGACTTCACCAATCTCGACGAGATCTTCCTCGCCGGCAACACGCAGATCATTGCCGACGACGCCGGTACGCCGAAGGACATCACCTTCGACAGCAACAACACGATCAGCAGCAGCGGCCACTACCAGCTCACGATCAGCGGCGACAACGTGACCCTCTACCAGGTGGGCAAGGACACCGCCGGCGACCTGGGCAACACGCAGATCACTGCCGCCAGCAACCTCAACCTCCACGGCGACTTCCACCTCGATTCCAGCACCAGCCTTACCCTCGGCGGAACCATTGCCCCAGGAGGCATCGGCGTCGTCCACGACACACTGGAGATCGACTTCGATAACGACGGCAGCTTCACCATCGCCGCCGGCTCCACACTCCACGTCGACATGAGCAGCGACTCCAACTACGACCAACTGGACCTCAACAACGGCAACAGCGGCACTGTGGACTTCGGCAGCGCCTCGATCTCCGGCACCATCGTCGGAGCCTATAGCCCCGGCAGCGGCGACGACTACCGAATCCTCAAGAGCGAAGCCAGCGGAACCGTCTCCAACACAGGCCCGACGCAGGTCAGCTTCGGCGGCGAAACCTTCGACGTCGAATACACCACCGGTACCGACGTGGATCTCAACTGGATCGCCGGCATCTGGAAGTGGACGGCCGGGGCTGCGACCAACGCATGGTCCAACGCAGGCAACTGGGACCTCGGCGCACTCGTCAACGGGGCCAAAGTCGAGTTCGACACCGCCAACCTCGCCAACGCCATCCAGGCCACGACCAACGACGTGGCCAGCCTCACCCTCAGCGCCATCGTGTTCGTCGACGGTGGCTTCAGCATCAGCGGGAATGGCGTAACCCTCACCGACGGCATCACCAACACCGCGGGCGCTAACGCCGTGAACATCGCTCTTGCCATCCCCGCCACGTCCGACCAGACGTTCACCAGTACCATCGGCACCCTCACCATCGGAGGGGCCGTAACCCTCGGCTCCGCGCTCGACATCGAGGGCGGTGGAGCCGTCGTCTTCGGGAGTACCCTCGACGGCACCCAGAACGTCACCGTGGACATGAACGCGGCCAGCGGCTCTGCCACCTTCAACGGCGCCGTCGGCAACACCAACGAGCTCGCCACCCTCCTCATCACCGACAGCAATGCAGTCACCTTCGCCAACATCCTCAAAGCCCAGACCGTGGACATTCAGGACACCACGGGCACCGTGGCCTTCCAGGGCAACACCACCCTCAGCACCGGACTCACCACCGCCGCCCAGGGCTATAGTGTCGCCTTCACCGGCGCGACCATCACCATCGCCGGCGACACCACCTTGGTCAGCACCGGCGGCGTGGCCTTCGGCGCCCTGAGCACCGACACGATCACCTTCGCCGGCGGCCTCGACACCACGGCCGTCACCGGCGGAACCACCATCGCCGGCACCGTGGCCACCACGGACACCGACATGGATCTCGGATTCACCACGATGGCCGCCGACGCCACCCTCAAGAGCGGCAGCGGAGCCCTCAACGTCGCTTCCATCACCGACGGCGCCAACAGCTACTCCCTCGACCTCCAGGACAACACCGCCGCTTCCACAGGCACAGTCACCTTCACAGGCAACGTCAGCATCAACGACCTCGATACCTTCGCGCAGCCCTATGCAGTCGTCTTCCAGGGCTCCACTACCGTGGTCGACACCGCCACGACCTTCCTCAACACCTCCGGCGTGACCCTGGGCAACAACACGGGCGACAGCACCACCTTCACCGGCGGGTTCAGCACCGCCGCCGTGGCCGGCGGAACCAGCATCGAGGGCACCGTGGCCACCACCAACGTGCCCATGGTGCTCGGCGCCACCACAATGACCGACGACGCCACCCTCAAGAGCGGCAGCGGCGCCATCACCGTCGCATCCATCACCGATGGCATGGGCAGCTACTCCCTCGACCTTCAGGACAACGCCGCCTCCACCGGCACCGTCACCTTCACCGGCAACGTCGCCGTCAACGACCTCGACACCTTCGCCCAGCCCTACGCCGTCGTCTTCCAGGGGGCGAGCAACACCATTGAAACGAACACCAGCTTCCTGAACAAGGGCACGGTGACGTTCGGCGATGGCTCGGGCGACAGCTCGACCTTCACGGGCGTGCTCGACACCAACAACGGCCCGAGCTCGACCATCGTGATGGGCACCCTCTCGTCCGGCGGCAACGCCATGGACCTCGGCGACACGACGACCGACGCGGGCGCCGCTACCAACTTCACGGCCTCCACCCTCACCTTCCACGGCACCCTCACCCCCGGCGGAGCATCCGTCGGCACCGTCAACGTCAACGGCAATCTCGCCCTGGCCAACACCGCCACCCTCGACGTCCAGCTCGGCAACACCACCGACACGATCGACCAGGTCAATGTCACGGGCACGGTCAACATGGGCGGTGCCACCCTCTCGGGCACCCTGACCGCCGGGACGCCGGCGAATGGCACCACCTATGAGCTCATCAGCAACGACGCCGCCGATGCCGTCTCGAACCAGTTCGCGCAGGGCATCGCCATCACCATCGGCGGCAAGGATTTCACCATCGACTACGCCGCCGGCGACGGCAACGACGTGGTGCTCGAGAAGATCATCACGAGCATGGTCTGGGACGGCGGCAGCGTCGTCGACAGCAACTGGATGACCCCGGAGAACTGGGTGAACGACGTCGTGCCCGACCCGGGCGACAGCCTCGAGTTCGCCGGCGCCGTGCGGGTGAGCAACACCAATAACTTCGCCGCGGACACACAGTTCGAGTCCATCATCTTCAGTGCCACAGGCTTCACCCTCAGCGGCAACAGCGTGGACCTCACCGACGGCGTGAGCAACGACGTGGGGAGCAACGCGATCGCCCTGCCGATCACCGTCGCGTCGGCCCAGACCTTCTCGGCCGCCAACGGCACTACGCTCAACGTCAACGGAGGCACCACCCTCAACGACGGCCTGACCATCGGTGGGGCCGGCACGGTGAACTTCGGCGGCAGCGTCGACGGCACTCAGAACCTGACGGTCAACATGAACGCCGCCACCGGCACCGCCAACTTCAACGGAGCCGTCGGCAACGCCAACCCACTCGCCACACTTCTCATCACCGACAGCAGTGGGGTCACGTTCGCCAACACCCTCAACGCCCAGAACGTGAACATCCAGGACACCACGGGCACGGTCGCCTTCCAGGGCAACACCACCATCAGCGCCGGCCTGACCACTGCGGCCGAGGGCTACGACGTCGCCTTCACCGGCACGACCAACAGCGTGGCCGGCGCCACGGCCTTCCTGAACACGGGGACGGTGACCCTCGGGGACAACGGCGACGCAACCACGTTCGTCGGTGGCCTCGACACCACGGGCAACCCCTCGGCCACACACGTCTCCGGCACCGTTCTCACGACCGACACGGGGATGAGCCTCGGCCCCGTCACCCTGGATGGGAATGCGACGCTCGACACGGGGACGGGGGCAGGCAGCCTGCTGGGTGTTGGCGCCGTCACCGGCGGCGGCTTCGACCTGGTGCTCGACTCCGGCCCCAATGCCGCGGCCGACATGGCCGTGGCTTCCGTGGCGAATGTGGGCATCCTGACGGTCCGCGACAGCGGGGGCGCTACCTTCGCAGGCTCCGTGGACGCCGCCACCGTCGATCTCCAGGACACCACCGGCACCGTGGCCTTCCAGGGCAACACCACCATCGGCACCGGCCTCACGACCGCTGCGATGCCCTACGACGTCTCGTTCACCGGCGCGACCAACAACATCGCAGGCGACACGAACTTCCTCAACACGGGGGCACTCACGTTCGGCGACGGTGGGGACACCATCACCTTCGCCGGCGGCCTCGATACCACGGGCAATCCGTCCATGGCCAACGTCAACGGCACCGTGGCGACGACCAACACCCGGATGGACCTCGACACCGTCACGATGCTTGGTAACTCCACACTCGTCTCCGGCAGTGCCAATACCTACGTTGCTTCTATCACCGACAACGATAACGGCTACACCCTCTCACTCCAGGATGGCACCGCCACCGGGATCACCCGGTTCAGCGGCACCATGAACGTCGGCACCCTCACGACCTTTGCCGGCAACTACGACGTCTATCTCCTCGGCAACACGACCGTGGACACCGACACCACCTTCCAGAACACCGGCGTCGTGATCCTGGGCGATGCGGTGGGCGATACCCTCACCTTTGTCGGCGGCCTCGACACGGCGAACACCAGCCAGACCCGAATTACCGGCACCGTGGTCACCACCGACGCCGCGATGGACCTCAGCACCACATGGATGTTCGGCAACGCCACGCTCCGCACCGGCAGCGGCGCCCTCGACGTCGACGGCATCACCGACGGAGCCAACAGCTACACCCTCAGCCTCCAGGCCGACACGCCAGGCTCGACGGGGGCGGTGACCTTCTCCGGCCCCGTGACCGTGAACGCCGTGACGACGTTCGGCCGAGCCTACGACGTGGCGTTCAACGACGGCGGCACAGTCGACGCGGACACGAACTTCCTCAACACGGGGACGCTCGCGCTCGGCGACGGCGGCGACACGATCACGTTCGTCGGCGGCCTGGCCACAACAGGCAACGCCACCAACCCCTCGCAGGTGAACATCGCGGGCACCGTGCAGACCACGAACACCCAAATGGACCTCGGCCCCGTCACCCTGGCCGGCAACTCGACGTTCGACACGGGGATTGCGGCCGCGGGCGTGCTCAACGTCGGCGCCGTCACCGGCGGCGGATTCGACCTGATCCTGGACTCCGGCGCTGATGCTCTGGCCGACACGACCGTCGCGTCCGTCGCCAACGTCGGCACCCTCACCGTCCGCGACAGCGGCGGCACCAGGTTCGTTGGCACCGTGGGCGCCGACACGGTGGCTCTCCAGGATACCACGGGCACGATCGCCTTCGAGGATAACACGACCATCGGCACCGGCCTGACCACGGCCGGGATGCCGTACGACGTCGCCTTCACAGGCGGCACCAACACCATCGCCGGCGCGACGGCCTTCGTGAACACAGGAACGGTGACGCTTGGGGACAACGGCGACACAACGACGTTCGTCGGCGGCCTCGACACCACGGCCGGCCCTTCGGCCACACACGTCTCCGGCACCGTTAAGACGACCGACACGACGATGAGCCTCGGCCCCGTGACGCTGGATGGGGATGCAACGCTCGACACGGGAACGGCGGCAGGCAGCCTGCTGGGCGTTGGCGCCGTAACCGGCGGCGGCTTCGGCCTGGTGCTCGACTCCGGCCCCGATGCCGCGGCCGACATGACCGTGGCTTCCGTGGCGAATGTGGGCGTCCTGACGGTCCGCGACAGCGGGGGCGCCACCTTCACCGGCGCCGTCGGCGCCGCCACCGTCGATCTCCAGGACACCACCGGCACGGTGGCCTTCCAGGGCAACACCACCATTGGCACCGAACTCAAGACCGCTGCGAGGCCCTACGGCGTCTCGTTCACCGGCGCGACCAGCAACATCGCGGGCGCCACGGCCTTCCTCAACGCCGGGGTGCTGACGTTCGCGGGGGGCGGCACGACGGTCTTCGCGGGCGGGCTCGACACTCAGGCCACAGGCGGCGTCGTGACCAGCGCCACCGTCGCCACGACGGATACCCCGATGGACTTTGGGGACCTTACAATAGCCGGCAACACCGTCATCGACGCCCAGGCCGGCAAGACCACCTTCCACAACGACATCGACAACATCGCTGCCGGCAGCTTCTCCGTCCTCGGCACAGGCGACATCGAGCTCAACTCCACCATCACCGTGAACGGCCCCGTAGACCTCGGCGGCGGGCTCGGAGCCCCGCCCGAGGTCGCCAGAATCTACAAGGACACGCTGGGCGACGTGGTCATCACCACAACCGGCCACGACTTCACGATGGGCACCAACCAGAAGCTCACCGTCGCGAATGGCGACCTGACCATCGACGCGACCGGCGCGAATGCGTACATCGGCGACCTCAACTCCAACGGCACCATCACCGTCACCGCCACTGGCATCAAGCTCATCGCACGGGGCGGCGGCCAGGTCATCAACCTCGACGGCGTGAGCAAGAGCACCGACAACTCCACCAGCGTCGTGGCCATGAACGTCAACCTCAATGGCGCCGTGAGCGCGGGGCTGGGGCGCGTCTCCACCCCCACGTCGGGCGACTTCAACAAGGGCGCCGTCTCCTACTGGACGCCGCTGAAGCTCGGCGGCGGAGCGCTCCCCGTCCTCGTGACCACAGGCGCAGGCACCTTCCCCGCAGGCACGCCGATTGACCTCGCCGCGGGCGCCGTGCTCTTCGACCTCGCCACCGCCCTCGCCACCGCCATCCCCCAGCCCAGCCCCATCGCACCTGCGGCCACCTACTATCCCCTCGACCCCGCGGTCAAGGAGCTGCTCGAACAGCTCGGCCTCTTCGCACGCGAGCTCACACCCGCCGAACAGGCCGCCTACGGAAGCAGCACCACCTTCACCTTCGACGACGTCATCCGAAAGCCCGAGGACGAAATCGGCCCTGAGGACTACACCGTCCCCGCACCTCGTCTCCCCGAAGACCTCGTCAAGGCCACCGTGGAAACCTACCGAGGCATCTTCTGGAAGGAGAACGAATACCAGGGAGCGGCCATCAAGGCCACCCTCCAGAAGGCCTTCGACGCCTACAAGCAGAAGAGCCCCGACGCCGTCGACCCCGCCGCCTTCCGCAAGTTCCTCCAGGACACCCCGGACCAGTCCGATGCCCTCAAGCTGCTCGACGACCTCAAGAAGCTCTTCGAGCAGATCGGATATCTTGGCCTCACCAGCGTCCAGCAGGGGATCTCGCAAGGCATCCTCGTCCGCGATATCGTTCCGACCGGCATGACCCCCGGGCAGCTCATCGCCGCGATCAAGGGGGTGGCCCCCGGGCAGTGACGGCCGGAACGGAACCACCGATGCGACAGGCCGGACTCTCGACGAGGGGCGCGCGCCCCATCGAGAGTCCATCGTGAGGTACACTATGGCGATCATTGACCTCGAGAAGCTCCTCGCCGACGTGTCGCCCGACGCCCCCTGCGGCGAGGACGTGAGCTACGACGCCGCCTCCTACGCCCTCGAGACCCTCGCACAGGGCACCGAGGAGACCCAGGTTGGCGATTCCATACGCCCCGCCGAGGAGCCCAACTGGCACGACGTGGCCAAGGCCGCATCCGAACTCCTCGAACGGACCCGCGACATCCGCATCATCCTCTACCTCACCGTTGCCGCACTCAAGATCGACGGTCTGCCCGGCCTGCGCGACGGACTCGCCGTCCTCCGAGGCATCCTCGAAAACCACTGGGACACCGTGTTCCCCCAGCTCGACCCCGACGACAACGACCCCATCGAGCGCGTCAACCTCATCACCGCCCTCGTGCAGCCCGAGAGCAACTTCCGCGATCCCATGAAGTTCATCCGCCGCGTGCGCGAGGCCCCGCTGACCGACTCGCGACAGCTCGGGCGCTTCAGCCACCGCGACCTTCAGGTCGCCACCGGTGAAATCCCGCCGCCCGCCAACGCTGAGGGCACGCCCCCCGACCTCGCACAGATCGACGCCGCCTTCCAGGACACCGATACCGAGTTCCTCCAGGCCTCCGCACAGGCCGCCGCCGAGGCCGTCGAGCACGTCAAGGGCATCGATGAGTTCCTCACCGCCAGCATCGGCGCCGGCGAAGCGCCCAGCCTGGACGACTTCATCCACGTCGTCCAGGACGTGAGCAAGAACCTCCACGAGCAACTCGCCAAGCGCGGCTACGGCGCGCCTGTGGTGGGCGAGGACGAGGGAGCCGCTCCCGGTGGCCAAGGCACAGCCGCACCCGCCGCCGCGGCCCAGGCACTCACCGGCGAAGTGAACTCCCCAGAGGATGTGCTCAAGGCACTCGAGAAAATCTGCCGCTATTACGAGGTGCACGAGCCGTCGAGTCCGGTGCCCCTGATCCTGCGGCGCGCGCACCGCCTCGTCTCGAAAAGCTTTGTGGAGATCATCCAGGACCTCTCGCCCGAAGCTATCCGCCAGATCGAAATGATCTGCGGCCTTGACATGGGCGCCGGCGGGCAGTAGAATCTAGCATCGGTTTGTTGGGGTGGCCGCCTCCGGGACACTCGGTGGCTCTTTCGTGAAAGGGAGTCTCATGGCGAAGAAGGAAAGCGCCCAGAAATTCATCCAGCGGAACCGGGCGCCGCGCGTGCAGTTGGAGTACGACGTCGAGGTCTACGGCTCGGAGAAGAAGGTCAACCTGCCTTTCGTGATGGGTGTGATGGCCGACCTCTCCGGCAAGCCGGCCGAGCCTCTTCCATCCGTCAACGACCGCAAGTACCTCGAAGTCGATGTCGACAACTTCGACGAACGCCTCAAGGCGGCCAAGCCCCGGGTGGCGTTCAGAGTGCCCAACACACTCACCGGCGAAGGCGAGATGGCGGTCGACATCACTTTTGAGAGCATGGACGACTTCTCGCCCGCAGCCGTGGCGCGTAAGGTGGACTCGCTCAACAAACTCCTCACCGCCCGCGAGCAGCTCTCGAACCTGTTGACGTACATGGACGGCAAGGGCGGGGCCGAGGAACTCGTCGGTAAGCTGCTGAACGATCCAGCACTGCTTCAGGCCTTGTCTGCGGCGCCGAAGCCTGAAAGCGATGAGGGCGCCGAGGAGGAGTGAGACCGTGGCTGATCCCAACCAGGAAGCTCAAGCTCAGCAAGAGGCCGGCGCAGAGGCCGTAGAACTCAGCGAGTTCGAATCCCTGCTCCAGAAGGAATTCCGTCCGAAAACCGACCGTGCTAAGGAGGCCGTGACCGAAGCGGTCCGCACCCTGGCCAGCCAGGCCCTCGGGGCCACGCAGCTCATCTCCGAGGACGCCGTAAAGTCCATCGAAGGCATGATCGCCGAGCTCGACCGCAAGCTCACCGAGCAGGTCAACGCCATCATGCACAGCGAGGACTTCAAGAAGCTCGAAGGCTCCTGGCGAGGACTCCACTACCTCGTCAACAACACCGAGACGGACGAGAACCTCAAGATCCGCGTCATGAACATCTCGAAGAAGGACCTGGCCAAGACCCTCCGGCGCTACAAGGGCGTCGCCTGGGACCAGAGCCCCCTCTTCAAGCGCATGTACGAGGACGAGTACGGCACCCCGGGCGGCGAGCCGTACGGCTGCCTCGTCGGCGACTACCACTTCAACCACACCCCGCCCGACGTCGAGATCCTCGCCGGAATGTCCCAGATCGCCGCCTCAGCCCACGCCCCCTTCATCACCGGCGCCGACCCGACCGTGATGAACATGGACTCCTGGCAGGAGCTCGGCGACCCTCGGGACCTCACCAAATTCTTCCAGACCGCCGAATACGCCCCGTGGCGCTCCCTGCGCGACTCCGACGACTCGAAGTACCTCGGCCTGTGCATGCCCCGCTTCCTCGCCCGCATGCCCTACGGAGCCGAGACGAACCCCGTCGAGGAGTTCGACTTCGAGGAGGACGTCGAGGGCGCCGACCACAACAAGTACGTCTGGTCCAACGCCGCCTTCGCCATGGCCGCCAACATCAACAAGGCGTTCAAGCTCTACGGCTGGTGCTCGCGCATCCGCGGCACCGAGAGCGGCGGCATGGTCGAAGGGCTCCCCTGCCACACGTTCCCGACCGATGACGGCGGCGTGGACATGAAGTGCCCCACGGAAATCGCCATCACCGACCGGCGCGAGAAGGAACTGGCCGACAACGGGTTCATCCCCCTCTCGCACTACAAGAACACCGACTACGCGGTCTTCTTCGGCGCCCAGTCGCTCAACAAGCCCGCGGAGTATGAGGACCCCGACGCGTCGGCGAACGCCAAGCTGAGCGCACGCCTGCCCTACCTGTTCGCGGCGTCGCGCTTCGCGCACTTCCTCAAGTGCATCGTTCGGGACAAGATCGGCTCGTTCAAAGAGCGCGAGGACATGGAGACCTGGCTCAACAACTGGATCATGCAGTACGTCGAGCCCGATCCCAGAAACGCCACGGAGGAAGGCAAGGCACGCCGGCCGTTGGCCGAGGCGGCCGTCGAGGTCGCCGAGGTCGAGGGCGACCCCGGCTACTACTCGGCGAAGTTTTTCCTGCGGCCACACTATCAGCTCGAAGGCCTGACCGCATCGTTGCGTCTGGTCTCGAAGCTGCCCTCTGCCAAAGGTGGGTAATACGTGGCTACGGTGTGGGCGGGCCGGATGAGCGACCGCCCGGGATGCGATCGCTTCGATGCCCGCCCCAGTTCCCAGGGTCTGGTGCACAGGGCACGTGTGAGAGCACCTGTAACGCACCAGTTTGCTTGAGGAGGAGTCGACATGGCGTTTGATGGCTATCTGCAAGTGGAAGGCATTCCGGGCGAGAGCACGGACGCCGTACACGCAGGATGGATCGAGATCATCTCGTTCAGGCACGAGGTGTCTCAGCCGGCGGGCTCCGCCACAAGCCGTGTGGGGGGCCGCACAGGCGCACGCGTGGACATTCAGGACTGGGTGATCAACAAGGTCATCGACAAGTCCACTCCCATCCTCAACCTCTACTGCTGCAACGGCAGGCACATTCCCAAGATTACCGTCGAGCTGTGCGAAGCCGGCGGCGACAAGCACATGTACTACCGCATCATCATGACCGACGTGATCGTGAGCGCCGTCAAGCCTGCCGGCGTCGCCAACGAGCAGGTCTTCGTCCGGCCCATCGAAGAGGTCTCGTTCAACTTCGGCACGATCCAGTGGGAATACGTCGCGATGGACCACACCGGCAAGGCCGGTGCCGCCATCCAGTCCGGCTGGACCCTCGAGGAGAACCAGGCCCTCTAATCGGCTCGGGCAGCGGGCCGACGTGATCACCGCGTGCAGCGCGCCGCCGGAGCCCGGCACCCCGGGAACCGGCGGCGCGCACGACGCATCCTCACTGTAGCTCCACCAGGCGAACGCACGCGAGCCGGGAGACCCCTGGTGGACGCACCAGCACGGGCAGCGCATCCGAACGGCAGCGCGACCGGCGTGCGAAGCCCCGGGGCCTTCCCCCACCGGTTGCGCGTGTCGCCGTAGCGTGCATGGGCGCCGGCACAGGGCCTGGTGCGCAATCGACCAGGATCCGCCGGGGGCCGACGCCTCTCCAAGAGCGAGGACTGCAAGCAATGCCCGAGGCAACACAGGGTGGCAGCTCGCATCGTCCGTTCGACTGCTACCTGAGCATCAAAGGCATCAAAGGCGAATCGACGGATGCTGTGCACAAGCAGTGGATCGAGGTCCTGTCCTTCGACTGGGGCGTGAGCCAGGCGGCAGGCACCGGCGGGTCGGGGGCGAAGGAGCGCGCCGACTTCACGGACCTGAGCATCTCGAAAGTCGTGGACTGTGGGTCGCCCCAGATCTACTCCTACTGCGCCAGGGGCAGCCGCCTCTCCGAGGTCAAGCTCGAGGTCTGTACGGCGGCCGGCGACAAAGAGAACTACTTCACGATCATCCTTCGCGAGGCCGTGGTCGCGAGTGTCCAGGTGAGCGACGCGGTCGAGACGTCGGGCACCACGCGTCCTGTCGAGCAGGTCGGCTTCCGCTACGCCAAGATCCAGTGGGAGTACACCGCACTCTCCCACCCCGGAGCGCGCGGCGGCACGATGAAGGCAGGATGGGACCTGGGGAGCAACAAGAGCCTGTAGGCTCGGCGGCCGGGTCCCGCCTGTGGCCTTGCTCGGGGCAGCCGGCTGAAGGGCTAGCTAACGGCCTGTCCCCGGCAGTGGGGCATGAGGCGTAGCTCGGCGAGTGCTTCCTGCGTGGTAGAGCGGTTAGGCGCCGCCCGGCTGGCAGACGCCGGTGGCCGTGGCGGCGGGCTGCTTTCTGGGGGCGATGCATCCCGCTGGTGCGGGCGCGAGCACAGAGCAGACGGTAGTGAGCCACGAGACCTCATGGGGGTAAGCGCCAGATGACTACGGATCCGCGCGAACTCGTGCAGCAGGGCCAACTCGACGAGGCCCTCAAAGAGCTCCAGAACCAGGTGCGCAGCAAGCCCTCCGATGCCGCTCTGCGCGTGTTCCTCTTCCAGCTCCTCGCCATCGAGGGCAACTGGGACAGGGCCATGACCCAGCTCAACGTGGCCGCCGAGCTCGACCCCAACGTCCTGCTCATGGCCCAAGTGTGCCGGCCCGCACTCAACTGCGAGGCCCTGCGCGCCGAGATCTTCGCCGGCAAACGCACCCCGCACATCTTCGGCGAGCCCGAGGAATGGGTCGGCTGGATGGTCCAGGCCAACGCCCTGGCCGCCGAAGGGCACTACGGCGCGGCCCAGGAGCTCCGCCAGCAGGCCCTCGAGGCCGCACCCGCCAACCCGGGACGCGTGGACGACACCCCGTTCGAGTGGCTGATGGACAGCGACTCGCGGCTCGGCCCCATCCTCGAAGCGATCATCGACGGGCGCTACTTCTGGGTCCCCTACGCCTGCATCCACCAAGTGGTCATCGAGGAGGCGCAGGACCTCCGCGACCTCGTGTGGGCACCCGCCAACTTCGTGTGGGCCAACGGCGGCACCGGCATCGGCCTCATCCCCACACGCTACCCCGGCTCCGAGAAGTCCGACGACCCCGCCATCCGCCTCGCGCGCCGCACCGAATGGGCGGAGAAGGAGGGCGAGCTCTATCTCGGCCTCGGACAGCGCGTCCTCGCCACCGACGCCGGCGACTACGACCTGCTCGCCACCCGCGTGATCGCCTTCGAAATCGAGGAAGCCACCGAGGGCGAGCAGGCGCCTGGAGACGAGGCCGCTGGCGGCGACGCGCCGCCCGAACCCGCCAGCGAGGAAGCGGGCGACCCGCCGGCTGAGGACCGACCCGATGCCTGACATCATGGCCTACGAGCGCATGCTCCCCTGCCTGCTCGACCGGCTCACCGACGAGGAGCCCACTACGCAGAAGGAGAGCCGCGACCGGCGCGTGATCAACTCGCGCCGCTACATCGAGGGGGTGCGGCGCGACCTGAGCTGGCTGCTCAACAGCCAGGCGCACCCCCGGCGCGACATCATCAACGAATACCCCGAAGCCGCGCAGTCCGTGCTCAACTTCGGCATCCCCGACCTGTGCGGCAGCACCTCCTCCGGCGTCGACGGCAACGAGTTCGAGCGCCAGCTCCGCCACGCCCTTCAGGTTTTCGAGCCCAGAGTCGTGCGCAGCAGCCTCTTCGTCGAGGTGATGACGGACGACGACGAAATGAGCACCAACGCCATGACCTTCGAGATCAGCGGCGAGCTGTGGGCACAGCCCGCCCCCGAGGCCTTCTTCGTGAAGACCGAGGTGGACCTCGAGACGGGCGACTGGAGGATCTAGGAACCGCACAGGATGGATGATCGCCTCCTTCGATACTACGACCTCGAACTGTTCCACCTGCGCCACATGGCCGGCGAGTTCGCACGCGAATTCCCGAAGATGGCCGGGCGCCTCCTGCTCACGTCCGATGCCGCCAACGTGTGCGAGGACCCCTGGGTGGAGCGACTCCTCGAGGGATTCGCATACCTGGCCGCACGCGTCCACGTGAAGCTCGACGCCGAGTTCCCCCGCTTCACCCACTCCCTGATCGAGACCGTCTACCCCCACTACCTGGCCCCCACACCCTCGATGGCCGTTGTCCAGTTCCAGCCCGACCTCAGCGAGGACGGCCTGGCCGACGGCTTCCCCATCGCGAGGGGAGCCGTCCTGCGCGGAAAGGGCGACCAGACCAAGTGTGAATACCGCACCGCACACGACGTCGTCCTCTGGCCGCTCCGCGTCACCGAGGCCGAATACCACACGCGCGACCTCGCCCTTTTCGACGTGCCCCCAGGCCTCAACGCCAAGGCCGGCATACGCATCCGCATCGAGTCCACCGCCGGCCTGCGGATCGACGAACTCAAGCTCGATGAGATTACCTTCCATCTCCAGGGCGCCGACGAGATCCCAATGCGGATCTACGAGCAGTGCTTCGCACACGGCACCGGAGTCCTCGTCCAGTCCATCACCCGACCCGTCAAGTGGCAGACCTGCCTCCCCCCGTCGAGCATCCAGCGAGTCGGCTTCGGCGACGACGAGGCACTCCTCCCCTACGACGCACGCTCCTTCCAGGGATACCGCCTCCTGCGCGAATACTTCGCTCTCCCGCAGCGCTACATGTTCCTCAAGCTCTCCGGCCTGCGCGACGCACTCTCCCGGTGCCGCGCCAGCCAGGTGGATATCCTGATCCTCGTGGGTGAGGAAGACCTCGAGCTCGAGAACCGCGTGGAAACCCAGAACTTCGCGCCCTTCTGCACCCCCATCATCAACCTTTTCCCCAAGCGCGCCGACCCCATCCCCCTCACCGACCGCTTCGCCGAGCACCACGTGGTCCCCGACAAGACCCGCCCCGACCACTTCGAAGTCTTCCGTGTCGCACGCTGTGTCGGCCACGGCGTGCGCTCCACCGAGGAGCAGGAGTTCCTCCCCTTCTACTCGGCGAGCGACTTCGATGCCGAGGGCGGCGGCGGAGCCTACTTCGTCGTCCACCGCGTGCCGCGCACCCTCTCGAGCAAGGAGCGCCTGCGCGGACGCCGCTCGAGCTACGCGGGCAGCGAGGTCTACGTGAGCCTCGTGGACGCCAAGGCCGCACCCTATGGCACCGACCTGCGCCAGCTCTCCGTCGAGACCCTGTGCACCAACCGCGACCTCCCCATCCTCATGCCCATCGGCCAGGGAAACTCCGACTTCGATATGGACACCAGCTCGAGCGCACCCGTCGAAGGCGTTCGCTGCGTGAGCGGCCGGCCCCGCTCGCCGTCCCCCTCGCATGCCGAGGGCGACTTCGCGTGGCGCGCCATCAGCCACCTCTCGCTTAACTACCTGTCGCTCACGGACAGCGGCGAGCGCGAGGGCGCGGCCGCCCTGCGCGACCTGCTCAAGCTCTACGCCGACCCCGGCGACGATCAGATCCGCAAGCAGATCGAGAGCATCAAGTCGGTCGCCAGCGCAGCGATCACACGGCCCGTGCCCACCCCGGGGCCGATTTCCTTCGCCCGCGGCCTCGAGATCAGCGTGACCTTCGACGAGACGGGCTTCGCCGGCACCGGAGTCTTCCTCCTCGGAGCCGTCCTCGCCGAGTTCTTCACCAAATACGTGTCCATCAACTCGTTCACGGAAACCCTGGTCCGGACACTTCAACGCGGGGCAATCATGCGGTGGATGCCGAAGATCGGACAAAGGCATATTCTCTAGTCAACCGCCTCTACGAGCAGCCGTACGCCTTCAACTTCTTCATGGCCGTGCGGCGGCTCGAGTGCGCCCATCCGCGTTCGCCGCGCACCGGCCACTCGCGAAGCCCCGCGGCCGATCCCATCCGCTTCTGCCAGGAACCCTCGCTGTCCTTCCCCCCCTCGACGCTCCAGAAGCTCGAGTTCGGCAAGGAGGGCCGCCCGCCGCGCCTGTTCGTCAACTTCATGGGGCTCACGGGCCCCAACGGCCCGATGCCACTCCAGTTCACCGCCCACGCCCGTGAGCGCCAGCTTGCCGGCGACCGCACCATCGCACGCTTCCTCGACGTGTTCCAACACCGAATGGTCTCGCTCTTCTACCGCGCCTGGGCCAGCTGTCAGCAGGCCGTGAACTTCGAGCGCGGCGGCGACGACCGCTTCGCCGTCTACATCGGCAGCCTCTTCGGAATCGGCTCGCCATTCTTCCGCAACCGCGACGCCGTCCCCGACGTGGCCAAGCTCCACTACTCCGGCCGCCTCGTGTGCCAGACCAAGCACGCTGAGGGCCTTCAGCAGCTCCTCCAGGACTACTTCCACATCGAAGTGGACGTCGGGGAGTTCGTCGGCCAGTGGATCGACATCCCGCCCGACTGCTGCTGCCGGCTCGGCGAGTCCCCCAACACCGGCTCCCTGGGAATGACCACGATCCTGGGGTCCCGCATGTGGAACTGCCAGGAAAAGTTCCGCCTCCGCTTCGGAGCCATGGGACTGGCCGACTACGAGCGCATGCTGCCCGGAGGCAACAGCCTGGGCCGCCTGGTCGACTGGGTGCGCAACTACCTCAACGACGAACTCTCGTGGGACGTTCAGCTCGTCCTGAAGAAGGAGGAAGTCCCCAAAATCAAGATGGGAACGTTCGGACGGCTCGGATGGACCACCTGGCTGAGCAGCAAGCCGTTCGACCACGACGCGGACGATCTCGTCCTGCGTCCGTCTGCTGCATAGCGACCTTTCCTGTGGGCATGAGCGAGGGCATGAAGAATGGCTGAGATCAGTCGAGGCAAACTGTTCGGCAAGCTCAACAGTCTGGGCTACAAGGCACTCGAGGGGGCCACCGTCTTCTGCAAGCTGCGGGGCAATCCCTACGTGGAGTTCGCCCACGTGCTCCACCAGGTCCTCCAGCTCCAGGACTCCGATGTCCACCACATCGTCCGCCACTTCAGCCTCAACCCGTCCCGTCTGGCGGCCGACCTCACCGGCACGCTCGACCGCTTTCAGCGCGGCGCCACCTCCATCTCCGACCTCTCCGCTCACCTCGAAGAGGTCACCGAGCGCGCCTGGACCTACGCCACCCTGATGTATGGCGAAGGCCAAGTGCGCACCGGCCACCTCATCGTCGCCGCCCTCAAGACCAAGTCGCTCAAGAACATCCTCCTCGGCATCTCCAAGGAGTTCGAGAAAATCAAGCCCGAGGAGCTGAGCGACAACTTCGCCAAGATCGTCGCCGGCTCGCCCGAGGACGCGCTCGGCGCCCACGACGGCCTGACGGTCGGCGGCGGAGCGGCTCCGGGTGAGGCCAGCGGCGCCATCGCCCCCGCTCAGATGGGCAAGCAGGAGGCGCTTCAGCGCTTCTCCGTCGATCTCACCGAGGAAGCCCGCGGCGGCGAGATGGACCCCATCATCGGCCGCGACGCCGAGATCCGCCAGATCGTCGATATCCTCATGCGCCGCCGCCAGAACAACCCCATCCTCACCGGCGAGGCCGGCGTGGGCAAGACCGCCGTCGTCGAGGGCTTCGCGCAGCGCATCGTACGCGGCGACGTCCCGCCCACACTCAAGGACGTCTCCGTCCGCACCCTCGACCTCGGCCTCCTCCAGGCCGGAGCCTCCATGAAGGGCGAGTTCGAGAACCGCCTCCGCCAGGTTATCGAAGAGGTCCAGGCCTCCCCCAAGCCCATCATCCTCTTCATCGACGAAGCCCACAACCTCATCGGCGCCGGCGGATCCGCAGGCTCGGGCGACGCCGCAAACCTCCTCAAGCCCGCACTCGCCCGAGGCACCCTCCGCACCATTGCTGCCACCACGTGGGCCGAGTACAAGAAGTACATCGAGAAGGACCCCGCCCTCACCCGCCGCTTCCAGGTCGTCAAGGTCGACGAGCCGAACGAGGAGAAGGCCGTCCTCATGATGCGGGCCATTGCATCGATGGTCGAGAAGCACCACCGTGTGCAGGTCCTCGACGAGGGGCTCGAAGCCTCCGTCCGCCTCTCCCACCGCTACATCCCCGGCCGTCAGCTCCCCGACAAGTCGGTCAGCCTGCTCGACACCGCCTGCGCGCGCGTCGCCGTGAGCCAGCACGCCGTCCCGCCCTCCGTCGAGGACTGCCGCCGGCGCATCGAGGCCCTCGAAACCGAGCTCGCCATCGTCGACCGCGAGAGCGCCGTCGGCGTCACCCACGAGGAGCGGCGGGCCGAGATCGTCGAAGCCCTGGAAGTCCAGCGCAAGCAGCTCGAGGGACTCGACGAGCGCTGGAACGGCGAGAAGGAGGTGGTGAGCCGGATCCTCGAGATCCGCGCCAAGCTCCGCGAGCAGCCGGGCGGCGCCATCGAGGACACCGGCACCGAGCTTGCGGAAGCCGCCGACGAGCTGGCCGAGCAGGAGGCGGAAGCCGCCGCGGCGGAGCCGGCCGCCGATGAGGCAGCTTCCCCCGCAGCCCCCGAGGCCCCCGCGCTCTCCGAAGAGGAGCGCAAGGCCCTCTTCGACGAGCTCACCGGTCTTCAGACCAAGCTCTCCGACCTCCAGGGTGAAGACCCCCTCATCCTCCCGTGCGTGGACGGCCAGGCCGTCGCCGCCGTCGTCTCGGACTGGACGGGCATCCCCCTCGGGCGCATGGTCAAAAACGAAGTCCAGGCCATCCTCACCCTGGCCGACCGCCTCGAAGAGCGGGTGCTCGGCCAACGCAGCGCCCTCGACACCATCGCCAAGCGCATGAAGACCTCGCGCGCCGGGCTCGACAACCCGAACCGCCCCATCGGCGTCTTCCTCCTCGTCGGCCCCAGCGGCGTGGGCAAGACCGAATCCGCACTCGCCCTTGCCGACGCCCTCTACGGCGGCGAGGACAACGTCATCACGATCAACATGAGCGAGTTCCAGGAAGCCCACACCGTATCCACACTCAAGGGAGCACCCCCCGGCTACGTGGGCTACGGCGAAGGCGGCGTGCTCACCGAAGCCGTCCGCCGGCGCCCCTACAGCATCGTGCTCCTCGACGAGGTCGAGAAAGCCCACCCCGACGTCCACGAAATCTTCTTCCAGGTCTTCGACAAGGGCTGGATGGAGGACGGGGAAGGCCGCTACATCGACTTCAAGAACACCATCATCCTGCTGACCAGCAACGCGGGCACCGACCTGATCATGAACATGTGCAAGGACCCCGAGCTTCTGCCCGACCCCGCCGGCCTGGTGCAGGCGCTCCGTGAGCCGCTCCTGAAGGTCTTCCCCGCTGCTCTCCTCGGCCGCCTCGTGTGCGTGCCCTACTACCCGATCACCGACGAGGTGCTCCGCCTGATCACCAAGCTCCAGCTCGGGCGCATCGCCAAGCGACTGGCCGAGAACCAGCGGATCCCCTTCAGCTACGACGACAACGTCATCGACCTCATCGCCAGCCGCTGCACCGAGGTCGAGAGCGGAGCCCGCATGGTCGACGCCATCCTCACCCACACCCTCCTCCCCGAGATCAGCGAGCAATACCTCACGAGGCTCATGGACGGCGAAGCCGTCGAGCGCGTCCACATCGGCGTGGCCGACAGCGATTTCCGCTTCGACTTCGCCTGAG
>Ga0272441_10006582_pt1 | contig 19356 bp, 18 predicted proteins | sample SSMProp6N_FD_193582 | JGI IMG/M metagenome (GOLD analysis project Ga0272441, IMG submission 193582) | Marine sediment archaeal communities from Little Sippewissett salt marsh, Falmouth, MA, United States - SSM-Prop-6N | ecosystem: Environmental > Aquatic > Marine > Wetlands > Sediment ... | reverse complement strand
TGAATCTGAAAAAAGAAGCCTTCCTGAGAATGAAGTTGAATTCAAACCTGTAGTATATTCAAACACGATTGAAAGTAATACAGCACAGTATGGTGCCGGAATTTATGTTGGGGAAGGGTATTCCATAGTCAACAGTGAGGGTAGGGAATGGAAACACTTCAATTCACCAATGGAAGAAATATCTTTTGTCGAGAATACGGAAATAAACAACAACGTTTATACGAATAACGTGCTGACTGAATTGCCAAGAAGTGAAATTCCAACAGATGGTAAAGATATCGCATTTTTCAGAAAAGAAACTACCGAAGGAACAATTACAGTAATGGCTGTTTATGATATCAATATTAACAGTGCCACCGCTTGTATATCATATATGACTGGTCAAACTTTTAAAAATGGTTCAGTTTTATTAGACTTCAACGATACATTGATGGGAAGAGATCTTACGAAAGCTATTGTAATAATTGGAAATAAACCAGGTGTCTTAGCTTCTGAATTTGAAATAAATTTAAATACTTTAAAAGTAACTGGTATAAACGAAGAAAAAGGTACGGAAATAAAGATTAATTTTTCTGAAAAAATTTATGAAACATCATCGGATAATAATATGAGATCAGAACCGGTTATGAGAATTGATGCAGTTGCAGATGCAGATGGAGAAGCGAGAGCATACTACCAAAATACCTCCTCATATGCTATGCCGATGATTTATTTTAACATATTTCCGGATATGAGCCCAACAAATGATGCAACCGATGTTGTCTTTAATACTGAATTATCATGGGATGATATTACAAAAGATGCGTCTTTTAGTTATGACGTATATTTAGGAACTGACGTATCTTCAATGATAAAAGTAAGTGAAGGACAGCTTGAAACAAGTTATAAACCAGGTATGAATTTATTACCTCAAACAAAGTATTATTGGAGAATAGTTGGATACAATGAATTTATGAAAGTTGTTACATTTACAAATTACTTTACTACAAATTATATCGTAGATTCCTTTCCATATGGTGGTTCAAAAGAAGATGACTCTTTCTCAATTCATAGAACATCGGACAACGGATTTATAGTATCCGGAAGGTCTTACTCCAATGATCATGATTTATCGGGGAATTATGGTAATGCAGATTTCTGGGTATCGAAGCTTGATTCTGATATGAGCATTGTATGGCAGAGAAATTATGGTGGCTCATTGTCGGAAGAATGGGGGAAAAGCATCGTTTTAAAAGATGGAAACGTATTGTTAGTTGGATATACTTCGTCAAGTAATCATGATGCCATACCAAATCATCCAGCAGAATATTTTTGTCTGAGTGATATTTTTATAGCCAAAATTGATCAAACTGATGGAGAAATAATATGGAGTAAAACATTAGGTGGTACTGGTAGTGAAACAGCAGGAAATGTAAAACTTGATGATGATGGGAACGTTTTAATCGTAGGTACTGCAGGCTCAGATGATGGGGATGTTGTTGGAATTCATGTGGATATTAAAACTTCTGAGCATAGAAGCATTTATACACATTGCGATAAAATCAATTTGGATGAGGATATTATTAGCGATCATCAGGAAAATACTTCAAGGGGACCCGTATCAAGTGATATCTGGTTTTTTAAACTCGATCAGAGTAATGGAGAAATCCTCTGGCAGAAATGCTATGGAGGAATATACGCTGAACAGGGAAACGATGTTGAAATTGCAGATGATGGGTACTTGATTTCTGGAAGTATTAATAATCTTTTTTATGATATACAGAATATCCCGTTGGATTCTCCAAAAAGAGGAGATTTAGTTGGTGTGGAAAGTCATGGGCTTTTCGATATCTGGGTAATAAAAACGGATAAAAGTGGAAATATAATATGGTCAAAAGCATATGGTGGAACTGGTAATGATACTCCATTATCCGTAATAAAAACTGAAAATAACGAATTTATTTTTACCGGAGGTGTGGGTTCCAGTGACGGACAGGTGGGAATTAATTATGGAAGTCAGGATATATGGATAGTGAAAATAGATTCTGTTGGTAATATTATATGGAAACAGGTTTATGGTGGGGATGCTATAGACTGGGTAAGAAATATAAAAAAGATAGACAATCAGTATATTATAATGGGTAATTCAAGCTCATCATCAGGTACAGGTAATTTTATCGACAGGAATTACGGTAGTTTTGATATCTATCTTGCATCTGTCGATATTGCTGATGGGTCGATTTTATGGAAGCAATTTTACGGTGGTTCGGGACATGAAAGAGCTTTTGACTGTGTTTTGCTCGATAATGGAAACATTGTTTTAGCCGGTGCATCTTCTTCAAATGACAGGGAAGTACCGGGGAAATACGGTGAAAGAGATGTGCTTGTAGTAGAAACTTCATTTCCAAAAAACTAATAAATTAAAAGTGAAAAGAGACGAAATAAAATTTCGTCTCTTTTTTCTAACAATGCAGCAAAAATTCCTCTATCTTTTTTGCCCTTTCGTATCTTTTGCGGATTTTATTTGTATAAAGCTGAAGATTAAGAGGTGGAACTTTAATTTTAAAACCATTCCATACCACTTCTTCCAGATTATTATTTGCAAAAGGTCCACAATCCACTGGTTGAGGATTGTCGAGTGATTCAACCGGATCAGAGGCGATATCAATTCTCGCATGTAAAAATAAAACTCCGAAATCTTTTGTCACCCATCCGGCAGAGTCAATGATTGGTTCAATTATACGATCAGAAAACAAATCCTCTATCTGTGGAATATCTTTTGAGTTAATCATAATATCTACATCATGGGGGTTAAAATCAATACCCCTGATACATGTGGCACAACTCCCTGTAAGCCACCAGTCCATATTTTTACCATCCAATCTTTTTACAAATTCCAATAGGGCTTTTTCCCAGGGGATTTGAGAAAAATACCCCAATTGATTAAACATTTTTTCTGCATTTTTAAAATAATAATCCATTATTTTGTCAATGTTTTTAATGGATTTTGAAAAACTTTTTACATAGGAGTTTCCTTCTTTTTTATAAAAACACATTTCAAAAACTCTTTCATATTCTGGCTCAAATTCAGATACTTTGAAAAGAATATCCTTTCCGTGTTTCTCAAATTCTATTTTCAAAATAATTACCTCCATTTGCTGGATTTCAGAGATATTTTATCAGTAATAAGCAAAGTGGTGTATAAATGGAGGGTTGTGTTTAAAATATTTATTTAAATAGGGGCTGCTGAATAACTCAAATTTTGTCATTCAGAGCAAGAATTTGTGCTTATAAACATTGTGGAGTTTCCCGAAGGGAATACTCCTAAGATGAAAAATTTCAATTTTTCATCAAGAATCTCGTGCTTAGATTCCTTTATTTAAAGAGGATTGAGGAATTATTCATCCATTGGTTTTACTTGCATTATCTTCTTGATCGTAACCAATGATGGAATTCGTATGCAAGGTTTTTGTATGGTTTATTAAAAACCTTGCACTTCTAAAGGGAATATTCTCTAATACCATTGTTTATACTTGTTATAAAGTTATTCAGCAAGCCCTAAATACTTTTAAAATTCTCAATATCCTCTGCCATTATTCGGGCTTCTTTTTTTGCCCTTTCTAAAAAGTCGGGTGACATACTTCCTGATACCACATACTTTTTTACATGTCTTGTATTTACGTAATCAGAAAATCTGTTGAAAAATTCTTCTACTAAATCCGTATTGTTTTCCCGGGGACCCATACAGGTTATTAATAAAGAAAGTAGTTTGTTTTCGAGAAAAGATTTATGATTGGACGTACCAAAACCTTTTACGATTGAAAAATGTCTATCAAACAATGCTTTTATCTGTGAACTCACATCCCAACCTATAAGTGGAGAAGCATACACGATTGCGTCAGATGAAATCATTTTTTCAAAAATAGTATGAACATCGTCTTTCTGTATACAACCAGGCCTATCAGTTGATTTTGTACATGCCCAGCATTCAAGACATCCATTAATTTTATAATCTGAAATATGAATCCTTTCGGGAACATGCCCATTGGTTCTGAGATGTTCTTCGTATAAATCTAAAACCTTTGATGTATTTCCGAATTTCTTTGGGCTACCTAAAATATTAAGTACTTTCATATCAGAACTCCTTTCAAAATTTTTATAACAAAAACCTTCTTGAATCTTTTCTTGTATAAAAGAAACAATAATTTGTTTTAAAGCTCTTAAATATTAATTTGTTAACTATGTTCTTTTATTAAAGTGCCTGAAATTTTGTATTATGTTCAGCTGACTACTTAAATTAGCGGACAAAATTTGTAAAGATTTTTCTTCCTTTTTCTGGCTCTGGTATTTGTCCTTTTCCGTTTTCTATAAGTTTTAACACCCAGGCCATATTTCTGGCAAGAACCTCCATTATCTGAACTCCTTCTTTATCTTCAAGAACCTCACCTGGGTTTGAACCATGAATAACATTCCAGTAATTAGAGGCAGGGATAATCATTTCCGAATATAATAAATATTTATTCAACTGTTCAAAAGTAGGTATACCACCAGATCTTCTCACAGCTGCTATTGATGCAGCAACTTTATGACGGAAAATTGATCCGTTAACACCGGCAACATAGAAAACTCTGTCAAGAAAAGATTTCATAGTTCCGGATATTCCTGAATAATATACTGGTGATCCCAGTATAATGCCATCGGAAATTTTCATTTTCTGGATAATTTCATTTACTCCATCATCCGGCAGTGTACATTTTTCGTCTCTATTTCTGATGCACCCACCACAACCAATACACCCTCTTATTGATTTACTTCCCAAATTGATAATTTCAAAGTTTATATCTTCTTTCTCAAGTTCATTCCCAATAATCTGAAGAGCATGATAGGTATTTCCTTTTTCTCGTGGACTACCATTTATAGCGGTTACTTTCATTTCATTCCTCCTTAAAATTAGAATATGATAAGTTTTCAAACTGAATATGGTTCAAATATGAACTAATAAAATAGAATTGAGTAATGTATACATATAACGAATAATCCTAAATAACCATATCTGATAGTTCAATAATGAACCATATGAATAAAAAAGTTATGATAAATTTTCAATTCCCTTTATCAACAGCTTGATGAGTACAACTTTTTCTTCTTCATCGAAATTTTTGTACAATTTATTCACCAAGTTCGAAGAAATTTTCTCGAATTCTTTCTTGAAATTCATTCCCTTTTCAGTAGCAACTACAAAAGTTACTCTTTTGTCAAGATTACATCTTACCTTTTTCAAATATCCGGATTTTACCAGTCTGTTTATTATCTCTGTAATAGTAGATTTCTGTTTTAAAAGAGTATCGTAAATTTCTTTAATCTGTACTTTTCCATTGTATTTATAAACAATATAAAGTATTGAACACTGACTTGGACATAACTCACCATTGCTTACCTCTTTGAGTTCTTCACGTAAAAACTCGTTAATGAGTGTACTGAGTATGGAGCAATATCCTGCAAGTCCTTCAATCGTTCTTTTCATTTTATCACCGATGTATTATAGTTCAAAAATGAAGTAATGTCAACTGTATAAAGGAATCATATTTGCAAGACAAGCTCTATAAAAAAACTTTTTTAGTTTAAATAATATAATCCGGATTTTTATAATAATAATTGTCTTCAGAAAGTGTTGTTTTTATTGCTTGTGTAGGGCAGAAATTATAACATGACAGGCAGTTTTCGCATTTATTTTTCCATAAAGGTTTTCCATCTGAGAGTATGATGTTATCCACCGGGCAAACTGAAACACATTTCCCACAGGAAATACATTTATCGTCTGTTGAGAAACTTCTGTCCAAATGATATATCATATTTTCCCTCGAATCTTCAATGCCTGATTCTTTAATTAAATGCTTTCTATATATGGGTTTTAATAAAATGTCAAATGGTTTGAATAATAAGTATCTCAGATTGTTTGTAGTCTGGATAACTTTTTTTCTTTTTTCGGTATTCAATACTATTTTATCGATAAGTTTTTCGGCTTTTTCAATATGATTTTCATAGTTATCTTTTGGTTTTTTAAATGAATTCTGAGGCATTTGAATTCCATAAAATCCGCTTATTTTGACACCGTATTCTGCCAGTATTTTCTTAGTAGTAGAGAATGAAGTTCCCGGGGAGCCACCATAATTTGAAATTATAAATATGTATTTATTTTCGATATTTCTGAGTTTTTTACAGAAATTGAATATTATATTTGGAATATCTCCATAATATACGGGGAAGACGATCCCAAAAGCATCATCATCAAATGATATTTCTTTTTCATGTATAAACTCTGAAACTGAACACAAGTTAGCAGTGATTTTTTCAGATAACTTTTTTGCAAGAATATATGAATTTCCTGTTCCGCTGAAATAAAATATTTTCATCTTTTTACCGCCTTATAAATAGAAAAGAATTGAATAAAATCAGGATATGAATTGCTTTAATATAAACTATTTACAATGAAGAGTTTCGTTATTTCTTTTGATTTTATCACAAAATTATCGGATAAAAGTGTAAAATTGAATTATAAACTTTTTTGTTTTTATCTGTTTAAGAAGGAGATGTAATTTTGAATTTGAAAAAAATAGACAAAACTAATCTGAATGAAATTACTGATCAGGCGGTTAACCTTGTTTTAAATTCATATGATTCAGTCAGGGAGAAAATGAAGTTTCTACCTCAAAAACATAACTATTATGATGTCGTAAAAAAAGGTATAACTTATTTGTTTTCAAATGGTGATGGAGTAATAGCAACAGAAAATGACAAACTTTTAGGTTTTTTATACGGATATAAAGTGAAAGAACTATTCGGAAGTTGTGAGGGAATTTACTGTCCTTTGTTCGGGCATTCCACATTGAAACACAACAAAAGAGATTTATACGAATTGTTGTATGAAAAAGCTGCAGAAAACTGGTGTGAGGAGAAATATTTATCACATGTGATTACTTTATTTTCAAGTGATGAAGAATTACTCGAAACCTGGTTCTGGCTTGGATTTGGAAACAGATGCGTAGATTCTATCAGGGAAGTTTCCAAAATATATGTTGAAAATGATGGAATTGAAATAATAAAGGCAAATGAAAGTGATATCAAAGATATAGAGAACATATATGACAGGAATAATGAATACTTTTTAAAATCACCGTTGTTTATGCCTTCAAATAACAAAATTTCTATATTGGATTTGTATAAATGGATGAAGAATAAAAATCATCATTTATGGATCGCTTATAAAAATAACGAGGCAATTGGGTATATGAAAATTCAACCTAAAGGAGAAAGTTTTATTTCGCTTCATGACTCTGTGATGAATATTACAGGGGCGTATGTAGATGAGGAATATAGAAATATTAAAACTGGGAAAATACTACTTTCGGAAATTCAGAAATGGTTGTTAAAAAATGGATACAAATATTGTGGAGTCGATTTTGAATCGTTTAACATCCTGGGAAGCAGATTCTGGAATAAATATTTTACTCCATATACTTTTTCTCTTGTAAGACGCATAGATGAAAGAATAGCCTTCTGATAACCAATATGTATTATTAAATAACTGTTGATAGAAAAACGATTCTTATTTTTTTATTTCAGTTAAGATTTAAACGATGGGATTATCAGAAAATTTATTTTCTTCCTCGATATGATTCATTTTCCTTGAATAGTTCAGTGAATTTACAATCCTGCTGACTCCTTCGGGAATTGCTTTTAAAGATGGTGAAGAGTAATTCAACCTTATATATTGATTGATTCCATATGTATTTGGGAAAAAGGCATCACCAGGCATAACTAATACCTTTTCGTTTTTACATCTGGCTAAGAAATTATTCATATTTATCTCTTCATCGATTTTCAGCCAGATATAAAACCCGCCTTTAGGAATAGAAAAAGATTTTTCGGGAATGCCTTTTTTTAATAATTCTTCTATCATTAAATCTCTTTTTTCCCTGACCTGGCTTATAAGTAAATTCATATGTTCTCTTAATAAACCGTTTTTTAATGCTTCATAAATGAAATACTGATTTACCGTATTGGCATGAAGATCGGTTATCTGTTTTAGTTCTCCAAATTTTTGTAAAATTTCATTATTACAGATAATCCATCCTATTCTTCCACCCATATAGAATTTTTTTGAAAATGTACTCAGATAAGCTACGTAATCATAGCTGTCCAAAGCTTTCAAAGGTGGTATGATTCTATTTTCAAAACCTATATCGGAATACGGGTCATCTTCAAGAATCGGTATCTGATACGAATATGCCAATTCAAGTAATTTATTTCTGCGCTTTGTCGATAATGTTGTTCCTGATGGATTCTGGTAAGTTGGAATTGTGTATATGAATTTTGGTTTATACCTGTTAAGATAATTCTCCATAATATCTGTGTTCATTCCGTCTTCATCTATCGGAATACCTATGACCTTCGCGCCATATGATTTGAATATCTGTATAGCCCCTATATACGTAGGGCTTTCTGTAAAAACAATATCTCCGTGATTTAAAAAAGCCCTGGAAAAAAAATCAATTCCCTGCTGAGATCCCGATAAAATCATACATTCCCTGAGAGTAGAGTTTATTCCTTTATCAAGCATATGAATACAGATTTCTTTTCTTAATTCACTGATACCATATACTTCCGCAGGTGCAATCATTTTGCTTGTGTATTTTTTAAAACAATCTGTGCTTAATTTCTGCAACATTCTAACGGGTAAAGAATCGTCACCTACAAATCCTCCTGCAAAAGAAATAATTTCATCTGACTGATTTTTCAGAATTTTTTTTATAATCTTGTTATTTTTTAATTCAGAATTAATTACCATATGCTGAGGCCAATCTATTTCTGGAACTAAATAGTCATATTTCGAAGAGGTTTTTTCTATCTGTCTGTTCACAACTGTTCCTGAACCTATCTGTGAAGAAACAAGTCCTTCAGATTTTAAATCCAGATAAGCACGGTTTATGGTACTCCTGTTTACTCCGAGGATTTTGGATAATTCACGTTCGGATGGCAATATAAAACCTTTTTTCCATTCACCAGAAATTATTTTATCGGTTATCTGTTTTTTTATTTGCTCATATATTGGAATTTTTATTTTTCTGTTTAAATTGATATTCATATTTTCACCTCATAAAATGGATCCATCCATTATAAAACAATTCTATATAAAATAAAAATCCCTATGTTTTTCATTCGTTTTTTTTCATTTCTTCTATTAATTTTTCTCTATCACAAATGATTATATCTCCATTTTCCTGTTGAATAATTTTATCGTCACTGAGTTCATTCAGAACACGGTTAAAACTCCTCATCCTTCCTCCGATTGATTCTAAAATCTCTTCTTTGGGTATTCTGGAAACAGAAATATCCAGTCTTCTTCGTAAAAAATATAAGACTCGATATTTAAGAGGATAAATGATATTAACTGTAGAATTTATACAGGCATCATATAATTTGTCTGATATCTGGTGAATTACATAATGACTGAAATTTTCATCGAGTTTCATCCATTCAAAAAATGAATGTTTATTCAGTTTGAGCAAATTACAATTGGAATCAGCGACCACATTTGCCAGTATTTTTCTATTATTTATTATCTCTATTTCCCCGAACATTTCGTAATCTGTGTATATGTATTCTAGATAGTTTATACCGTTTGGTTCCATTCTGAATACTTTTACCTTTCCTTTGATTAAAAAATACACATATTCGGGTTCATCTTCCTGATGAACTATGTATTCGCCCTGATTTACGAAATCCTCGATAAAATTTGTTTTTATGCGTTCAGGACAGCTATTCAGGAAATCTAACAATGGTTTCTCCAAAATTTCCTCCTTATTATATGATTAAATCAAAAAGTTTTTTCTTGAACACATCTCCATCTATTGATTTGCAAAAAAATGCATTTGAATTTTTATTGAGAATATTCATATAGTCTATAATCAGCTGACCATAACCAGTATCTGATTTATAGTCAATATAGCAATACGCTTCGAAATTTTCGGTCATTTCATCGTAAAAGGCTGCAGCTACTGCTGCCGGATCGGGAAGGTCAAAACCGATTTTTTCAAGTCTTTCATAATTAAATTTTTTCAGGTAGTCATTACATCTTACACAGAATCCTGCTATTTCAGATCCTGAATTGTTTAAGTAGTCAATATCATTTTGATTTATAAAAGTAGTGCCCATACTCACATCCCATCCCACAAAATAAACAGGTACGCCTGAGTCAATTACTATTTGGGCGGATTCGGCATCGACATAAATGTTGAATTCTGCTACTGGTGTTATGTTTCCTGAAGAAAACCCGGCACCCCCCATTATAGTTATTATCTTCAGCTTTTTCATAGTTTCAGGGGATTTTAAACAGGCCACCGCTATATTAGTCAATGGTCCAAGTGTAATCAATTCAAATTCCTTGTCATTATTTTCTTCAAGAATTCTTATAATTGCATCAACAGCATGTTCTTTTTCAGCTTTTATAACAGGCTCGGACAAATTCATATTTCCCATTCCATCGTCCCCATGTACGAATTCAGAGGTGAATAAGTCTCTCAGAATTGGTTTCGACATTCCTCGAAAAACCGGAGGTTTATAAGTGTCTGCGACTTCAACTGAAATTAAGGCATTTTTTACTGCAAGATCAAGAGGTACATTTCCTGCTACGACCGTAATTGCTTCTACTTTCACATTTTTTTCACGTAATGCCATTATAAGAGCAACTGCATCATCAGATGCGGTATCTGTATCAATTATAACTCTTTTCATAAAATCAACTCCTCAAAAAATATAAATAATTATAAATTTTGAAGAGCTTAAAGTCACGGTCATTTGACCACAAATAATTTTCTATGTTTTATTTATTCTTTAGATATCCAAAAACAAGTTCTCCTAAAATCCTCATACCTTTGTCTATTTCTTCTATACTGGCATTTGAGAAATTCAGACGCATACCGTTATCAGGTTCTTTCTCTGTATAGAAAGCTTTTCCGGGTACAAAAAATACGTTTCTCTGTTTTGCGGATTCAAACAGTTTCTTTGTATTTATATTTCCTGGAAGTTCTATCCATAAAAACATACCTCCTTTAGGGTTAGAACAGTAAGTGTCTTCCGGAAAGTATTTCCTTACAGCTTCGACCATAGCATCTCTTTTTACACTGTATAATTTTTTTATTCTATCTATTTGCTCACCTATATCATACTTTTTCAAATAAGAGTACACCACATACTGTACAAACTGATTTGTATGCAAATCCAATCCCTGTTTTAAAATGGCAAATTTAGTATGAAACGGCTCTTCAGAATTTATCCAGCCCAATCTGAATCCGGGGCAGATTATTTTTGAAAAAGTACTTAAATAAATTACACGTCCCTGTGTATCAAAATTTTTAATAGTTGGGAGGATTTCCGAGTTGTAATTTAAATCAGAATATGGACTGTCCTCAACTATTAAAGTGTTGTATTTTAATGCCAGCTCCATAAGCTTCATTCGTCTGTTTACTGATAAAGTCCTGCCTGATGGATTCTGAAAATCAGGTATAATGTAGATAAATTTTACTGGATGTCTTTTTAAATACTTTTCAACTTCTTCGGTAATTATCCCGTCATCATCCATTTCCACGCCAAGAAATCTTGGGTTGTAAGCCCTGAAAGCACTAATAGCTGAAAGATAAGTAGGCCTTTCGCAAATAATATAATCCCCTTCGTTTATTAACGCCTTTCCACATAAATCCAGTCCCTGCTGTGAACCGGTTGTTATCAGTAAATTGTCTCTGGTGGAATTCAGATTTCTTCTTTTCATCAATTTGATAATTTCATCTGTGAGTTCTGGGAGACCTTCTGTGGCTCCGTATTGCATCGTTTTAAAACCATGATCGTCCATCATTTCATTTATAACCATTTTTATATCAGATATCGGAAATGAATCAGGTGAAGGCAGACCACCACCGAATGATATTGCATCTTTATTTGTGGCAATTCTGAGTAATTCGCGTATTTCAGATGACTTCGCATTTATGGCAACAGCAGATAAGAATTTTTTCATTAACTTTCCCCCTTTTTTTGCAAATATCTTTAAAAAAAGAATTTGCGTTTAAATTTAATTTTTAATATAGGAACATAATTGGTACCAACCACTTTTATTATAAATCTTAAATATAAGTATTTAAACATCCATTTCAATTTATTATAAACAGTCCAATTTACTACTTGACAATGTATAGTAGTGGGAGTATAATTATAATGACTATTATGTAATGCAAGGTAGTGGAGGTGAATTATCAACAACTCTCAAATTTTAAAAGGATTGCTTGAAGGATGTATTTTAAAGTTGATTGAAAAAGAGGAAACATACGGATACAAGATCTGTGAGGATCTTTCAAAAGGCGGTTTTGTGAAAGTAAATGAGGGAACTATTTATCCTATACTGATTAGACTGGAAAAGAAAAAACTGATAACTTCTGTCAAGATAAAATCCACACTTGGTCCTAAGAGAAAGTATTTCGTTTTAAGTGAAGATGGAAAGGAATATATTAAATCATTTGAATCAGAATGGAATGAAATAAGAGATATTGTCGATAGTTTTATGAATAAATTCTGAAATAAAGTTTGAAAAGTATTTAAAGGAGGGAATCATGAAAATTATCTTAAACCGCAAAACTAAAATGATGTTTTATTCATCCATAATTCTAACTTTAATACTTATAACAATAACCGTTTTATTCATAGTCGATACTGAAAAAAGAGGTGGAGCAACGCTGGGAATGTACTGGATAGGCTTCACGGTTGTACTTCTTGCCGTATTTGCTGTGGTTTATTCCTTTATTATGAGGATCAGGAAAGAGAAGAAATATTCTATACTTGGGATAAGTTATAAAAATGCTCTTGATGACATTATTCTGAATATTTCCACATCGAATATGAGTTTTTATTCAAAAAGACAAATTGAAGAAGAATTGCTAGATTTATTCATACTGGCCGTGAAAGACGGAAAAAAAGTTGAGGATGTAATCGGCATGAACAAAGAAGAATTCATAAAAGATATCATAAAAGCTCATGGGGCACGAAACAACTTTTTTACAGAGATGCTTTCAGGATTGCAGTATTTTATAATTTATCTATTCCTGATACAGATTGTCAGATATTTTGAAGATTTTAATATTAATTCTGATTTTTTCAAAATTGAATTCGATAATTCCACCATAATACTATTTGCATTGATAGCCTTTATTACTATACCTTTGATAAGAAGGTACTATCGTATCGGTATGAATAAAGATAAAATATGGGTGGTAATTCTCGCTTACATTTTGATTCCTGCAGCAACTTTCGCAATGTTTATTGGATTTATGGAAATTTTAAAATCCGTGGCTGAAAAACCCGGATGGATAAAATACATTGTCGAAGGAAGTAGCAGGGTGTTTGATAATGTATTTTATATAATCTTATATTCAGGGGTATTCTTTGCTGCATGGATAATAAAAAGACAGATTCAGAGAAGCTATATAAAAAACTTCTTGTATGATTGAACTCCGGGTGAATTTTATTTTTTTCCTATCAACCACATCTTAGCATCTTCCGGAACGGAAAAGAATTCAATGCAGTTGAAAAGAAAAGAATCTTCAGTTTTCAGTTTTTTCCTGAATAAAGACTTTTTTGAGCAGCCAACAATGCAGATTTTCATTATTTTACTTTTTATATTAATCATATGCCTGACGAGTTCTTCTGCTAGTTCTTCGTCAAGATTTGTTTCGTACATATCTATCCAGATCCTGCGATTTTTTTCACCCGGAGAATTTAAAATGAATTCTTCTTCAGCCTTTATTATTTTTATTAATTTCTCTTTGTCGTTAAAATAACTTCCGTATTTTAAAGGGTGAAGTTCTCCATCCATGTAATAATAGGGGCATAGACTGCCGCTTGGTGAATATTTAATCAATTTAGCACCTCTCTGATAAATGATGTTGAGATTATATCATTAATAAGATAATGGGTTGTTCATTTTACGGATAATTTCGCGGTATAAAGGGAGCAAAAAAAGAAAAGAAATGAATGATTTTAATTGACAAGCTTCTTTTTTATAAAGAGGCATATATCTTCAAATGCCCGTTTTGCTTCAGGGAATAATGGAGAGAGTATGGGGAAGGCATGAACCATTTTATCCCATTTTTTCAGCGTTATTTCCGTACCATGTTTTATCGCTTTTTCTGCAAAGTTTAACGTATCAGAAAGATGAATTTCATAAGTTCCTATGCAAAGGTAAATATGAGGCAAATTATTTAATTTACCAAATATTGGTGAGAGAATTTCATCCTTATAATCGTTTTTACCTATATAAAGGTCTGTCCATATATTCCACGAATTCATAGGTGCTATATCATTTTTTGCATTTGTATGGAAAGATTCACCACTGCAGCTTAAATCGGTAACGGGTGAAATTGAAACGGCGGCTTTGGGTAAATCATAATTCCTGTTTCTCAGCAATTTTAAAAGTGAAAGTGTAAGCGTTCCACCTGCTGATTCACCGCAAATTATTATATTTTGTGGTGAATAACCTTTTTCAAGAAGGTATTCATATGCTTTTAAACAATCTTCAACAGCTGCCGGAAAAGGAAATTCCGGAGCAAGGCGGTAATCGAATAATAAAGCCTTTATCTGTGTTTCCATAACGAATTTTGAAACATGTCCTCTATGTGAATCGCAGGATCCCGACATAAATCCTCCGCCATGTATGTACAGAATAACTTTATTTTCTGGTGAATTTTTATTAATTATCCATTCCGAATACATCCTATCAATTTTTATAGGTTTAATCTCAATATCTTCTGGTATTCTCTGAGTTTTTAAAGACATTTTATCAGTTCGTTCTCTGAACTCATGAACGTTAAAGTTTTCATCTACTATTTCAGGTCGTAATTTGAATCTGAAAAGATGCCTGTTTTTTACCAGCCCGATAATTATTTTACTTTTCAAACTTGACATTTTTTTCACCTCATATGACTTATAGACTTTTAAAATATTTCTGATTTTAATTCAAATTTCTTTTTTATGGAGATTTTTGAAGAAATAAGTAGTATTTACTTATGTATGTAACAGATTTTTTTATAATGAAAGCAGAGGATTCCATACTAATTTAAATTCTTTTTTTTATCTTCTGGCGAATACCTTTTTACTTTACCTTCAGGAATGTCTGAAAAAGGATTTCCGGAGAAGGTAAGGAAATAATTTCCTCTCTTGTGGATTTGTAAATTGAAAGTCCGTTTATGAAAGTCCAGAATAAAACTGAAAGCTCATAAGGATTTCCATCAACTATTGTTCCTTCTTTTTGGCCTGCTGCAATAATTTCCGATATAATCTGATAAGGCATGTCTCTTTTTTCCGCCAGGAGTTCCTTAACATTTTCCGGAATTGCCACGGAATTTGAGGCGCTTGTGATTATCCTTACAGTCTGATTGAATGAATCACTCGTATTAATTGTTTTTACAAGTTCAATCAAAGCTGCTTTTATTTTTTCATGACTTGGTAAATCCATAGCTTTTAATTTGCTTACGGCTTCATTCATTTTATTGAAGGCATTTTCAATTACATCATAATAAATTTCGTCTTTCGATTTGTAATAATGGTAAACCAATCCCTGTGCCATGTTCACTTCATTGGCAATATCCTTTATTTTTGCGGCAAAATAACCTTTATCAGAAAAAATCTTCAAGGCGGCAGTTTTAATCTGTGCCAGCCTTTCTTCTCTCATTTTTTCATTTTGTTCTTTGTTCCGTGCCATATTTTTCTCCTATGATAGGTTGAACGTTCATTCAATATATTATCAGAAAATATTTCTTTTGTCAACCGATGAAATATTTTTTAATTTTTCGATTTGATTTTTCATTTTCCGTATTTTTTCAATACCCTCAAAGCTCTCAGAGTGTTCCATCTGCTTGCCTTTCCGGTTTTCTCCATATCAAAATGTACTAATCCCGAGTGCTTGTTCTGAACGGGCCATAAACCACTTTTTAGCTTTTTTGATATTAACAGCTCTATGGCATCGTTCATTCTTACGTCATATTCAAAGTCTATGCTCTGAAAATAGTCTAATGCCCTCAAAATGTCATACCACCATCGTGAAGGAAAAGAAAGCATAGTCATCTGTTTTTTTATTATTTCTCCTGTTTTGTCGGATTTGTACAATCTATGTATAAGAAAGAATTCATGAGCTTTTTTTCTGGCTTCAGATAATTCTTCTGCTCTATATGAATAACCATTATCGAGATATTCTCTTATTCCTTCCAGAAGATTTATAGTGGTATGTAAGGAACTGTGCTTCGGATTCCTTTCCCATAAACAATTCCAGCCACCATCATCAAACTGTTTATCCAGTATGTAATCAACCATCTGATTAAGTTTTGGATTTTCAATTTTTGAATAACAGCACAAATTGAGTAAAAAGCCGCAAATACAAAGGTCTTGATACCTGTCCTTTGGTTTTTCGGGTAAACTCCACAATTTTTCGGTTATAAGTATGATTCCTTTTCTGAATCCTGTATTTTCATATGGTAATCCAAGATTTTTAAGATCCATAAGAGTGTACGTAGTAGAAATCCATTTAGGAGAATAAATACCATTTCCCCACATATACGTTTCAGTATCCTGCCTGCTTAAAAATTCATATCCCCAGCCGGTTTCCTCAATTTTTTTCTTCAGGGGAATCAATTTACTTTCTTCAAATTCCAGTAAATCCCTTGATACCTGATAAACAATCGCAGGATCACCACTTAAAAGCCAGTCATAAATGCTGTTTGTTTCATTCATATAACTCTCCTTTCACCCGATGATTGTATTATATAATAAAAACTCTATTAATATCTTTTATTTTAAGTGGACCAGTGAAAAATTATAAAAATTGGATCTTAAAAGATCCAATTAATTGTATTAAAATACTTCTGTAAGAAAAGGAGAATAAATTTTGTTTATAACAATTGACAGAAACATAAATACATCCATAAAAAAGCAGATATATGATGCAATTACGAATAAAATACTTAATGGTGAAATAAAGTCAGGAGTAAAAATGCCTTCTTCAAGGCAGTTGGCCACACAACTCAACGTATCTAGGAACACTGTAACCGAGATTTACGATCAACTCGTAGCTGAGTCGTACTTAATAACCTTTCATGGTAAGGGAACCTATGTGGCAAATGTTATTAAACTCGATTCTGAAATCACACAAGATCGCAAAGAGGAAAAGGATTATTCGGAAATAAATAATGATGAGATAAGTTTTATAGCTGGTACTCCTGATTTATCAAAATTTCCCAAAAAAATATGGCTGAATTCCATAAAAAAATATTTTTGTGAAGAAAATGAAAATATACTAGATTATAGCGGTTTATATGGGTATGTCCCGTTCAGAAAAAGTTTAGGTGAATATCTGTTGAAACACAAGGGGATTAAGTGTTCTTATAAGCAGATTATTGTCACCAGTGGCACACGTGGGGGAATATCATTAACTGCATTATTTTTCATAAATAAAATGAAAAAAATTATGCTTGAGTCACCGGTTGTTAATTTCGCAAAGGATATATTTATGTCATACGGATATGAGCTCATTGGAATAGGTGTTGATGAAAACGGCTTAAAAACCGACGTTCTACCTGATATAAGTAACAGTATGATATATACCACTCCTTCACATCAGTTTCCAATGGGGGGGACATTACCAATTGACCGGAGACAGAAACTCGTTGAATTTGCGAAAAAAAATGGAAATTATATTCTGGAAGATGATTACGATAGTGAATTCAGGTATAAGGGTGCTCCGGTAAATTCACTATATCAACTTGCACCAGACATGGTAATACATTTTGGAACATTCAGTAAAACAATTGCACCTTCACTCAGACTGGGTTATATGGTTTTACCGGAATCAGTTTTATCTTCTTTTGAGAAATATTTTGAATCAGTGTATGAATCACCATATATAACAGGTCAAATGGCAATGACAAATCTTCTTAAAACCGGATTTTATGAGAAATACCTGCATAAAATGCGAAGGATATATAAAAGTAAAATGTCTTTTCTAATTAAAGTTCTGAAAAATGAATTTAAAGATACTATTTCTATAAATGGTAAAAATTCCGGTTTACATGTGGCTGTTAAATTCAAGAATATTCAATTCAGGCTGAGAGATAAGAAGATATTCCATAAATATGGTTTGGATCTAGATTTTTCCATAGACTACATGGTTGAATATGAAGAATACTGTAATACTGTTATACTTGGGTTTGGCCATTTAACTGAAACTGAAATTCTAAAAGGAATAAAAAGATTCAAAAGAGCCCTTCTTAAAATAAATAATTAAAATCTGATTTCAACTTCAAATCATCAAATAAATAAATTTATTTATACCTATTAAAATAAAATGGGAGGTCTTTGTTCATGAAAAAAGTAAATTTTAAAAATGGAAACGAGATACCCGCATTGGGTTTTGGAACATGGCAGATTAAAAGAGATATTGCACAATCAGCAGTGGAAACTGCTTTGGAAGTAGGATACAGACATATAGATACAGCTGAAGGTTATGGCAATCTCGATTTAATACAGAAAGCAATTGAAGTAAGTGGAATTAAAAGAGAAGAATTATTTTTAACTACAAAAATATGGGTTGCGGATTTCAGCAGCAAACAGAAAATACTCGATTCGGGAAAACGTTTCCTGGATATTTTAAAAACAGATTATCAGGATTTAATTTTGATTCACTGGCCTGTCAGAGAGAATTTCAACGTGAGAATGATACTGGAAGCTCTTCAGGAATTAAAAGATCAAGGACTTGCGAAAAATATAGGGGTATCGAATTTTTCGATAAAACATGTAAAGGATGCACTTTCAACAGGAGTGGAAATAGTTACGAATCAATTTGAACTTCATCCTAGTTTGTACTCGAAGAAATTAATTGATTTCTGTCAGGGAAAAGGCATTACGATAACCGGATATACTCCGCTTGCCTGGGGAAAAGATCTGCAAATTCCACTTATAAAAGAATTAGCTGACAAGTACGAAGTTTCACCTGCACAGATTTGTATTGCGTGGCAGATTAATAAAGGATATATAATAATTCCAAGGTCTACAAGTAAATCTCATATTGAAGATAATTTCAAAGCATACAGCTTAATACTCGAAAAAACGGATATCGACAGGATTGATGGACTTAACTTGAATAACAGGGTACTTAACAGAGATTATCTTGAAGAAGTTGAACCGAACAGCAAGCTTGACTGGAGATTCGAACTGGAATGAGTTAATACCAATTCAATTAAGATATATACTAAAATATTTAAGAATATGCAATAAATTCACAGTCAC
>Ga0272441_10006581_pt1 | contig 19359 bp, 19 predicted proteins | sample SSMProp6N_FD_193582 | JGI IMG/M metagenome (GOLD analysis project Ga0272441, IMG submission 193582) | Marine sediment archaeal communities from Little Sippewissett salt marsh, Falmouth, MA, United States - SSM-Prop-6N | ecosystem: Environmental > Aquatic > Marine > Wetlands > Sediment ... | reverse complement strand
CGACTGCTGTCTCGGAGGGAACTGCCATTGTCTGTTGCGCCAACGCGATGGAACCTGTTCTGTTCAAGATCGAGCGGGTGACGGAAGCCTGGTTGTTCTAGCCACAATCGCCAACGGAAGAGTTGCTCTTTCGCGCCCGCTTGACGAAGATCGATTCAGGCCGTCTTCTCTTGCGGTCGATCGTTGCCGGAACGAAAAGGAGCTCCACGTGCTCGACAATGTCTATCGGTTTACCCATGAAGACCTCGAGGGCGCCATCATCCGTGTGCTTGATGACGAAGCGATCTCCCTCAACGAGTTCCTTCCTGAGGAACAGCACCTGTCTGCAAGCAGTGAGTACCTGTTCGCCTACACGTGCTGCTATCTGGTGCATCGCGGTCGACATATCTTGATCGATGCCGGCTTCGATCCGGATACGCCTGCTGGTGCTCTGGAATCGATCGACGTATCGCCTGAAGCGATCGATCTCGTCCTGTTGACGCACGCCGACCGTGATCATGTCGCCGGGTTGTTGATGCCGGACGGTACGTGGGCCTATCCAAATGCGCGACACGTCATTGGGAAAGAGCTTTGGAGCAACCTCCGGAAGCCCGAGACGCTCGACGCCCTCGGAGACGAGCGCAGGCCGTTCTTCCGCCGGCTCGTTCGAGCATTCGATGACCACATGCACTTGTGCGAGGACGCTTGTGAGGTCGTCGATGGGATCCGCTTTGTCCTCAGCGCGGGGCACCGGATCGGTCACGCCATCTATGAGTTCGCCACACAAGGAACACCGGTTTTTCACACCGCGGACAGCTTCTTCCACCCCATCTTCGCCGAACACCCCGATTGGCCGAACATCACCGATTCGATCCCCAATCAGGCCGTCGAGAGCCGGAAGTTGCTCGTGGCACGCGCGACCGACACGAATGCGTTGCTGCTCAGTTCGCATGTTCCGTTCCCGGGGATCGGCCGCATCGAAACCGATGGAGCCACGTACCGTTGGGTGGAGGGATTGTGAGCTATCCACAGAAGTCACTCGAAGATCGGATCCACCTGTTCACTCACGGCGACGTCCAGGGGGCCGTTCTTCGGATCCTCAACGACGCGCCGCGCTCGCTGAATGAGCTCCTGCTCGTCCCCCAGACGTCCCCCGAGGACCAGACGATACCGTTCGCCTACACGTGCTGCTATGTGCATCACCGGGATCGGCATGTGATGGTCGACGGCGGGATTGACGGCGATGAGGTAGCTGCGCAACTCGGGTCGCTCGACGTGAAGCCAACTGACGTCGACCTCGTCTTGATCACCCACGTCGATCGAGATCACGTCGCCGGGTTGATCCTTCAGGTCGGCGACGGTGCGCTGACCTATCCGAACGCACGGTACGCAATCGATGCAAACCTGTGGAAGGACTTGCACAAGGACCAAACCTACGCCGAGCTTCCAAAGCACCTGCAGCGGCTGTTCAAGGCGCTCACGGCGAAGCTCGAGAACCGGGTGATCCTCTGCGATGGAGAAACCGAAGTCGCCGATGGCATCACGTTCGTGCCCTGCCCGGGCCACCGTCCCGGCCACGCTGCGTATCAGCTCACGACTGACGCCGAGCCGCTCCTCCACGTCGGTGACGCGTTTCTCCATCCTGTCTTCGTCGAGCACCCCGATTGGCCCGTCGCCGGCGATACGTTCCCCGAGCAGGCCGTCGCGAGTCGGAGACTGTTGATCGAGCGAGCCTCCGAATCAGGGGCACTGGTGATCGGAACCCATATCCCGTGGCCCGGGATGGGGACGATCTACGGAGACAAGACGGACGCACTCTGGGAGCCCGCGACCGGCTAGGCCGATCACAGGAGACGCGCTTCCCGATCAGGCCAACGAGAGACGCAACGCGCAGAGCGAACAGGCAACCTACTCCTCATCGAGTCCCACTTCCCATGGCAGAAATTGCACACTCGTTTGCGAAACCTATACGATGCAGCCATGCCCCATCAGACACAAAACTCAAACCAACAGCGTGACAAGCGTGTTCCCGAGATCGCAGTCATGTCATGTGATGCCCTTGGCCTGCACAGAATGCTGGATACCGATGATTCGGCAGGCCTCGCTGCTGACACGCTCGATGGCATGCTTGGCCAGATCGTCACAGCACATGCTGTCTACGAAGAGACAGACCATGCATCGCAACCATTCGAGCTATTCCAATCAGCTCTGTACTTCGGGGACAGCATCTACGTCTTCGGCGACGAGTCGGACCCCCTACGGAAGCAAATCACGAAGCTGACCGCGCTCGCGGGCGCAATCCTCTGGGTAGGAATCACGTCGACGCTTCGTGGGAAGCGCAAGTCGTTTGTACCGCGGATCGGAATCGCCGTCGGCAATCTCCGCATTCGCACGATCGATGTCGCCGGCCGTTCGATACGGTTTCGGATCGGGCAGTCCATGGCACGCGCTCACGACATTGAACGAGGTCAGGACTGGGTTGGGGGAGCTCTGCCGGCAGGGTTCCACGAAGGCGATGACTCCAACGCGATAGCCTACGAAGTGCCAACTCACAAAGCCTACGACGGTCCTCGCATCGCAGCCATTAACTGGTGCAAGACCGCGTCACTGAATTCGGATCAGTATCCGCCCAGTCGGCTGGTGGGCGATCTTGCCCTGCACGCATCCGAATCCACCGCTCCGGATACGAAACGCAAGTGGAATGCCACATGCGACTTTGCACAAGCGATGCTGCAAATTGGTGACCATTGAGATAGAGTCTGGAATATGCGTATCGGAATCGTTCAGACGTCGCCGACCTTCGGCGAGCGAGATCGGAACGTCGAGGAGGCACTTCGGCTCCTCAACGGCGATCACGCCGACCTGTGGGTTCTGCCAGAGCTGTTTGCCAGTGGGTATCAGTTCGCCGACATAGGCGAAGCAAGGGAACTGGCGGAGCCAGTTCCTGCCGGTTTCACCACGCAAGCGTTGGTGAGACATGCTGCTGAGAAGGGCTGCCACATCGTCGCCGGCCTGGCCGAGCGTGAAGGGAACAGGCTGTACAACTCGGCGGTCCTCGTTGGGCCAAGCGGTCTTCGGGCCTGCTATCGAAAGGTCCACCTGTTCTACCGCGAGAAACTCCTCTTCACACCCGGAAACCGATCGTTCCCAGTCGTCGACATCGGCATCGCAAGGATCGGCCTGATGATCTGCTTCGATCATCTGTTCCCCGAATCTGCCCGTAGTCTGGCACTCCAAGGAGCAGATCTGATCGCTCATCCAGCGAATCTCGTACTTCCCGATCTGGCACAACACACGATGGCCGTCCGAGCACTCGAGAACGGTGTGTTCACGGCAACGGCTAACCGTATCGGTACGGAGTCGCGCACCGACGAGACGCTATGTTACACCGGGCAAAGCCAGATCGTTGGGCCAGATGGAGTGATCCTTCATCGCATGCCGTCCGATGCGGTTGGACATTTCGTCATCGACATCGACGTCGAGCGTGCCCGAGACAAGCAGATCACCGACCACAATGACAAGCTGGTCGATCGAAGGCCGGATCAGTACCGGCTCGAACCACAGGGGGGATCATGATCGAAGTCGGAATGACTCATCAGAAGGCCTGGGTCGTCGCCGATGAGCATCTTGCCAGCAGATACGGTAGCGGGCTCGTCGACGCACTCGCAACACCGGTTCTCGTAGGCCTGTGCGAGGAATGTGCCCGAATGATGGTCGAACCCCATCTCGCCCAAGGCCAGAAGACCGTTGGCACAGCAATCCAGCTTGACCACCTCGCCGCCACACCGCCCGGCCTTCGCGTGATCGTGACCGCGAAGCTGGTTGAAATCGACCGAACGAGGCTTCGGTTTGACGTCGAAGCTCGCGATGAGATCGAGCCGATCGCACGTGCGTCTCACGAACGCTTCATCATCGATACCGCCCGGTTCGAGAGACGCATCCAAGAGAAGCTACGAAACGCAACGTCGGCAGGCGAACAGAGAACGTAGCGGCGGCGCTGTCCTTTTCTAGCGGATTCCAGCGGCTCACGGGATGCACATTTGCTCTTCACAAAGAACACACAATCCGACGGCACGCTAGAACTTGGCAGCAGAAATGCCGCTCTTCCGCTAAACCTCCTTGCGGATAGCCACCACACCGGCTGGGGAGAGTCGAGGGAAACCTCGGGGCTCTCCGGCCGAGCCTTTTCAGGGCCGTCATATCTTTCAGCCACCACCAATCAGCGGCAGAATCGTCAGCCGATCGTCCGGTCGTAGGACAGTATCGAATCGTTCTCTTTGCTGCACATTCGCCCCATTGATCAGTGCATTGACGTTGCGTCGGATCCCTCCAGTTTCATCGAATAGCCGTCCACGAACCTGGGGGTATCGCTCGACAAGCGCTTCGAGCGCACCGTAGACCGTCGTTTCGATAGGAATCTCGAGCCAGTGATATCCTTGATCGAGCTCGCGCTTGAACGAAAAACCGATCTCAAGCACAATCTTCATGGCGCCCCAAGCAATTCCTTCGAGAGTCGGTTGTGCTCCGGAATCAGATCGAGGATCGATTCATCCACCAGTTTCCCTTCCCGAACACGCCAAGCGCCGTTGACCATCGAGAAATCGACTCGGTCTGCCGCGCAGTGCACGATCGCTGCCACCGGGTCGCTGTGGGCTCCGGCAAACGCGATGTCGCGCAGGTCGAATCCAATCAGGTCAGCCGCCTTGCCGGCCTCGATCGATCCGATCTCCTCTTCCCGGTGAAGCACCCTCGCGCCGCCGATGGTCGCCATGCGCAGCACATCGCGTGCGCTCAGCGCATCTGCACCGTACTTCACCCGTTGCAGAAGCATCGCCTGCCGTACTTCGCGGATCATGTTCGACGTGTCGTTGCTCGCCGATCCGTCGACGCCAAGCCCGATATTGATCTCGGTGGTGTGAAGATCGGCCACCGGTGCAATGCCGGACCCGAGGACCATATTCGAGCTGGGACAATGCGCCATCCCAACCCTCGCCGACGAGAGCTTCGCGATGTCGGATGCATTGAGAACAACCAGATGTGCGTACCACACGTCGTCGCGGAGCCACCCAAGCTCGTCCATGAGGTCAACCGGCCGCCGACCCGAACGCCGAAGACAGTACGCCTCCTCGTCGTGGGTCTCCGCAAGATGCGTGTGCAACAGGACACCTGTCTCGTCGGCAAGTCTCACCGACTCGCGCATCAGATCGGAGGTCACGGAGAACGGTGAACACGGCGCAAGCGCAATTCGAAGCATCGACAGCGGTCGTGGATCATGATACTGCTCGATCATCCGTTGGCAGTCTCGGAGTATCTCATCTTCCGTTTGGACCACCGAATCGGGTGGCAATCCGCCGTCCTTCTTCGAGAGCGACATGGAACCCCGACACGGGTGAAATCGGATCCCAGCCGTTTGCGCCCCTTCGATGTCCGCCGCAAGGATGTTCCCGCCGCCCTTGGGGTACAGGTAGCAGTGGTCGGATGTCGTCGTTGCCCCCGACAACAGAAGCTCGCTACATGCGACGGTCGCCGCCACTCGCATCGCATCCTCGCGAAGGCGCTTCCACCGCTCGTATAGGAAAACCAGCCAATCGAACAGCTTCGCCTCGGACGCGCCGGGCACGTTTCGAAACAGCGATTGATAGAGATGATGGTGCGTGTTCACCATTCCGGGCAGCAGGATCTTCCCGGTCCCTCGCACGATCTCATCCGCATCGATCCCCGTCGGATCCTGACCGACGTCGACGATCCGATTCCCTTCGACAAGCACATAGCCGCCGACCCATTCACGGTCGGCGGCATCCATCGTGACGATGCAGTCGAAGTCTGCGAACAGCGTCCGCTGGTTCATCCCGCCAAGTCGATCTTGTCCGCGTTCTCAATGAACGCCACAAGCAGCTGGATCGTCGCCTCAAGGTCCTTGGGATCAAGCGCCTCGACAACCGAGTGGACATAGCGCGTCGGAAGCGACAGCGTGATCACCGCTGATCCCTCTTGCGCCATCTGCAGCGCCCCGGCGTCGGTTCCGCCACGCGGGAGGATCTCCATCTGATATGGGATCCCTTGATCGTCCGCCAGCTTCCTTGCCGCCCGGACCAACGCCGGATGCGAGATCGACGCACCATCGCGCACCTTGATCGCCACACCCTTGCCAAGTTCCGTCACCCGATCCTTGGCAAGCACACCTGGCGTGTCAGCGGCAATCGTCACATCAAGCGCGATTCCAATCTGCGGATGTGTCGAGAATCCAGCGACACGGGCACCGCGCAACCCGACTTCCTCCTGTGTGGTCCCCACGAAGTACAGGTCGCACGCCGGGTGCTTCACTCGCTTGAGCGCTTCGATCCCAACATAGACACCCGCGCGATCGTCCAGTGCCTTGCATGAAACGAGATCTCCGAACTCCACGAAATCTTGTCGAAGCGTCACTGTGTCGCCAATGCGAACTCGCTTCTCGACCTCGTCGACCGAGAGGCCCACATCGACAAACAGATCTCGTAGATCGAGCGGCTTGTTGCGTTCCTCCTCACGCAGGATATGGACTGGTTTTCGCCCGATACACCCGATGAGGTCCTCGTCTTCACCGTGAACGATCACACGCTGTGCCACGAGATTGATCGGATCGAATCCTCCCGCCGGATTGATGCGCAGGAATCCGGTCTCCTCTTCGATGTGGCTCACGAAGAAACCGATTTCATCCATATGCCCGGCGATAACCACCGTTGGCCCGTTCCCCCGTTTGTGGGCAATCAGATTGCCCAACGCATCGGTCACGATGGAATCGACGTGTTGTTTGAGCTCCTCCTCGACGATCTTCCGAACCTCCATCTCATAGCCCGGAATCCCCGTTGCCTCGCACAGCCTCTTCAGCAGCTCCATCAGGCCTCCTTTGCGCCAGACAGTGTAGCAACAGACGGCACAAGATCAATCCCTTGCTCGATCGACTGTCCCGACGATACCATCGGCTTATGATTCCGATTCGCGATATGCTCCGTAGTCGACGGTTTCCCGTGGTTACAGTTTCATTGATTATGATAAATCTGGTCGTGTTTCTCTACCAGGGATACCTCGGGACACAGCAACCGCTATGGGACAACTGGTCGGACGAGCGAGCCGCCTGGATCAGTGCGGGGCATGACACGCCCCCCATCTTCGATCCAGACTATGTCTACACGACTCGGCGCCTCCCCGGACAATCGTTCTCGACGTATGCGATCGCGCGCGATGACTGGCTCTTGATGCAGTACGCCCTCACTCCGGCCGAGCTGTTCGGGGGAACCGACCTGCCGCCAAGGATTCCAATTCCCATCTGGTGCACGCTGTTGACTTCTCTGTTTCTTCACGGCAGCCTCATGCATCTACTTGGGAATCTGCTCTACCTCTGGATCTTCGGTGACAACGTCGAAGATGCCATGGGATCGGTTCGCTTTCTCGCGTTCTATCTGCTGTGTGGCGCGGTGGCTTCGCTCGCCCAGCTTGCGATCGCTCCGGCAAGCTCGATTCCACTCATCGGCGCCTCTGGAGCCATCGCAGGAGTACTCGCGGCCTACTTCATGCTGTACCCGTATGCCCGAGTGATGACGATCATCCCAATCTTCTTCTTCCTCCGCTTGGTTGCAGTCCCAGCGGTCTTCCTTCTTGGTTTCTGGTTCATCCTGCAGGTGATCAGCGGTGCCGGTGCTGTCGGCAGCGCGGGAGGGGTCGCTTGGTTCGCACATATCGGCGGGTTCATTGCGGGGCTCCTCCTCGTCTTCCCGTTTCGCCGCCGTTCGATCCCGGTGACACTGTGGGAGTCGCTGCGAAGGAGACGTATTCGCCGTTGATCGGATGGTCAGATGTCCTTTCCTGCCGACACATGAGCCTTCACAGGTCGCCGCCTAGCTGGTATGATGAGGCCAGCGTGCAGTTTGACAATCAAAGGAGTGATGAACCATGACACGTGGTGCTGCTCTCTGTTTTGCTGTTCTGTTGAGCGTTCTCATCGGCGCGGCGGCCTCTGCTGGAGACCTGTCGGACCATCGCGCCATCGTCATTTCCAACGACTATGAGTTCACCGTCGAGAACGGCGTCTGTTCTGGATCGGGAGACCTCAACGACCCCTATGTCATTGAGAACTGGCGAATCGATGCCGGCTATGATGACTATGGGATCAGGATCCATGGAACCTCAAGAGCGTTCGTAATCCGCAATGTCGAGATCAGTGGGGCCGCGAAATCGGCAGTCTATCTAAGCTATGTACGCAACGGCCGCGTGCAAGACTGCCACCTCAATGGCAATTGGGCCGGCATAACGTTGAATTTCGCGCGGCTCAATCGGGTCTCGAACTGCACCCTATCGAACAACACCGATGGGATCCACTGCTACTTCTCATCGAGCAACCAGATCCTCGGGAATACGTTCGATCGGAATGACACCGCCATATGGCTCGATGCGTCGCACGAGAACGAGCTCATCGGCAACTACATCAGCGACTCTCACATGGGGATCTACCTGAATCTCAGTTCCGAGCTCAACTACGTGGTGGATAACGCGTTCGTGGACAACCTACACCACGCCCATACCGATGATCCGAACATCTGGGATGACGGGACCATGGGGAACTACTGGGGAGGATACGAGGCGATCGATGCCGAGGAAGATGGAATCTGGGATGCACCCTATCTGATCACGAGTGATGGGGATCAGGACGGTTTCCCATTGGTAACCCATCCGCTGGTTCCAACACCACCACCTGCCAGTTGCGATATCTAGATCACTCCTGAAGCTGAGGGCAGTACAGGCCGGCGGGCGCACCATGCGCCCGCCGACTCGTTTCTTTCCCTACAGCAGCGGCGCGAATCGGTTCTCATTCCAGTACGCCTCCTTGAGCGATTCATCCTGCCGAAGCAGCAACTGATAGTGCTCGTTCTCCCAATCGGCCAGTTCGCGGAAGAATGTGGCCACCGCCTTGTCGTTCGCCGCTTCGGCTTCACGGGAGTAGAATGCAACCGCGTTTTTCTCGAGAAGAATTCCGATCGACAACGCTGACATCTCCAGGTGTTTCCCTGCGATCCGCCGAACGAAACGTTCGGAGAAGATACCGCCAGCTTGGCGTTCATGATCGGTTCCGCTTCTGATCGAGGACGGCTTCCACGGCTCGCCTTGAAGTAGCGCTCGATAGCCGCTCTGCAGCATCTCGTAGTGTTTCTTTTCCTCCGCCGCCAATCGGGTGAACGTATCCCGAGCCCCTGGATCCTCTGATCTGTCGGCCGCCATACTGTAGAAGCTGTACCCATCGCGCTCTGCCTGCATTGCATCGCGCAATGCCCCTGCAAGCTCTGTTCCGTGCATGCTCTCCTCCTTCCTCCCAAGACAGCATAGCCCCGCGTCTCAACCCCGCCAATCGTTTGACTTCGACATCAACCTCCCTACACTGTGGTTCTTGGAAAGGAACGCATGCCCACAGAACGACTCTTTGAAAAGGTCCGCGGCGATATTCCCTACTCGCTTGTCCATGTCCCAATCAGCGACATTCGAGAGGGGCAACGAATCAGCCAGTGCTTTCTTGTTCGGCGCAAGGCTGCGCGCTCTACGCGCAGCGGAGACCCGTACCTTGAGCTACTGCTCGCAGATCGAACGGGTACCGTATCCGCTCGAGCTTGGTCCGAGGCAGCTCAACGGTATGGCGACAGCTTTGATGAAGGGCAGTTCGTGTTCGTCGAGGGACGATCCGAGACCTATCGAGGAAACCTTCAGCTAATCGTCGAGACGATCAGACCACTGAGCGAGAGCGATCAGGAATCCGCACAGCCACCTGGCTTCGATCCGGCACTCCTTGTCCCGACCGCCGAGCGTGACCCCGAGGAGATGTGGAGCGCGTTGCTTGCGCTCGCAGAGACCGTCGAGCCCGACCCTTTGCGCCAGCTAACGCTCGATCTCCTCTCAAAGCATGCGGCGCAGTTCAAGCAGTACCCGGCTGCATCGTCCAAGCACCATGCGTATCTTGGCGGCCTGCTCGAACACACGCTCGAAGTCGCCGAAGGCGTGGCATCATACGCAGAGAACAACCCACAATTCGGCCTTCATCGTGGACTTGCGGTCGCCGGTGCCCTGCTCCACGACATCGGCAAACTCATCGAATTCGACAACCCGGTCGCGGTCACATACACACCCAAAGGACAGCTGCTTGGACATCTTCTCCTCGGCCGCGACATGGTCCGAGAGGCCGCCAGAGACCTCTCATGGCCTGACCCAAGGCTCTTGGAACTCCTGGAACACATCCTCGTATCTCATCACGGTGAACTCCAGTACGCCGCCGCGATGGTTCCCAAGAGCTCCGAGGCGATCGCGGTGTATCACTTCGACAACCTATCCGCGAAACTCAACATGATTCGCATGCACATCCTCGCCGACAACATGCCAGGCGATTTCACGGATTGGGAACCGAATTTCGGGCGCCGCTTCTTCAAGGGCACACTACGAGAACGCTGACCCCTCGGATCAAGCCACACTGAATCGATTGAAGCGAGCCGGCTGGTGTCTATAATCGTTCGCCATTCAACGGTTCACCAAAGGAGCGTCACCATGCGAACGGACTACTGCGCACAGCTGACAGCATCGGATGTCGGCCGGACCGTCACCCTGGCTGGATGGGTCAATCGTCGACGCGATCTCGGCGGGATCACGTTTGTCGATTTGCGCGATCGCTCCGGCATTATGCAGCTCTTCTTCCCAGGTGAGAGCACCATGCTCTCCGATGCACACGGTCTGAATCGCGAGGATGTCATTCGTGTGACAGGAGCAATCGCACGGCGTGGCGAAGGCAATCTCAATCCTGAGATGGCCACCGGAGAGATCGAGGTCCACGTGGAAACGCTTGAGATTCTCAACCGCGCCAAGACGCCGCCATTTCTTGTCGAAGGTGACGGCTCAGACACCACGGAGGAAACGCGCTTGAGGTACCGCTACATCGATCTTCGCCGCGAGACCATGCAACGGAACCTCGCACTCCGTCACCATGTGTTCAAGAGCTTCCGAGACTTCTACTCCGAGCACGGCTTCCTCGAGATCGACACACCCGTCTTGACGAAGTCCACCCCCGAAGGCGCGCGCGATTTTCTTGTGCCAAGCCGGATGAGTCCTGGTTCGTTCTACGCCCTTCCGCAGTCGCCACAGCTGTTCAAGCAGCTGTTCATGATTGCCGGTATCGACCGGTACTTCCAGTTAGTCAAGTGCTTCCGCGACGAGGATCTTCGTGCCGATCGGCAGCTGGAATTCACGCAGCTTGATCTTGAGATGGCTTTCCCCTCGGGGAAGGATGATATCCTATCCGTGCTCGAGGGTGCGGTCGCTCGCGTGTTTCGCGATACGCTATCGATGGAACTGGAGCTACCCTTTCCCCGGCTTACCTATGCGGATGCAATGGCTCGATACGGGATTGACAAGCCGGATCTTCGGTACGGTATGGAGATCCGAGATATCTCCCCGTTCGTTGCCAGCTCAAGTTTCAGGGTGTTCGCCGATGCCGTAGCTGGCGGCGGCAAGGTAGCCGGGATTCTCGCCAAGGACTGCGCGGGCTACTCTCGCTCCGCGCTGGACAGCCTTCAGGAGATCGCTATCTCCGCCGGTGCCAAGGGGTTGGCCTGGTTGAAGGTCGGCGAGTCGATATCGTCTCCTATCGCGAAGTTCCTCTCCGAAGATGAACTCCAAGCGATCCTTCATGCGTTCGAAGCCTCGCACGGCGATCTGATCCTTCTCCTTGCCGGTTCGAAGATCGAGGCCCCACTTGGCGAGCTGCGGCGCACAATCGCAGCACGCGAGGACCTTGCAGAGGATGGGTGGAACTTCCTTTGGGTCACCGATTTCCCGATGTTCGAACTCAACGATGCCGGGGAACTCACGAGTTCGCACCATCCGTTCACGTCGCCTCGGCCTGAGGCGATTGCCACGTTGGAGACGGCCCCACTATCCGCGCTCTCCAACGCGTATGATCTTGTGCTAAACGGCATTGAGCTCGGGAGCGGAAGCATTCGAATTCACAGCCGGGAGCTTCAAGAGCGGATCTTCCGATTGCTGAAGATCCCTTCGGAAGAGGCAGCGCTTCGGTTCGGCTTCTTCCTCCAAGCGCTGGAGTACGGTGCACCTCCGCATGGCGGATTCGCACTTGGCATCGATCGATTGGTGATGCTGATGGCCGGTGAGAGTTCACTTCGCGACGTCATCGCATTCCCCAAGACGGCAACCGGTTTCTGCCCTCTCACCGAGGCGCCGATGCCTGTGACCGAAGAGCAGCTCAAGGAGCTCGGCATCGCAACTCGATGAGCTCCCAACACCACGTTGCCTTCGGCCTCACGCGACATCTGCACAGCATGCGGCGCCCGCGTCATGAGGCGCTCCATGCTGTGCATTGGAGCTCCAAACAGACATCGTCTGGCCTCCACACGAACGCTCATGTTGAATCGATCCTATGCTCCCCGGCAGTACGTTGGCTTGTCCGACAATCGCGGGGTACCATCTGTCATCCATGAACAGAACGTCTCGCAGGATCACCTGTATCGGCATGGCTATCGGATTGATCGCATTACTGCTCGTCGTCGGCGCAAGTTTGCAGTCGATCAAGCTCGCGCCAGCCCAACCCATGACTCCTCTACATCGCCCCCAGCCCCCAATCGCAGGTGGGACGCAGGGCAGCGCAGGTTCAACCGCTGTGCCGTTGTTGATACATGTCATGCTGGTCCTTGCACTCGTCTCGCTTGCGTTCCTCATCATCAGTGCCATCTTCCACAAGGAGCCACGGTCCTATCTCCTCGGGCTCGCGCTCGCCTGTCTGATGGTCTTCGGAGGCTACCAGCTACTACGGTATCTCACCGGACAAGCCGAACAGGCTACTTCCGAGATCGTCTACGAGCCCCTCACGCTCGGGCGGGTTGATGCACAAGCTGAGCGCTTGACGGAGGATGCTCCAGCCGGATCCCCTTCCTGGGCGGTCGTTGCCCTCGCGCTCTTGATCTCCATCAGCGTCTCGGTGCTTCTTCTTCTCTTATGGAGGAAGCTTGCACCGTATTGGGGTCGCTCCCGAGAAAGGGACACTGCAGATGATCTGAGCGAGCTCGTCGATACGGTCGCATCGGCAGCAGATGAGATCCAGCTTGGCGGCGATCCTCGAGCTGCTGTCCTGCGTTGCTACCGTGACATGGTTAGGATTCTGTGCCAAAGGCGCACTGTCCAGCACGCCTATCTCACGGCGCGAGAGCTCGCCGGCGCGCTTCGCGCCGCTGGCTTCACCACCCAGCATGTCGATCAATTGACCGAGATCTTTGAACTCGTTCGCTACGGGCACCGCTCCGCGCAGCCGCTCGCCAAACGGGCCATCGCATGCCTCGAGGCCATTCGCGAGGCCTACGCATGACGTCGTCCAGACAGTCCCGCATCCGATCCCTTGCACCGATTGCGATCCTCATCCTCGCCGTCGGATGCACGCTGGTTCTCCTATACAGTCGGCCCGTGCGCAACGCCATCCTCGATCCCATCCTGTCCGCACTGAACGAAATCCGCAATACACTTGCCCTACTTCCGCAGTCCATCCTCTGGGCTGCTGGGATCTTCCTCGGCACGATCATCCTTGCCATCGCTGGTCAACGCATGCTGGAACGACCCAGTGGAAAACGGCGGCGCAGCGCGCCCCCGAGCGTCGCCCCGTACAACACCCACGCCGTAGACAGTCTTTCTCGCTCCCTTGCACGCTCGGTCAAACGGCATGTAAGTCGTGTGCGAATCGTTCGCGAGCTAGCGGTTCTCGCGGTGCGGCTCATCGCGCGGAAGGAAGGGTGTTCCCTTCCGGAAGCAAGGAAGCTTCTTAACTCAGGCTACTGGACGGACGATCCTGTCGTGCGAAGGTTCTTCGCGCTCCGAGATCGCGGGAAGCCCGGCCGGCAAGACTTCTCGAACGCTGTCGAACACACATTGAAGTATCTCGAGCAGTACCATCAGGAGGTGTAGATGCTGGTGCGTGAAGTTGGCGAGAAGGCAAATGCGATCATCCAGGAAGTCTCGAAGGCGATCGTGGGGAAGGAGGATGTCCTCCAACGGGTGATGAACGGCATCCTCGCAGGCGGTCACATTCTGTTCGAGGACTACCCGGGGTTGGCCAAGACGTTGATCGCCCATTGTTTTGCGCAGGTGTTGGGCCTTGCATTCAAGCGAATTCAATTCACTCCTGACCTACTGCCAAGCGATATCACCGGATCGCACATCTACGATCGCGATCGCGGCGAGTTCGTGCTGTCCTCGGGCCCATTGTTCGCAAACATCGTCCTCGGCGATGAGATCAACCGCGCCACACCGAAGACCCAATCCGCTCTGCTGGAAGCGATGCAAGAGGGACAGGTGTCGATCGCCGGAGACACACGCCGTCTTCCGCAGCCGTTTGTCGTCATCGCAACCCAGAACCCGATCGAGTACGAAGGCACATTCCCGCTCCCGGAGGCACAGCTAGACCGGTTCATGCTTCGCCTCGGGGTTGGATACCCAACCGAACACGAAGAAGTTGAGATCCTCCAGCGGCGACTCGATCGCAGGCAAGACGATATCGAATTGGCGACGGCATGTAGTGAAAGCGAGCTGCTCGCAATGCGTGAAGCGGTTGAAGATGTGGTAGTGGATCCTGACATCGAACGCTACATCGTGTCGATCACCGCCATGACCCGCACCCACCAGTCCGTACTCGTCGGTGTGAGCCCACGCGGCTCTCTTGCGCTAATCAAACTCGCTCGCGCCAAGGCAGCGCTGGATGGACGAGATTATGTCATCCCCGATGACGTCAAGGCGCTCGCGCAGGATGCGCTCTCCCACCGCCTGATTCTCAGCCCCGAGCTGTGGTCCAAGCGCGTCACCGACCGGGACATCATCGACAGCGTACTCCGATCGGTCCCGGTCCCAAAGGTTCCGTAGCCATGGGCGGATCTCTTCTTCCCTTTGCGATCGGCCTTGCGCTTGTCGTCCCGGGTTTGCTTCTGTTGAATAGCTCCCTGATTGCCGCGGCGATCCCGCTCGTCCTGTTTGCCATCGTTCGAGCCCTGGGAGATGCTCAGGCCGCCGCGCCGAAGCTGCTGCTTCACCGCTCCTTCAGCCGATCTCGTTGCGTCGAAGGAGATGAGATCGATATCGAACTGGCAATCACAAACAGTGGGATGTCCGCTCCACTTGTATCACTGGTCGATCGTCTGCCTCAAGAACTGACCCTCATCGAGGGGCGAAATCGCTATCTCGGACGGCTGTCTCCACACGAGGTCGAGACTCTCCGCTATACCGTCACAGCGGGACGTGGTCACCCGCAGTACGACACAGTCCGAATCCGCTCATGGTCACCGTGGACGTTGACCATGAGCGAATCGCACCAACCCCTTTCAGGCAAGCTCGTGGTGCACCCTCGGATCGAGCCACTCGATACGATCGCTATCCGCCCCCGTCGGACGCGCGCATTTGCAGGGCCTGTGAAGGCGAACCTCGGTGGACAAGGCCTCGACTTCTTCGGTTGTCGCGCCTACACACCGGGAGACGACATCCGGCGGATCAACTGGCGGGCATACGCCCGTCACGGATCGCTGATCATCAACGAATTCGAACTGGAACGAATCGCAGACGTGAACATCATTCTCGATGCCAGAGCCAAGTCTCACACGCAACTTGATGGGGAAACGACCTTCGACCATTCTGTGCGCGCTGCAGCAAGCTTGGCGAGCCATTTCCTCGATCAGGGGAACAACGTCGGGCTGCTGATCTACGGAGACTACGTGCATTGGGTCTTCCCAGGAATCGGAAATCTGAAGAAGGAACGGATCCTCGACCGGCTTGCGAACGCCAAGCTTAGCGACAAGGCTGCATTTCAGGAGCTTCGCTCCATGCCGACTCGCCTGCTCCCTCCTCGGTCTCAGTTGGTACTGGTCAGCCCGCTAGTCGACGAAGATGATATCGAGGTCGTCGCGCTGCTCGTCGACCGCGGCTACTCCGTGTTGCTGGTATGCCCTCACTCCTCGGCTTTGATCGACGCTCGCGGGCTATCCGAGGGAGATCGTACGGTCCAGCTAGCAAGACGCATCCTCGATCTGAAGCGCGAGCTATTCCTTGGCAGTCTCGCAGGCGTGGGCACCAGTGTCATCGACTGGAACGTTACGGTTCCACTCCGCACCGCCTGTCGGGGAATCCATCACGCCCATGTACGAAGGTACCGCACATGATGACCCCATCCGTTGTCCTACTCGAGATCGGTGCCGCTATCCTTGCCGCAACAGGCTACGTGTATGGGATCACCGAGCTTGGGATCGCCGGGATCCTCCTCGCGGTCGTCTCACTTCTCCCACTCTTCCCATTCGCGGCATCCCGCCCGAGGCTCTTCGATCTCTTGCTAGCGATCCACAGTGGCTTGGTCGCAGCATTCGCTCTCCTACATCGGCCACCGATTCTCTGCGCAAGCGCCTTGGCCGCCGCCGTGGTCGGTTGGGATGTCGGACGAACCGCACAGCTTCTCGCCGACGCTGGCTCTGTCGATCGACGACGATTCGCGGCGAGCTACACGGTTCGTGCCCTCGCCATTGGCGGCTTGGGCATCGCCCTTGTTGCCATGATGCAGATCGTGCGCGTTCGCCTGACGTTCGGTTCTGGGCTGGCGCTTTCACTCGCAATCCTTGTCCTGGGAACTCTGCTATTACGAGCGCTTCATCGGAATGGGCCAACCAAGGAGCAGAAGGAGCAAGAGGAGGATCCCTCGCCGCAACAATGACAAGGACGGCGGAACTGATCCCGCCGCCCCCGGAACATCTCGTGTTGCTTCGCTAGGCTACTGTGCCATCCCGAGTTCACCGGCAATGGCGCCGACAAACCGTCCAGCAGCCGTGTAGCCGCTCATCTCTCCACTCATTCCGTACAACGAGGTCGTATAGGTCGGGTGCAGTCGGTACGTGAAATTCACGGTGTCTCCAGCTGCAAACTCGCTTCCCCAGACGGCCTCGATCTTCTTCGTCGCCGGGTTTGGATACGCAAACGCGCCCCCCGTCTCCACAACCTCGATCTGCCATCCCTGCGGCATCGTCTCCTGGAAGCCGATCGCCGAGCAGTCTGCCGTGACGTTGATCGTGATCAGCACGAGAATCGCCCCGTCGTCTTGAATCAACAGCTCGCGGACCGCAAACGCTGCAAGACTTCCCACCACGACTCCTTTTCGCCGGGTGCTTGTCCGCCCACTTGAGCTCGTGACGTCAAGGACTACCTCGTAGTAGCCGGCTTCTGAGAAGGCATAGGTGGTCAGCGGAACGTCCGTTTCCGTCTCCCACGTTCCATCCGCGTCGAAATCCCATCTGTAATAGCTTCCATCGTCTCCAAGGCAAGACTCACAAACCTCGAAGTTCACGATCTCAGCAACTCCAGGATTGTAGATCGATGGGTCGAAATCCGCTTCGAAACCGTACGCAACAACACCAAGGATCAGGATCGATGCGATCGACAAGGCAGAAGCGATCCATTTCCTATTCATTCCCCCTCCTTCTTGCACCAGAGACGATCCGCCCCACCTAGGGGAGCGGATCGTGCACGGAGCTGCCAGTCAACCAATAGGCGATCAGGTCCTGCATCGTCGGCAGCATGATCGTCATGTTGCCGCTGTTGGGTACGCTTCCACCGGAAAGCCATAGAGAAACCGCGTATTGGATCTGATCGAACCCAATGGTCTCACCGAGATGTGGATCGATACGGCTGGCGTCTACATCCCAGCGTGAGATGACCACGGGCACCGGAAGGATTGCCGTTGCGGTCACGCGATCATCGCCGGCGATGGCCTGCGAGAACCTGGGTGATGAACTCCCAAGTGTTCCGGAGATCGCCCCTTGCTGCGCGTCATCCGCAGCAACAGCAGGAGCCGTCAGCGAGTAGCGCACTTCTCGCTTCGAGTTCACGCTGTCAGGGAGGAACTTCTCGAGGAACAACCATTCGAGTTTGTTCCCTGTTCTTCGCAGCGTTGCGCCGTCATTCTCGATCTCGGCAAACGCCCATCCATCCGGAATCACCTCGGTGATCGACAAGCCATTGACCGTCGTGTTCAAGTCGAGGTTCAAGGTCACTTGAACCTCACCGGACGGAATCGTCCAATCGTCCGGGAGACCAGTCTCGATGCTACGCACCGCACGGATCGGAGCCGTTACCTCGAACGTCTGCCGCGCGGTCGAGCGTCCACCTGCAGCATCAACGACGGTCAGTAGAACCACCGTCTCTCCTGGCTCGGTGAACGTATGCCTGACCTCCGGCGTCTCGGTCGTCATGTCCACCACGCCATCACCATCGAAGTCCCACAGATACCACTCGATCGTGTCGTCGAGATCGTACGATCCGCTTGCGTCGAGTACGGTCCGAACGCCGACACGCGGCTGATCGATCCCGCTCGTCTCCTCATCGACGTCGTTCGCCGGCTCGACTTCTCGCGTACTAAAACTCGCAAATGGTGGTGTGTTGCTCACGGTCAGATCGGCGATGTATGCGACCGATGTCGCACCGCGATCGTCAACCACCGTAAGGCTGATCTCGTAGTTGCCCTGTTCGGGATAGCGATGCTGCGGGTTCTGCTCGAAGCTCACACTGCCATCTCCGAACTCCCACTGCCATGCCGCGATGGTCCCTTGGTCATTGGTATCACTCGACAGATCCCGAAACTCGATCATGTCCGAGGTCGTCGGCGCATCCGGCCCGTACTCGAACTTGGCCATCGGCGGCCAATTGGCCACCGGAATCGAAATCGAGCCGACAACGCTGCGGAAGTCTGTATACGTCAGAAGGGAATCAGCCTCGCGCGACCAAGCACCCGTTTCAACGGCTTCGATCTGCATCTCGATCGTGATCTCCTGACCGATCCGCAGTTCCGCGATCCTCCATACCACCGACGTTCCACCGTTTGCCAATGTCTCAACCTGCGAAGGCCTTGGACTCGCTGAGGCAAACCTGAGTCCCTGTGGAAGTCGCTTGTCGATTCGGATGTCTCTTGCCGCCGTATCGACTTCAAAGCGATCGGAAATCGCCGTCAGCGCCTGTGTCGATGGCTGACGGTAGTACAGACCGTCCGTGGCCGAAGCGAACTCCTTCAGCAGGGTCTGGTTGATTAGATTGCCTATACCAACAGACACGATGTGGATTCCAGTTTCCGCCGCAATCTCGCCTTCAACCGCGGGTTCAAGCCCGGTGTTGCATTGGCCGTCGGAGAGAAGCACTTCGACAAGAATCGCATCCTGTCGCCCCGTCTCGCGAAGCTCTCTTCGCGCCATCTGCATCGCCAGACCAAGCGCCGATTTGCCAGCAACCGCCAGATCACCGATCGCCGTCTTGAGCGCCATTCTCTCGCTGCTCAAAGGAGTCTCGAGCCTTGCC
>Ga0272441_10006580_pt1 | contig 19361 bp, 10 predicted proteins | sample SSMProp6N_FD_193582 | JGI IMG/M metagenome (GOLD analysis project Ga0272441, IMG submission 193582) | Marine sediment archaeal communities from Little Sippewissett salt marsh, Falmouth, MA, United States - SSM-Prop-6N | ecosystem: Environmental > Aquatic > Marine > Wetlands > Sediment ... | reverse complement strand
CCCCACAATCACCACCACCTTAAGCTTTTCATTCACCACTTTAGTTCTGCTGTTATAAAATATTCCCTGCCATTATAAAATCTTTTTTTGTCATCCTGAACTTGATTCAGGATCTATAATATTATTATACAAATCTTCCCAATTTGGGTTTATTGTTTCTATCAAACCGATTTTCCACTGCCTGTGCCAATTTTTAATCTGCTTTTCTCTAGAGATAGCCGATTTAACATCATCAACAAATTCAAAATATACTAGCTTATGTATTTTATATTTTTCTGTAAATCCTTTGACTAGATTATTTTTGTGCTCGTAAACTCGTTTAATTAGATTCGAAGTCATGCCAATATACAGAGTTTTATTTTTATTAGATAAAATATAAATATAATACTGTTTTGTCATAAGTTTAATTATTTATAGATTCCGGATCTAGTCCGGAATGACAAGGGCATAATTATCTCTGGAAACAGCAAGGGGGGTAATCTATTTCTTCTTAGATTTAGACGACAATTTAGCAATTAGTTGGATGCTTTTGCGGTTATCTTGCGGTTGGTTCTTTTTTCTGTGCTTAACATCCCTACGATTAGCATGAGGGTCGTTTGTGTCTGCTTGTCGAGAAGATTTCATAAAAACTATTTAATAGGAGATTTAAAATCGGTTAGCTCTTTTATGGCCAAATCTAGTTTTTTGCTACCTAAATCTCCTTTTTCAAAATCTCTAATAGTTACGCTTTTGGCTTTTACTTCTTTTGGCCCAATGATTAACATCTTAGGAACCTTTTGCATCTCAGCATCTCTAATTTTTCGCCCCAACGATTCATTTCTGTCATCGATAATAACTTGAATGTTTTTGCTTTCTAATTCTTGCATAACTTTATTAGCATATTTATTTTCCTGTTCGCTAATTGGTAAAATAGCTACTTGAACAGGGGATAACCAGTAAGGAAAGGCCCCAGCGTAGTGCTCGATTAATATCCCAATAAATCTCTCTAAACTACCTAAAATAGCTCGGTGGATCATAATTGGGGTTTTCTTTTTGCCGTCCTTATCTATATAAGTTACCCCCAGTCTTTCTGGCATAGAAAAATCTAGTTGAATTGTGCCTAATTGCCAGCTCCGGTTTAGTACATCAGTTATATGAAAATCAAACTTAGGGCCATAAAAAGCGCCATCGCCTGGGTTAATCTCGATATCCAGTTTTTCTTCTTTGGCTACATCTTTCATAATCTTTTCCGATTTCTTCCAAATTGCCTCTGAACCAATAGCCTTGGCCGGTTTTGTAGATAATTCGATGCGATAATTATTAAAACCAAAGTCTTTATATACTTTTTGAATCATTCTAATTAATGCCTTAATTTCATCTTTAATCTGCTCTTCGGTGCAATAAACATGGGCATCGTCTTGGGTGAATGATCTCACTCTAAATAACCCGTGTAATACACCAGATAATTCATGGCGATGAACCATACCAAATTCTCCCATTCGTAAGGGCAGTTCTTTATATGAGCGCAAAGTGTTGCCAAAAACTAATACACCGCCAGGGCAATTCATGGGTTTAAGAGCATAATTATTAGCATCTACCTTGGTAAAGTACATATCGTCTTTGTAGTTATCCCAATGACCAGACTTATGCCATAACTCTTCGTTAAGCACTAATGGCGTGCTAATTTCTTGATAATTATTTTCCTTTAATACCCCGCGCATATATTCGATAATTTTATTAAACAAAAACTGACCCTTAGGGTGCCAGAAAGGAAAACCAGGCCCTTCTGGGTGGAAAGAGAAAAGATCTAACTGTTCACCCAAAACCCGATGGTCACGCTTCTTGGCTTCTTCTATCATTAACAGATATTCATCTAGATCGCTCTGGTTTTTAAAAGCTGTGCCATAAATACGCACTAACTGAGGGTTTTTCTCATCGCCTCGCCAATATGCTCCAGCTACACTCAAAAGCTTAAAAGCTTTTATCTCGTTACTATCTTTAACATGAGGGCCTTCGCACACATCGGTGAACTCTCCTGAGGTGTAAAAACCAATTTGTTTATTACCGGCTTTCTTTAATTCTTTTATTAGCTCAGTTTTGTAGGGTTGGTTGTTCTTTTTAGCCCAATTTAGAGCCTGAGCAACAGTTTTGTCAGACTTTTTAAAAACTCTTTTATCTTTAAGTAGTTTGATCATTTCAGATTCAATTCTGGGTAAATCGGTTTCTGAAATAGGCTTTTTAAACTCAAAATCGTAATAAAAACCATCTTCTGTAGCTGGTCCAAAACCTAGTTTTACGTCTGGATACAAATTAGTAACCGCTTCGGCTAACAAGTGGCTAACTGAATGGCGCAATTTAGCTAAATCTTTTTGTTTATCTACTTTAGTAGTTCTTTTTTGCTTTGCCATAACATTATTATAGGGGATTTTATTCATACCCAAAAGCACTTCTTTTTGATAATAGTGTTGACAAAAAAATAATAACAATGTAACTTAACATCACAATCAAAAAAGATTGTTTTATTGTACTTTTTTATTTAGGCATTTTTTCATATTCTCGTGTGGAACAAATCGAGCGTAGAAACGCTCTCCTGATGAATGAGAAGCTCTTTAGAGCTCGTTATCTCTTCTGAAGGATTTTGTCTGCCGCTCAACCAACCCACAGAAAAGGACTCGAGACTAGCATCAGGGAGTCATGAACGCGTTCAGCCGGCACATCCTTTAAGATCTGGTATTCTGTCCCTGCAGATTTACCCACGGGATCAGCGCCCCCTGAGTCACTGGTCTAGATACGGTGATACAAACATGCTAGATTTGTTTGGCCTGAAAACAGAGAATATGGAATCGCGATAAATGCGTAAAACCCCCAACTGAACAATTGGCAGCCAAAACTGTAACTATATTGCCAGGAGCATTCCAGGCATAATAGACAGTAGTTCATCGGGGGTTTTTCTCTATATAAACAAAACCTCATTGATATTTAATGAGTGTTTATTTTTTATATAAAAAGTTTTAATTTATAGATCCTGAGTTAAGTCCTCATCGACCGTCATTCTGGCAAATGAACGGAGTGAATGCGCCCAGAATCTTCTTTTGTTATTTCTAAATCAGATTCTGGAGTCATTCTGCTATCCAGTAGAACTCCCCAGAATGACTGTTAGTTTATATGCCAAATCTTTCGTAGCTGGAGCTACTGCGACACACTGGTGGGTCCAAGGGGATTCGAACCTCTGACCTCATCCACGTCAAGGATGCGCTCTAACCAACTGAGCTATGGACCCACTATTTATTAATCATACAAACTTATTCTGTTTTGCCAAGCACTTCTTTAATTCTGGCCTCAATCGTTTCTAGAGCATCTTCTAGTTCTGACAAATCTCGATTGTTATTCACAATTAAATCAGCCTCGTCTTTACCTGGTTCGACATATTTATCATGCATAGGCTGAGCCGAAATTAAATATTGGTTGATCGATTCGGTAAAGGTTCTATCTCTTTCGCCCACATCTCGTTCTAATCTTCTAGCCAATCGGATATCAGCTTCAACCTCTATGAATATAGTTAAATCAAACATATCTCTAATTTCTGGCTCAGTTAAAATTAGAATGCCCTCAACAATAATCACTGGTTTGGGGTAAACTTTTTTAACTTCCTTGGCTCTAGTATGAGTAGAAAAATCGTACTGGGGCATATCTATAGATTCGTCTTGCTTCAAAGCTTTTAAGTGTTCTGTAAACAGTTGGTTATCTAATGCTTGAGGCTCATCGTAGTTAACAGTTTTTCTGTCTGCTATAGGCACATGAGATTGATCTTTATAATAATGATCGTGGGATACAATTAAAATATTCTCTGGGTCAATCTCCTGGAGTTTCTTGGCAATATAGGTTTTGCCAGAGCCGGTGCCACCAGCAATAGCGATCATAAATGGTTGTTGGTTTTCTTCCATAAATGCATTATATCAATCTTTATTGCTTTCTAAAAAACATTGACTGAGAGATAAATTTTAGTTATAATGCACACGCTGTTTGCAAATGGGCAATCGCTGTTCTACTCCAATTTATTTGGGCTAGAAGAGAGGAAAGTCCGAGCACCTTTCTTAATTTGGATAGTTCCTAACGGGAACCGTCCCGACATGTCGGGATAGGGAAAGTGCCGCAGAGACAATACTAGCTCTCTCCAATTTTGAGCAGAAAATTCTTTTTGTCATTCCGGGCTTGATCCGGAATCTATAGATCCTGAATCAAGTTCAGGATGACAAGGGGACTTCAGGGTAATACGTTTTAAATTTTCTACTTGAAATTGGGGAGAGCCAAAGGTGAAAAGTTGTGGAGTGTTAGACAGATTTATGTAGATGTTTTGGGTTAATTCCCAAACATTTGCTCTTAATAGCTATCCACAAGGCCTCCGCGTGAGCGGAATGCCCTGGTAAACCCTATCCGGTGCAAGTTGAAGTGGGCCTAACTTATCTTAACGCATTGAATTAAGAGCGGATAAGCGAGGATCTCAACGCTTGACTCTACTGGCAACAGTAGAGCTAGATAGATGATTGCCACTTAAAATTAGTGACTGAAGCTAATCTTAAGACACAGAACTCGGCTTATAGTTTGCAGGCAGCACTAAAAACCTCTCAAATTTGAGAGGTTTTTTAGTTTAGGTTAAGTTCTTTTTATTTACAAATTAAAACTTAAGCAAGATAAAATTTTAGTTTTGTAAGCATAATTGTTACAAAAGCAGACAGTGCCCCAGCTAACAAAACCCAATTCGATTCTGTGCCAGTAACAGGCATGCTTTCTGGCGTAGGTTGGTCATCATAATCAACAGAATCACTATCGCCAGAAGTGTAGTCGTATTCTTCATAACTAGACCCATCAGTACTTGGTAGAGTGTAGCTTGTGGAGTCACTGCTGTCAGTGTGTTCATTATTTGTGCTTTCATTATCATCTTCTCCTGACTCGATATTGTCTAGGGGTGCCCCTGTGTTGCTGCTAGATTTATCATTTTCGCTAGTCCCGCTTGATAAAGAAGAGTCTACGATATCGCTTGAGTTATCATCACTGGCATCTGTATTATCATTATTGTCACTATTGTCATTGTGGTTCTCGTTGTCTGAGCTACTTTCATCGGATGAGTCATCATCAGAATTATTATCACTGTCGTCTAAATCGTCGTTGTCAGAACTGTCATCACTCTCAGAGTCGTTATCGTTACTGTCTTCGGAGTTTTCACCATTGCTATTTGCTCCAGAATTGCCAGCATTATCGTCATCTGAAGAGTCATCTTCATTACTACGCTCGCTCAATAAAAGAATTTCGCCATCAGCCACATATATAGGTGGTTCCCCGGTGGGTTCTAATTCGCAAGAGTTGTATATATCAAGTTCTGGGAAGGCCCCCATTTTGACAATGATATTAAAATCTAAAATTGTATCAGGAGCTACATTTTCAGGAGAATAGTTTTCTGCAATAATAGTAATTGTGCCAGGGTATTCAACGTATCCCTTATCACCAGGGGGTGGCCGTCTATTAATGTGATTAATGTCACCTTCTGGGTATATGTTAATTTCTGGTACATATGGCCTATCATCAGAGTCTGATAACCCTAATTCGGGTATATATAGATAAGCAGCTTTTATATAGTTAGGGTGCTCTTCGCTTAGATTTTCTATACTAGTAACATCGTATTCAATATGTCCGAAATATGGCGTTATATCTAATATTTTACAAAGATCTCTGTCTATGGGTTGGCCCCATTCAACCTGAATGCTTACCTCGTATTCAATAATCTCCCCAGGTTCCAAAACTTGTTGAGTTGAGGGTTTTAATTCTCGCATAAACATTGCTGGTGGGCCGATTCTTATTGCTTGTGCCCCAGATAAATCGAATATCTTGTCTATATTTTGGGCAAATAAAATTGCCCCTATTAATACAAATACAGATATTGTGCTAACTAAGATATATTTTTTTTGATCACTACTCACTTTTTTTTATGGATAAATTAAAAAACATGCAATATATAGGTTTTAGTCTAGTTTTCTGTAAGCAGAACTGGTTAAAAGTAGAGCAGCTAAGCCAAGCAATAACCAAGTGAACTCAGGACCAGTAGAAGGCAACTCTTCTTCAGGGACAATAATATCTTCGATTTCATCTTCGTCAGACCCGCCATCTCTGCGGATGTAAAGAATAGCTTCGCCATCTCTTTCGGTTTCTCTACGATCGATAATAGCAGTACCAGTAACAATGATAGGAACACTAGTGGCGTCAGCTCCAGGTTCGGTTATAACGGTTAGGGTGATTGGTTCGCGATCATCGTTTTCGATAATAGTTCTATCTAAGGTAGCCGATTTAATATTAGGGTCATCCGCTACATGTTGGTTTAGTAAGATATCGCCAGTAAAGTTAGTCCGATTAATAATTACTGTGTAAGTAGTCTTTTCACCAGCCATGACGGTTCTTTCTTCTGGTTCAATGGCTACAGCAAAATCTCTAGGCGTTGGAGTTCCACCACCACCAGGTTCACCCTCATCTTCTGGTTCGATGTAAATAATCAGATCGGCAGAAGCTGAGCGTTGTAAGCCATTGCTATCACCAAATATGTCGAAGGTAGTAGGATTTTCTGAACTCTCGGATCCCACCTTAGATACAACCATCAGAGTAGCTTCAGTTTCACCAGGTAACAACTGGTTATCTAATTCATTATCTAGGTTGTAGAAGTCAGCTGATTCTACACGATTGTCTAGGCTTAGTAGGTTAGTAGTTAGGGTAATTGTGCCATCGAAGTTAATTCTGGTAACAGTTACAGTGTAGGTGGTGGATGCCCCTGGTTCGATAGTTCTACTGTTTGGTGTAATATTAACTAAGAAGTTAGGGGTAGTGCCATCAGTGATTAACAGAGAGCCACTATCAGATCTTTGTAGGCCAGTAGGTGAATCCGTACCGATTACATCAAAGTTGATTGGATCAGGGGCATTATCCTCAGCGTAAACAATTAAGTCAGTAGGCATAGGTGTAGTAGTTCCAGCAGGGAAGGTCCCGCCATTAGTAAAGACCGAAGAACTAATAATTCCAGGATAATTTGCAGGGGTTAAAGTAGTTTCTACAGCTACTGCACGGTTATAGTTATTATGTCTAATCAAGTTAATAACGTAAGTAGCTATGTTGTTTGGTGCGGTATCAGTAATAGATTGGTTCTTAGGTGGCGCAATCTCTATATCAAAGTCAAAGATTCTAACTAAAGCTTCGTTACTGTAGTGATCGCCAGGAGTGCCAGTTCCCATAACTTGAACTGTGCGGTCGCCCCAGTTAATATCTGCACCTAGATCAAAACTAAACTCTACAGTATCACCTTCGCCAAGTAGGGTAGTATCACCATTTAACCAAGTAATATTCTCTATATCAGTGTCATCAGAGAAGATAATCTCGGTAATATTAACTGGTCCAATATAATCATTCATGCCATTTAGGGTAACAATATAAGTTAAGCTCTCAGTTGGCATGCCGCTATTTATCCCGTCTTTAGCTGTTATAGTTAAGTTGTAATCTGGCGAAGCCACGATGTTTAGCCAACCAATAGTGCTTCTTTGTAGTGCAGTTGGAGTAGCATCAGTACCAGTAACTGTAAATTGAATGGTTTGTTCATCGGCATTTACAGTAGTGTGAACTACCATCAAAGCAGTTTGCTGAACAGTCTCACCTGGGTTAATACCAGGATTTGTAAATGTATCGTCAATTAGGTTAAACCCAACATCAGAAATATCACTTGGCCAACCAGTTAACAGGTCAGTCGAGGCTATAACATTTCTGTCGTAACCGTTGTATCTAGTTAGTACCACTTCGTAGCTGACATTACTATCAGGAGTAACTTCTTTAGTGTTATCAGTTAAACTAACACCAAAATCCATAACTATTAAAGGTGCTTCGGCAAATCTAGGCTCGGCAATACCTTGTCCGATACCTCTAATAGTTACCGTGTAGTCTCCCCAATAATTAGTAGCATCAGCTAGGCTGACATGTAGCCCTCTGCTAGTTTCGGAACCAGAAAAGACCATATTGTCACCGTCTATTTGCCAACTAGCTTCAGTTAATTCTTGTCCTAAACTATCAGTAATATTCACATCTGTAATTGTGACATTCCCATCAAAGCCAAAGTCTCTAGATAAGTCTATAGTGTAATCTACAGTTTCGGTAGGGATGCCTCGGCCGTCTACATCAGGAGTCAAGGTTAAATCGAATTCTGGGACAGCCACAATATTTAATTCAGCATTATCTTGACGAGTTAGATTAGTTGTATCTCCTGCGCCATCTACCACAAATCCAATTAAAATATCCAATGAATCAGGGTTTATATCGGCGGTTCTGATTGTCATGTTAGTAGTGTATATTCTTTCGGTTCCGTCACCCAAAGGGTCGGCTGGGAAAATGCCGCTATTTGCAAAATCAGTAGCCGGGTTAAATGGCAAAATATAGTTTTGGGTCTCGCTGCGATAAACGTTGCTACTTAAATTAATATCTTCGTCATGCCCAGCGTAGGTGTTGTATCTAGTTAAGGTAACAGTATATTGTGCTGTATCATCTGGGTAAGTTTCTTGAATTGAAGGGGTAACACCTATCTTGAAATCTCGGATTCGCAATATGCCAGTGTCTCCATCTGATGCCCCGTCATATATTCCAACGCCGGTTACTGAAATTGGTAAGTCGTCATTATCGGTAGTTAGGTGGAGGTAATTTCTTAAAGTGACCAAATCCTCAGTAATTGGTATATATAATATTGCATCATCCACTCCATCTGGTAGGTAGTTTTGGACTATGCCGCCAACTTCGAAGTAAGGGTTTTCGACAAGTGGAGGCAGAACAGAAGTTAGATTAAGATTAATTTGATCTGAGTAATCATGATATCTATTAACATGTATATCAAATTGAGCTAAGTCACCAGGGAAAGAGTAAACTATTCTAGGGGAAAGGGTTAATTCAAAGTATGGGGTATTTTTAAAATCGATAACCCCGCTATCAGATCTAAGCAGGTTAACTTCTCCAACTGTGGATCTACCCTCGACAATAAAGGAAAATAAGTGGTTATCTATTCCGGAAAGATCGTCTTTAGCCTTCACGAATAAGATTATATCGGTGTAACCAGTAACAGGGTTGATACCAGAAACTATATATTGGCTAAACCGACCAACAGTGAAACCTGTCTCTGACTGATCAACAATCCCGTTAGCATCTTGAGTGAAAATATTATGGCTTAAGGCAATGTTTTCAGTAAAGGTGGTAGCCCCTGTCGAGCTTAATCTAACTGTAAACTGAATAGTGCCTCCAGGGCCAATTGATTGGGGTGAGTCTGGTAAAACATCTAAAGTGAAATCGATAATATTAATTTCGCTACTGGCACTGTCATAAGTGATGTCGCCAGGTAGGCCAGATAAGTCTGCAGTGCCCCATATAACAAATGGGATCAGTTCACCGACTGCATCGGTGTAAGCCACTACAGTTAAGGTAGAAGTATCACTGCCGCCAATAGGCTCATCCAGTGTAAGGTTATCGAAATTGTAGCTATTAATTTGACCCGCCAATATAGCGTTATCTAAAGCTGCTACGACTGGGTCAATTGTAATATCGCCATTAAAACCATTTAATCTAGAAACACTGATGTTGTATGTAGCTGTACCAGTAGGAGCAACTGTAACAGGCTCAGAGATAAGCAAATCAAAGCCGTATTCATTAGTGATGTTTAATGTTGCTTTCTCACTTGGATGACCAATTGGATCACCCTCATTGGTTACAGCATCACCATATAAGTAGAATTCTATAATTTCTACAGGGATCGGGTCTTTAGTTTCTACATGCAGGGTTATTAACTGATCAGCCAAACCAGAATACTGCAAAATGTATTCATCACCTATGAACACGACGTCTGGTCCATCAAACCACAAACTGCTAATAGAGTCATATATGCTAACCAAATCTGTACTCAGAATTATATCTTCGGTAAATTCATTGTTGCCTCTAGAAATAACGGCAGTATAAGTGGTCGAATCGCCAGAAGAAATACTTCTGGTGTGGGGAGATTCTGGATCGGTAATTTCAATAGTAAAGTCGACAATATCAATAGTGCCAATAACGTAATCATTCAATTCGCCGGAGTCCCCGAAAACTCTAAATTGCCCTTCGGCAGGGGGGACAGTCGAGCTAATGGGAGATGCATCGTTGGTAGTTTGAATGTGAAGAATAGTCGGGGTGCCGGGCTCACTAGGGCCAGGCAAAATAGTGTTGTCGTCAAAAGTAATAGATTCTACCCAATCAGGCATATCTGGGTCATCCCAGTTTGTGCTCAAATCAATTGCTCCAGCAAAGCCTAACCAACCAATAGCAGCTACCTCATAAGTAGCTTCGCCACCAGGTACTACCCGGTTTTTAAGCGGAGTAAGTTGGAGGGTAAAGTTTTGGTTGCTGTTTACGTGCAAAATACCTTCATTTGATTCCACGTGTCGAAGTAGTCCTTGTGAATCACCTTGAACATGGAAGGGTATGCCACCCGGATCAGTGCCGGGGGATTCGCTATTTGTCTCAATGGTTAGTTGAACAATAACTCCGGTGTCACTTGCAGTGATGGTTAGTGGGTCTGTTTGTAAACCCACGTTGTTTATGTGTTGAGGGTAATTTGCAACTAAATCTTCTGTTAAACTGAGATAAATAAGATCGTTGAATTCGTTCTCCGGAGTTATTAAAATATTATAAACAGCTGGTGAGCCAGCCCCAACTGTTTGAGGCGTATTTTGAACAGTTATGGTGTAATCAACGATGCTAAACTTACCTTCATTAGATGGTTTGTGTTCTGGGGTATCATCACCATCAATATCCCCATAACCATCTAGGAAAAATGGTGGATCTAACGGATTTAAAAAATCTCTCCCAATATCTGTAATTTGGGTATCTTCTGTGTCAGTAATATAAATAGTGATGGTAGTAGATTGCTGTGGATTACCATCATCAACAAACTGACCACCATTTGCGAATTCGTAATAATCAATTTCTGTTGGCCAATTAGTGTTCAAGGAAATTGAATCTAAACTAACATTGCCAGTAAAGCCATTAATTCTATCTAAAGTTACGTTATAGGTAATCGAACCACCCGGGATAACCACATCTCTATCCAATTCATCTGCATAGGTTGTGCTAGCCACAATGTTGCCTAGAATTAACGAAAAGTCTGGCAATAAATCTGTAGTTAGCCTACCATAATCTCCGTCTCTTACTATGTAAAACCCAACTACCGGGACTCCTCCAGCAGCTTCGAGCGAACCAATTTGATCACTTGTGCCATTAATTGAAAAGGGTAATCCTGGTGGGTTAGTGGCAAAGTTTTCGTCAGTTTCAACAGTTAAAATAATGTCTGGGTTATCTGGGTCGTAAGGGTCATTTGGTCCAGTTATATAACAAAAAGACCCTTCTGTTTCGCAGGGGTTAGGCGATATGTTGTAATCCAAAACGCCACTTCCTGGAGTGCCTTTAGCTATTTCTAGTTCAGGAAAAGTTAGATCAATTACTCCGTCGCCAGCTATGCCAAAAGTTTCATTAGTGGTAATTTCTATCTCGTAGATAGCATTAGTACCAGCAGTAACAGTGCGATTATGACGCCAACCTTCGGGGTCTCCCTCGGGCTCGTTAATATCAACAGGATCAGTAATTTCTAAAGAAAAATCTGGATTGACCACATCCTCTCCCTCAAGATAGATAGTGCCTTCAGCTGGTGGTGGTGGGGGGATTTCAACTGCGGGGTCATCGGGGTCTGGGATGCTATTAAATCCTACTGAAGGGTTATATTCAAGAGTCACAGGTAACTCAAAAGGTATTTCAAAACCACCCATTCCAGTGTCATAATCTTTCGTAGTAATAGTTAATTCAGCTGGTACTTCTATAAATTGTTGATCGTCAGCAACTGGTCTCCAGTTAAATATTCCTAATAACCCATTTAAATCTGATGGGTCGTCTGTAATGGTCATTATTGGTACTGTAGGATCATTATGTGGGTCACCTGTTGTTAAGGGGTGCTCCGGCACCACAAACTCTACACTGTCTATAAATAAAGGATACATACTTGCTAGATCTGGCGGATAAAAAGTAATGGTCCCTTTAAAAGGTTGTGGTTCGCCTGTGGCAGGGTGAGTTCCCCAAATGGACTTAACATTCAAATACCAGGTGTAAGATTGATTTGGTCCCAAGTCAACTGTTGGGCCCTCTGGGGGATCACCAGGAGGACCTTCTGGGGGGTCTAGGCTGATATCGATTGTTGCCTGATCAGCTCTGACGCCAAAAAAGTCTAAAATAGTATCAATATTTTGACTAAAAAAGACGATCCCAATTAACAAAAAAACCGTTCCGATACCAATTAGAATACGTTTGGTTTTAGACGGTTTTGGCCGATTCGCCTTATACTTTTGGTCGGGTTGACCATTTAAAAAATCATTCATTTTTTATTTTTATTTTTTAATTTTTATTTCGAACTATTTAGTCATTATATCATATAAATATAATTTAGTCAATATTCATAATCTATTAAAAATTAAGTTTAATAAAATAAAATAGAGCTTATGCCAATTCGTATATATAATAAATAGGTAGAAGATATTAAAATTAAGCCCCAAATTTGCTTATGAAAAGATTCCAGCTACTTTTTACATTTTTGCAACTACCCATAGATTTCTTGATGATTACCGGAGCCTTTTTGTTGGCCTACCAGTTAAGGCTATCAAATTTTTTGGCTCCAGAAGTAATTTATATTATGCCATTTAACGAATATCTAAACTTGACTTTGTTAATAGCCTTAATTTGGGTAGTAATTTTCTCGTTTGTAGGAATGTATAAGTTAGGCACAGAACCAAATTTTGGCTTAGTTTTTGCCCGTACTTTTGTAGCAGTTTCGGTATCGCTAGCGATATTTATTGTAGTGTTGTTTGGTGCCAAGGAACAATTCTTCTCTCGCTTAATTGCTGCCTATGGTTGGGGCCTATCAATTATTTTGGTAGTTTTTGGCAGATTGTTAATTAGCTTGCTCAAGCGCTGGTTTTTGCAAAGTGGGGTAATCAAAGAAACGGTAGTGATAATTGGCAACAATCGAGTAGCCCAAGAGCTAAAAGATTTTTACGATCGTAAATCTATCAAAGTTTTAGTTATTAATAAATCGGATTTCGAAAACAAAACTCAAATTATTTCTAAATCTAAAACCGATCAAGTAATTTTAACTATCGATTTGCCCAAAGATAAAAACTTGGAATTAATTAATTTTTGCGAATTAAACAATATTAAATTCCAATACTTACCTAGTTTGGTGGAATTATATTCGGCCAATGCCGTTAACAACACAATCCGCGGTTATCCTTTCATTGAGCTTAGGGCCACCCCGCTAGAAGGGTGGGGCAGGATTTTTAAACGTGCCTTTGATTTTATTTTTTCTGTACTAGCTTTAATTATTCTATTTCCGGTCATGGTAATCTTAGGCGTATTAATTCGGCTAGATTCGTCTGGGCCAATTTTGTTTGTGCAGGATCGGCCAGGTCAATTTGGTAAGAAGTTTAAGTTTTTTAAATTTAGAACCATGTTTACGCATCTATGTACCGGCAAAGAATATGGTGGCAAGAAAGCCGAAGAATTTAGAGAGCGCCTTAAACAAACCCAAAACGAAGGTGCTGGATTATTGTTTAAAGTTAAAGATGACCCTAGGGTAACTAAATTTGGTAAATTTTTGCGCAAAACTAGTTTGGATGAATTGCCACAGCTACTCAATGTTTTAAATGGCGAAATGAGCTTAGTTGGCCCTCGTCCACCCTTGCCAGACGAAGTTGATAAATATGACAAAAAGATTTTTAGGCGCCTGTTAGTAAAGCCAGGTATGACTGGTTTGTGGCAGGTATCTGGTCGTAACGACACATCTTTTGATGAGTACCTTAAGTTAGATATGTACTACATCGAACACTGGAGTCCTTGGCTAGATTTACAAATTATTTTAAAAACTATCGTCATTGCCATAATTGGGAAAGGAGCATATTAACCTATGAAATCAGATTTTAATAAACTAAAAGTTGCGATTGTGGCTGACTGGCTGACTTCTAGAGGTGGAGCAGAGAGAGTGGTGTTAACACTAGCCGAGATTTTCCCGCAAGCGGATATTTTTACTTCGGTCTACAACTCTAAATTATTTCCAGAACTAAAAAACAGAACAGTTAAAACCAGTTTTTTACAAAACATGTTTTTGGGGCGCAGGCATCAATTATGGCCACATCTTAGGCCCCGAGCTTTTGAACAGCTTAATTTAGACAATTACGATTTGGTTATAAGTTCGGCCAGTGCCGAGGCCAAGGGGATAATTACCAAGCCAGAAACTTTGCATATTTGTTATTGCCACACCCCCACCAGATATTATTGGAGTCATTATCACTATTATTTAAGCCACCCAGAATTTGGATTATTTAACCCAATTGTTAAATTCTTAATGCCAAAAATGATTCATGAACTACGTTTGTGGGATAGAGTAGCTGCCGATCGGGTAGATGCATTTATTGCTAACTCTCGCACTACGGCTGATAGAATTAAAAAATATTACGAAGCCCCGTCAACTGTAATTTATCCGCCAGTTGATGCTCACAGATTTAAAATTAACGAAAAACCAGATAAATACTTTTTGGTGGTTGGTCGGCAAACTGGGTATAAGCGGACAGACATAGCGATCGATGCTTTTAATTACTTAAAATTACCACTTAAAGTTATTGGCACTGGCCCAGCTTTGCGTAGCTGGATGCTAAAGGCCGGTAAAAATATTGAATTTTTGGGCAAGGTGTCTGACGAAGAAGTCGCAAAATATATGTCTCGTTGCCGAGGGTTGATTTTCCCGCAAGAAGAAGACGCGGGTATAGTGCCACTCGAAGTTATGGCTTGTGGTAGGCCAGTAATTGCTTATAGAGCTGGTGGAGCTACCGAAACCGTATTAGATAGCGTAACAGGTTTATTCTTTGATCGACAAGATCCTAAATCGCTAATTAAGACGGTGAAAGAATTCGAAACCATTAATTGGGAGCCTGAAAAAATTAGAACCCATTCTCTTCGGTTTGACACAGATGAGTTTAAAAGAAAAATTAAACAGTTTGCCGAAAAAGCTTGGGCAGAACATAAAAAAACTTACGAAATTAAAGTATGAGAATAGGTGTCGATATTAGAGGCCTTTTAACCGGCAAGAAGAGTGGTATTGAGCAATATACTATCAAACTTTTAGAGTATTTATTAAAAACTGATCACGCTAATACCTATGTTTTGTTCTATGTGTCTTATCGCGATTTAGATGAAAAAATGGAACAATTAATCACCGAATACCCGTTTTTAAAAAACACCAATGTAGAAGTAAAGACTTTAAAGTGGGTTAACTTTCCTCTGCTACTACATGCTTTGTGGAAACCGCTAGATTGGCCCAAAGTAGATAAAATTTGTGGTGGGCTAGATGTAATGTGGTTACCTAGCCCCAGGTTATTGCCAGTGAGTAAAAAATGTAAATTGGTCATCACTTTCCACGATTTAGTTTTTGACATTTTCCCTCAATTTTATAGTTTGCAATCCCGTTTATGGCAATGGCAGATGAGCTACCCATATTTAGCCAGAATTGCTGATGCGATTATCTCGGTATCGCATAACACTAAAAAAGATTTAGTTAAGTTATACAAAACTGCCTCTCAAAAAATTATGGTTGTGCACGAAGGGGTCGACGAAGCTTATTTTAAATCTCCAGATACAAATTTAATTAAAAAGTTAAAAAATAAATATGGTCTAGATCAATTCATCTATTACATTGGTAGTCTGGAACCCAGAAAAAATATTATAGCTGCTATCAGGGGGCTAAAGTATTTATCTAAAAATAAAGTGCCAGGTTTTGATAAAATAAAATTGGTGATATCTGGCTCCAAAAGTTGGCTAACGGATGAGCTTTTTGGCGAAATTAAAAAACTGAATTTAAGCGATAGCATTGTTTTTACTGGCCCGGTTTCTGAGGATGAAAAAATTGCATTTTTAAATTCTGCTAAAGTTTTTATTTTTCCAACTTTTTACGAAGGGTTTGGTTTGCCAGTATTGGAGGCTATGGCCGCCAGTTGCCCAGTAATTACTTCGGATAATTCTTCGTTGCCAGAAGTGACCGAAGGCGCAGCTAGCCTAATTGACCCAAACAACCAAAGTGAAACTAATTTAGCCCTAGAAAAGATTTTGACTAACGAAGCTTTCCGACAAAAATTAATTACTCAAGGCAAACTTCAGGCTAAAAAATTTAACTGGGAGAAGACGGCTCAAAACACATTAAAAGTTTTTGAAAAATATGGGGGAAGGTAAACGTTATTATTACATTAAGCAAAAAACTAAAGCTTATAGCCAAGCCGTAGATTTTAAATACGAAAAACCACAAGTAGTTACTCAGCCCTTCTTTTCTGGGGCTAAAGTTTCGAAATCTGGCGAGAGTGTACTGAATATGGATTTTGCTAATGCTATTAATGCTAAAACTGGGGTAGTTGTTGCTCGCTGGGTTTTGCTAGCAGTTTTAACAGTATCAATTTATTTAGCTGGTTCGTTGATAAGTAGTGAAGTAGATTACACCAAAGAGGACTTAATCAGGAAAAGTGAAGCAGCGGCAATTAATTTACAAGCTGGGGCGGCAGCCTTATCGCAATTTGATTTGGAGGATGCTTTAATTAATTTTAAGCTAGCCGATCGCAATTTTGAATCTACTCTTAACTCTTTTGCTAGCCTAGGGCAAAACAATATTTTGCTAGCCAGCCTACCACTAGAGCGGTCCCAAATTGTGCAAGCTCAATCGCTAGTGTTGGGTGGGCAGCACTTAGCTAAATCTGGTATCTATACTATCGAGGCGATTACGCCGGTGTTAAAACAATGGGTTTACCCAGAAGAAACTGAGAAAATTGAAAACTTTGGGTCAGAAATTGGCAATTTGTTAATTAATAACAATACCAAACTAGTTCAAGCCCTAGAAGAAGTAACTTTAGCCCAAAAATATTTTTCAGGTCTATCGGTTCAATATTTACCACCCGAATATGCTGGGTTAGTTTCGGAGACTCAAACCAAGACTCAACAATTTAGACAGGGATTAGAAATGGTGGCAAGTCTAGCTAAAAACCTGCCCGATGCCCTAGGTTTTGATAATCCCAGGCATTACATGCTATTAAACCAAAACCCTAACGAAGCCAGAGCCACAGGTGGTTTTATTGGTAGCTATGCCATTGTTGAGGTGTATCAAGGCGAAGTAGTAGATGTTTTTGCGGATACAACCCAAAGAATTGATGGCCAAAACTTATACAACGATATGGTTTTGCCAGAACCCTTAGAATCGGTAACTGCTTATTACGGCATTCGTGATGCTAACTGGGACCCACATTTTGCTTCTTCGGCTCTAACTATTCAAGAGTTATACGAACAAGCTGGCGGGGGAACCGTGGATGGAGTTATTGCACTTAACCCCGATATTGTTGCAGATATTTTATCGGTAACAGGGCCAATTTACATGGATGAATACGACATGACTTTAACTGGAGAAAATTTTGCTGATAGGGTTCAAAAACATATCGAAGTCGACGCCAGAGGATCTTACGATTCCAAACAACTATTGATTGATGTTATTCCTATAGTTATGACTAGATTACTTAATGCCGATGCTTATCAAGTAGAACAGCTGGGCCAGAAAATTTTATATAGATTAGTAACTAAAGATATTATTCTACAGTTCTCTAACCCCGAATTAGAAGCAGTAGTTAATACACTAGGTTGGGGCGGGAGCATTACAGAAGTAGACAGTGGAGTAGATTATCTATATGTAGTGGAATCTAATTTGGGTGGTAATAAGAGTAGTAGTTCGTTGGTACGAAATATATCTCACACAGCGGCAGTCAGCTCTAGAGGGAATGTAACCGATTATGTAAAACTCCACTATTCCCATCAAGGCACTGATCAATTCCCCGACGGGATAAGTAAAAACTATATTAGAGTTTACTTGCCTAATGGCAGCGATTTAGACAGTTTGTCTGGTTACGACGAAGATACAACCATCGATACCGATACCCAAAATGGCAAAACAGTTTTGGGATTTTGGTTAACCCTAAATCCGGGCGAAACTAAAACTGTGGAGATAAAATACGATCTGCCTTTTAGGTTGGAATTTATAGACCAAAAAACCGAATATCAGCTAGTTTTACAAAAACAACCTGGTCTACAAAAAACCGAATTTATAAGTCAAATAGAATTAGGCAATGGGTTGAGTTTAGAAAACCCCGGTGCCTTAATGTTGTTCTCCGATCGGTTGACCAAAGACGAGGTTATAACAGTAGATATATATAAAAAGTAGGCACCCGTTATTCACAGGTGCCCGTAAAGCAACTAGCTCAAGTAAATACTGTTACGTATTTTTATTCGTTGATAAATACCAAGTGGCTCCACTTTTCGGAGCACTCTAAACATTCTGCCAAATGAGCAGTAACCATGATGTTTCCACGACGTGACAAAAAACAAACATTATTGCTGTCACTCATCATCAAGCCATGTTCAATCATTCCTGCTATGCTTTGGCAATTCGTAGTAAATGAGCTAGTCGAACTCCCACCCTCTGAATGTACTGTTGACTTCAGAGTCATAGGTATATCCTCCAATTCAAGAGGATATTACCAATATAACAACTACTTGTCAATAATATTTATGAGGCCAGTGGTTTGATTCTATATTTCTTTTTAGCACTAGTTTTTGTCCTAGCTATGGTAGTGCCAGCTAGTTGAGCATTGTGCTTATCCCATTCAAGCTTAGGATTTTTTATTACAGCAGTTAGTTGCTTAGCTAATCCGGGTTTAATAATATCAAAGTTGTCATTAATGTCATCTGGATCAAAATCTATATAAAAACCCTGAAAGTTTCTAGTCCCGTCCGCATCTTCGTAACCAGCATTAAACCAAGCCATTTGCACATCTTTTAAAGCTTTGGGGCAATAATCTCTATTAATATAGGTAATTTTAGTGCCAGGAGCTTCACCGGGTTTTCGCCTAATAGTTTTAACTTGAACAAAATAAATCTGAGATTTAATATCGTCTGGCATAATATCTAAATCTTGATATAAATTAGGCTGTTCTTGAGCATCGAATTCTGGGGTTAACAGAGCCAAATCAATTTTATCTAAAGCATCACTTTTCCCATCAACAATCATTAACCTATCTTCTTTGTGAAAAAACTTGCTGGCTGCGATGACTCCTTTTACCCCTTGTCTAAATCGTTCGTATTGATTCTTGCCATATTGATTCTTGCCATAACGATCGATAATAAATTGTTGTTGGCACATATCCCTTAAGGTTTTTTCAATTCTTTCG